>BNJU01002508.1_pt1 | contig 111703 bp, 131 predicted proteins | sample 8539281 | NCBI WGS metagenome assembly BNJU01 (sample SAMD00202456, study PRJDB9452) | human saliva metagenome | isolation source: human saliva | place: Japan
AAAAAAATAAAAAAATTTCAAAAAAAGTGTTGACAGTCCAAAAAGATGCGTGATATACTAATATAGTTGTCGCGCAAGAGCGACAAAGACCTTTGAAAACTGAACAAGACGAACCAATGTGCAGGGCACTATAACTAAGGTTATAGTACTGAACAATGAAAAAACAATAAATCTGTCAGTGACAGAATGAGTTTAGACAAACAATTATTTTAATGAGAGTTTGATCCTGGCTCAGGATGAACGCTGGCGGCGTGCCTAATACATGCAAGTAGAACGCTGAAGGAAGGAGCTTGCTCTTTCCGGATGAGTTGCGAACGGGTGAGTAACGCGTAGGTAACCTGCCTGGTAGCGGGGGATAACTATTGGAAACGATAGCTAATACCGCATAACAACAGTTGTTGCATGACAGCTGTTTAAAAGGTGCAAATGCACCACTACCAGATGGACCTGCGTTGTATTAGCTAGTTGGTGAGGTAACGGCTCACCAAGGCGACGATACATAGCCGACCTGAGAGGGTGATCGGCCACACTGGGACTGAGACACGGCCCAGACTCCTACGGGAGGCAGCAGTAGGGAATCTTCGGCAATGGACGGAAGTCTGACCGAGCAACGCCGCGTGAGTGAAGAAGGTTTTCGGATCGTAAAGCTCTGTTGTAAGAGAAGAACGAGTGTGAGAGTGGAAAGTTCACACTGTGACGGTATCTTACCAGAAAGGGACGGCTAACTACGTGCCAGCAGCCGCGGTAATACGTAGGTCCCGAGCGTTATCCGGATTTATTGGGCGTAAAGCGAGCGCAGGCGGTTAGATAAGTCTGAAGTTAAAGGCTGTGGCTTAACCATAGTACGCTTTGGAAACTGTTTAACTTGAGTGCAGAAGGGGAGAGTGGAATTCCAGTGTAGCGGTGAAATGCGTAGATATATGGAGGAACACCGGTGGCGAAAGCTACTTCTGGTCTGTAACTGACGCTGAGGCTCGAAAAGCGTGGGGAGCAAACAGGATTAGATACCCTGGTAGTCCACGCCGTAAACGATGAGTGCTAGGTGTTGGGTCCTTTCCGGGACTCAGTGCTGCAGCCTAACGCATTAAGCACTCCGCCTGGGGAGTACGACCGCAAGGTTGAAACTCAAAGGAATTGACGGGGGCCCGCACAAGCGGTGGAGCATGTGGTTTAATTCGAAGCAACGCGAAGAACCTTACCAGGTCTTGACATCCCTCTGACCGCTCTAGAGATAGAGCTTTCCTTCGGGACAGAGGTGACAGGTGGTGCATGGTTGTCGTCAGCTCGTGTCGTGAGATGTTGGGTTAAGTCCCGCAACGAGCGCAACCCCTATTGTTAGTTGCCATCATTCAGTTGGGCACTCTAGCGAGACTGCCGGTAATAAACCGGAGGAAGGTGGGGATGACGTCAAATCATCATGCCCCTTATGACCTGGGCTACACACGTGCTACAATGGCTGGTACAACGAGTCGCAAGTCGGTGACGGCAAGCTAATCTCTTAAAAGCCAGTCTCAGTTCGGATTGTAGGTCGCAACTCGCCTACATGAAGTCGGAATCGCTAGTAATCGCGGATCAGCACGCCGCGGTGAATACGTTCCCGGGCCTTGTACACACCGCCCGTCACACCACGAGAGTTTGTAACACCCGAAGTCGGTGAGGTAACCTTTTAGGAGCCAGCCGCCTAAGGTGGGATAGATGATTGGGGTGAAGTCGTAACAAGGTAGCCGTATCGGAAGGTGCGGCTGGATCACCTCCTTTCTAAGGATAAGGAAACCTGCACGTTCGTCATGTTTAGTTTTGAGAGGTCTTGTGGGGCCTTAGCTCAGCTGGGAGAGCGCCTGCTTTGCACGCAGGAGGTCAGCGGTTCGATCCCGCTAGGCTCCATTGGTGAGAGATCACCAAGGATGAACATTGAAAATTGAATATCTATATCAAATAGTAACAAGAAAATAAACCGAAAACGCTGTGAATATTTAATGAGTTTTCTAATTTTGAAAAAATTAGGTTAATAAGGTTAAGTTAATAAGGGCGCACGGTGGATGCCTTGGCACTAGGAGCCGAAGAAGGACGTGACAAACGACGAAATGCCTCGGGGAGCTGTAAGTAAGCTTCGATCCGGGGATGTCCGAATGGGGGAACCCAACAGGTAATGCCTGTTACCCATATCTGTTAAGGATATGAGGAGGAAGACGCAGTGAACTGAAACATCTAAGTAGCTGCAGGAAGAGAAAGCAAAAGCGATTGCCTTAGTAGCGGCGAGCGAAACGGCAGGAGGGCAAACCGAAGAGTTTACTCTTCGGGGTTGTAGGACTGCAATGTGGACATAAAGATTATAGAAGAACTACCTGGGAAGGTAGGCCAAAGAGAGTAATAGCCTCGTATTTAAATAGTCTTTATACCTAGCAGTATCCTGAGTACGGCGAGACACGTGGAATCTCGTCGGAATCTGGGAGGACCATCTCCCAACCCTAAATACTCCCTAGTGACCGATAGTGAACCAGTACCGTGAGGGAAAGGTGAAAAGCACCCCGGGAGGGGAGTGAAATAGAACCTGAAACCGTGTGCCTACAACAAGTTCGAGCCCGTTAATGGGTGAGAGCGTGCCTTTTGTAGAATGAACCGGCGAGTTACGATATGATGCGAGGTTAAGTTGAAGAGACGGAGCCGCAGGGAAACCGAGTCTGAATAGGGCGTTTTAGTATTGTGTCGTAGACCCGAAACCATGTGACCTACCCATGAGCAGGTTGAAGGTGCGGTAAAACGCACTGGAGGACCGAACCAGGGCACGTTGAAAAGTGCTTGGATGACTTGTGGGTAGCGGAGAAATTCCAAACGAACTTGGAGATAGCTGGTTCTCTCCGAAATAGCTTTAGGGCTAGCGTCGACATTAAGATTCTTGGAGGTAGAGCACTGTTTGGGTGAGGGGTCCATCCCGGATTACCAATCTCAGATAAACTCCGAATGCCAATGAATTATGGTCGGCAGTCAGACTGCGAGTGCTAAGATCCGTAGTCGAAAGGGAAACAGCCCAGACCACCAGCTAAGGTCCCAAAATAATTGTTAAGTGGAAAAGGATGTGGGGTTGCACAGACAACTAGGATGTTAGCTTAGAAGCAGCTATTCATTCAAAGAGTGCGTAATAGCTCACTAGTCGAGTGACCCTGCGCCGAAAATGTACCGGGGCTAAAACAATTTACCGAAGCTGTGGATACCTTTAATGGTATGGTAGGAGAGCGTTCTATGTGTGAAGAAGGTATACCGTGAGGAGTGCTGGAACGCATAGAAGTGAGAATGCCGGTATGAGTAGCGAAAGACAGGTGAGAATCCTGTCCACCGTAAGACTAAGGTTTCCAGGGGAAGGCTCGTCCGCCCTGGGTTAGTCGGGACCTAAGGAGAGACCGAAAGGTGTATCCGATGGCCAACAGGTTGATATTCCTGTACTAGAGTATGTAGTGATGGAGGGACGCAGTAGGCTAACTAAAGCGTGCGATTGGAAGTGCACGTCTAAGCAGTGAGGTGTGAATTGAGTTAAATGCTTAGTTCTATAACATTGAGCTGTGATGGGGAGCGAAGTTTAGTAGCGAAGTTAGTGATGTCACACTGCCAAGAAAAGCTTCTAGCGTTAAACATACTCTACCCGTACCGCAAACCGACACAGGTAGTCGAGGCGAGTAGCCTCAGGTGAGCGAGAGAACTCTCGTTAAGGAACTCGGCAAAATGACCCCGTAACTTCGGGAGAAGGGGTGCTGACTTATGTCAGCCGCAGTGAATAGGCCCAAGCAACTGTTTATCAAAAACACAGCTCTCTGCTAAATCGTAAGATGATGTATAGGGGGTGACGCCTGCCCGGTGCTGGAAGGTTAAGAGGAGTGCTTAGCGTAAGCGAAGGTATGAATTGAAGCCCCAGTAAACGGCGGCCGTAACTATAACGGTCCTAAGGTAGCGAAATTCCTTGTCGGGTAAGTTCCGACCCGCACGAAAGGCGTAATGATTTGGGCACTGTCTCAACGAGAGACTCGGTGAAATTTTAGTACCTGTGAAGATGCAGGTTACCCGCGACAGGACGGAAAGACCCCATGGAGCTTTACTGCAGTTTGATATTGAGTGTCTGTGCCACATGTACAGGATAGGTAGGAGCCATAGAGATCGGGACGCCAGTTTCGATGGAGGCGTTGTTGGGATACTACCCTTGTGTTATGGCCACTCTAACCCGGATAGGTGATCCCTATCGGAGACAGTGTCTGACGGGCAGTTTGACTGGGGCGGTCGCCTCCTAAAAGGTAACGGAGGCGCCCAAAGGTTCCCTCAGAATGGTTGGAAATCATTCGCAGAGTGTAAAGGTATAAGGGAGCTTGACTGCGAGAGCTACAACTCGAGCAGGGACGAAAGTCGGGCTTAGTGATCCGGTGGTTCCGTATGGAAGGGCCATCGCTCAACGGATAAAAGCTACCCTGGGGATAACAGGCTTATCTCCCCCAAGAGTTCACATCGACGGGGAGGTTTGGCACCTCGATGTCGGCTCGTCGCATCCTGGGGCTGTAGTCGGTCCCAAGGGTTGGGCTGTTCGCCCATTAAAGCGGCACGCGAGCTGGGTTCAGAACGTCGTGAGACAGTTCGGTCCCTATCCGTCGCGGGCGTAGGAAATTTGAGAGGATCTGCTCCTAGTACGAGAGGACCAGAGTGGACTTACCGCTGGTGTACCAGTTGTCTCGCCAGAGGCATCGCTGGGTAGCTATGTAGGGAAGGGATAAACGCTGAAAGCATCTAAGTGTGAAACCCACCTCAAGATGAGATTTCCCATAACAATATGTTAGTAAGAGCCCTGAGAGAAGATCAGGTAGATAGGTTAGGAGTGGAAGTTGTGTGAGCAATGGAGCGGACTAATACTAATAGCTCGAGGACTTATCCAAAAAGTAACTGAGGATATTTACAGCTGGTTTAAATTTTGTTAGAATATAGGTATTCAATTTTGAATGTTCATCATTCAGAGTTAAGTGACGATAGCCTAGGAGATACACCTGTACCCATGCCGAACACAGCAGTTAAGCCCTAGAACGCCGGAAGTAGTTGGGGGTTGCCCCCTGTGAGATATGGTAGTCGCTTAGCAAGGTTGAGTCTAGAGTAATCTAGGCTCATTTGGGAGTTTAGCTCAGCTGGGAGAGCATCTGCCTTACAAGCAGAGGGTCAGCGGTTCGATCCCGTTAACTCCCATAGGTCCCGTAGTGTAGCGGTTATCACGTCGCCCTGTCACGGCGAAGATCGCGGGTTCGATTCCCGTCGGGACCGTAGGAACGAAGTTTCTAGAAGATAATGATACGACTCGTTAGCTCAGTTGGTAGAGCAATTGACTTTTAATCAATGGGTCACTGGTTCGAGCCCAGTACGGGTCATTATAGCGGGTTTGGCGGAATTGGCAGACGCACCAGATTTAGGATCTGGCGCTTTACGGCGTGGGGGTTCAAGTCCCTTAACCCGCATAGAAGAATAATAATGAGCCGGCTTAGCTCAGTTGGTAGAGCATCTGATTTGTAATCAGAGGGTCGCGTGTTCAAGTCATGTAGCCGGCATTTTTTTATATATAAAGAAACAGATGCGAACGTAGTTCAGTGGTAGAACACCACCTTGCCAAGGTGGGGGTCGCGGGTTCGAATCCCGTCGTTCGCTTGAGGAGGCCGGGGTGGCGGAACTGGCAGACGCACAGGACTTAAAATCCTGCGATTGGTAACGATCGTACCGGTTCGATTCCGGTCCTCGGCATAGACTTAGGTTGAAGAAGAAGCACCCTTAGCTCAACTGGATAGAGTACCTGACTACGAATCAGGCGGTTAGAGGTTCGACTCCTCTAGGGTGCATGGTCGCAAGACTATGTAGCAATTGAATAGGAAATGAGCACCCTTAGCTCAACTGGATAGAGTACCTGACTACGAATCAGGCGGTTAGAGGTTCGACTCCTCTAGGGTGCATAAAGCGTAAGCTTTAGTTCGGGAAGTAGCTCAGCTTGGTAGAGTACTTGGTTTGGGACCAAGGTGTCGCAGGTTCGAATCCTGTCTTCCCGATATATGGCGGTGTAGCTCAGCTGGCTAGAGCGTCCGGTTCATACCCGGGAGGTCGGGGGTTCGATCCCCTTCGCCGCTATAGTATTGATCTTGTCGGACCTTTAGCTCAGCTGGTTAGAGCTCTCGGCTCATAACCGAGTGGTCGTAGGTTCAAGTCCTACAAGGTCCATATATGTGTGGAGGATTACCCAAGTCCGGCTGAAGGGAACGGTCTTGAAAACCGTCAGGCGTGTAAAAGCGTGCGTGGGTTCGAATCCCACATCCTCCTTAATAGTAGCGCGGGATGGAGCAGCTCGGTAGCTCGTCGGGCTCATAACCCGAAGGTCGTAGGTTCAAATCCTGCTCCCGCAATATTTGGCTCGGTAGCTCAGTTGGTAGAGCAATGGATTGAAGCTCCATGTGTCGGCGGTTCGATTCCGTCTCGCGCCATTACTTTTATTAATAAGCGGGTGTAGTTTAGTGGTAAAACTACAGCCTTCCAAGCTGTTGTCGCGAGTTCGATTCTCGTCACCCGCTTTGAACGATTGTTCATTACCAAGTTTTAGAACTTGGGCGCGTAGCTCAGGTGGTTAGAGCGCACGCCTGATAAGCGTGAGGTCGGTGGTTCGAGTCCACTCGTGCCCATTTGGAGAATTACTCAAGAGGCTGAAGAGGACGGTTTGCTAAATCGTTAGGTCGGGTAACTGGCGCGGGGGTTCGAATCCCCCATTCTCCGTTGGATAATTAGGGTTAGCTTCATAGCTAACTTTTTTTATTTCATATTTTTTTGGATAGAAATAAAAATGTAACAAAGGCGTAATATTTCTTTGAGTATTTTTTGTTATACTAGTTAGTGTCTTATATGAAGGAGTTTTTTTATACATATGAAGAAAAAAAATTATTGACTACGATTTTATTAAGTACAGTAGCATTATCACAAGTTGCTACAGTGATCAACGTAACTGCTGATTCAACTGATGATAAGATCGCGGCACAAAACAGTAAAATTGACAGTTTGAATGCTCAACAAGTAAGTGCGCAAGCACAAGTTGATCAGATTCAAGCGCAAGTTTCTGAAATTAAGAAGCAACAAGAAAGCCTTCAAGCTGAGAACGATCGATTAAATGAAGAGTCTGCTCGTCTTTCTGCTGAAATTGAAGAACTTTCAAAAAATATTGTTGCTCGTCAAGAATCTCTTGCAAATCAAGCACGTAGTGCTCAGACTACCGGAACAGCAACAAACTACATTAATGCGATTGTAAGCTCTGGTTCTATTACTGAAGCGATTTCTCGAGTTTCTGCCATGAACGAAATTGCTAATGCTAACAATAAAATGTTAGAAGAGCAAAAACGTGATAAAGAAGCAATTGATATCAAGCAAAAAGAGAATAATGATGCGATCAACACAGTTATTGCTAACAAGCAACAATTAGATGATGATGCACAAACATTGTCAACTAAAGAAGCTGAGTTGAAAGCTGCTCAATTGAGCTTAGCAGTTGAAAAATCTTCTGCTGAAAATGAAAAGAATGCTTTATTGGCAGAGAAAGCTGCTGCAGAAAAAGCTGCTGCAGAAGCTGCCGCTGCAGAAGCTGCTTATCGTGCAAAACAAGAAGCTGAACGTCAGGCAACTGTTGCCTCTGCAAATACAAGCTTACAGGCTCAAGTACAGGCAGCTACTCAAGCTCCTGCTACACAAACTCCTGCTGCGCAAGCTAGTCAACCACAGGCGACTGTGGCTACACCAGCTACAAACAATACTGTGGCAACTACACCTGTGGCTCGTACGTCATACAGTTCTGCAGGAAACACTTATCCAGTAGGTCAATGTACTTGGGGTGCTAAAATTCTTGCACCTTGGGCTGGAAACTACTGGGGTAATGGAGGTCAGTGGGCAGCAAGTGCTGCAGCAGCTGGATTCCGTACTGGTAGTCAACCACAGGTTGGTGCTATCGCTTGTTGGAACGATGGTGGTTATGGCCACGTAGCAGTTGTTACAGCTGTTCAATCTACTACAAGTATCCAAGTTTCTGAAGCAAACTATGCGGGTAACCAAAGTATTGGCAATTACCGTGGATGGTTTAACCCAACTACTGCACAAGGTACTGTAACTTATATTTATCCAAACTAAGATATGTTAACTACTCGCCTCAGGTGAGTAGTTTTTTTTTCAAATTTTTTATTTTAGGTTTGAAGCTTATTTTGAATTGAAAATTCCTTTAAAAAGGGTTACAATGAGTAAGGAGAACATTTGTACATTGGTACAATGAGGTTTAAAAATGTGGAGGAAATCATGTCGTTTTCGGATTTAATGCTTTTTGCTTTATCGTCTAACCAAGACTTGGCTGAGCGTGTCTCTAGAGAGATGGGTCTGCCACTTGGGAAGTCAACCGTACGTCAATTCTCAGATGGAGAAATCCAGGTTAACATTGAAGAGTCGATTCGTGGGAAGGAAGTTTATATCCTTCAATCTACGAGTTCGCCTGTCAATGATAATCTAATGGAAATCTTAATCATGGTAGATGCCCTCAAACGGGCGAGTGCTCAATCAATCAATGTGGTGATGCCTTATTATGGTTATGCCCGTCAGGATAGAAAGGCTCGTGCTCGTGAGCCAATTACTTCTAAATTAGTGGCCAATATGCTAGAAATTGCAGGGGTTGATCGCCTCTTGACCATTGACCTACATGCTTCTCAGATTCAAGGGTTCTTTGATATTCCAGTGGATCACTTGATGGGGGCTCCTCTTATTGCTGATTATTTCGAACGCCGTGGAATGATTGGTCCGGATTATGTAGTTGTCAGTCCAGACCATGGTGGAGTGACTCGAGCTCGCAAGCTTGCTGAGTTTCTCAAGACTCCAATTGCTATTATTGATAAGCGTCGGAGTGTTGATAAGATGAATACCAGTGAGGTCATGAACATTATCGGGAATGTGGAAGGAAAAACCTGTATTCTTATCGATGATATGATTGATACTGCTGGAACGATTTGTCATGCTGCTGATGCCCTTGCTGAAGCAGGAGCTGTTGAAGTTTATGCAAGTTGTACGCACCCAGTCCTATCTGGCCCAGCCTTAGATAATATTCAGAAATCAGCCATTAAGAAATTGGTCGTATTGGATACCATCTTCCTACCTGAGGAACGCTTGATTGATAAGATTGAACAAATCTCCATTGCTAAGCTTCTAGCGGAGGCTATTGTCCGAATTCATGAAAAACGGCCACTCTCTCCTTTGTTTGAGATAGGAAACGCTAAGAAAAGTTAACAAAGAGGCTGGAAATAGCCTCTTTTCTAATAGAAAGGATTTTTATGTTATTCAACTGGTTTACTAAGGAAAAAAATGTAGTCGATACAAGTAAAGAGCTCTTAAAAGAAGCTCAAAAAACTGAGGAAAAAGCAGATCCAACCTTACCAAAAAAGACCTTGCCAAAGAGCTCTGCAGTCAAATAAAACAAGGAAAACGCTTACGAAATCAAAGGATTCTATTTTAGCAGTCAAATCGTTAACTTACCTGTAAAAAAATATAGAATTCCTTAAAATTAATTAAAAAAATAGGTCAGATTTTTATTGACAAAGAAAAACTTATCGTAGTAAAATAATAATAGTTACGAAGTAACGAACTATTTTTTAAATAAAAAAAGGAGATAAAACAATGAAAAAAGTTTTATTATCATCAGTAGCAGCTCTTGCAGTTTTTGCTGCAGCAGCACCAGCATTCGCAAATGACAATCCTTCAATCAACGGTGGAGCTAACACTCCAGGTGCTTTTGATTCTCGTGAAGCATACGAAAACCAATCAGAATTTGTAAGTGCTCGTACAGTTGAAGAATACCTTAACGGTCATATGGAAGACATCAGCGCTGAAGCAGCACAAGATCCTGCAGTAGTAGCAGCTAAAGCTGAATTTGACGCTGTTGAAGGTGGTTCACACCTTTACGGAGAAAAGAAAGCAGCTTATGAAGCAGCATTCAACACTTCATTCTTGAACGTACGTAACAAATACGTTAAACAATTCCAAACTGTTCAAAACACAGCTAAGAAAAAAGAAGGACGTTACTACATCTTGAACGAAACTCCAGAACAAGCTAACGCACGTTACTTGAAAGAACATGGAATTTCTCAAGAAGAAGCAACTAAACAATCTAAAGAAGAAGCAGCTAAAGCAGAAGAAGCAGCTAAAAAAGCAGAAGCTGGTAAAGCTGGTTCAAAACAAGCTGGTAAAGCTCTTCCAAAAACAAGCGCAGTTAAATAATTTTATTAATTAGCTCTTAAATTAAATATCACTGAGCCTTCGGGCTCGGTGTTATTTTTTAGATTGAACGTTATATAGGGGATCTTATTTTTATGAATCGTACTGATAAAAATTCTAGTTCTAAAGGGAAGGGCCTTGCGCTTATTCTTACTTTGGTTGCTATTCTAGCTCTTGTAGGTGGTTTCTTCCTTTTTAATCCATTTGGAAAGCATACTACATCTGATAAGAAGAACACTAGCTCATCATCTACTGCAAGTAGCAAAGAGGTCAAATATGAGCCAAGTCAAGAGGAAAAAGACTATTTAGCTAACCGATTTGCTCAATTAACTTCGGTCAATCCTGAAGCGATTGCCTATGTTTATGCTCCTGGTACTGAGTTAGATGAGCCTGTTGTACAAACAGGGGATAATGAAACCTACTTAGATAAGACTTTTGAGGGTGGGAACCAACCTTTCTTGGGAACTGTCTTTATGGATATGGACAACAAGAAGGACTTTAGTGATCGTTTGACTTGGTTGTTTGGACATGCTCGTGGTAGCCAGGTAGGAGATCACCGTATGTTTAACGATGTGAACTACTACGACAAACAAGAGTATTTTGATCAACATCCATATGTTGTAATTGAAACACCTGAGCGCAAGTATTATTATGAAGCAATGGGCTTAGTCATCGTTCCTGAAACCACTGCTTTCTATCGTACAAGTTTTGCGGATGATAAAGATTTTACTACCCAACTTAAAAATATCTATGAGTCAGCTCGTACCAAAAATCCAAATATCAAGATTAAAGCGTCTGATAAGTATTTAGTCTTGTCAACTTGTCGTGAAGAAGACGATACTATCCGTTCTAATCTCTATCTTCGTCAGATCCCAGATTCTGAAATGAAGGATTTCTTAGCAAAACACGGTGATCAGTTAAATTATGTGGCAACCCGTGGCCAAGAATAAGATAGATTTGTTAATAATGATTTTATGATAGGATTTAGCATAAGCTAGGTCCTATTTTTGATGAAAAATGTCAATTTTGTATCATTTGTCTTGGAGTCGTTTGCTTTTTTTGCGATGACTTTCAATTTATAGTATAATGGGAGTAGATCTTTTTTGGAGGTGGCTATGGATTTAACAAAGCGTTTTAATAAAAATTTAAATCGGATTGAGATTTCCTTGATTCGTCAGTTTGATCAGGCCATTTCTGAGATTCCAGGTGTCTTGCGTTTGACTTTAGGGGAGCCAGATTTTACCACGCCGGAGCATGTCAAGGAAGCCGCTAAGGCTGCCATTGATGCTAATCAGAGCCATTATACAGGGATGAGTGGCTTGTTAGCTTTGCGTCAAGCGGCTAGTCAATTTGTAGCGGATAAATACAATCTTCATTACCGAGCAGAAGATGAGATTTTAGTAACGATTGGAGCTACTGAGGCTCTTTCAGCCACCTTGACAGCTATCTTGGAGCCTGGAGATGTAGTCCTTTTGCCAGCACCAGCCTATCCAGGTTATGAACCCATTATCAAACTAGTGGGGGCTAGTGTCGTCGAGATTGATACCAGGGCACATCAATTTATCCTGACTCCGGAAGCTTTGGAAGAAGCCCTTCAGGAACAAGGAAATCGGGTCAAGGCAGTTATTCTCAATTATCCTGCAAATCCGACAGGAGTGACTTATTCTAAGGAACAGATGCAGGCTTTGGCTGGAGTGTTGAAAAAATATCAAGTCTTTGTGGTCTGTGATGAGGTCTACTCAGAATTGACCTATACGGATCAGTCTCATGTATCCTTAGGGACTTACTTACCAGATCAAGCCATCCTTATCAATGGCTTGTCTAAATCTCATGCCATGACAGGTTGGCGACTGGGCTTCATTTTTGCGCCTTCTCATTTAACCGCTCAGCTAATCAAGAGCCATCAGTATTTGGTCACTGCAGCGGGCACCATGAACCAGTATGCAGCCATTGAGGCCTTGACAGCTGGAAAAGATGATGCTGAACCAATGAAACAGGAATACATCAAGCGTCGCGACTATATCATGGATGCGATGTCATCCATGGGCTTTGAGATTATCCGACCTGATGGGGCCTTTTATATCTTTGCCAAGATTCCACCAGGTTACAATCAAGATTCGTTCGCTTTTTTGAAAGCTTTGGCCTATGAAAAAGCCGTTGCTTTTATCCCGGGAGCAGCCTTTGGAACCTATGGCGAAGGTTATGTACGTTTGTCCTATGCAGCGAGTATGGAAGTGATTCAAGAAGCAATGAGACGTTTGAAGGAGTTTATGGAAGAACATGCTGGAGAGCATTGAGAGTCGAGGCTTGGTCCTTTACAACCGAGATTTCCGAGAAGATGATAAGCTGGTAAAAATCTTTACAGAGCGTGCAGGAAAGCTCATGTTTTTCGTGAAACATGCGAATAACTCCCGTCTAAATCCAATGATCCAACCCTTAACTTTGGCGGACATGTATTTGAAAATCAATGATGATGGACTCAGCTATATTGAAGATATTCATGAGGTTCATAGCTTTCAGGGGATTCATCAAGATTTATTTCGTCTCTCTTATGCGACCTATATTCTGGCCTTAGCTGATGCTAGTATGCAGGATCGTCAGCCAGATTCGGCCCTCTTTACTTTTTTAGAACAGACCTTGCGCTTGATGGATCGGGGCTTGGATTATGAAATTTTGACCAATATTTTTGAAATGCAGATTTTATCTCGGTTTGGAGTGAGTTTGAATGTCCATGAGTGCTGTATCTGTCACCGAGTAGGTCTTCCCTTTGATTTTTCCTTCCGTTTCGGCGGGGTTCTTTGTCCGGATCATTATGATCGAGATGAGAGACGGGCTCACTGGGATCCCAATGCCCTTTATTTATTAGATCAGTTTCAGGGAGTGGAATTCAGTGAGCTAGAGACCATTTCTATCCATGAAGAGATGAAGCAAAAATTACGACAGTGTCTGGATCAACTCTATGATGAGTATGTAGGTATTCATCTAAAAGCTAAGAAATTTATTGATTCCCTGGGAAGCTGGGGAGAGATTTTAAAAGATCAGTCTGGAGGTAAGATATGAAACGAATTGCAGTCGATGCAATGGGCGGAGATAATGCTCCACAGGCCCTAGTAGAAGGAGTTAATCAAGCCATACAAGAATTTAAGGATATCGAAGTGATTTTGTATGGAGATGAAGCAAAAATTAAGCAGTATCTGACTGCAAGCGAACGAGTATCCATTGTCCATACAGATGAGAAAATTGACTCTGATGATGAACCAACTCGGGCCATTCGTCGGAAAAAACAAGCCAGCATGGTGCTAGCTGCTCATGCAGTTAAAAATGGGGAAGCTGATGCCATGCTATCAGCCGGGAATACAGGTGCTCTCTTGGCTTCTGGTTACTTTATCGTTGGGAGGATTAAGGTTATCGATCGTCCGGGCTTGATGTCTACCCTTCCAACCCTAGATGGGAAAGGTTATGATATGCTGGATCTCGGAGCCAATGCGGAAAACACGCCCACCCATTTGCACCAATATGCGATTATGGGAGCCTATTATGCAGAAAATGTTCGTGGAATTAAGCGTCCACGAGTCGGCCTTTTGAATAATGGGACAGAGGAAAGTAAGGGAGATCCCCTACGTAAAGAAACCTATCAATTATTAGCAGCGGATCCTGCTCTCAACTTTGTAGGAAATGTGGAAGCGCGTGACTTGATGGATGGAGTTGCTGACGTCATCGTTACAGATGGATTCACAGGAAATGCTGTCCTTAAGACCATGGAAGGAACTGCTTTGGGTCTCTTTAAGCAGTTGAAGACGGTTCTCGGTGGAGGTGGCTTGAAGGCCAAATTAGGAGCCCTTTTGTTGAAGAATGACCTACGAGGCTTGAAGAAAACCTTGGACTATTCAGATGTTGGCGGAGCGGTCTTGTTTGGCTTACAAGCACCTGTTGTAAAAACCCATGGTTCAAGTGATGCCAAGGCAGTGTATAGTACGATTCGTCAGATTCGTACCATGTTGGAGACGGATGTTATTCGTAAATCGGTTGTTGAATTATCAGAATTGGAGGAAGAGAAATGAGTCGTCGGAAAGAAATTATTGCAGCAGTAGAAGAGTTAATCAAAGATCAGAAAGATTCTGATTTTCAAGTAACCTTAGATATGGATTTACGAAAAGAGCTAGAGATTGATTCAGTTGATTTGATGGAATGCATCATTTATTTAGAAGAAACCTATCATATTGATATTCCAGACAAGGATATTGATGCCATGGTGACTGTTGGAGATATGGTAGACTATGTGGATAAAAAAGTGAGCAAATAATGTTCGGTTTTTACCCATTAAAAAGAATATATAAATAAGGGAATAGAGTGATTTTGCCTCATTCCCTTATTTTTTTCTTATAAAGCTAAAAACCAAAGTACGGGGATTTCTTGAAAAAAATAAGATAGGGTATGATAAACTGAAAGGGAGAAAATACGAAAGGCGAACAAGAAATGTCTCATCAATTAATTTATACGGGAAAAGCTAAAGATATTTATAGTACGGAAGACGAACATGTGATTAAGTCCGTTTATAAGGACCAAGCCACTATGCTGAATGGGGCTCGTAAAGAGACCATCGAAGGCAAAGGTGTGCTGAATAATCAGATTTCGTCTCTTATTTTTGAAAAATTGAATGCTGCTGGAGTGGAGACGCACTTTATCAAGCGTATTTCTGATACCGAACAACTCAATAAGAAAGTGACCATCATTCCTTTGGAGGTTGTGCTTCGTAATGTGACTGCAGGTTCTTTCTCCAAACGGTTTGGCGTTGAAGAAGGTTTGGATTTGGAAACTCCAATCGTTGAATTTTACTATAAAAACGATGAGTTGGACGATCCATTTATCAATGATGAACACGTCAAGTTCTTGGATATTGCCAATGATGAACAAATTGCCTATATCAAGGAAGAAACGCGTCGGATCAATGAATTGCTGAAAGATTGGTTTGCACAAATTGGTCTGCGTTTGATTGACTTCAAATTGGAATTTGGTTTTGATAAGGATGGCAAAATTATCTTGGCAGATGAATTTTCACCAGATAACTGCCGCCTTTGGGATGCTGAAGGGCACCATATGGACAAGGATGTTTTCCGTAGAGATTTGGGCAGTTTAACGGATGTATATAAAGTTGTTTTAGAAAAATTGCAAGGTTTGAAGTGATCTTTTTGAAACGGAAAACCTTCGTCTTTCAAGTAAAAGGACTCAGGCTGAAAAGGTCTACTAGACCTTTTCACTCCGTCGTGATCTCGATAGCTTGACAGATGTTTATCAAGTTGTGTTGGAGAAATTACAGGGCTTGAAGCAATGATTTTCTTCGTCTTCACTAGCTATTTAAATAGAAATAAATAAAGGAACTAAAATGGATAAACGTATTTTCGTTGAGAAAAAAGCTGATTTTCGTGTCAAATCTGACTCTTTAGTAAAAGAATTACAGCATAATCTTCAGTTGAAAACTTTGAAGGATCTTCGTATTGTTCAGGTTTATGATGTTTTTGGTTTGGCAGAGGACTTGTTTGCGCGTGCGGAAAAACACATCTTCTCTGAGCAAGTGACCGATACTGTTTTGGATGAAGCTGCGGTTAAGGCTGATCTTGAGAAGGATGCTTTCTTTGCTATCGAAAGTTTGCCTGGTCAATTTGACCAACGTGCAGCATCTTCACAGGAAGCTTTGTTGTTGCTTGGTAGTTCAAATGATGTAACGGTGAACACAGCGCAACTTTACTTGGTTAACAAGGATATTGATGCGAATGAGTTGGAAGCTGTCAAAAACTACCTCTTGAACCCAGTGGATTCTCGTTTCAAAGACATCACTGTTGGCATTGCGAAACAGGATTTCTCTGAGTCTGACAAGACCATTCCAAGTTTGGATTTCTTTGAAACTTATACGGCAGAAGATTTTGCACAGTATAAGGCAGAGCAAGGATTGGCAATGGAAGTGGATGACCTTCTCTTCATTCAAGACTATTTCAAGTCAATTGGACGTGTGCCAACTGAGACTGAGTTGAAGGTGTTGGATACTTACTGGTCTGACCACTGTCGTCACACAACTTTCGAGACTGAGTTGAAAAACATCGACTTCTCAGCTTCTAAATTTGAAAAACAATTGCAAGCGACTTATGACAAGTATATTGCCATGCGTGATGAGTTGGGACGTACCGAAAAAAACCTCAAACCTTGATGGATATGGCGACTATTTTTGGTCGTTATGAGCGTGTCAATGGTCGTTTGGACGACATGGAAGTGTCTGATGAAATCAATGCCTGCTCTGTTGAAATTGAAGTGGATGTCAATGGTGTGAAAGAGCCATGGCTTCTCATGTTCAAGAACGAAACCCACAACCATCCAACGGAGATTGAACCATTTGGTGGAGCGGCTACTTGTATCGGTGGTGCCATTCGTGACCCATTGTCAGGGCGTTCATACGTTTACCAAGCCATGCGTATCTCAGGTGCTGGTGATATTACAGCTCCAATTTCAGAAACTCGCGCTGGTAAATTGCCACAACAAGTCATTTCTAAGACAGCCGCTCACGGTTATTCTTCATATGGGAACCAAATTGGTCTTGCAACAACTTATGTTCGTGAGTACTTCCACCCAGGTTTCGTTGCTAAGCGTATGGAGCTAGGTGCCGTTGTCGGTGCAGCTCCCAAGGGAAATGTTGTCCGTGAAAAACCTGAAGCTGGTGATGTGATTATCTTGCTCGGTGGTAAGACTGGACGTGACGGTGTCGGTGGTGCGACAGGTTCTTCTAAAGTTCAAACGGTTGAATCTGTTGAAACAGCTGGTGCTGAGGTTCAAAAAGGGAATGCTATTGAAGAACGGAAGATTCAACGTCTTTTCCGTAATGGGGAAGTGACCCGTCTGATCAAGAAATCAAATGACTTTGGTGCTGGTGGTGTCTGTGTGGCGATCGGTGAATTAGCAGATGGTCTTGAAATTGATCTGGATAAAGTGCCATTGAAATACCAAGGTTTGAACGGTACAGAAATTGCCATCTCTGAATCTCAAGAACGGATGGCTGTAGTGGTTCGTCCAGAAGATGTAGATGCCTTCAATGCAGCATGTAACAAAGAAAATATTGACGCGGTTGTCGTTGCGACAGTGACGGAGAAACCAAATCTTGTCATGCACTGGAATGGTGAAACCATCGTTGATTTGGAACGTCGTTTCCTTGATACAAATGGTGTACGTGTGGTTGTAGATGCTAAGGTGGTTGACAAGGATGTCAAGCTTCCAGAAGAACGTCAAACATCTGCTGAAACTCTTGAAGCAGATACTCTTGAAGTCTTGTCTGATCTGAACCATGCTAGTCAAAAAGGGTTACAAACCATCTTCGATAGCTCAGTTGGTCGTTCAACAGTTAATCACCCACTGGGTGGTCGCTACCAAATCACACCAACGGAAGCTTCTGTACAGAAATTGCCAGTTCAACATGGCGTGACAACAACTGCCTCTGTCATGGCACAAGGGTTCAACCCATATATCGCAGAATGGTCTCCTTATCATGGTGCTGCTTATGCAGTCATCGAAGCAACCGCTCGTTTGGTTGCTGCCGGTGCAAACTGGTCTAAGGCTCGTTTCTCTTACCAGGAGTACTTCGAGCGGATGGATAAACAAGCAGAGCGTTTTGGTCAACCAGTAGCAGCTCTTCTTGGATCCATTGAAGCTCAGATTCAACTTGGGTTGCCATCTATCGGTGGGAAAGACTCTATGTCTGGTACCTTTGAAGAATTGACAGTACCACCAACCTTGGTTGCCTTTGGGGTGACAACAGCAGATAGCCGTAAGGTCCTTTCTCCAGAATTTAAGGCTGCTGATGAAAATATCTATTACATCCCAGGTCAAGCTTTGGCACAAGAGATTGATTTTGATCTTATCAAGTCTAACTTTGCTCAGTTTGAAGCTATTCAAGCAACCCACAAAGTGACAGCAGCATCAGCTGTCAAATATGGAGGTGTCCTTGAAGCTCTTGCACTTGCAACATTTGGGAACCATATCGGTGCCACTGTTCAATTAGCTGACCTTGACAGCAGCTTGACAGCCCAATTGGGTGGATTCATCTTCACTTCACCTGAAGAGATTGCAAGTGTTGAGAAGATTGGACAAACAGTTGCAGACTTTACACTGCTTGTCAATGGTGTAACGCTTGATGGACACAAACTTGACAGCGCCTTCCAAGGTAAATTGGAAGAAGTTTACCCAACTGAATTTGCACAAGCAACTGAGTTGGAAGAAGTACCTGCTGTAGCATCAGATGCTGTGATTAAAGCTAAAGAAATAGTTGAGACACCAGTGGTTTACATTCCGGTGTTCCCAGGTACCAACTCGGAGTATGACTCCGCTAAGGCCTTTGAAAAAGAAGGGGCCAAAGTCAACTTGGTACCATTTGTCACACTGAATGAAGAAGCGATTGTCAAGTCGGTTGACACCATGGTTGACAACATTGAAAAAGCAAACATTATCTTCTTTGCCGGTGGTTTCTCAGCAGCAGATGAACCAGATGGATCTGCTAAATTTATCGTCAATATCTTGCTTAACGAAAAAGTGCGTGTAGCTATTGATAGTTTCATCGAAGGTGGTGGTTTGATCATCGGTATCTGTAATGGATTCCAAGCCCTTGTTAAATCAGGTCTTCTTCCATACGGTAACTTTGAAGATGCAAGCAGTACCAGTCCAACCCTCTTCTACAATGATGCCAACCAACACGTGGCTAAAATGGTGGAAACACGGATTGCCAATACGAACTCACCATGGCTTGCCGGCGTGGAAGTTGGTGACATCCATGCCATCCCAGTATCACACGGTGAAGGGAAGTTTGTCGTGACAGCTGAAGAATTTGCGGAGCTCCGTGATAATGGTCAAATCTTTAGCCAATACGTTGACTTCGAAGGCAAACCAAGCATGGATTCAAAATACAATCCTAATGGATCTGTTCATGCGATTGAAGGAATCACTAGCAAGAACGGTCAAATTATTGGGAAGATGGGACACTCAGAACGTTTCGAAGACGGTCTCTTCCAAAATATTCCAGGAAATAAAGACCAGCATCTCTTTGCATCAGCGGTTCAATATTTTACTGGAAAATAAAAGGTATACAACATGACATACGAAGTAAAATCTCTTAATGAAGAGTGTGGAGTCTTTGGGATTTGGGGACATCCAGACGCTGCAAAACTCACCTATTTTGGTCTTCACAGTCTCCAACACCGGGGACAAGAGGGAGCAGGTATCCTGGCTAATGACCAAGGGACCTTGAGACGACATCGGGATACAGGCCTTCTTTCAGAAGTCTTTCGAAATCCTTTAAATCTGGAGAAATTGACAGGAAGCTCTGCTATTGGGCATGTTCGCTATGCGACAGCGGGGGAAGCGTCTGTGGATAACATCCAACCCTTTCTCTTCCGTTTTCACGATACGCAGTTTGGTCTGGCCCATAATGGGAATTTGACCAATGCCCAATCGCTCAAATCGGAATTAGAAAAAAATGGAGCCATCTTTAGCTCAACCTCTGACTCAGAAATTCTGGCTCACTTGATTCGACGGAGTCACAACCCTTCCTTTATGGGGAAATCAAGGAAGCACTCAATACAGTCAAAGGTGGTTTTGCTTATCTGATGTTATTTGAAGATAAGCTAATCGCTGCTCTGGATCCAAATGGCTTCCGTCCTCTTTCTATCGGGAAAATGGCTAATGGAGCCTTGGTTGTTTCTTCTGAAACCTGTGCTTTTGAGGTTATCGGGGCAGAATGGATCCGAGATGTACATCCGGGTGAGCTTGTTATCTTCGATGAAAACGGCATTACCTATGATCGCTATACGGATGATACCCAACTAGCAATTTGTTCCATGGAGTATATCTATTTTGCTCGTCCTGATTCCAATATCCAAGGGGTCAACGTCCATACGGCTCGCAAGCGGATGGGAGCTCAGTTGGCACGAGAATTTAAGAACCAGGCAGATATTGTGGTGGGGGTTCCCAACTCCTCTCTCAGTGCTGCCATGGGCTTTGCGGAAGAATCTGGTTTGCCAAATGAAATGGGCTTGATCAAGAATCAGTATGTCCAACGGACCTTTATCCAACCGACTCAGGAATTGCGAGAACAAGGAGTGCGAATGAAACTCTCTGCCGTATCTGGTGTCGTGAAAGGCAAACGGGTCGTGATGATTGATGACTCTATCGTGCGTGGAACGACCTCTCGTCGGATTGTGAAACTGTTGAAAGAAGCAGGGGCTACAGAAGTCCATGTGGCAATTGCCAGCCCAGCTTTGGCTTATCCGTGTTTTTATGGAATTGATATTCAGAGCCGTGAGGAGCTGATCGCAGCCAATCATACAGTGGAGGAAACTTGTGAGATTATCGGTGCGGATAGCTTGACCTACTTGTCCGTTGATGGCTTGATTGATTCTATTGGGATTGATACCGATGCACCAAACGGTGGTCTTTGTGTTGCTTACTTCGATGGGAAATACCCAACGCCTTTATATGACTACGAAGAACGCTATGTAGAAAGTTTGAAAGAACACACTTCTTTCTATTAAGAACAGTGCAAAAGAAAAGGAATGAATAAAATGACGAATAAAAATGCTTATGCGCAGTCTGGTGTGGATGTTGAAGCGGGTTATGAAGTTGTTGAACGCATCAAAAAACACGTAGCACGTACAGAGCGTGCGGGTGTTATGGGAGCTCTTGGTGGATTCGGTGGCATGTTTGACCTTTCAAAAACAGGTGTTAAAGAGCCCGTTTTGATTTCAGGAACTGACGGTGTTGGAACCAAACTCATGCTTGCTATCAAGTATGACAAACACGATACCATCGGTCAAGACTGTGTGGCTATGTGTGTCAATGACATCATTGCTGCAGGCGCGGAGCCCCTTTACTTCCTAGACTATGTGGCGACTGGGAAAAATGAACCAGCTAAGCTAGAACAAGTGGTTGCTGGTGTGGCTGAAGGTTGTGTACAAGCAGGTGCGGCCCTCATCGGTGGGGAAACTGCTGAAATGCCTGGTATGTATGGCGAAGACGACTATGACTTGGCTGGATTTGCTGTCGGTGTTGCAGAAAAATCTCAAATCATCGACGGTTCAAAAGTAGCAGAGGGAGACGTCCTTCTCGGACTTGCCTCAAGCGGTATCCACTCAAATGGTTACTCACTCGTGCGTCGTGTCTTTGCGGATTACACAGGTGAAGAAGTTCTCCCAGAACTTGAAGGAAAAAAACTTAAAGACGTTCTTTTGGAACCAACTCGTATCTACGTTAAGGCTGTTCTGCCACTGATCAAAGAAGAATTGGTCAACGGAATCGCCCACATCACAGGTGGTGGTTTCATCGAAAATGTACCTCGTATGTTCGCGGATAATTTGGCGGCTGAAATTGACGAAAGCAAGGTTCCAGTTCTTCCAATTTTCAAAGCCCTTGAAAAATATGGACAAATCAAACACGAAGAAATGTTTGAAATCTTCAACATGGGTATTGGTCTCATGCTTGCGGTGAAACCAGAACATGTGGAACGTGTCAAAGAACTTCTTGACGAACCTGTGTATGAAATCGGTCGGATTGTGAAGAAAGAAAACGAAAGTGTTATCATCAAATGAAAAAAATAGCGGTTTTTGCCTCTGGCAACGGCTCAAACTTTCAGGTGATTGCGGAACAATTTCCAGTAGAATTTGTCTTTTCAGATCACCGGGATGCCTATGTGCTTGAGCGTTCCGAAAAGCTTGGAGTTCCTTCCTATGCTTTTGAACTCAAGGAGTTTGAGAGCAAAGTAGACTACGAAGGAGCCATCGTCGAGCTCTTGGATGAGCACGAGATTGACCTAGTCTGTTTGGCGGGTTATATGAAAATCGTCGGTCCAACCTTGCTAGCGGCTTATGAAGGCCGTATTATCAATATTCACCCGGCTTACCTTCCAGAATTTCCGGGAGCTCATGGTATTGAGGATGCTTGGAATGCAGGTGTTGAGCAGTCTGGTGTGACCATTCATTGGGTGGACTCGGGCGTGGATACTGGTAAGGTCATCAAACAAGTCCGTGTACCACGCCTTGAAGGGGATACCCTTGACACTTTCGAAACCCGCATCCACGAAACAGAGTATAAGCTCTATCCAGAAGTCCTAGAAGAGCTAGGAGTAGGAAGTAAAAAATGAAAGTAAGGTATTTTGGAAAAACAGAGATTGGAGTTCTCCTTTTATCAGCTTTCATACTTTTTCTCAGTTATAGCTTTACCTGCAATTTTTTTGAGGATGATATTAAAACCCATGATTCAGGTTGGATGTCTGTTCGAGGAAATAGCTATCTTAATATCACTTACCTAGATCCTAAACCGATTCAAACAGATGTAGATGGGACCAACCTCTACTTGGCCGGTTATCGCTTATCCGATCAGTTGGTCAACTACTTTATCCTACAAGCAGATCCCAATAGCAAAGAAACCAAAGAACTTATAAAGAATGCTGATCACTTGGAGGAGCATCCTCAGAGAGTCTTAGGGAGTCGTAACGGTTCCAAGCCTCATCCTCTTATTCAAAAAGTCGTCCAAGAGACCAGCCAGTCAAAAGATTTGGACAAAGAGGTTTCTCTCTATTTTGAAAAAGAGGACTATTTCTCAATATCAGAATTAGACAATCAGGTTCAAAGTATGTTGGTTGCAGGGCTGGTCTTGCTTCTTATCTATGGAGTCTTTGCGGCTGTCCCAAATGGCTATCTCATTCTCCAATGGAGGAGAGCTCGACAAGCTAAGAGAGAGCTATTCAAACTCTATCCAGAACTAATGGGAGCCTTTGATCATCTTGAGATGACGGCATCTTATTTGGATAAGAGAGCGGGAGTAGCTATTTATAAGGACCATCTCATTCTGTTCGGTCAGCGGTTCGGGATGATTGATTTACGAGAAGCACAGACTTTGGTGGTTTCAAAATCTAACGATGGCTACTTTGTTAATCCCTTTATTACTCTTTTCGTAAAATTATTCCACTCTACTACCGTAATGGCTCTTGGTGCAAGAGGGAATAACTCGAAAGCCATTCCTGTCAATCAAAGCCTGAATCAGCCAGATGTAAAAAATCACTTTATAGAAGGAGTCCAGTCTTACTCACCTTCTATTGAGGTTTATTTTAAGAAATAATGATTGTTTGTAGAAAATAGAAAAGGAAGAAACATGACTAAACGTGCACTAATTAGTGTTTCAGACAAAGCGGGCATTGTTGAATTTGCCCAAGAACTTAAAAAACTTGGTTGGGATATCATCTCAACAGGTGGTACCAAAGTTGCCCTTGATAATGCCGGTGTTGACACCATTGCTATCGATGATGTGACTGGTTTCCCAGAGATGATGGACGGTCGTGTCAAGACCCTCCACCCAAACATTCACGGGGGTCTTCTCGCTCGTCGTGACTTGGATAGCCACTTGGAAGCGGCTAAGGACAACAAGATTGAGCTCATTGACCTTGTGGTGGTCAACCTTTATCCATTCAAGGAAACCATTCTCAAACCAGATGTGACTTATGCTGACGCCGTTGAAAACATCGATATTGGTGGGCCCTCTATGCTTCGTTCAGCAGCGAAGAACCACGCTAGCGTCACAGTTGTGGTAGATCCTGCTGACTATGCTGTGGTTTTGGACGAATTGGCAGCCAAGGGCGAAACCACTTACGAAACTCGCCAACGGTTGGCAGCCAAGGTTTTCCGTCACACAGCAGCCTACGATGCCTTGATTGCGGAATACTTCACAGCTCAAGTGGGTGAAGAAAAACCTGAAAAACTCACTCTGACCTATGATCTCAAACAAGCGATGCGTTACGGGGAAAACCCTCAACAAGACGCAGATTTCTACCAAAAAGCCTTGCCAACGGATTATTCCATTGCATCCGCTAAACAATTAAACGGTAAAGAATTGTCCTTTAACAATATCCGAGACGCGGATGCGGCAATCCGGATCATCCGTGATTTCAAAGATCGTCCAACCGTTGTGGCTCTTAAACACATGAATCCATGTGGGATTGGTCAAGCTGACGACATCGAGACTGCTTGGGACTACGCTTATGAGTCTGATTCAGTTTCTATCTTTGGTGGAATCGTCGTCCTCAACCGTGAAGTGGACGCTGCGACAGCTCAAAAAATGCACGGTGTTTTCCTTGAAATCATCATTGCACCAAGCTATACAGATGAAGCGCTTGAAATCTTGACTACCAAGAAAAAAAACTTGCGGATCCTTGAATTGCCATTTGACGCTCAAGATGCCAGTGAAGTGGAAGCAGAATACACTGGTGTTGTAGGTGGACTTCTTGTTCAAAACCAAGACGTGGTCAAAGAAAGCCCAGCTGACTGGCAAGTGGTGACCAAACGCCAACCAACTGAGACAGAAGCGACTGCTCTTGAGTTTGCATGGAAAGCCATCAAGTATGTCAAATCAAACGGGATCATCGTGACTAATGACCACATGACACTTGGCGTTGGCCCAGGTCAAACCAATCGTGTGGCTTCTGTTCGCATTGCTATTGACCAAGCTAAAGACCGTCTTGACGGCGCGGTCCTCGCTTCAGACGCCTTCTTCCCATTTGCGGATAACGTGGAAGAAATTGCTAAAGCAGGTATCAAGGCCATCATCCAACCGGGTGGATCCGTCCGTGACCAAGAGTCAATCGAAGCTACGGATAAATATGGCTTGACCATGATTTTTACAGGTGTTCGTCACTTCAGACATTAATCAAAAAAGGCACTCATCCATCGATGAGTGCCTTTTCTGCTGGTTAGGAATTCTTTAATTTGGATAGATATAGCTGACCGTTCCCCAGACAACATTCGTGGGGTCAAACCAGCCACGGAAATTGTTGATGGTCCGATTTCCATTGTAATTAGCTTCCTTCACTTGAATCTTTTGATGATGTTCAACCTCCGTCACGACTGCAACGTGGCCATAGCCTCCATTATCCCAACAGGCGATAGCCCCGACCTCTGGGGTGTTTCCTGTCCGGAAGCCAGCAGCGCGTGCACTAGCTGCCCACATGCCACCGTTTCCCCACCAGTTTTGTGCCCAGGGGGCTAGCTCTTTGGTCCCCCAAGTACACTCGCCTACAGGATAAAAATTATCAGGATGAGTGATGAGAGGTCGTGGTTTCTCCTCTTGGACCTGAAAACTTGTCGGTAAGAGGCCTTTGACTTGTCCCTTATTCTTTTGGTAGACATGAAGATGAAAGAGACCTTTGCCCTTATGGTTTTGGGCATGAAAGCGAAGTTGGTATTGACCGGGAGCGATCTTTTTAGCAGGATACCAAACTAAGTCGTCTTGACCATCTTGATCAGACCAGATTGGGAAAAGCACTTCCTCGACATCTTCAAAGAGCTTGAGTTTGACATCAAATTCGTGTGAGGAAACTTGCTGAATGGAGATAGTGGGTTGAGAAGCTGCGAGGTCCTTCTTCTCGACAGTGGTCGTCAATGGGAAAAGTCCCACAAATTCTCCATGCGGGCCTTGTCCATAAACATGAACATGATAAAGACCTGCTTGGTCTTGGTGATTGGTCAAGGGAACCTGAAGGTCAAATCCGCGCTCTCCTCTCTGGACGGGATACCAGATTAGATCATCCTGTCCCTTTTGATCGGACCAGATTGGAAGTCTGATTGACTGGAACTGATCCGGTACGGTTCCGATATGGATATTCAATCTTCCTTTTTCTGCATAGATATAATTAAGTTGGTCATCAGCAGTGACAGCTTGAGAAGATCCTGCCCATAGGGCGCAAATAGCAATGAGTAGTTTTTTTATCGTTCGCATAAAACTCCTTTTCTAAAAAATAGAGGCTCATTTATACTATTCGTAAAAAAAGTACAAAATTTCATCATTTACGAAAAAAGTTTGGATTCTATGGGAAAAATAGCTTCTTTCGCTATAATAATTAGATTAAAACGAACGATTATGATATAATTTAATAAAATAATTCGCAAAAGAGGTTCGAGATGAAACTTTTGGTTGTTGGATCTGGCGGTCGTGAGCATGCGATTGCCAAGAAATTGTTGGAGTCTACAAACGTTGAGCAGGTTTTTGTGGCTCCTGGTAATGACGGGATGCAATTAGATGGTCTGGATTTGATCAATATTGGAATTTCCGAACATTCTAAGCTGATTGACTTCGCAAAAGCGAACGATATTGCTTGGACCTTTATCGGCCCAGATGATGCCCTTGCAGCTGGAATCGTGGATGATTTCAATGCAGCTGGTCTCAAGGCATTTGGTCCGACCAAGGTTGCGGCTGAGCTGGAGTGGTCTAAGGATTTTGCTAAGGAAATCATGGTCAAATACGACGTTCCGACAGCAGCCTATGGGACATTTTCAGATTTCGAGGAAGCCAAGGCCTACATCGAAGAAAAAGGCGCTCCAATCGTTGTCAAGGCAGACGGTTTGGCCCTTGGGAAAGGTGTCGTCGTTGCTGAGACAGTTGAGCAAGCCGTCGAAGCTGCTCACGAGATGCTTTTGGACAATAAATTCGGTGATTCAGGTGCACGTGTGGTCATCGAGGAATTCCTTGACGGGGAAGAGTTCTCTCTCTTTGCTTTTGTCAATGGGGATAAGTTCTACATTATGCCAACGGCTCAGGACCACAAACGTGCCTATGATGGCGACAAAGGTCCTAACACTGGTGGGATGGGTGCCTATGCGCCAGTTCCTCACTTGCCACAGAGTGTGGTTGACACAGCGGTTGACACTATTGTCAAGCCAGTCCTCGAAGGTATGATCAAAGAAGGTCGTCCATACACGGGTGTCCTTTACGCGGGGCTTATCTTGACTGCTGACGGGCCTAAAGTCATCGAGTTTAACGCTCGTTTCGGAGATCCTGAAACGCAAATTATCTTGCCTCGTTTGACATCTGACTTTGCACAAAATATCACTGACATTTTGGAAGGCAAAGAGCCAGCTATCACTTGGACGGACAAGGGTGTGACACTAGGCGTGGTTGTAGCTTCAAACGGCTACCCACTCGCTTATGAGAAGGGTGTCAAGCTTCCAGCCAAGACAGAAGGCGACATCATCACTTACTATGCTGGTGCTAAATTCGCTGAAACGACCAAGACCTCCTCTCAAACGGAGGACGTGTTTACATGTTGGTCACCACAGCCGACACCGTCAAAGACGGCCAAAACATTATCTACAAGGAACTTGACAAACAAAACACAGAAGGCTTGTTCTACCGTACGGACATTGGTAGCAAGGCTAACAAATAATTAGCGACCGTAGGTCGTAAAAGGCGAGCGAAAGTGAGCCAAACTAAGATAATGGTCGCTTAATTTGCGAGCGTTAGCGAGCTAGTATAGGATAATCGTCGCAGTAGTGGAACTCCTAGTAGCTTTGCTACTAGGAGCGGAAAACTGGAGACTTAGGCTCCAGTTTTAGTAATGGAACGCCCTAGGCGGTCGCTTACGTCCGCACTACATTAGACGATTATCAAAAAAAGGAGAAGAAATGAAACCAGTAATTTCCATTATCATGGGCTCAAAATCCGACTGGGCAACCATGCAAAAAACCGCTGAAGTCCTAGACAACTTCGGCGTCGCTTACGAAAAGAAAGTTGTTTCCGCACACCGGACGCCTGACCTCATGTTCAAACATGCCGAAGAAGCACGTAGTCGTGGCATCAAGGTCATCATCGCGGGTGCAGGTGGCGCTGCTCACTTGCCAGGGATGGTTGCTGCTAAAACAACCCTTCCAGTTATTGGTGTGCCCGTCAAATCACGTGCTCTTAGTGGTGTGGATTCGCTCTATTCCATCGTTCAGATGCCAGGTGGTGTGCCAGTCGCAACTATGGCGATCGGTGAAGCAGGTGCGACTAACGCTGCCCTCTTTGCCCTTCGTCTCCTTTCAGTAGAGGATCAGGCTATTGCAATAGCGTTAGCGGATTTCGCAGAAGAACAAGGAAAAATCGCAGAGGAGTCGACAAATGAGCTCATCTAAAACAATCGGAATTATCGGTGGCGGTCAGCTGGGGCAGATGATGGCCATTTCTGCTATCTACATGGGGCACAAGGTTATCGCTCTAGATCCAGCAGCGGATTGTCCGGCCTCTCGTGTGGCGGAAATCATCGTGGCACCTTATAACGACGTGGAAGCCCTTCGTCAATTGGCAGACCGCTGTGATGTTCTCACTTATGAATTTGAAAATGTCGATGCTGACGGCCTTGATGCTGTTATCAAAGAAGGACAGCTACCACAAGGGACCGACCTGCTTCGCATTTCCCAAAATCGCATTTTTGAGAAGGACTTTCTTTCCAACAAGGCTCAAGTCACTGTAGCCCCCTATAAGGTCGTGACTTCAAGCCAGGATTTGGCAGATATTGACCTCTCTAAAAACTATGTCCTCAAAACTGCGACAGGTGGCTACGATGGCCATGGACAAAAGGTTATTCGTTCAGCGGAAGATTTAGAAGAAGCCTATGCACTAGCGGATTCAGCCGACTGCGTTTTGGAAGAATTTGTCAATTTCGACCTTGAGATTTCTGTCATCGTGTCTGGGAATGGTAAGGATGTGACGATTTTCCCCGTTCAGGAAAATATTCATCGCAACAACATTCTTTCAAAAACCATTGTACCTGCTCGTATTTCAGAAAGTCTAGCTGAAAAAGCCAAAGCAATGGCAGTGCGAATTGCAGAACAACTGAACCTATCTGGAACACTCTGCGTGGAAATGTTTGCTACAGCTGATGATATCATCGTCAATGAAATTGCGCCACGCCCACACAACTCGGGGCACTACTCCATCGAAGCCTGTGACTTTTCACAATTTGACACGCATATTTTGGGTGTTCTAGGAGCACCACTTCCAGCAATCCACCTACATGCTCCAGCTGTAATGCTCAACGTTCTCGGCCAACACGTCGAAGCAGCTGAAACATATGTGACAGAAAATCCAAGCGCCCACCTCCACTTATATGGTAAACTAGAAGCAAAGCACAACCGCAAAATGGGACATGTGACTTTGTTTAGTGATGTGCCGGATGAGGTTGAGGAATTTGGGAAAGGGATTGATTTTTAAGTGAAAATAGCGATTCTAGGACTTGGAGTGATCGGAACCACCTATGCCTACGCCTTTCAAAAAGCAGGCCATCAAGTGGAACACGTACTTAGAGATAGTAAGAAAAACAATGCTCCCAAGGAGTTGTCGGTTGATCTACTAGATGGTCGCTATCATTCCAAAGGTGAGAATAAACACGACACCTATGAGGTTCGTGTGGCAGAAGCTGATTCAGAATATGATTTTATTTTTCTGAGTGTGCGTCATGGGTTTGTCAAAGAAGCTGTGGAAACCTTGCGAAAAAATAATATCAAAGGCACTCTCGTTTTCTTCTGCAATTTCTGGAATACTCGAAAAGAGGTCCAAGAGTGGGCAGGAGATTACGACTATATTCTGGCTTTTCCGACAGCGGGTGGTCATATGCAGGAGGACCATTTAGATGGTGTCTTGTTCGACCATTTAATGCTAGAAGGTGAGCAAAGAGCACAGATCTCTAACTATGCTGATTTGACGGATTTACTGACTTCTGCAGATTTGAAGTGGGAAGTACCTCATGATATGGTCGAATGGATTTGGATTCACATGGCGATTAATGCAGGTGTCACTTCGACAGCTGCACGTTCAGGGAATCTGGAAAACCCAGAAGAATTGGCTTTGAACTTGATGAATAGTTCGTCGGAATTATCATTGGCTATCAAGGCCATTCGAGAAGCTTTGAAAGTCGTAGAAGCGCGTGGTGTAAATTTGAAGCTTTACAAAGCCGAACTCTTGCCATACAAAATTCCTGCTTGGATTGCCGGAAAAGCCATGAAAGTCATGTTTGCGAAAAATGAGCTGACCCGAAAAATCATGACCTTGCACAATGATAAACAGGACATCTTCTATTGCTGTCAAAGTGTTTATCAGACTGGTCAGGAGTTAGGTGTGAAGATGCCTATTCTGGAAGCAAATATGAAGGGAATTTCGATTTAGGAGGTTTTTATGATTCAACTCATTGTCAATGCTTTTGTTGAGAAGGACAAGACTGGAGCAGTCGTAGAAGTTTTGTATGCTAGTAGCGATCACGAAAAAGTGAAAGCGAAGTATGAAGAGCTAGTTGCACAATATCCTGATAACTATTTGGCTATCTATGATGCCCCGCTGGATACGGATTTGAATACACTAGATCATTATCCATCTGTGTGGATTGGGAAAGAAGAATTTGAGTAATCATGGAACTTGTTTAACAGGAGTGAGGAATTATGGATTTAACGGATGAGCATATTGATTGTCTTAAAAATCAATTTGAAATTGATGAAGTTTTGAACTCTATTGATTATAGTTTTATCGAAATTTTAGGTCAAGGAGGTCAAGGTGTAGTAGTTTTGACAAAAGATAGTGATGGCATTGAAAAAGCTGTTAAAATCATGAAACTACCGAATTCTGGTGGTAATGCAAATAAGGCAAAAAAATTGAGAGACTAAAAAAATGATATTGAATTTTGTTCACAATACAATCATGAAAACATTATTCAGTATCATCTACATGGAGAACATCCAAATAATGGACAAAAAGTAAAAATTTTTATATGCTGTAATGGACTACTTTCCAAAAAAATCTTAGGGATGTAATTGATGAATCAGAAAGTTACTCACCAGAACAAAGATTAAATTATTTAATTCAATTATCCAAGGCTATAAATGATGCTCATGATAGAGGAATAATTCATAGAGATATAAAGCCGGAAAATATTTTAATAAAGGATAATACTCTAGTTTTTAACTGACTTTGGAATTGCACATTTCAGGATTCCAACTTAACACAAGACAACGATTTACTAAACAACAGGAATTATTTAGCACCTGAGCAAAAAAATAGAGGTAATGCAACTACTATCACGGGTGCAGTAGATGTTTTTCGCTCTTGGATTGATTATTAATGAGTGTTTTACAAAAAGTAATCCTCATGGGAATGATTACCCATTAATTAGTAATTACTATCCATTTCTTTTTTTGAGCTAGATGATCTTGTTGAAAAAAATGTTTAAATAGTGATTCTAAGAATCGTATCTCCATAAATGGTGTACTAAGTGAAATTAAGAATATTTATCAAAAATTTAAAGTCTAAACTGGAGAAAATAAAAAAATTCTTTCACAGTTCCAGATAATTTATCAGAAGAACTCACTTATTCAATTATCAATGAGATATTAGATAAAAGCTAGTCAAGATGTATATTTTTGTAACAAATGATAAAAAAATTGATGATAAATAGGAAACAATATAATCCGAATTATCATTGGGAAATTGGATATTCCGTGACACCGTATTTGAAAGATTTAACAGTCCGTACGCATATCTTGAAACTTTGTCAACAAAAGTTTAGTTATGAGATGAATTATGAAGGAGGCCCATCGTTAGAATTTCTAGATTTAAGAAATGAGAGTGATTTAGAACTATATCAGAGATTAGAAGTGGTATTAGAAAAAAATACAATGCTTGTGAGAATAAATTATCTGGTCAAATTAAGAAATATTTTATAGGCAATTTATTCTATCATGCAGAAGAAGTATTAGAATATATTGAGAATGAAAGGTATATTTTTGAAAGGGTCCTTAAAAAAATATTGAAAAACGCACCAATTCTATGGTTGTCTATATTTATATTAGAGCAAGATATTGCACAAACTGAGTTAATTAACAATATTGATATTTGTTGGGATAGAACAATCTCTTATTTAGAAAATTTGGACAATAGTCCTTTATTTGAAAAAAAGAAACCGCCTTTCAAATGGCTTTTTGAGAAAAAAATATTGAGAATATTTGTCGAAAGCTTACTAATCAATGGGGAGGAAGTTATGATCTTTTCGAAGACAAAATTAGATTCATTTTTTGATGAAGCATCCCAATTTGAAAAATTAAAAAGAATATGGATTTCAGTTAGCTAAACCACATTATGTGTTTGAAGGTGATGTAATCGATTTGTTTAGAAAAATCTAAAATGATTGATAAACAGATAATTTGGGATTTGGATAAAGAATGGGATATTAGTATTTTTATTAGCTAAAAATACTAGGATTAAAAAGAGATTAAGTGAAATGCAGATTGCAATTTTTTTATAACGCATAATCTACCATTTATTCCTATCAAATAGATAAGAATCAAGGAGAAAAAGCCGTATTTATTAAGAATGAATACAGGCTACGTCCTTTATCAATTACTATGATTCAACTCATTGTCAATGCTTTTGTTGAGAAGGACAAGACTGGAGCAGTCGTAGAAGTTTTGTATGCTAGTAGCGATCACGAAAAGGTGAAAGTTAAGTATGAAGAGCTAACGTCTCAATATCCTGAAAACTATTTAGCCATCTATGATGTCCCGCTGGATACGGATTTGAATACACTAGATCACTACCCATCTGTGTGGATTGGGAAAGAAGAATTTGAATAAAACGACTTTTATTCGTTAAACGGATGTTTCACGCCGTGGGGAAAGCGGAAGCGACGGAAATCTTGAGACTCTAGGCTCAAGATTTAGTCATGAGATTCCAAAGGAAGCTACTGACGTCCGCCTCACTTAAGTGAAACATCAAAAGAAAGGAAAAGAAAACATGATTGATAGATATAGCCGCCCTGAAATGGCGAACATTTGGACTGAAGAAAATAAATACCGTGCTTGGCTTGAGGTGGAAATCTTGGCTGACGAGGCATGGGCTGAGTTGGGAGAAATTCCTAAGGAAGATGTGGCTTGATCCGCGAAAAAGCGGACTTTGATATCGACCGTATTTTGGAGATTGAGCAGGAGACTCGCCACGATGTGGTGGCCTTCACACGTGCGGTTTCTGAGACGCTTGGTGAAGAGCGCAAGTGGGTTCACTATGGTTTGACTTCTACTGACGTGGTGGATACGGCCTACGGTTACCTCTACAAACAAGCCAACGACATCATCCGTCGTGACCTTGAAAACTTCACCAACATCATCGCTGACAAGGCTAAGGAGCACAAGTTTACTATCATGATGGGTCGTACCCACGGTGTGCACGCTGAGCCAACAACTTTTGGTCTTAAATTGGCCACTTGGTACAGCGAAATGAAACGGAACATCGAGCGTTTCGAGCATGCGGCTGCTGGCGTAGAAGCTGGTAAGATCTCTGGTGCGGTTGGTAACTTTGCCAACATCCCACCATTCGTTGAAAAATACGTCTGCGATAAATTGGGTATCCGTGCTCAAGAAATCTCTACACAGGTCCTTCCTCGTGACCTTCACGCTGAGTACTTTGCAGTTCTTGCGAGCATCGCAACTTCAATCGAACGGATGGCGACTGAAATCCGTGGTCTGCAAAAATCTGAACAACGTGAAGTGGAAGAGTTCTTTGCCAAAGGTCAAAAAGGTTCTTCAGCCATGCCTCACAAACGTAACCCTATCGGTTCTGAAAACATGACAGGTCTTGCACGTGTGATCCGTGGTCACATGGTAACAGCTTATGAAAATGTAGCCCTTTGGCACGAACGGGATATCTCTCACTCATCAGCTGAGCGGATCATCGCACCAGACACAACTATCTTGATTGACTACATGCTTAACCGTTTCGGAAACATCGTTAAGAACTTGACGGTCTTTCCTGAAAACATGATCCGCAACATGAACTCTACATTTGGTTTGATTTTCAGCCAACGTGCCATGTTGACTTTGATTGAAAAAGGCATGACACGTGAGCAAGCCTACGACCTTGTTCAACCGAAGACTGCCCAATCATGGGATAACCAAGTCGACTTCAAACCACTGCTTGAAGCAGATCCAGAAGTGACTTCTCGCCTCACTCAAGAAGAAATTGACGAAATCTTCAACCCAACTTACTATACAAAACGGGTGGATGAAATCTTTGAACGCATCGGTTTGGGAGACTAATTGCATCGCTTACAAAAAAAGACAAGCATCAGGGAATGTTTGTCTTTTTCTTTGTCTAAATCAGGTGCTCTAGATCCTGAATTTATCATAATAAATTTTGACTGATTAAACTATTTATAGGAAGTTTGTCACTAATTATAGATTCTCGTCTGTCCATCTTTAAAAAGCTATATTTCTATGCTATAATTGCATCATAAAAGTCTGAGGGAGCCCTCAGACCTTTTGAAAGATCAATGATCACGATCACATGAGATAAATTTGATTTTATAGTAATCCCCACGTTTGTAGGTTTCACTATATTCAAGGATCTGACCAGTTGCTTCCAACTTGGTCGTCTTCACTTGACGAACGGTTGGGAAATTTTCATCGATATTCAACACGGATGCGATTTGCTTGGTGTTGGGAAGACGATGTCATTGATTTCTTCAAAGTGTTCATCATTCATATGAATATGATAATCTTCTTTGAAGCGGTCATAGATCGAACTGTAGTAGTCTAAGTTCGGGTAGTTAGGGTTGATGTATTGCTCTGGAACGTAAGTCTGATGGAAGATATAAATATCATCCCCAATCTGACGGATGCGCTCAATCTTATAGTAGAATTGAGACGGAGCAAGACCTAGCTTATCTAGGATATTGAGCGTGTTACCACGCTTGATGGAGAGAACTTTTACAGTCGCTTTTTGGATGGGGAAGGTTTCTACGTCTGAAAATTCAACCAGTTTGTGTTTTCTAGCGCGAGAAACGAAGGTTCCTTTTCCTTGTTGGCGGACGATGTATCCATCGCTAGCCAAATCGTTCAAAGCTCGCACAACAGTGATCGAGCTGACATTGTAAATCTTGATCAACTCAGCTTCTGTGTAAAATTTATCTCCGTTTTCAAATTTGCCTGAGATAATTTGTTGCTTCAAATCATCTTTGATGTGTTGGTACTTTGGGATTGCCATGTGCTTCACCTCTTCTTTCGATATCCCTTATTAATATTATTTTAACATATTTTTTTAAAAGTGGTTGACATTTTTTTATTAATATATTATATTGATATTTGAAAAGGATTTCTTAGAAGGAGGTTCTCAGTATGGGGGCATTTGAAATCCGTGAAGATTTTTATTTAAACGGCCAACCCTTTAAGATTTTATCTGGTGCAATTCATTATTTTCGGATTGATCGTGAGGATTGGTATCATTCCTTATATAACTTGAAAGCGCTAGGTTTTAATACCGTTGAAACCTATGTCCCCTGGAATGCCCATGAGCCTCAAAAAGGCCACTTCCACTTTGAGGGGAACTTGGATTTGGAGCATTTCATCCAGCTCGCTCAAGAGTTGGGACTCTACGTGATTCTACGTCCCTCGCCTTTTATCTGTGCAGAGTGGGAGTTTGGAGGCTTGCCAGCCTGGTTGCTAGAGGAGCATCTCCGGATTCGCTCGTCTGATCCAGCCTTTGTTGAAGCTGTTGCTCATTATTACGATCATCTGTTATCACGTGTAGCCCAGTACCAATTGGATCACGGTGGACCGATTCTCATGATGCAAATCGAAAATGAGTATGGATCCTATGGTGAGGACAAAGCCTACCTTCGAGCCATCAGAGACTTGATGGTAGAGCGGGGAATTATCTGTCCCCTCTTTACATCTGACGGGCCCTGGAGAGCCACTCTTCGTACAGGAACCTTGATAGAGGATGATATCTTCGTGACGGGGAATTTTGGCTCACGAGCTAACTACAATTTCTCTCAAATGAAAGAGTTCTTCGCAGAGCATGGTAAAGTGTGGCCACTCATGTGTATGGAGTTTGGGATGGTTGGTTTAACCGCTGGAAAGAACCCATCATTAAACGGGATCCCAAGGAGCTTGCAGAAGCTGTTCACGAGGTGTTACAAGAAGGCTCCATCAATCTCTATATGTTTCATGGAGGCACAAACTTTGGCTTTATGAATGGATGCTCCGCCCGTGGGACTATGGATTTACCTCAGGTTACTTCTTATGACTACGATGCTTTATTGGATGAGCAGGGAAATCCTACTGCTAAGTATGATGCAGTGAAAGAGATGCTTGCTACCCATTATCCAGAGTATCCACAGTTCGACCCTTTGGTTAAATCGTGCCTGCCAGAGCAAACTTTAGAAGTCACTCAAAAGACTAGCTTGTTTGGCAACCTAGAAACGATTGCTCAGGTCACAGAAACACTCTATCCCCAGTCAATGGAAGAGGTAGAACACCCTTTGGGCTATCTGCTCTATGAGACAGAGGTAGAGATGGACGCTGATGAGGAACGCTTGCGCGTGATTGATGCCCGTGACCGGGTACAAATCTATGCGAACGATCAGTTACTTGCTACCCAGTACCAAGAAGAAATAGGCCAGGATCTTTTTTTAAACGGAGAAAAGAAAACGGTTACAAATCTCAAGCTCTTGGTTGAAAATATGGGTCGGGTCAACTACGGCCACAAACTCTTAGCAGATACCCAGCGAAAAGGAATCCGAACTGGAGTTTGTTTAGATCTTCATTTCAAGCTCAATTGGAAACAATATGCGCTTGATTTCACCCAGCTAGATCGCGTGGATTTCTCAAAAGAATGGCAAGCAGATCAACCAGCTTTCTATCAATTTGTTTTTCATCTGGATCAGGTTAAGGATACCTTCCTTGACATGACCGGATTTGGAAAAGGGATCGTCCTTGTCAATGGCCACCATATCGGTCGCTTCTGGGAAGTCGGTCCAACCATCTCTCTCTACGTCCCTCATGGTTTTCTCAAGGATGGGGAAAATGAAATCCTCGTCTTTGAGACGGAGGGGACTTGGAAGGAGACCTTACAACTCGTTCAAAAACCTACATTCAAAGACGTAAAGGGGGAAAACTTATGACTATTGTAGGATGCCGTATTGACGGTCGTTTAATCCACGGGCAGGTAGCCAATCTCTGGACTGCTAAGCTCAATGTCTCGCGGATCATGGTCATCGACGATGAGGTGGCTCAAAATGATCTTGAAAAAAGTGGCTTAAAGCTAGCGACACCACCAGGAGTCAAGCTTAGCATTTTGCCAATCGCTAAGGCTGCTGAAAACATTTTAGCAGGAAAATATGATAGCCAACGTCTCTTCATCGTAGCACGTAAACCAGATCGCTTCTTGCGCTTGGTAGAAGCAGGTGTACCACTTGAAACCTTAAACGTTGGAAACATGTCCCAATCAGATGAGACTCGTTCTATTACTCGCTCCATCAACGTTGTGGATGCGGACGTAGAAGCTTTCCACAAGTTAGCTGAAAAGGGTGTTAAACTAACAGCTCAAATGGTTCCAAATGATCCAGTCGAAGACTTCTTGAAGTTACTCAAATAGTGTATAAAATAAAAAGAAAAATTTTAGGAGGAAATTGTCATGATACAATGGTGGCAAATTTTACTACTTACTTTGTACTCAGCTTATCAAATCTGTGATGAGCTGACAATCGTTTCATCAGCAGGGCTCACCGGTCTTTGCTGGTTTCATCACCGGTTTGATTATGGGAGATCTCACAACCGGTTTGTTTATCGGTGGTAGCTTGCAATTGTTTGTTCTTGGGGTAGGAACATTCGGTGGAGCTTCTCGTATTGACGCAACTTCAGGTGCTGTACTTGCAACAGCCTTCTCAGTTGCTCAAGGGATCAAACCAGAATTGGCAATCACTACTATTGCCGTTCCGGTAGCAGCTCTTTTGACCTACTTCGATATCCTTGGTCGTATGACCACTACTTTCTTCGCTCACCGTATTGATGCAGCGATCGAACGCTTTGACTACAAAGGAATCGAACGGAACTACCTTCTTGGAGCGATTCCATGGGCTCTCTCTCGTGCCCTTCCAGTATTCTTCGCCCTTCGATTCGGTGGAGAATTCGTACAAGGTGTTGTAAATGTTGTGAAAGAATACCAATGGATTGCAGATGGTTTGACACTTGCAGGACGTATGCTTCCAGGTCTTGGATTTGCTATCTTGCTTCGTTACCTTCCAGTTCGTCGTAACCTTCACTATTTAGCAATGGGATTTGGTTTGACAGCGATGTTAACCGTTCTTTATGCAAATGTTTCGAGCTTGGGTGGTGCGGTATCAGGCATCATCGCTACTTTACCAAAAGAAGTGGCAGCAAACATTGCCTTTCTCAATGATTTCAAAGGCTTACCAATGATCGGTATCACGATCGTCGGTATCTTCTTAGCTGTTGCTCATTTCAAAAACAGCCAAAAAGTAGCTGTGGCAGCACCTTCTACATCATCAGAAAGTGGGGAAATTGAAGATGACGAATTCTAAGAATTATAAACTCACAAAAGAGGATTTTAATCAAATTAACAAACGTAGCTTGTTCACTTTCCAATTAGGTTGGAACTATGAACGGATGCAAGCTTCTGGTTACCTTTATATGCTTCTTCCGCAATTGCGTAAGATGTATGGGGATGGCACTCCTGAATTGAAAGAAATGATGAAAGTTCATACTCAATTCTTCAATACTTCACCATTCTTCCATACTATTATCGCTGGTTTTGACCTTGCCATGGAAGAAAAAGATGGCGTTCAGTCTAAAGATGGGGTCAACGGGATTAAGACTGGTCTCATGGGACCATTCGCTCCTCTTGGAGATACCATCTTTGGTTCGTTGGTACCTGCAATTATGGGATCTATCGCTGCAACAATGGCGATTGCTGGTCAACCTTGGGGAATCTTCCTTTGGATCGCAGTAGCTGTTGCTTACGATATCTTCCGTTGGAAACAGTTAGAGTTTGCCTATAAAGAAGGAACAAACTTGATCAACAACATGCAAAGCACCTTGACTGCTTTGATTGAAGCAGCTTCAGTCCTTGGTGTCTTCATGATGGGAGCTTTGGTTGCAACCATGATCAACTTCGAGATTTCTTATAAGTTGCCAATCGGTGAAAAGATGATCGACTTCCAAGACATCTTGAATACTATCTTCCCTCGCTTGCTTCCAGCAATCTTTACAGGATTCATCTTCTGGTTGCTTGGTAAGAAAGGTATGAACTCAACGAAAGTTATCGGAATCATTATCGTTCTTGCGATTGCACTTTCTGCATTTGGACATTTTGTCCTTGGTATGGGACAATAATTCCCAACTGAGAACAGAGTGTGAGGGAGAATAATGAGTAAACACCTAGTATTGGTCAGCCATGGTCGCTTTTGTGAAGAGCTCAAAGCCAGCACAGAAATGATTATGGGACCACAAGACAACATTCACACCGTGGCCCTCTTGCCAGAGGATGGACCAGAAGAGTTTACAGCTAAGTTTGAAGCCTGTGTTGCAGACTTTGATGACTATATCGTCTTCGCAGATCTTTTAGGAGGGACTCCTTGTAACGCAGTTAGTCGCCTGATTCTTGAAGGACGCGCGATTGACCTCTATGCAGGGATGAACTTGCCAATGGTGATTGAATTTATTAACCATAGCCTTGTCGGTGGAGAAGAGAACTATCCAGAACGTGCACGTGAAAGTGTCGTGAAGGTTAACAATCTTCTATCTAGCTTTGATGACGACGAGGACGAATAAGATGCAGTAGCGTAAAAAACGCTTGACCATTTGGAATGAGGCTGGGACGATTGTCTCAGCCTCTTACCGCTTGCAAAGCGGTCACTAAAAAAAGGAAAAGAGGATAAGCATGCTAGACTATACAAGAGAACAATTACTTGAACTAGGAGCAGAAATCACAACTCGCGAAATCTACCAACAACCGGAAGTCTGGAAAGAAACCTATCGTCTTTATCAAGAGAAAGAAAAAGAAATCAAAGAGTTTTTAGAGACCATCGGAAAGCGTCATGGCTACATCAAGGTCATCTTGACAGGTGCGGGAACTTCAGCTTATGTTGGGGATACCTTGGTACCTTACTTACAAGAAGTACATGATGAACGGCATTGGAATTTCCAATCGATTGCGACGACCGATATCGTAGCGCATCCGCAAACCTATCTCAAAAAAGAAGTAGCGACTGTCTTGGTTTCCTTTGCACGAAGTGGCAACTCACCTGAAAGTGTCGCGGCAGTTGAGTTGGCTCAACAATTGGTGGAGGATCTCTATCAAATCACCATTACCTGTGCGGAAGAAGGGAAGCTGGCTCAGCAGGCTCACGGAGATGAGCGCAATCTCTTGCTCTTGCAACCAAAAGAAACCAATGATGCCGGCTTCGCCATGACTTCTAGCTTTACCTCTATGCTCTTGACAGCCCTCTTGGTCTTTGACCCAAGCAAGGAAGAAACCAAAGAAAAACGGGTAGAAGAATTGATTCATCTGTCAGAGCAAGTCTTGGAGAAAGATCGCGAGGTCAAGGAGGTTGTAGATTTAGACTTCGAGCGCGTCATCTATCTGGGGGCAGGACCTTTCTTTGGGCTAGCTCATGAAGCTCAACTCAAGATTTTGGAATTGACTGCCGGTAAAATCGCGACCATGTACGAGAGTCCTGTCGGCTTCCGTCACGGTCCGAAATCCCTCATCAATGATCAGACCCTAGTCTTGGTCTTTGGCTCCATTGATCCTTACACACGCCAGTATGATCTAGATTTGGTCGGAGAAGTAGCCGGAGATCAGATTGCCCGTCAGGTCGTTCTCTTGACGGACCAAGTTGCTGGTATTGAGCATGTACGTGAAGTTTTGGTAGAAGCTTCTGCAGACTCACTAGATATCTACCGTGCTTTCCCATACATTATCTACGGTCAATTGATTTCTCTCTTGACTTCGCTCAAGGTTCAAAATCGCCCAGACACGCCATCACCAACTGGAACGGTGAACCGTGTTGTACAAGGAGTGGTGATTCACCCTTTTCACTAGAATGAACGTTGTTGGAGGAGACAACTTGTGAAACACTATCAAAAATATCTATTTGGTCAATTGGAGGGCCAAGATGTAAAAGCTTATCGTCTCGAAAATGACCTAGGTTATCAATTGTCTGTCATGACCTATGGGGCGACGATTTTAGAGTATGTGACACCAGACAAGCATGATCAATTCGTTAATATTGTATTGGGTTTTGACAATTTTGATGCCTATGTCGGCAATAGCCTAAGTATGGGGCTAGCATTGGCCCAGTCGCAGGGCGGGTTGCGGGTGCGAACTTTGAGCTCAATGGTCAAACTTACCACTTGGAAGCCAATAATGGAGCCAACTGCAATCACAGTGGATCGACTGGCTGGGACAGCGCCTTGTTTAGCGTGGAGTCTGTAACGGACCAAGAGATCACTCTTTACACAGAGCGTGCAGATGGCACCGGTGGTTTCCCTGGAAATCTTAAGATCTGGGTGACCTATAGTTTGACTGAAGCAGGGGAGCTGGAAATCAGCTACCGGGTGGAAACGGACCAAGACACCTTGGTCAATCCGACCAATCACAGTTATTTTAACCTATCAGGCAACTTCACTCAGCCGATTAATGACCATGTCTTTCAGATCAACCATCAAGGGCTTTACCCCATCCATCCAGATGGCGTCCCTCTTCACACTGTGGATAGAGAAAGTCCGATTGTTCAGCATCTCTACCAAGCGATGCTCTTAGAGGATCTCTTTAAGGATTCTGATCCGCAAATCCGCCTGGTAGAAGGTTTGGATCATCCTTTTGCTCTTCCAGAAGGGTATAAAAATGCAGGCTTTTTCTACCATCAGCCGTCTGGACGCTTTTTGACCTTCAAGTCAGAAGCTCCAGCCTTGGTGGTGTATTCAGCTAACTTTGTGGATGATACTGTTTATCTTGAAGGCAAACCAATGGTTCAGCACAATGGTCTGGCCTTAGAATTCCAAACCGTACCAGATGCCATTCACAGTGATCAAGCTGAAAAGGTCATCCTGAGAGCAGGGCAAGTCTTCACCAGCAAGACTAGCTACCATGCCATCGCTAAGAAATAATGAGGAAAGGGGTGGCCCGAGCAAGGATGTAGCATCCATGTTTGAGGACACCTCTTTATGGTCGAAAAAAGTTTTTAAAGATTTAAAAATACTATAAGAAAACTTTAAGAGTCCTGTCGTATACTAATATCATCATCAAAGTCCTCCTAACTTGGAATGATAAAACTCCTAAAATATTTTTCATAATAATCTCCCTATAAGAGCCACCAAAACCGGTGGCTTTTTTTATGGGAGTGAGACAGAACAATTTTTTAAAATTGCTTCGCGTCCTTATTTTTAGGCTCAGGTTGAAAAGGTTCCCCAAAACTTTTCAATTGTCTCACCCCCGCACAGGTCAAACAGTCTGGGAGACTGTTTGAGGTTGCGGATATAGGAAACCTCGTTTCCTCATTAGTAGGTAATCTTTGGAGATATAAGAGCGAACAAAGATACCAATCAACCACTGCGTTATGTAATTATTACTAAACCTATTTCATCTAACCAAGCCTGATAGGGACGCAGACAAACTTAGGTACATTGATGCAGTTCGAACGATAGAGAGAACTACGATCCTTATTTACAAGCATCAGCGAGTTTAGGTACGTTGACGCAATTCGAACGATAGAGAGAACTACGATCTTTAAAAAAATTAATGAGGTGAGCTCAGAGAGTTCAACCGAATTTAGAGATAGTGATGCAGTTTGAGCGAAGCGAAAAACTACGTTCCTTAAAAAGAAACTCGGTTCCGAACACCCAACAATGATTAACTAGTAATATAAAACGAGATATGATTTTAAATCAACAGGAGGCCTTATTTTTTGCTATAATAGACTGTATGAGTAGAATTTTAGACAATGAAATCATGGGCGACGAAGAGGCTGTTGAACGGACTTTACGCCCGCAATATTTACATGAATATATCGGTCAAGATAAGGTCAAGGACCAGCTGAAAATCTTTATTGAAGCGGCTAAGCTTCGAGATGAAGCACTGGATCATGTCCTTCTTTTTGGACCTCCGGGGCTGGGGAAAACGACCATGGCCTTTGTGATTGCCAATGAGCTGGGTGTTAATCTCAAGCAGACTTCAGGTCCTGTTATTGAAAAGGCTGGTGACTTGGTGGCTATCCTCAACGACCTAGAGCCGGGGGATGTTCTCTTCATCGATGAGATTCACCGCCTTCCCATGTCAGTCGAAGAAGTGCTCTACAGCGCCATGGAAGATTTTTACATCGACATTATGATTGGAGCCGGAGAGACTAGCCGGAGTGTCCATCTGGATCTCCCTCCCTTTACCTTGATTGGAGCGACGACTCGAGCTGGTATGTTGTCCAATCCCTTGCGCGCTCGCTTTGGGATTACGGGTCATATGGAATACTACGAGCAGGATGATTTGACGGAGATTATCGAGCGGACAGCTGACATCTTTGAGATGGAGATTACCCACGAGGCCGCTGAAGAGCTTTCTCTTCGTAGCCGAGGGACCCCTCGAATCGCTAACCGCTTGCTCAAGCGAGTACGTGATTTTGCCCAGATTATGGGCGATGGCTTGATTGACGACACCATTACTGACAAGGCCCTCTCTATGCTGGATGTGGACCATGAAGGACTGGACTATGTCGATCAAAAGATCCTGCGCACCATGATTGAGATGTATGGGGGTGGCCCGGTCGGCCTTGGGACTCTATCGGTCAATATTGCTGAAGAGAGGGAGACTGTAGAAGATATGTATGAGCCTTACTTGATTCAAAAAGGCTTTATCATGCGGACCCGGACAGGGCGCGTGGCGACCCGTAAGGCTTATGAACACCTGGGCTATCCCTACAATGGAGACTAAAAGAAGATGCTGACGGAAGAAGCGATAGTAGAACAGATCCAGATGGATCCGGAGATGATGGCCGTCTTGACTATTATTCGAGATCTAGGCTTGGCAGATGCCTGGCTTGCAGCGGGCGCAGTGCGGAATTTCATCTGGAACCAATTATCTGGAAAACCAGGGTTTGACGTGACGACGGATCTGGACCTGGTCTTTTATGACTCCGCGATCAGTTATGAGCAGACTCTCCAGATCGAGCAGGAATTAAAGAAGACCTATCCCCAGTATGCTTGGGAGGTGAAAAATCAGGTTTACATGCATGGCCATAGTCCGGGGACTTATCCATACACCAGTTCTTGCGATGCTATTTCCAAATATCCTGAGCAGTGTACGGCGATTGCAGTTCGTTTAACACCGAATCAGGAGTTGGAACTTTTTACTCCCTATGGATTGGGAGAGCTGGAACAAATGATTGTGCAACCGACCCCTCATTTTAGAGAGGACCCAGAACGACTAGCTGTTTATCGGGAGCGGATGGCTAAAAAAGATTGGCTCCAGAAATGGCCCTCATTAGAGGTAAAAGATCTCTAAACCAAGGTAATACCTATAAGACTAGTCCGGTAATAAAGCTGGACAGTCTTTTTTCTTTCTACTTGAGAATTATAATTTAATCATGCCATATTTTAGTCACATTTTGATATAATAGAAAGGAGGTGCCATCATGAAAAAAATAGTATTTGTATGTTTAGGAAATATTTGTCGAAGCCCCATGGCAGAGTTTGTCATGAAAGATTTGACAGACCAGTATGAAATCGAAAGTCGTGCCACCTCTAGCTGGGAACACGGAAATCCTATCCATAAAGGAACTCAGAAAATCTTCCGTACCCACGGGGTGCCTTATGATCTAAGGAAAACCTCTCTTCAAATCAGCGACCAAGATTTTCATACCTTTGATCTAATCCTGGGTATGGACGAAAGCAATGTTGCCGACCTCAAGCAGATGGCACCTGCCGGGACAGAACATAAGATTCACCTCTTTGCAGGAGAAAGTGTACCAGATCCATGGTATACCGGAGATTTCGAAGAAACCTATCGCCGTGTCCTAGCAGGTTGTCAAGAGTGGATCAATCGCTAGCGGAATAGACATTCACTGCTTAGTGGAGTGACCAACTGGTGTTACAGAAATCAGCAAAGATGGATAATTTCCAGTCGGTTCTTTAAGAATCAAGATAAAATAATGTGAAAGAGCTAATGAAAAAGATACAAGAATTATACGATACCTATAAGGTTTATCTAACCAGACATCATATTGAACGTTTCTCTCTAGCAGTCATTGTCTTGTCTGCTTTGTGGGTGTTTCTTTCCTCCATTCCCCTTCGAGGTGTTTTGACCTTGGATAATGGGGCTATTCGCTATGATGGAAGTGTCGTGCGAGGCAAAATGAATGGAGAAGGAACAGTAACCTTCCAAAACGGGGATACCTACAAGGGGAACTTTGTCAATGGAACTTTCAGCGGCAAGGGAACTTTTACATCTAAAGCTGGTTGGAAATATGAGGGTGAGTTTGTCAATGGTCAACCAGAAGGCAAGGGGACCCTGACAACAGAGCAAAATGTTGTCTACAAAGGAACATTTAAACAGGGGATTTATCAAAATGCGCATTAAGTGGTTTTCGCTGGTTCGGATAACGGGTTTACTTCTCGTTCTTCTCTACCATTTCTTTCAAAAATTTTTCCCTGGAGGGTTTATCGGGGTTGATATTTTCTTCACCTTCTCAGGGTTTCTGATCACGGCTCTTCTGATTGATGAGTTTGCACGTCATCAAAAAATTGATCTCAAGGGCTTTCTTAAGCGTCGTTTTTATCGGATTGTGCCACCCTTGGTTTTCATGGTCTTGTTAGTCATGCCCTTTACTTTCTTGGTGCGTCGAGATTTTATCGCAGGGATTGGGACACAAATTGCGGCTGTTTTTGGTTTTGTGACCAATTTTTATGAGATGCTTAGTGGCGGGAGTTATGAAAGTCAATTTATCCCCCATCTCTTTATCCATACGTGGAGCTTAGCTCTAGAGGTTCATTATTATGTTTTGTGGGCTCTGCTAGCTTGGTTTTTGGCTAAAAAAGCGAAAACGGTTGGCCAGTACAGAGGCTTAATATTCCTTTCTTCTGTCGGCCTCTTTCTAGTGAGCTTTATGACCTTCTTTATCGGGGCCCTCTTGACTAAGAATCTGTCCAATGTTTATTTTTCAAGTATGGCCCATATCTTCCCCTTCTTTGTGGGAAGTGCCCTAGCCACAGTGACGGGCATTACCACCGTGAGTCCCAACTTCACTAAGTTAGCAAAATCTTGGACAAGCAAGAAGGCCTTGAGCGTCTTAGGGGGAGCATTTGCGGTCTTGCTTCTATTGACCTTTATTCTTCCTTTCGATAGTATTTGGACCTATTTATTTGGCTTTTTAGTGGCGACTCTGGCTGCAGCAAGCATGATTGTAGCAACTCGTGTCTTGCATGAAAAAACACCAGACCAAAAAGAACCAGCTGTGATCTCCTTTACCGCAGATACTAGTTATGGAGTTTATCTCTTCCATTGGCCTTTTTACATCATCTTTTCTCAATTGATGACTAATGGCTGGGCCTCACTCTTGACGACAATCGTTTCCTTTAGTCTAGCAGCTTTAAGTTTTTATATTATTGAGCCTACCTTGGCTGGCCGTCAACCAAAGATTTTTGGACTGCAGATGGATCTGCGAAGCATCACGCGTCCGATTTTCTACAGTGCGATTCCTTTGACCTTGCTCATGTTTGGGATTATTCTCTTCGCCCCTCGAGTAGGAGCCTTTGATGAGAATCTCATTACCGAGGGCCTTCGCCAATCAGATAACAAGATGCAGATCACACGTAGTCAGGTCGATAATGCTTCAGCAACCTCTTATAATGTCACTGATGGGGAGACGATGATCGGAGACTCAGTCAACCTTCGAGCTTCTGATTACCTAAAAAAAGTTCTACCGGATATTCAGGTGGATGCCCTTGTCAGCCGAAATCTTGAGTCGGGCTTGAAAGTTTATGAGACAGATATCTCTAATCATGTCCTGCTAAAAAATGTTATCATCGCTCTGGGAACCAACTCATCGGATAATTATAAAGAACTCCTAGACCAGTTTGTTGAAAAGTTGCCGAAAGGTCACCGCCTGATCTTTGTCACTCCTTATGATGGACGAGAAGCAGGTGATGACAGCAGTGTAACGGTTCAGACACGGAATTATGAGCTAGAGTTGGCTAAAAAATACGACTATGTCGTTGTAGCAGACTGGTATCAGGCTGCTCTAGAAAATCCAGCTATTTGGGCTGGAACAGACAATGTCCATTTTGGACTGGAGACAGATGGTTCTATCGATATTGGCGGAGAGCTTTATGCCAATGTTGTCAAAAAAGCAGTTGAAGAAGCCAAAAAGGGGGCTATTAAGCCTTAAGGATTGGTCATCAAAATAAGCAGTCTTTTTCCACAAAAAAAGATTGCTTGTTTTAGCAAGTAAAAGAAAACGCTTACATAAAAATTTGTGAAAATTTTTAGTTTGTGAAATTTTAAAAAAATATTTTTTTATAAATAATGACTACTTTTGCAGTAAATACCTTGCTATTGGCAGAATCGGGTTGATATTTTTAAATAAATTAAAAAAATCTTTTGTGAATTTGTTGTGAAAGTATTTACAAAAATCTTAAAATAGAGTACAATTATATTGTGAAAATAATTAACAAATCGAAATTTCTTACACTATTCTTGAAAATTTCCGAAAACATGAAAAAGTTCTAGAAAAGGATAAGGGTTTCAAACATTGGAGGAAAGCATCAAATGGCTGATAAAAAAACTCTCTCACCTGAAGAAAAGAAACTCGCTGCTGAAAAACACGTAGACGAGTTGGTGCAAAAAGCGCTGGTGGCGCTTGAAGAAATGCGCAAATTGGATCAGGAGCAAGTAGACTACATTGTGGCGAAAGCATCTGTGGCGGCTCTTGACGCTCACGGTGAGCTCGCTCTTCATGCCTATGAAGAAACTGGTCGTGGAGTCTTTGAAGACAAGGCGACGAAGAACTTGTTCGCTTGTGAACACGTAGTAAATAACATGCGTCACACGAAAACAGTTGGTGTCATTTCAGAAGATGACGTCACTGGTTTGACCCTGATTGCTGAGCCAGTCGGAGTTGTCTGCGAATCACACCTACAACCAACCCAACTTCAACAGCAATCTTTAAAGCATTGATTTCCTTGAAGACACGGAACCCTATTGTCTTTGCCTTCCACCCATCTGCTCAAGAATCATCTGCTCATGCGGCACAAATCGTCCGCGATGCAGCAATTGCAGCTGGAGCTCCTGAAAACTGTGTGCAATGGATCACGCAACCATCTATGGAAGCAACCAGTGCCCTTATGAACCACGAAGGGATTGCAACCATCCTTGCAACAGGTGGGAATGCCATGGTGAAAGCGGCCTACTCTTGCGGGAAACCAGCTCTTGGGGTAGGTGCAGGTAACGTCCCTGCTTATGTTGAAAAATCAGCCAACATCCGCCAAGCTGCACACGATATCGTCATGTCTAAATCATTTGACAACGGAATGGTCTGTGCGTCTGAACAAGCGGTCATCATCGATAAAGAGATTTATGATGAGTTTGTTGAAGAATTCAAATCTTACCACACTTACTTTGTTAACAAAAAAGAAAAAGCCCTTCTTGAAGAGTTCTGCTTCGGCGTAAAAGCTAACAGCAAAAACTGTGCGGGTGCGAAGTTGAATGCGGACATCGTTGGGAAACCAGCAGCATGGATCGCTGAACAAGCTGGCTTCTCAGTCCCAGAAGGAACCAATATCCTTGCTGCAGAATGTAAAGAAGTTGGTGAAAAAGAGCCTTTGACTCGTGAAAAATTGTCACCAGTCATTGCAGTCTTGAAATCTGAAAGCCGTGAAGACGGAATTAACAAAGCACGCCAAATGGTTGAATTCAACGGTCTTGGCCACTCAGCTGCTATCCATACAGCAGACCAAGAATTGACCAAAGAATTTGGTAAAGCAGTCAAAGCCATTCGTGTGATCTGCAACTCTCCTTCGACTTTCGGTGGTATCGGGGATGTTTACAATGCCTTCTTGCCATCATTGACACTTGGATGTGGTTCTTACGGACGCAACTCTGTTGGGGACAACGTTAGTGCCATCAACCTCTTGAATATCAAAAAAGTCGGACGCCGGAGAAATAACATGCAATGGATGAAACTTCCTTCAAAAACATACTTTGAACGTGATTCAATTGAATACCTACAAAAATGTCGTGACGTTGAACGTGTCATGATCGTTACAGACCACGCTATGGTAGAGCTTGGTTTCCTTGATCGTATCATCGAACAGCTTGACCTTCGTCGCAACAAGGTGGTTTACCAAATCTTTGCAGACGTAGAACCAGATCCAGATATCACAACCGTTGAACGTGGTACAGAGATCATGCGTGCCTTCAAACCAGATACCATCGTCGCTCTCGGTGGTGGATCTCCAATGGATGCGGCTAAAGTAATGTGGCTCTTCTACGAACAACCAGAAGTGGACTTCCGTGACTTGGTTCAAAAATTCATGGATATCCGTAAACGTGCCTTCAAGTTCCCATTGCTTGGTAAGAAGACCAAATTCATCGCCATCCCAACAACATCTGGTACAGGATCTGAAGTAACACCATTTGCCGTTATCTCTGATAAAGCAAACAACCGTAAATACCCAATCGCAGACTACTCATTGACTCCAACTGTTGCCATCGTAGACCCTGCCTTGGTATTGACAGTTCCAGGATCTGTTGCAGCAGACACTGGTATGGACGTTTTGACTCACGCAACAGAAGCTTATGTATCTCAAATGGCAAGTGACTACACTGATGGTCTTGCTCTTCAAGCTATCAAACTTGTCTTTCGAAAACTTGGAAAGCTCAGTCAAGAATGCGGACTTCCATTCACGCGAAAAGATGCACAATGCGTCAACCATCGCAGGTATGGCCTTCGCCAATGCCTTCCTCGGTATTTCTCACTCAATGGCCCACAAGATCGGTGCGCAATTCCACACATCCACGGACGGACCAATGCGATCTTGCTTCCATACGTTATCCGTTACAACGGTACACGTCCAGCTAAGACAGCGACATGGCCTAAGTACAACTACTACCGTGCAGATGAGAAAATATCAAGATATCGCTCGTATGCTAGGACTTCCATGCTCTACTCCAGAAGAAGCAGTTGAAGCTTACGCAAAAAGCTGTATACGAACTCGGTGAACGCTGTGGTATCGAAATGAACTTTCAAAGCACAAGGCATCGATGAAAAAGAATGGAAGAAACATTCTCGTGAATTGGCCTTCCTTGCTTACGAAGATCAATGTTCACCAGCTAACCCACGTCTTCCAATGGTAGACCATATGCAAGAAATCATCGAAGATGCATACTATGGTTACAAAGAACGTCCAGGACGTCGTAAATAAGACGCTACTGAACAAATGATGTTTATCAGCTATCCCTCGCTCAAAAGAGCGGGGGATTTTTCTTCATTTTAACGATAGAAATTTATTTTTGTGATCTGAAAATTATCTTTTAAAAAAATCTAATAAATATGTTGCAAGCGCTTACTTTGTATGTTATAATATTCACAAAGAAAAACTATATTAAAATGGTTTGATGAAACCAACAAAAAAGGAGTCGCTTATGAAAGCAGCAACATATGTATCCGCAGGAAATCTTCAGTTGATTGATCAACCAAAACCAGTCATCAAGAAACCGACTGATGCAATTGTGCGTTTGGTAAAAACGACCATTTGTGGAACAGACCTCCATATTTTGGGAGGTGATGTTCCAGCCTGTAAAGAAGGAACCATCCTCGGTCACGAAGGAATTGGGATTGTCGAAGAAGTAGGTGATGCGGTCACGAACTTTAAGGTTGGAGATAAGGTCATTATTTCTTGTGTAACGGCTTGTAATACCTGCTACTACTGTAAACGTGGCTTGCCATCTCACTGTGAAGATGGGGGATGGATTCTTGGTCACTTAATTAACGGAACTCAAGCAGAGTATGTTCATATCCCTCACGCAGACGGCAGTCTCTATCATGCGCCAGCTTCTGTAGATGATGAAGCCCTGGTTATGCTCTCAGATATTCTCCCAACTTCCTATGAAATTGGGGTGCTCCCATCTCATGTGAAACCAGGAGACAACGTTTGTATCGTTGGTGCAGGGCCGATCGGTTTGGCAGCTCTCTTAACCGTACAATTCTTCTCTCCAGCCACTATTATCATGGTAGACTTGTCAGAATCACGTCTCGAAGCTTCTAAGAAGTTTGGAGCTACCCATACCATCTGTTCAAGTGATATTGATGAAATCAAGGCCTTTATCAATGAAGTGACCGATGGTCGTGGTGTTGATATCTCTATGGAATGTGTGGGCTATCCAGCAACCTTCGATGTCTGCCAAAATATAATTTCTGTTGGTGGTCATATTGCCAACGTCGGAGTACATGGGAAGCCAGTTAGCTTCAACCTTGATGACCTTTGGATCAAGAACATCACGCTCAACACTGGTTTGGTTAATGCCAATACAACCGAAATGCTTCTTAATGTCTTGAAGTCTGGTAAGATTGATGCGACGAAATTGGTGACCCACCACTTTAAACTTTCAGAAGCAGAGAAGGCATATGAAATCTTCAAACATGCTGGTGAAAACAATGCCTTGAAAGTTATTATTGATAACGACCTCAGCTAAGAAGGCTCAATCGTTTGATGCTGAAACAAAAAGGACAGGAACAGTTTCATGTTCCTGTCCTTTTTAACAGATGTAGTAGTTGTTCTTGCCACATCTATTTACTTGCCATTCCTAATAAAACGTACTATAATATGATTAGAAATATAACATAAATAGAAAGGTGTGATCTTATGAAACTGTTCCATTATCATCGTGAGTTCTGGTTAGACTTCCATTTCTGGCTCTTGGTCTTGCTTTTTGTGGCTGTAGCTATGATGACACAGGATCCGCTTTCGGTTGTTAGCCTTGCTTATCTTGCTTTTGTAGGGATTTTGATTTTTCTTCAGGTCTTTCAACCGCAGGTGTCCAATCGCCAGCATCCAGTAGGTAGCTACCATTTCAATTGGGACTTTTATCGTGACACCAGACTGTATATTGATCTCTTTTTATTGGCTGGTCTCCTAGAAGGTCCGTTTACTTCAACGGATATAGTTTATTGGATCTTGCTTGGGGCATTCGTCGGCTCTATTGGCTTTGTGTTTGTCGTAAAGGAAACCGATTCAAAAAACGGCCTAGTGCATTGAAAATTCTAGAAGACATTTATTTGGGATCTCTCTCCTCGATGATGAAGAGGGAGAATAGAAAAAGGTCTTGCTTCGTTCACACGAAAAAATCCTAGCTTTCTTAAAAGCTGGGATTTTTTGAACTGTTTAAGAGATGTGCAAGGAAGACCCCTCAAGGCCTTTAGTCCTTGCTTAGTGGGCCCCACGTTTACGGGCATATTCATCAAAGGCTCCGGCAAAGGTCCCCATGATGAGAGGGGTGGCGATTAGTCCAACAGCCAGCCAGACGGATCCTCCATCCACTTGACTGAGTTCCTGCTCGGATAAGCTTTTAAAACGTGTTTCTTCGAGTTTCATGCTTGCTCCTTTCTAGTGCATGATGCCGTTGACGATGCTACGACCGAAATCACGCCCCGAATTGTATAAAATGTTCCAGGTCTGTACGATAAACTTGGCCGAATCAAAGACGGATCCTCCTCCGTCGATGGTGGCTAGTTCTGCCTCAGTCAGGCAGGTGTAATGGAAACTTGTATCCATCGGTGTCCTCCTTAATGTAAAATCGTGTAGAGTAAGTCGATAGCCTCATTCAAAATAGTGAAAGCAACCATGAAGGCAATAGCAAATTTAGGAAAGTAGCCTTCTACCTGTTTGGGGTCTTTCTTATCCAGAATGAAGTATCCTGTCAAAAGGATGAGGGTGATAAAGGGCAGAGAAATCATAGAAATGCCTCCTTTTAGAAGAATTTCTTTTTGATATCTTTGCCAATTGTATAGGATAGAGCGACGAGGGCAACGCAGACTCCTGCTGAAACTACTGCTCCGCCACTAACATCGACCAGTTCATCTTCCGTCAAGGTTACAAAGTTTTGTGTGAATTCTGTTGTCATTTAGTTTTCCTTTTTATTTTTTACTTGGTTTAGGGTAACATCGACTGCCAAATAGATTGTGGCTGCAATGGCTAAATTAATATTGGGTTGAAATGCAATCAGATGTGCATCGTGTAACATGGTTAATCCGATAATGAAGGCGAAAATAATGGTGTGTAAATGTCGTTTCATAAGCCTTATCCTAAAATGAAGCCGAGAGCAAGTCCTCCGAGGATGCAACCTCCGTAGACGATAAAAGGTGCTACCCCACCTTCAATGTGTGTCAACTCTTCATCTGTTAGTGTAGTAAATTGGTTATCGAGCGTTTGAATTGTTTGTGTCATAGAGTATCTCCTTGTCTGGTGTATTGTCCGCTATTACTTTCTTTGGCAACTACTTAAAGCCAAAAGTCCAAGTGGAATTAAGATAAAAGGGAAAACCCCTCCCGTGCATTCTTCCAGTTCATTTTCAGTCAGTTTTGAAAATTGTTGATCAATTGTTGTCATTGTGTATTTCCTTTCTATGAGAACAAATTGGCTAGTGTTTTTCCTAGTTCATAGCCTACCAGGTAGGATCCGTACATCAGAGCGGGACCTAGGAGGGCAGCCAGTATGATGAGTGCCTTTTTCTTTTTATTCCATTTTTTCATACAGCCTCCTTATAGCATGATTAACGAGAGGAAAAGTAATAGAATAAAAGCTTGTGTATTCTTTTTCATATTAGGTATTCCCTTTCCTTATTTATTTGCGGAAGAAGTAATACAAAAACCATGGGATGATAATGGGAGTATAGTACATCTGTGGTCCTCCTTTCTTTTTGATTGGTCACTTATATTATTCGTAGAAAGTCTGAAAAAAATTTTTTTAAAATAATTGATTTTTTTCAAAAAAATGAGTGGAGGGTCTTTCCTCTGAAACTAGTTTCAGAGGAAAGAGAGATAGTTTAAAAACATGAAACTATTATCATTTTAGTCAGTTAATGTTGTAAGCGCTTCAAAAATACTATATAATAACTTTACAAGTACTCGAGTTGTCGTAATAAACAAAGGAGATGGAATGTATGTCCAAGATCACGAAAGAAGAATTGATTCAACAGATCAAAGACGGCATTATCGTTTCTTGTCAGGCGCTTCCTCATGAACCTCTCTATACAGAGGCAGGAGGTGTGATTCCTCTTTTGGTCAAAGCGGCTGAGCAGGGAGGAGCGATTGGAATCCGGGCTAATAGCGTCCGCGATATCAAGGAGATTAAGGAAGTGACAAAACTTCCAATTATCGGGATTATCAAGAGAGATTATCCTCCTGAAGAACCATTCATAACTGCTACCATGAAAGAAGTAGATGAGTTGGCAGCACTAGATATCGCAGTTATTGCACTGGATTGTACCAAACGTCCGCGTCACGATGGGCTCTCGATTGTCGACTTTATTTATCAGGTGAAAGAAAAGTATCCTGACCAGCTGCTCATGGCCGATATCAGTACCTTTGAAGAAGGGGTGACTGCTGCGGAAGCTGGAGTTGACTTTGTCGGAACGACCTTGTCAGGCTACACAGATTACAGCCCGAAAGTAGACGGACCAGATATCGAGTTAATTCGCCAACTCTGTCAAGCAGGAGTCGATGTCATCGCTGAGGGCAAGATTCACTATCCAGCACAGGTCAAAGAAATTCACGACCTAGGCGTGAGAGGAATTGTTGTCGGAGGTGCCATCACACGGCCAAAGGAAATCACAGAACGATTTGTCGCAGCTTTACATTAACTAATAAAGAATAGAAAAATATGGAGGCAGGAAGCTAGAGCAGAGTGATCCGGTAAAACAGAAAATAAATATGCTGACGTCCTCGTCGAGGATATACCCATGTAAGAGCAATCTTACCGCAAACGTGAGGAGAGAATCACATGAAAATGAAAAAAGTACTGTACTCGTTGGTAGCTGGTGCAGCGGTGCTTGCACTTGCAGCTTGTGGATCTGGAGGAGGATCTAAATCCGAATCTTCAAGCGATAACTCTGGTAAAACAGAAATCACTTGGTGGGCCTTCCCAGTCTTTACTCAAGAGAAAGCTGATGATGGCGTAGGAACCTACGAAAAATCAATTATCGAAGCTTTCGAAAAAGCCAATCCAGATATCAAAGTTAAACTAGAAACCATCGACTTCAAATCTGGTCCTGAAAAATTACAACAGCAATCGAAGCTGGAACTGCTCCAGATGTGCTCTTTGATGCACCAGGGCGGATCATCCAATACGGTAAAAATGGGAAATTAGCAGACTTGAACGATTTGTTCACTGATGATTTCGTAAAAGATGTCAACAACGACAATATCATCCAAGCTAGCAAGGCTGGCGACACTGCTTACATGTATCCAATCAGTTCTGCACCATTCTACATGGCCATGAACAAGAAAATGTTGGAAGATGCAGGAGTTCTAGACCTTGTCAAAGAAGGCTGGACAACAGACGATTTTGAAAAAGTCTTGAAAGCCTTAAAAGATAAAGGTTACACACCAGGATCCCTCTTCAGTAATGGTCAAGGTGGAGACCAAGGAACTCGTGCTTTCATTGCCAACCTTTACGGTGGTTCTGTTACAGATGAAAAAGTAACTAAATATACAACAGATGATCCTAAATTCGTCAAAGGTTTGGACAAGGCATCTAAATGGATTAAAGACGGTTTGATGATGAACGGCTCTCAATTCGATGGTGGAGCAGACATCCAAAACTTTGCAAATGGTCAAACTTCTTACACTATCTTGTGGGCACCTTCACAAAACGGTATCCAAGCGAAATTGTTGGAAGCAAGTAAAGTTGAAGTAGTCGAAGTACCATTCCCATCTGATTCAGGAAAACCTAAATTGGAATACCTTGTCAATGGATTTGCAGTCTTCAATAACAAGGATGAAAAGAAAGTAGCAGCAGCCAAGAAATTTATTCAATTTATTGCTGATGACAAAGAATGGGGTCCAAAAGACGTTGTTCGTACAGGAGCATTCCCAGTTCGTAACTCATTTGGTAAGTTGTACGATGACAAACGGATGGAAACCATCAGCACTTGGACTCAATACTACTCACCATACTACAACACAATCGATGGCTTTGCAGAAATGCGTACACTTTGGTTCCCAATGTTGCAATCTGTTTCAAACGGGGATGAAAAAGCAGAAGATGCTTTGAAGACATTCACCGAAAAAGCGAACGAAACGATCAAGAAATAATCGATCATCTATGAAACTCAAATGATCCTTTCATAGAAATAAGAAAGCATAGGCCCCCTCGGTTTCTTATCTCCATGTGTAGATTGAAAGAGGGGGCCTTATGTTCTCATTCTTCTATTAATCTTATGCAGGAAGAGGAGCTCTGATCACTTCGCGCATAAGCTTAAGGGAATAACTATAGAAAAAGAACATCAGGAGGTGCCTTGCTGTGAAGGTAAATAAAATCCGAATGCGGGAGACACTGGTTTCCTACGCATTCTTAGCACCCATTTTAATCTTCTTTATTGTCTTTGTATTAGCACCGATGATTATGGGATTCATTACTAGTTTCTTTAACTACTCTATGACCTCCTTTGAATTTATCGGCCTTGATAATTACAAACGGATGTTTAGTGATGAGGTTTTTATCAAATCCTTGATTAATACTGTGATCATCGTAATTGGGTCCGTGCCAATCGTAGTACTTTTCTCCCTCTTTGTAGCATCACAAACCTATCACCAAAATGCCATTGCTCGTTCCTTCTACCGTTTCGTTTTCTTCCTTCCTGTTGTTACTGGGAGTGTTGCTGTAACGGTTGTATGGAAATGGATTTATGATCCGCTATCAGGTATTTTGAACTTCGTCCTCAAATCAGGTCATGTCATCGACCAAAATATTTCTTGGTTAGGGGATAAGCACTGGGCTTTGATGGCTATCATTATCATCTTGCTGACAACTTCTGTTGGTCAGCCGATCATCCTCTACATCGCGGCTATGGGGAATATCGATAATTCACTTGTAGAAGCAGCACGTGTAGATGGTGCGACTGAACTCCAAGTTTTCTGGAAGATTAAATGGCCGAGCTTGTTGCCAACAACCTTATACATTGCCATCATTACGACCATTAACTCTTTCCAATGTTTCGCCTTGATCCAATTATTGACATCCGGTGGGCCAAACTACTCAACTAGTACTCTGATGTACTACCTCTACGAAAAAGCCTTTAAACTGTCTGAATACGGTTACGCCAACACTATGGGTGTCTTCTTGGCGGTGATGATTGCCATTATCAGTTTTGCGCAATTCAAGATCCTCGGAAACGACGTAGAATACTAAAGAAAGGAGCCTCAGATGAAACCAACACAAAAGAAACCAATCACTGCCTTTACAGTGATTTCAACCATCATTTTGCTCCTTTTAACAGTCTTGTTCATTTTCCCTTTCTATTGGATTTTAACAGGAGCTTTCAAGTCTCAACCGGATACGATTATGATCCCACCTCAGTGGTGGCCAAAGACACCAACCATGGAAAACTTCCAACAGTTGATGGTGCAAAACCCAGCCCTACAATGGTTGTGGAACAGTGTCTTTATCTCCCTTGCAACCATGCTCTTGGTTTGTATGACATCTTCCTTGGCCGGCTATGTTTTGGCTAAGAAACGTTTCTATGGTCAGCGGATTCTCTTTGCCATCTTCATCGCAGCTATGGCTCTGCCGAAACAAGTTGTCTTAGTCCCATTGGTGCGGATTATCAATTTCATGGGAATCCACGATACTCTTGCGGCCGTTATCCTACCATTGGTGGGATGGCCATTCGGGGTCTTCTTGATGAAACAATTTAGTGAAAATATTCCAACGGAACTCTTAGAATCTGCTAAGATTGATGGTTGTGGGGAATTGCGGACCTTCTGGAGCGTTGCCTTCCCGATTGTCAAGCCGGGATTTGCGTCCCTTGCTATCTTCACCTTCATCAACACTTGGAACGACTACTTTATGCAATTGGTAATGCTGACCTCTCGTCAAAACCTGACTATTTCACTAGGGGTTGCGACCATGCAGGCCGAAATGGCGACCAACTATGGTTTGATCATGGCAGGTGCAGCCATGGCGGCGGTGCCAATTGTTACGGTCTTCCTTGTCTTCCAAAAATCCTTCACACAAGGAATCACTATGGGAGCGGTTAAAGGATAAGTTGTCCGCTTGGACAAACGATAGTTGTGTACAGATACTTTTTTCTAGGCTGAGAGGTGTAGGGTTCTTATGGGCTCCGCGCCTCATCAGTGCCCTAGAAGGGCTGGGGAAGAAACCACTTGTTTTCTTTTCTCGTCATTAAAAAGTGCTGAAAGGATAGAGTATGATATTCGATGATTTAAAAAACCTCACTTTTTACAAAGGAATCCATCCAAATTTGGATAAGGCTATTGATTTTCTCTATGAGCACCGGAAGGATTCTTTTGAGCTGGGGAAATATGATATCGACGATGACAAGGTCTACCTAGTTGTCCAAGAAAACACCCTCAATAAAGAAGAAAATAATCGCTTTGAGCATCATAAAAAATATGCAGATTTGCATTTATTGGTAGAAGGGCACGAGTATTCAGCTTATGGATCGCGGATCAAAGATGAAGCTCAGGCCTTTGATGAAGCTTCGGATATTGGCTTTGTTCATTGTCAGGAATCTTATCCGCTTCATCTGGGCTATCATAATTTTGCCATTTTCTTCCCAGGTGAGCCTCACCAGCCCAATGGCTATGCAGGTCAAGAGGAAGTGGTTCGAAAACATTTATATAAAATCTTGATTGATTAGAAGTAACAGAAGGGAGACAGCATGTCGCAAAAGGGAGCAGGATTAATCAAAACTGTTTTTGATACGGACAATCTAGTGATGCGTATCAGTGAAAAAATTTTAGATTTGGTGACGGTCAACCTCCTTTTTGTACTGACCTGTCTGCCAATTGTTACTATTGGAATTGCGAAAATTAGTTTGTATCAGACCTTGTTTGATATCAAACACCAGCGTAGAGTTTCAGTGATTCGCAAATATAGCCGAGCCTTTAAAGAAAACTGGAAGCTGGGGCTTCAATTGGGGGCGATTGAGTTGCTTGTGTCAGGCATTTGCCTGTTGGATCTCCTCCTCCTTTGGAACCAAACAGCCTTGCCGATGCAAGGGATCAAAGCGCTTTGTCTTGGCCTCTTCCTCTTTATGGTCTTGGTCTTGTTAGCGGCTTATCCGCTGGCAGCACGCTACCAACTAACCTGGAGGGACTGCCTTCAAAAAGCCCTATTAGTTACAGGGCTTCACTTCCCTTGGTTTTTCGTGATGGGAGGAATCTTGTTACTCCTTGTTATGGTGTTAGCGACCTCTGTCTTGGCCTTCCTATTAGGAGGAATGGTTTTTTTCTTAATTGGATTTTCAAGCTTGGCTTACTTCCAAGTAGGCTTGATGGAAAAGATTTTTGCTCGTTATAAAGAATAAAAAGAAAAGTTTTAGGATGTAGTGAATAGAAAAGGAGAAAAAATGTCACATTTAAAAAAATATGAAGGGGTCATCCCAGCTTTTTACGCCTGCTATGATGACCAGGGGGAGATCAGTCCAGAGAGAGTGCGCTCTCTGGTGGAGTATTTTATCGAGAAAGGTGTGCAGGGCTTGTATGTCAACGGATCTTCTGGCGAATGTATCTACCAGAGCGTGGAAGATCGCAAGCTAGTCTTGGAAGAAGTCATGGCGGTGGCTAAAGGAAAATTGACCATCATCGCTCACGTAGCCTGCAACAATACCAAGGATAGCGTTGAATTGGCACGACATGCAGAAGAGTTAGGGGTTGATGCCATTGCAGCCATTCCGCCGATTTACTTCCGATTGCCAGAGTATAGTGTTGCCCACTACTGGAATGAAATCAGCGCAGCAGCGCCAAAGACAGACTTTGTCATCTACAATATCCCGCAATTGGCAGGGGTAGCTTTGACCCCGAGTCTTTATAAAGAAATGTTGAAAAATCCACGGGTCATTGGGGTGAAAAACTCTTCGATGCCGGTGCAGGATATTCAAACCTTTGCTTCTTTAGGTGGTGAAGACCACATCGTCTTTAATGGTCCGGATGAGCAATTCTTAGGTGGCCGTCTCATGGGAGCAGGAGCTGGTATTGGAGGTACCTACGGAGCTATGCCGGAATTGTTCTTGAGACTCAATCAACTGATTGCAGAGAAAGACTTGGAGCAAGCGCGTGACTTGCAATTTGCCATCAATGATATTATTGGAGTCTTGACTTCTGCTCATGGAAATATGTATGGGGTGATTAAGGAAGTATTGCGGATTAACGAAGGGTTGGAATTAGGCTCTGTGCGTTGCCCATTAACGCCAGTGACTGAAGCAGACCAGGAAGTGGTTCAAAAAGCAGCTAGCTTGATCTGTGAGGTTAAGAAACGTTTTCTCTAAATAAGGAATAAATCGGAAAGGAGAGGTGTATGACCTATTACCTAGCGATTGATATCGGTGGAACCAATATCAAATATGGTCTAATCGACGAAGAGGAAAATTTGATTGAGTCCCACGAGATGCCAACAGAGGCTGAACAAGGTGGACCTGGAATTCTTAGGAAGACCAAAGCTCTGGTAGAATCTTACCTCGAAGAAAATAATATTCTTGGAGTCTGTATTTCTTCAGCTGGCATGGTGGATCCAGATAAGGGAGAAATCTTTTATGCAGGCCCTCAGATTCCTAATTATGCCGGGACTCAGTTCAAAAAAGAAATTGAGGAAGCTTATCAAATTCCCTGCGAGATTGAAAATGATGTGAATTGTGCTGGTTTAGCAGAAGTCATGTCAGGGAATGGGCAGGGCGCTCAAGTCGCTGTCTGTTTAACCGTTGGTACGGGAATCGGTGGCTGTCTCTTGATTAATGGAGAGATTTTCCATGGCTTTAGTAATTCCGCCTGTGAAGTAGGCTACCTTCATCTCCAAGATGGAGCCTTCCAGGATTTAGCTTCCACAACTGCTCTGGTAGACTACGTTGCAAGCCAGCATGGGGATCCCGTAGAACAATGGAGTGGTCGTAGAATTTTCAAGGAAGCGACCCAAGGAAATACCATCTGTATGGCGGGAATCGATCGAATGGTTGACTATCTCGGCATAGGCCTTGCCAATATCTGTTATGTGGTCAACCCTCAGGTGGTCATTCTTGGTGGTGGGGTTATGGGACAAGAAGCGATATTGAAACCAAAAATTTCAGCTGCTCTTAAGGCCTCCCTGGTTCCAAGCTTAGCAGATAAAATTCAACTGGAGTTTGCTCGTCATCAAAATACAGCGGGTATGATAGGAGCCTACTACCATTTCAAACAAAAGCAATCTAGCCGAAAAGAAGTATAAAAATGCTCGCGCAATTTGCGCGAGCATTTTATATCTAGTAACTAAACCAGCAAAAAAGAGAAAATCTCTCGGAGCTAACTCCGCTTAAGAAAGTTATCGTTTGCGAGAGTCATAGCCATTGAGTTTTTTGTTTTCCCAATAGCTGTTAAAAATTCTTTCCTTGCGTTCCCGATCCATTTCTAGGAAATGAGCATAAATCAAATCAATAGCTGGCAAGAAAGGAAGAGTAGCTGTAATACGATCGATGTAGGTGCTACCTGGTAGGGGAGCCACCGGTAATATTTCGGTAAAAGCCTCCTTGATAGTAGCTGGTTTCGCAGTGAGGAGGACAGTTTTGGCCCCCATTTCTTTAGCATCCAAGAGACTATGAATAATAGAGCGAGTGGTCCCTGAGAGGGAGAAGGCAATGACCAGACAAGACTCGTCTAAGATGCTGGTCGTCCAAGCAAAGCCATCCTGGTCAGTTAGGGCTTCACAGACCACCCCTAGTCGGAGAAAGCGAAGCTTCATTTCTGAGGCAACTAGACCGGAACTTCCTTTTCCAAAGAAATAGACACGTCCAGCCTGAGCAATGAGCTGAGCGATTTCCTTGATTTGTTCATCTTTGGCTAGGTTTTCGGTTGCCTGTAGGACTTGTTTGTAACGACGTAAGACATCTTGTGTTAGTTCGTCATGGGGCGTTTCTAATTTTTTTGATTTAGTTTCTTCGTTAAAGTGGTAGATAAACTCACGATAACCAGTGAAGCCACATTTTTGAGAAAAACGGGTCAAGGCTGCCTTGGATACGTGTAAGAGTTGGGTTACTCTAGAAGAGGAAAGGGAGTGCTGCTGTGCTTCAGGGGACAAAAAATAGCGGGCGATGTCTAACTCTAGCTCAGTCATTTCTGCTTGATGACTCGTAATGATATTCCGAAGATCTTGATCTTGTTTCACAGCTGTTCTCCTTTCTACCAAGTTTATACCTGGAGGAAAAAACCATAATATATTACATATTATAACATAAAGAACACTGATATACAAGCAATATGGTAAGAGAGGAGCTTGAAATCAGGGCTAGAATGAAGACGGGGAGGCTTTCATTCATCCTGCCTGTAAAATAAACAAGGTTACCTGTGGAAAGGTTCTAAAAACTAGTCAAAATGTGATATAATTTACACAAGAATGGCTTCCTTTTTCAAAAAGGAAGATGTAAGGAGGTGGAGTGATGGCCAATGCAACACTGGAAATGATGCAAGAGATTGAAATGGCGGCAGAAGCCGTTGTCGCAAGTTACGAGGATCAGGTCCAAGATTTGCGCCAACAGCTAGGTAATCACCTACAGGAGGTAGCAGCATCCTATGACAAAGAGACCGCTAAGCTAGTAGCAGAGCGGGAAGAGTCCTCGAAAGCGATGATTACTAGCTTGGAAGCAGACCTTGCAGTGACCAGTCAACGCAATGACGAAAAGGTGCAGCAAGCCATGACAGATAAGCGCGTAGCTTTGGTAGACGAAATTGTAGAAAAGGTGGTAGCAACCTATGGCAATTAGCCCAATGCAACACCTTTCCCTGGTCTTGCCCACAAATCTAATGGACGAGCTTCTCTTGTCGCTCCAGTCAGAGGAATCTGTCCAAATCTATGATTTGAGCGCACAAGAAGATTGGCAGTTGCTTTTCAGACGAGTGATGGGACCAAAGGATTAGCTCAAAGACTGGATGAACTAAGACGTCGGGAAGAACAGTTGGAAAAGGCCATTCAGGCCTTGGAGCCTTTCATTCCTCAAAAGAAGGGATTAGAAAAACTGAAAGAAGCTCCTTTGTCTTTGTCTTTCCAAGAGCTAGAGTCCCATGGGCTTATCCGTGATGAGCAACGTCTCTTACAGTCGGTGCACAAACAATTAGCTGTCTTAGCAAAGGCGCGGGATCGAATTCAACTAGCCCAAGAAGAGCTTGCCTCTTTGGAAAAATGGGTTGACTTGACAACGACACCGGACCAACTCAAGCGTTTCCGCTATGTCCGTGGCTTAATCGGTACCATTCCGAATAGTGAACAGGATCAGGCGCGTCAGGCCTTGCTGGCGCATCCAGATGTAGAGGTTGATGTGGTTTTCAGCTCGGAAACGGAACATGGAGTGGTAGTCTTGTATAAGTCTGGGGATTTAACAGACCTTCAAGATACGCTGACCAGTTCGCATTTTAAAGAGTTTGACTACCAAGGAGAGGCCCTGCCGAAAGAACGTTTAGAGCAACTCAAGAGAGAGATCAAAGAACAAGGTGCTGTCGAAGCAGCTACTTTGGAAACGCTCAGTCAGGCTAAGGAAGACCTCAACCAACTCAAGTACCAACTAGATTATGTCTTGAGTTTAGGAGCCCGAGAAGAGGCCAAAGGCTCTCTTGCTAGTACAGCCCACCTGGTTGCCCTAGAGGGATGGATCGAAACAGCTCAACTAGAAGCTTTAAAGACTAAACTTCAAAAGGAATTTGGGGAGCAAGTCGTCTTGCAGACGCGAGAGGTCACCCAAGAAGAATGGGATCAGGTACCCATCAAACTGAAAAACAATGCCTTGGTGGAGCCCTTCGAGTTAGTGACGGAGATGTATGCTTTGCCCAAGTATTACGAGAAAGATCCGACGCCAATCGTCTCTCTCTCTTCTACTTTGTCTTCTTCGGCATGATGGTAGCAGATATCGGTTATGGGCTCTTGTTAACGCTGGCAACTGGCTTTGCTCTAAAAGCTTTCCAGCTACAACCGAGCGCAGCAAAAAACCTTCGCTTCTTCTGCCTCTTAGGAATCTCGGTAGCCCTTTGGGGAGTCGTCTACGGTTCCTTCTTCGGCTTTGAGATGCCCTTTGCTTTGATCAGTACGACGACCAATGCCATGACCATCTTGATCCTATCGGTCGTCTTTGGTTTTATCACCGTTTTGGTCGGTCTCTTCCTAGGAGGGATGAAAAATATCCGCCTGAAAGACTACACCGAAGCTTACAACGCAGGCTTTGCCTGGGTCTTGATCTTATTGGGCTTGATGCTCTTAGCAGTCGGAAATATCCTACCAGGCTTATCCTACCTAGTCCCCATTGGTCAGTGGCTAGCTATTCTCAATGCGATTGGGATTCTGGTGGTGTCCATTGTCAGTGCCAAGAAATTATCAGGACTAGCAGCAGGTCTCTTTAATCTCTACAATGTTAGTGGCTATGTCGGAGACTTGGTCAGCTTTACCCGTTTGATGGCGCTTGGCTTGTCCGGGGCCAGCATCGGGTCAGCCTTTAACCTGATTGTCAATCTCTTCCCAACCCTGGGACGGTTCACAGTCGGCCTAGTCCTCTTTGTCCTCCTCCATGCCATCAACATGTTCCTGTCCTTCTTATCAGGCTATGTGCATGGAGCGCGTTTGATTTTTGTCGAGTTCTTTGGCAAGTTCTACGAGGGTGGTGGCAAGCCCTTCCAACCTCTAAAACCGTCGGAACGCTATGTCAAAACAAAAAAATAATTCAGTAAATCAATCATACAAAATATTATAGGAGTATATTCATGGAATCTTTAGCTTCATATTTCTCAACTCATGGGGGGGCCTTCTTTGCAGCCCTTGGTGTAGCCATTGCAGTGGCTCTTAGTGGAATGGGTTCAGCCCTTGGTGTTGGTAAGACCGGTCAGGCTGCTGCCGCACTCTTGAAAGAACAACCAGAAAAATTTGCCCAAGCCTTGATCTTGCAACTGTTGCCAGGTACGCAAGGTTTGTACGGTTTCGTTATCGGGATCTTAATCTGGTTGCAAATTAAACCAGATATGGCTCTTGAAACAGGAGTTGCTTACTTCTTCACAGCCCTTCCAGTAGCGATTGTCGGCTATTTCTCAGCGAAACACCAAGGGAATGTCGCAACGGCTGGGATGCAAATCTTGGCAAAACGCCCAGAAGACATGATGAAAGGGGTTATCCTTGCGGCCATGGTTGAAACCTATGCCATCTTGGCCTTTGTTGTGTCCTTCCTTTTGACTCTTCGCGTCGGCTAATCTAGACACACCTAAGTCAAAGAAGAGGAATGTTCTCTTCGTCTATTATCGGTGGTGAAGAACTCCAAAGGAGGAAATAAAAACAATGACGGATTATTCCCAATTAAAGGATTCCATCCTTGAACAGGCCCATGAAAAAGGCCGGAAATTAGTGGCGGAAGCGACGGCTAAGATCCAAGCAGAAGCCCAGTTGCAGGAAGCTCATTTGGTAGAAGAAAAGTTACACCAACGGACGGTTCAATTGCAAACCATTGAGCGCCACTTGCAACGTGAAAGTCAACAAATCGAAAATCAAAAACGTCAATCGACACTGGTCACTAAGCAACGGGTTTTAAAAGAGCTGTTTGCGGATGCCTACCAGAAAATGGCGGCTTGGTCGCGTGAGGAAGAGTTAGCATTTCTACATCGTGTTCTTCCTCGTTATGCAGACCAAGCAACTGTCTTAACCCTGGGTGCTGTGACGGCAGAAAAATTGACAGATCAAGATCGTCAGGATTTGCTAGAGGCCTATCCACAGCTTCAATTAGCGACAGAAACTCTTACCCAAGAAGCTGGTTTTGTCCTTTCCTTTGGCAAAGTAGATGCCAGCTACCTCTACCGTGATTTGGTTGATGCTGTACGGGAGGAGCAGAGCTTCCATATGGCAGCCAGCATTTTTAAAGAAGAAAAGAACTAGGAGGGCCTATGAGTGAACGGACGTATTCTCAAGTAAATACCGGGATTAGTGTACGTGAAGCTAGTTTTTTGAGCCCAGCTCAGTTTGATGCCCTTCTGAACAGTTCCGATGCAGAAGCGCGTGCTAATCTCTTGCAAGGGACGGCCTATGCCTTGGAGGCAGATCAACTGCGTCAAGTCCAAGTGGTCGAGCAAGCCTTGATGAAGCACCTTCTAGCTGAGTACGATTGGGCTTATCAGGTAGCTCCAAACCCAGCTGTGGTCGACCTCTTTGCCCTCAAGTACACCTATCACAATCTCAAGGTCTTCTTGAAAGAGCGAGCAACGGGGCGAGATTTGAATTTCTTGTTATTGGATGCAGGTCCTTATTCATTAGCAGTTCTTGAACAAGTAGCCAAGACCTTTTCTTCAGAGAACTGCCCAGAGTTTATGGCTCAAGAAGTAGCAGCGACCTGGCAGGAATATGTCGACTATCAGGATATTCGGGTTTTGGAGATTGGTATGGATCTAGCTTACTTTGATCATCTCAAACGCTTGGCGAAAGATCTCGGGCATCCGCTTTTAGAATCCCTAGTCACCTTGACCATTGATTGTTACAATGTCATCACAGTTGAGCGGGCTCTCAGCTTGAAAAAGCCAAGCAGCTTTATGAAGCAACTCTTATCTGATGCAGGTACCCTGTCAGCAGGAGAAGTCATCCAGCATGTGGAGCAGGGGCATCTCATCAGTTGGTTCCAACAAGTCAATCCCCTGCCTTATGATGTGGAATTGACTCGGTACGAAGAGCAGATGCGAGCAGGGAGAGTGAGCGCTGAGACAGTGGAATACCTGGAGCATGTGATCAAGTACCGGATTTTAGAACAAGCTTCCTTTGAGACAGACGGTCCCTTACCCTTAGCTCGCTATCTTTTCGGAAAAGAGCTGGAGGTGAAGAATTTACGTCTGGTCTTGACGGGGCTGGATAATCAGCTTCCAATTGAAAAAATAAAAGAAAGGATGAGACCGATCTATGGCCAGTAAAACGCAAAAAATTGCCGTTGTAGGAAATCGTGATGCTATCCTTCCTTTTCAAATGATTGGCTTTCAGACCTTTCCCGTAGCAGAAGCTCAAGAAACCATCAATACCTTACGTCACTTGAGCCAAGAAGATTTTGGCATCATCTATCTGACGGAGGATATGGCTCAGGAAATCCCAGATACCATTGCCCACTACGATCGGCAAGTAACCCCAGCCGTCATCTTGATTCCTACTCATAAGGGCTCGACTGGGACTGGGACGGCAACGCATTCGAGATAATGTCGAAAAAGCAGTAGGACAGGATATTTTATGAGAACAAATGAATTTAGCCAAGCGATTGGAGATGCACTGCCGGATTTTACACCGGGGTGTCTACCAGCTATTGAGCGGATTAAGGGTCGCTATACCGTAATTGAGCGCCTGTCAAAAGAAAAACACGGGGCGGATCTTTATCAGGTCTACGGGCCAGCCTCCCCAGCAGCTATGTGGACCTATCTGTTCAAAGGCCCTGCCCGAAATGAAGAGGAGTGGGACCGCTTATTAGATGATCTCATGGCAGCCCAAGGTCGCTTTTACTATGCGATTGTAGACAAAGATTCGGGCAAGGCATTAGGGACTTTTTCTCTCATGCGGATCGATCCAGCCAACCGGGTGATCGAAGTCGGAGCAGTGACCTACTCACCAGCGCTCCAGAAGACTCGCATGGCAACCGAAGCCCAGTATCTGTTAGCACGCTATGTGTTTGAGGAGTTAGGCTACCGCCGCTATGAGTGGAAATGCGATGCCTTAAACCAAGCTTCTCGCAAAGCAGCTGAGCGCCTGGGGTTCACCTATGAAGGGTGTTTCCGTCAGGCTGTTGTTTATAAAGGTCGGACTCGAGACACAGATTGGTTGTCTATCATTGACCAAGAATGGCCAGCTATCAAAGAGCGTTTCGAAGCTTGGTTGGATCCAACTAATTTCGAGGCCAATGGTCAACAAAAGCAATCTCTAAGAGAGATAGCACAAAGTAAAACAAAGAAACAAAGGATTCCCAGGAGGAATACATGACTCAAGGAAAAATTATTAAAGTTTCCGGTCCCTTGGTGGTCGCATCAGGGATGCAGGAGGCCAATATCCAAGACATCTGCCGGGTCGGCGATCTTGGTTTGATTGGCGAAATTATTGAGATGCGTCGGGATGAAGCATCTATCCAAGTATATGAAGAAACGTCTGGAGTCGGTCCAGGAGAACCAGTGGTAACAACCGGAGCCCCCCTTTCTGTCGAGTTGGGACCAGGTTTGATTTCTCAGATGTTTGACGGGATCCAACGCCCCTTGGAACGATTCCAAGAAGTTACAGCCAGTGACTTCCTTATTCGTGGAGTTCAAGTTCCAAATTTAGATCGTGACACCAAATGGACCTTTGAACCAAGCTTGTCTGAAGGAACAGAGGTGGTTGCCGGAGATATTGTCGGGACAGTTCAAGAGACCAATATGGTGGAACACCGCATCATGGTACCGTTCGGTGTCAGTGGACGTGTGACCAAGATCGCAGCAGGTTCTTACACAGTAGAAGAGCCGGTTTATGAGATAGAGCAGGCAGATGGTAGCCTCTTTACTGGAACCTTTGATGCAAAAATGGCCGGTTCGTCGAGGTCGTCCCTTTGCACAAAAACTGATTCCGGTAGAGCCTTTGGTCACAGGTCAACGGGTTATTGATACCTTCTTCCCTGTTACTAAAGGTGGAGCTGCAGCTGTTCCTGGTCCTTTCGGAGCTGGAAAAACCGTCGTGCAACACCAGGTGGCCAAGTTTGCCAATGTAGACATCGTGATTTATGTCGGTTGTGGGGAACGTGAAATGAAATGACGGACGTTCTGAATGAATTTCCAGAATTGATCGATCCAACAACCGGCCAATCCATCATGCAACGGACGGTTCTGATCGCCAACACTTCGAATATGCCGGTGGCAGCGCGTGAAGCTTCCATCTACACAGGGATCACCATTGCCGAATATTTCCGTGATATGGGCTATTCCGTTGCCATCATGGCTGATTCTACATCGCGCTGGGCAGAAGCTCTTCGTGAAATGTCTGGTCGTCTAGAAGAAATGCCAGGGGATGAAGGCTACCCGGCCTACCTTGGTAGCCGGATTGCTGAGTACTACGAACGGGCCGGTCGAGTCAAGACACTCGGAACCACTGCGCGTGAAGGCTCTATTACGGCGATCGGTGCCGTTTCTCCTCCGGGTGGAGATATCTCAGAGCCGGTGACCCAAAACACCCTGCGGATCGTCAAGGTCTTCTGGGGACTAGATGCTCAGTTGGCGCAGCGTCGCCATTTCCCAGCCATCAACTGGTTGAGTTCTTATTCCCTTTACCAGGATGAGGTGGGCCAATATATCGATCAGCATGAGCAGATTAGCTGGGCAGAAAAAGTCACCCGCGCCATGAACCTGTTGCAAAAAGAGAGTGAATTGCAGGAAATCGTGCGTTTGGTTGGTCTGGATTCCTTGTCTGAAAAAGACCGCTTAACCATGAATGCGGCCAAGATGATCCGCGAAGACTACTTGCAACAAAATGCCTTTGATGAGGTGGACACCTATACCTCTTTCAGCAAGCAGGTGGCCTTGCTGACCAACATTTTGACCTTTGACCAAGAAAGTCAGAAAGCGCTAGAATTAGGGGCCTACTTCACAGAAATCATGGAAGGAACTGTAGACCTTCGAGACCGCATTGCCCGGAGCAAGTTCATCCATGAGGATCAGTTGGCAACCATTCAAGCCTGAAAGAAGAAATCGTAGAAACCCTACACCAAATCGTAGCCCAAGGAGGAGTAGACAATGAGCGTGATTAAAGAATACCGTACTGTCAGCGAAGTTGTTGGCCCCTTGATGATTGTCGATCAGGTCGAGGGGGTTCACTACAATGAACTCGTAGAAATCAAGCTCCATGACGGAACAACCCGTCAGGGACAAGTCCTCGAAGTCCAAGAAGACAAGGCCATGGTCCAGCTCTTTGAAGGTTCTAGCGGGATCAACTTGGAAAAAGCCAAGGTTCGTTTTACCGGACGTCCCCTAGAACTTCCAGTATCAGAAGACATGGTGGGACGGATCTTTAACGGGATGGGCAAACCCATCGATGGCGGTCCAGAGATTATCCCAGAGAAGTACTTGGACATTGACGGTCAAGCCATCAACCCAGTATCACGGGACTATCCAGATGAATTTATCCAGACAGGAATCTCGGCCATTGACCACTTGAACACCTTGGTTCGGGGGCAAAAGCTTCCGGTATTCTCTGGATCAGGGCTTCCTCATAAAGAATTGGCTGCTCAAATTGCTCGCCAGGCGACGGTTCTCAATTCCGAAGAAAATTTCGCCGTGGTCTTTGCGGCCATGGGGATTACCTTTGAAGAAGCCGAATTCTTTATGAACGATCTGCGGGAGACAGGAGCAATTGACCGCTCTGTCCTCTTCATCAACCTAGCTAATGACCCAGCTATCGAGCGGATTGCCACTCCTCGGATCGCCTTGACCGCGGCAGAATATTTGGCCTATGAAAAAGACATGCACGTCTTGGTCATTATGACCGACATGACCAACTACTGTGAAGCCCTTCGGGAAGTATCCGCTGCTCGCCGGGAGGTTCCAGGACGTCGGGGCTATCCAGGGTATCTTTATACCAACCTATCCACCCTCTACGAACGTGCAGGACGCTTGGTTGGAAAGAAAGGATCTGTGACTCAGATTCCGATCCTTTCTATGCCGGAAGATGATATCACCCACCCAATCCCTGACTTGACAGGCTACATCACCGAAGGTCAGATTATTCTGTCTCGTGATCTCTACAATAGTGGTTACCGCCCACCGATCAATGTCCTTCCTTCCCTTTCTCGTTTGAAAGACAAGGGTTCTGGTGAAGGTAAGACTCGGAAAGACCATGCGGCGACCATGAACCAGCTCTTTGCGGCCTATGCTCAAGGGAAACAAGCAAAAGAGTTAGCTGTGGTTCTTGGAGAGTCTGCCTTGTCAGATACAGACAAGCTCTATGTCAAATTTACCGATCGTTTTGAGAAAGAATACATCAACCAAGGCTTTACTACCAATCGGACCATTCAAGAAAGTCTGGATCTAGGTTGGGAATTGCTGTCTATCTTGCCACGGACAGAGCTCAAGCGGATCAAGGATGATATGATTGATGAATACCTCCCAAACTTCCAAGGAAGCACAAGCCTAGGAATAGAAAGGAGGAAGTCGAATGGCACGATTAAATGTCAAACCCACCCGGATGGAGTTAAATACCCTCAAAGAGCGTCTGAAGACAGCAACTAGAGGCCATAAACTTCTCAAGGACAAGCGGGATGAACTCATGCGACGCTTCATCGAATCGGTCCGTGAAAATGACCGCCTCCGCCAGAAGGTTGAGGCAAGCTCTCATTGGCAATATGCAAGAATTTGTCCTCGCTAAATGTCTGGAGAATGACCTCATGGTTCAGGAAATCTTTGCAGTTCCGACGCGGGAGGTCAGCTTGCATATCGAGACGGAGAACATCATGAGTGTGCGCGTGCCCAAGATGCATGTCCATATCGATAATCCATACGGAGACGATGAGGGAGACGTGGTCTACAGCTACGTGGCTTCCAATAGCCAGATGGACAATACCATTCAAGAAATGGAAGAGCTCCTTCCAGACCTGTTGCGCTTAGCAGAGATTGAAAAGACCTGTCAGCTCATGGCGGATGAGATTGAAAAAACGCGCCGTCGGGTCAATGGACTGGAGTATGCGACCATTCCAGACCTCAAGGAAACCATCTATTATATCGAAATGAAACTCGAAGAAGCCGAACGAGCTAACCTCGTCAGAATGATGAAGGTCAAATAAGATACAAAGCATTTAGGGCGTGTTCAGTTATAAGATACAAAGCCGTTAAAAACAGCACCCCAAGTGATGTCTACAGGACATGACCTTGGGGTGCTATTTTCTATTAGCTCTCAACCTATGTATCGCTCTAAATGAGTCTGCTAAAGGTTATTTATGGGCAAAGGATAGCCTATGATAAATGTACAAATTCATTTGATTTACCAAATAGCACTAGTTTTTAATAGATGTTAAAGAAATATGACAAGAAAAAGAGAAATGTTACAAGTTAGGGACAGTTCGATTAAAAGAGGGTGGAGCTTATTTTTTGGAGAAAAATTGTGGTAAAATAGTAGACGTATTCATTTGGAGAAATCTCTCCAATAAATAAAAAATAAGGAAAGAATGTATGAAAAACGTAAATAAAAAAGCTTTAATTGCTTCAACCGTTGCAATGGCAGTTTTGCCTTTTACCACTAGTAAAGCAGAAACAAACGGCGATTGGATTGCTCGTTCAGTAGATGAAATTCGTGCTGATATTTCAACTTCAGAAAACAAACAAACCTATACCATCAAATATGGAGATACCTTAAGCACGATTGCGCAAGCTTTGAATGTTGATGTAACTGTTTTGGCAAACTTGAACCAAATCAGCAACATGGACTTGATTTTCCCAGGTACTGTTTTGACAACTACTGTCAATGATCAAAATCAAGTGACAGGTGTAGAAATCCAAACACCTACAGCAGGAAATGCTGATGCATCCGTGACAACTTCAGCTGACTTGACCAATAACCAAATCAAAGTGGATAACCAAACGGTTGCAGTTGGCGATTTGACAAAACCAGTTGCTGTTGCAGACAACCAAGCTGTAGAAGTTTCTGATGCCCCTGCAATTGTAGCATCAGTAGCAGATAACGTAGCTGCATCTGTTGCTCCGGAGGCGGCTCCAGTAGCTGAAACCCCAGCAGAAGTAGCGCCTGTAGCAGAAGAGGCACCGGCTCCTGTGGCAGAAGCTCCTGCACAACCTGCTGAAGAAGTAGTAGCAACCCCAGCAGCAGCTCCGGAGGCAGCTCCAGTAGCTGAACCAGCGCCAGTCGTTGAAACTCCTGCTGAGCCAGAAGTAGCAAGTGTTGCATCAACTCCACAATACGGAGCACCAGCAGCGTTGGTGGATACAACGGCTTCAACCGCGACACCTACTTCAAATGAAGGTCTTCAACCTCAAGCGATTAAATTCAAAGAACAAGTAATAAATGAACTTGGCTTGACTGATATCGGTGGTTACCGTCCTGGTGATCCAGAAGATCACGGTAAAGGACTTGCGGTTGACGTCATGGTTCCAGAAAGCTCAGCAATCGGAGACCAAGTTGCTCAATATGCAATCGATCATATGCAAGAAAATGGAATTTCTTATATCATCTGGAAACAACGTTTCTATGCTCCGGTAAATAACATTTATGGACCAGCAAATACATGGAATGAAATGCCAGACCGTGGTAGCGTAACAGAAAATCACTACGACCACGTACACGTGTCATTCTACGAATAATTAAGTCATACAAAAGAATCAGGATTATCCTGATTCTTTTTTTTTGTATAAAAATAAACCCCATTTGATCAATGGGATTTATTGGATTATAGGATAACATCAGATTTCTCTACTTGATAGAGAGCAGTACTCATGAATAAAACAATGACAAGAAGAATTATAATACCAGGTGTCCAAGAGTGGAAGACTTGTTGGCTTGAACCAAACAAGACAGGTCCGAGAGCAGCAAAGATATATCCTCCTGTTTGAGCCAGTCCAGAGAGTTGAGCAGTTTTCTCAGGAGAGCTAGACTTCATGGAGAAGGTGACCATGAGGTAAGGGAATAAGATACTCGTAAAACTTCCAATTAGGAGATTGAGGATTAACCAGTATACGAAATTGTCTGTCTTGACCAAAAGCATGGCAATTCCGGTAAAACCAGCTAAAACAGTCGTTATCAGCATGATGTGACGGTTTCGTTCAGAAAGGCTAGTGGTGAGACTTGGAATGGTCATAGAGAAGGGAATACTCATCAGGGTGAATACAGATGCTAAAATTCCGGCATTGGCTTGACTGATACCGGCCTGGGTCGCCATAGTAGGAAGCCAGGTCATCGTGGTATAGAACAAGAGAGACTGTAGACCACAGAAAAACATGATAGCCCAAACCTTGCCATTCTTATACCAGCTCTCTTTCTTGTCGTGTGGCGAAGAGCTTTGTTTCAAATAATGATTGTGACGAGTATTAGGGAGCCAGATCACAAGAGCAACCGCACAGACAAGGGTCAACACCCAGACCAGGCCTTGCCAGGAGGTAGCTTGAGTAATAGGAACAGCGACAGAAGAAGCTACCGCAGTAGACAAGCCCATTGCAGTGATATAGAGGGTTGTCAAGAAGCCAAGACGTTTTGGCTCATTGGCTTGGATTAAGCTTGGTAGAAGGACATTGATAAAGGCAATAGCAGCACCAATCAAAAGAGTTCCCACATAGAGGAGAGGCAGATTAATGGTACGAAGAGCAGATCCAATCGTCATCAGGATCAAAACTCCGAGAAAAAGTCGCTCAATCCCAAAGCGTCTCGCCCAGCTAGTAGCAAAAGGAGAGAAAATAGCGAAGGTCAAGAGTGGCAGACTCGTCAAGAGACCGAGAGAGCTGACTTCGACCCCAAAGCTAGAAGCAATATCTGATAAGACAGTGGATAGGGTCGTAAATGGGGCCCGCAAGACCACTCCTAGTAAAAGGATCCCTGGAATGAGAAAACGTGAATGGTTTCGTTTCATAATGTACCTCCTTATTCAAACATGAACAGCATCCGTATCATTATAGCACAAGAACTTGGAGGAGGCAAAAGGAATTATCGGGGGATAAAGCCTGTAAAATAGCTGTTTTGCTTATAAATATAGTAAACAATAGAAAGATCGAACTGAAAAAATTTTTTGAAGGTTTTAAAACTTTTTTCGCACATATGTTTATAGGAACGTCGTTTTCGCTCCGCTCAAACTGCGTCAACGTACCTAAACTTGCCGATCCTCGTAAAAAATAAGGAACGTAGTTCTCACTAGCGTTCGAACTGCATCAATGTACCTAAGCTCACTAACGTTCGCCAAGGTACATAGAAAAAAGCCACCTGATTTGGTGGCCTTTATGGGAGATTATTATGAAAAAGTTTAGGATTTTCTATCAAACAAAGTTAGGAGGTCTTCATTTGATGATATTAGTATAAATCGGAAAACTTAAAGAAAACTTAAGATACCTTCCTGTAATTTTAAATCAGTCTGAAGACGGATGGTTTGATTGTGACTGGAATCTGATCTCATTTTAGGCTAACTTGCATTATTGTCAGAATTGTGAGAAAATAGTTGTCATCAAAGGAGGGAAAGGATAGCGAGATGAGAGAGGATATCAAGATTAACGACCGTGCCCTAGCACTGGAGAAGCAATTGATTGAAAAGTTAGAGCTTGTGTTTGATACAGATGTTGAATTGGATGTCTACAACCTCGGTTTGATTTACGAGTTGGATCTGGACGAAGAAGGAACCTGTAAGGTGGTTATGACCTTTACCGATACTGCCTGTAGCTGTGCCGAGAGTCTTCCTATCGAAATCGTCGCTCGCCTGAAGGAGATTGAGGGGGATTGAGGATGTCAAAGTAGAAGTAACTTGGTCGCCGGCTTGGAAAATTACTCGGATCAGTCGCTACGGGCGTATCGCCCTCGGATTACCACCACGATAAATCAATAAAACTCACTTTACGAATTCGTAAAGTGAGTTTTTTCATATCTTATTGTTTACCAGACTGTTCCATATTCCAGAAGTCGGTCACGGCACCGCGTGAAGCAGAGGATACCGTGTGGGCATACTTACCGAGAACCCCGCGGCTATAGAGTGGTGGCAAGGTTGTCTCAGCCTTCCGTTTCGCCAATTCTTCGTCTGAGACATGCATGGTGATTTCTTTGGTATCTTGGTCAACTGTCACCAGATCCCCTGTGTGGAGGTAGGCGATTGGGCCACCGACCTGAGCTTCAGGCGCGATATGTCCAACAACGAGACCATAAGTACCACCAGAGAAGCGTCCGTCTGTCAAGAGGGCCACCTTGTCCCCTTGACCTTTACCAACGATCATGGATGACAAGGACAACATTTCTGGCATACCAGGACCACCCTTAGGACCTACGAAGCGGACAACAACAACGTCGCCATCCACGATTTCATCCGAAAGAACCGCTTCAATGGCAGCTTCTTCGGGAGTCAAAGACCTTAGCAGGACCCGTGATGTTACGAACTTTCACACCTGATACTTTAGCAACCGCCCCTTCTGGAGCCAAGTTCCCTTTCAAGATGATCAATGGACCATCCGCACGTTTCGGATTTTCAAGTGGCATGATGACTTTTTGACCCGGTGTCAAATCAGCGAAGGCTTCCAAGTTCTCAGCTACTGTTTTACCAGTACATGTGATGCGATCTCCATGAAGGAACCCATTCTTAAGAAGATATTTCATGACCGCAGGCACACCACCGACATTGTAAAGGTCTTGGAAGACGTATTGACCAGAAGGTTTCAAGTCTGCCAAGTGAGGCACGCGCTCTTGGAAATCATTGAAGTCTTCAAGGGTCAAGTCTACATTGGCTGCGTGAGCAATCGCGAGCAAGTGAAGGGTCGCATTGGTTGAACCACCCAGCGCCATGGTCACTGTAATCGCATCTTCAAAGGCTTCACGGGTCAAGATGTCAGATGGCTTGAGTCCCATTTCAAGCATTTTCACGACTGCACGACCCGCTTCTTCGATATCCGCCTTTTTATCAGCTGATTCAGCAGGGTGAGAAGAGGAACCTGGCAAGCTCATACCAAGGACCTCGATTGCTGTCGCCATGGTGTTGGCAGTGTACATTCCACCACAGCCACCAGGGCCAGGGCAGGCATTACACTCAAGATCTTTCACTTCTTCAGCAGTCATGTCACCATGGTTCCATTTCCCAATCCCTTCGAAAACAGAAACCAAGTCGATATCCTTACCGTTCAGATTACCTGGAGCAATGGTTCCTCCGTAGGCAAAAATAGCCGGAATATCCATGTTGGCAATGGCAATCATCGATCCTGGCATGTTCTTGTCACAGCCACCGATGGCCACAAAGGCATCCACGTTGTGCCCCCCCCATAGCCGCTTCGATAGAGTCCGCAATGATATCACGAGAAGTCAAGGAGAAGCGCATCCCCGGCGTTCCCATAGCGATCCCATCCGCAACCGTAATGGTTCCAAATTGAACCGGCCAAGCTCCCGCATCTTTTACACCTTCTTTGGCCAATTTCCCAAAATCATGCAGGTGCATGTTACACGGTGTGTTTTCAGCCCAAGTAGAGATTACCCCTACGATTGGTTTTTCAAAGTTTTCATCGGTCATCCCAGTTGCCCGAAGCATGGCACGGTTAGGGGATTTAACCATGCTGTCGTAGACGCTACTGCGATGGCGTGTATCTAATTCTGTCATCTGATTCCCTCTCATCGTATTTTTTATTATTATAGCACAATTCAAGCTTCAACGATAGAAGAAAATTCTTGAATTTTCAGACAATTCAGCTTGCTCGGTTTCTTGCTAAAATAATTTACAGTTATATCTTGACTTTTGTAAGCAAAGTGATATCATTTAGATATCACAAAGAAAGAAGGGTTCGTCCCATGGAAGAAAAAATTTTAACCCAAAAGAAAAACGGCTTAGCTGCCCTTATAGGCTTGCTAGTTGGGGATCTTGTCTTAGTTTTAGCCTTTATTAGTGCGATTGCTAGTCTACCAGAAGGTTTTCCACTTGCGATTGCAGTTATTACTTGTATTTTTCTCTTTATTGCTAGTCTGGTGTGCTATGCGGGGATCAAAATTATTAAACCGCAAGAGGCCTTGGTTTTGACCTTGTTTGGGAACTATATTGGAACCATTCGAGAAGCGGGTATTTACTTTGTCAATCCTTTCTGTGTCGCTGTCAATCCTGCCAATAACACCCGCTTGGGCCAAAGTGGTGATGTCACCACCAAGTCACCCATGTCTGTCCGTAAAACAGCAGAAGGTAACAATATTTCTATCGAGACAGGTAAAAAGAATATTTCCTTAAAAGTGATGACCTTGAATAACTCTCGTCAGAAGATTAATGACTGTTTGGGAAATCCTGTAGAAATCGGTATTGCAGTCACTTGGCGTGTAGTGGATACGGCTAAAGCAGTCTTCAATGTGGATAACTACAAAGAATATCTCTCATTGCAGTGTGATAGTGCTCTTCGTAATATTGTCCGCATCTATCCTTATGATGTAGCTCCTAATGTCGATACGACAGGAGACGGCCAGGCAGATGAGGGTAGCCTAAGAGGCTCCAGTGAAATTGTGGCCAGTCGTATTCGAGAAGAGATTCAAGCACGTGTAAAAGATGCTGGGCTCGAAATTCTAGAAGCTCGTATTACCTACTTGGCCTATGCTCCAGAAATCGCAGCTGTCATGCTTCAACGCCAACAAGCTTCTGCCATTATCGATGCGCGGAAGATGATTGTCGACGGAGCAGTTGGGATGGTTGAAATGGCCCTTGAACGCCTGAGCGAAGGAGAGATTGTAGAGCTAGACGAAGAACGGAAGGCTGCCATGGTTTCGAACCTTCTTGTCGTTCTCTGTGGCAATCATGATGCACAACCAATTGTTAATACGGGAAGTCTCTATTAAGAATGGCTGACCAAAAGAAAAAACAGATTCCACTTAGATTGTCAGCCCAAGTTATATGCTGCTATCGCATCATGGGCAGAAGATGACTTTCGATCGGTCAATGGGCAGATCGAATACCTGCTGACAGAATGTGTCAAACAACGAAAAAAGGATGGCAAATACGTTTCGGAAAACGATTGATGAGCCATTTGAAATAGAGCTTTAAGGAGAACTCCTGTCCCATTTGATGAGGCAGGAGATTTTTTTAATAATTTTTTGTCAAGTAACTTTACTTTACAAAAAAGTTTTGTTATACTGTTAAAGTTGATGAAAATCAAATCTAATTGAATTTATATCTTAAAAAGGAGAAAAACGAAATGGCAGTACCTGCACGTCGCACATCAAAAGCGAAGAAAAACAAACGTCGTACGCACTACAAAGTAACAGCTCCATCTGTAAACTTTGACGAAGCAACTGGAGATTACTCACGTTCACACCGTGTATCACTTAAAGGATACTACAAAGGACGTAAGATCGCTAAAGCTGCATCAGCTGAATAATAGAAGGGAGATACCATGCGCGTAAATATTACACTTGAACACAAAGAATCTGGTGAACGCTTGTACCTTACTTCTAAAAACAAACGTAACACTCCAGACCGTCTTCAATTGAAGAAATACTCACCAAAACTTCGCAAACACGTTGTGTTTACAGAGGTGAAATAGGGGTTCACTACACGTCAATAGATGTTAGAAACCTTGATTTTAAGCGATTCTTGAAATTCTAAATTTCACTACATTGCAATATAAATCAACCGAATCACTACCTTTTTCACTACCTTTTTTGAAATAAGAATAATGATTCGGATATATAAAAGAAGAGGAACTTTATTGTGAAGCTCCTCTTTTTGTTATGTGTTCTTTTTCTCACAGATCGTATGACCTGGTTTGACACAGTTGGATTTCAGGTACTTTCAGTTTAGCTTTATATCAACCATCATCAAAATCCAACTATTTTTCTTATTTTTAAAAAAATATGAATAAGTTTGATTGAATGAGGAATTTCTTTAAATTTTTTTCTTAGCACCTATAAGTTAATAATACTATTCTTTAAATTATAGTTTATAATTATCTGATGTTTCAATGACCACAAAACAAAGTACAGCGAATCACTTCCTTTAGTCAAACATATAACTGAACAACATTGTTTATCTTCCTGCACTTTCATATTTTTTTCAATCCTTTTTCTAAAAAAATTGTACGACTGATAATAATCAAAAACTGTAAAAAAACTATTTGATAGAAAAAAATAGGTTCAATGTATCTTTCCCTAAAAAAATATTAATACTGCAGGATTGGCAATTAATAAATTGGGAACAAATAACATAGTGATCAATCTGTTAATACCTGTAAAAAAATATTATATGGATACTTAGAAATTCCAATATAATTCAAAAATACATCTACTTTTTGAAAATTTAGTTGGGAACCAAAAATGAACTAATCGTTATTAGAAACCAAATTGAATAATATATAATACAACCACACATTAAAGAAAGGATATAAAATAATATTTTTTTAATGAATTTAAATGTACATTTAAATTTCCATAACTTATAAAAAAATGATCGCAAGACCAAAAAAAGTATTCACGAATTGAACTAAATTAAATGATCTAAAAAAATATAGAACAACTGAGTATCAAACGGCCTCAATAAAATTTGATCCAAGTTACCACTCAAAATATCTGATTCTAAAATTCCCATACTTCTAATTAACAATCCCATCATAACTCCATCTACAATAGTGTAGGAACCTACCAAAAAAATAAAATTTGATAATAGTCCCAACCATTAAAAAGAGTCTATGTTTAAGAAAATCAATCTAAAAAAATACAATAGGTAAACCAATCCACAGTATCGACGAAAATAGACCACAAAAAGAAGTCAAAATGAAAATTCATATCAGATTTAAAACCAAAAATGAAGTAGCCTAAAAATTACTTTTTATTCTAAACATTTTATCCTCCCACATTTGAGAAGTGCTCCACTCCTTTTTCTCAATATGAATCTTGATATAATATAAAAAAATGATGCACCAAATCAATTGAATACAAATAATTCTCAAATAGTCTATTAATTTATATGTATCATTACTAAACATCTGAAGCGGTTCATATACTAAGTATTTAAAAGGTAATACATCTAAAAAAACAGACGAAAAATTATTTGAAAAAAACTTAAAGGCAATAATATTCCTGATAAAAACTGAATTACTATTTCTTTAACAGTAAGGACAAAAAAATATTTTCTAACCAAAAAGAAAGCATACCTACACAACATGATATTAAAAACCATAGAACCATAGATAGAATAATTGCAATACTTCCTAAAATAAGAATTTCAATGGTTAATAACTCATTCTTGTAATAAACACTGGAGAATAAAATGACAGGAATGATGATAAATAATAAATGAGCAAGCCTATCTCCAAGCATTTTACAAAAATAATACTTATAAAAAGTAACAGGTTTTATTAATATGCTAAAAAAATTTCCTGAATGAACATCGTCATTGATTTCCCAATCAACTGGATAAAAAAACAAAATATGAAAAAAATTATAGTCCCCAAATAGTATTGAACCATTGAGGTAAAATCATATCCTGCTATATTTATCTGGTTACTCTGATATATATACGTCCATAAAAAAATACTGATATCATAATTTGTATACTTGCCTGTAACATTAACAATAGTACACTTGATTTATAGTTCAAAAATAGATCGAAATGATATCAGAATAATAGACATTTCTTTTTTTCAATTGTGCTCCTTTTTTTGTAAAATAGTTTTTGTAAAATAATTTCTTCTAAAGAAAGATTTGATATTTCAAAATCTTCTATATCTACAAGCTTATTGATTGATTCTAATGTCTCAAAGACAAAAATCTCTAGGTATTTTTTTAGTATACATTCCGATTTTGTTTGAGAAATGACTACTACTCCTTTAACAGAGCATAACTCTGGTACCAAATCTAATGTCATTTTTATCTTTAAATATTTAAAAATCAGAAAAATTTAGATAAAATAACATCCATTGACTCCTGCAAAATAATTTTTCCTTTGTCAATGACGATTAATTCGTCACAAACAGACGAAATATCATCCATATCATGACTCGTTAAAATAATAGTAGTATGACATTCTTCATTCATTTTCTTTAAAAATGTTCTGATATCTTTTTTTAGACTGTATATCTAACCCTATAGTAGGCTCGTCTAAAAAAATAATATTTCCGGACTTGTTAAAGATGCCGCGATAAACTCCATTTTCATTTTTTGTCCAAGAGAGAGGGTCCGGACCTGCTGGTAAAGCTGATCTTTTACATTCAACAAATTGCTTAATTCCTGAATTCGTTCTTGTAAAATCGCCGGTTCTACCTCATATAAAAGTACCAATCAATTGAAAAATAATCCATAGCCGAAACATCTTGAAATAACTGTAATTTATTTCCTACTACTATTGAAAATTTTTTTCTAAAAATTTATACTTCTTTTTAAATGGAATTTCTCCATTCACTTCTAATTTTTCCGGAACTAGGATAAAGAGTCCCAGTCAACATTTTTAATCGTTGTGGATTTACCAGCTCCATTACTCCCAATAAAAGCCAACTATACTCCCTCTCTTAATCGTAAAACTAATATCTTGAACAGCTCGAATCGTTATTTGATTACGTTTCAAAAAAATCTCTTGATAAATGGGAGTCTTGAATCAAAATTATAAAAATTTTTTTAGATAAATTCTGAGCATTAATAACTATTTCACTCATATATCTCTCCTTTCGATAAAAATATATTTACTTGTACTTTTTTTCCATACTTTACCAAAAATGCTAAAGATTGAGCTAAAATCTTCGGGATGGGTAAAATAATATTTGTCTTTAAAAAGTTTCTCAAAAACCTTCAAGGCGATTATTGAAATCATTAAATTTTTGTATTGTCTAGCTGGTTGAATGTCTCTTTAATATCCATAAACTTTCTCCGTGATTCTTTATTTCACTTTATAAATAGAAGAGTGTCTATATATTTATAGATCCTCAAGAACTTGCATTTTATCAAGTATAAGTAGAATAGTATGTAAGGGTTTACATATTCATATTGTATGATTATTTAAGGAATCCGTCAATTTTTCCACATTATTATATGACAAAATGTATTTTTTTAAAAAAATGCAAAAATCTATGAGCAAGATGTTTGACTTCCTTTTTTTAAAGTATATATATTTATATTGACCTTAGAAAAGAAAAAAATGTTTGAACAGATATTCAATAATAATTACTTTTTTTAAAATTAAAATTCGAACTTTAAATTTTTTTATCTTTTTTTATATTATTGAGTAACCTAAATTGCCCAATTTGTAAAAATTTAGCTAGACAAAAAAGACATCCAAGAGAAATTTCTTAAATGTCTGTAAACGTTGATATAAGCGTGTTGATTAACGTTTTGATAATTGTGATGCTTTACGAGCTTTCTTAAGACCTGGTTTGGAAAGTATGAGTTTCAGTTGGACTAAAAAAATAGCGTAATACCAAGTCTTTTTCAGAACGATATTTACTGATTAATTTCATAAAAACTTGAATAAGTTTAAGCGAAATAGGGGAATTGCTTTAAATATTTTATTTACAATTATAATTTATCAATGGTTTTCCTTCAATAATAGTATATAATGGAAGAAAACTGAGTCAACTATCCAGAAAGATACTATTCTGTCTGAAATTAGAATATAGTAGCTAAGTGTAAAGAATATACTATAAGCTTTCCGAAAAATTAGTATTTTCCTGAAAGTTTTGAATTTGAAACGATGAACAAGCAAAAACAACCGGAAAAGAAACAGTTCCCAACTAGTTCTTCTCTGGTTGTTTTTTTATACTAACGATTTTTCCGACTTAATTGATAAGAGTACATCACTGGGATAAACACAATGGCGAGGATGACCAGCACCAGTACATAAGAAATTGCGAACTGAATACCTGCTTCAAGAAGAAGGATTAACCCTCCGAGGACCCACAATTTCCCTGCCAAGCGATGGGTTTTGTGCCAGTTATCTTCACTCTGTAAGGTCCAGGGCAGACGGATCCCAACCGTATGGTTCACTTTCAACTTAGGCATGTAATTGCCCATGATCACAAAGATGAGGCCTAACAAAGCAGAAACAACAATAGAAGGATTGGTCGTAGAGCCTAGCGCCTTACTATAGATGAGATAGAAGACACTTAAGGAGACGATTGGAATCAACCAGTAGATCACTTTGACCATTTTCTCATTCATCGTGCGGTTCTTAGGATCACGTCCAATCATAAAGATCACAAACAGATGCACCAAGAGAAGGAAAAGAGGAAGACCAAACACGGCCAGTGGCTTCGATTGGAAATTATTGGCCTGACCTGCAAGGTTGAAGTGAATCGGGATTTGGTTAGGCAATTGCGGCCAAATTATCAGCCCCCAAAGTATGGGGAAGAGTATAACAATAGAGGTTAATATCAATAGAGTTTTATTTGTTTTCATCAGTAGAATCTCCTTTCAAATCAACGAGCCAGACCATCAAATCTTCCAAGACAGAAGTATTGAGTTCATAGTAGATAAAATTCTTCTCTTTTTCCTCTCGAATTAAATCTGCCTGCTTGAGGATGCTTAAATGATGGGAAATGGTCGCTCCTGCTACATCAAAGTGGCCAGCGATATCGCCAGCAGATAATTTCCCTTCTTTTAGCAACTCCAAGATACTTCGTCTTATCGGATTTGATAAAGCTTTAAATGTTTGCGCAAAATTCATTCTCTATCTCCTCTAATCTATTTAGATTTCTTTCTAAATAGATTCCAGTACTTTAAATAAAGATTGTCAACTCTATTTAGAAAAAATCTAAATAGTTTTAGAAAACTGCTTGACAACAATCTTCTTTGTTGAAAAGCTCTTCCCTCCCCCTTGATACAAGCGACAAGTATTGATTTTTCTAGAAAAAAGCGTATAATCAAATTCATACTATCTAAAGGGAGTCTCTATGAAGAAGAGTTTTATTCACCAACAAGAAGAAATTTCATTCGTTAAAACAACATTTACCCAGTATTTGAAAGACAAGCTAGAAGTTGTCGAAGTTCAAGGACCTATCTTGAGTAAGGTAGGAGATGGGATGCAGGACAATCTATCCGGAGTAGAAAATCCTGTCTCTGTAAAGGTCTTACAAATTCCCAATGAAACCTATGAAGTCGTTCACTCTCTAGCGAAGTGGAAACGCCATACCTTAGCTCGATTTGGTTTTGGGGAAGGGGAAGGTCTCTTCGTCCATATGAAGGCCCTTCGTCCGGATGAGGATTCTTTGGATGCGACTCACTCGGTCTATGTCGATCAGTGGGACTGGGAGAAGGTCATTCCAAATGGCAATCGTAATCTAGCCTACTTAAAAGAAACGGTTGAAAAAATCTACAAGGCCATTCGTTTGACGGAGTTGGCTGTTGAAGCCCGCTATGATATTGAATCTATCCTGCCTAAGCAAATCACCTTTATCCATACAGAAGAGTTGGTAGAGCGTTATCCTGATTTGACACCAAAAGAACGGGAAAATGCCATCACCAAAGAATATGGAGCAGTCTTTTTGATAGGGATTGGTGGCGTCTTATCAGATGGCAAACCGCACGACGGACGGGCGCCGGACTATGATGACTGGATAACGGAGACTGAAAATGGCTACAAGGGCTTAAACGGGGATATTTTGGTTTGGAATGAGAATCTTGGTGGAGCCTTTGAACTTTCTTCCATGGGGATCCGGGTCGATGAAGACACCCTCAAGCGCCAAGTTGCGATTACTGGAGATGAAGATCGTCTGGAATTAGAATGGCACCGGGCTCTCTTGAACGGTCTCTTCCCACTGACCATTGGAGGTGGGATTGGGCAATCTCGTATGGCTATGTTCTTGCTTCGTAAGAAACATATCGGGGAAGTTCAAACCAGTGTTTGGCCCCAGGAAGTTCGCGAACAATATGAAAATATTTTGTAATTTTCCAGAAAGACATAAATAGAATCAGGATGTAAATAAAGCCAGCTTTCGATGTTGGCTTTATTTTTTTGGCAAGAATGGAAAAATGGGGGTGGCGTTGAAACCTGAATTTCTACTTGATTTTCTCGGTAGACAGCTGTCATGAACGGAGAATTTATGATAGAATAAGTGTACAAAGCAAGCAAAGGAGTGGTGTCTATGAAATTACAAAAACCAAAAGGAACCCAAGATATCCTGCCACAGGAGTCCGCTAAGTGGCAATATGTAGAAGGATTTGCTCGCGAGACCTTTAAAAAATACAATTATGCGGAAATCCGCACGCCGATATTTGAGCATTATGAAGTCATTAGCCGCTCGGTGGGAGATACGACTGATATTGTGACCAAGGAAATGTACGATTTCTATGATAAAGGAGATCGTCACATCACCTTGCGTCCCGAAGGGACAGCACCTGTTGTGCGCTCCTATGTTGAAAACAAACTCTTTGCACCAGAAGTTCAAAAACCAAATAAGGTTTACTACATCGGTCCCATGTTCCGTTATGAGCGTCCGCAGGCCGGTCGCTTGCGTCAGTTCCACCAGATTGGCGTAGAATGTTTTGGATCTAGCAATCCTGCTACGGATGTAGAGACGATTGCCATGGCTGACCACTTCTTCAAAGAGATCGGGATTGAAAATGTCGTCCTCCACTTAAATACCCTTGGTAGCACAGCTAGTCGGGCAGCTTATCGCCAAGCCTTAATTGATTACTTGCTTCCAATGAAAGACCAACTATCAAAAGATAGCCAACGTCGTCTAGAAGAAAATCCACTCCGCGTCTTGGACTCAAAAGAAAAAGAAGACAAGCAGGCGGTCGAGAATGCTCCTTCTATCCTAGACTATTTAGACGAGGAAAGCCAAGCCCACTTCGATGCCGTTCGGACCATGCTGGACAGCTTAGGCATTGAGTACATGATTGATACCAACATGGTGCGGGGGTTGGATTACTACAACCACACCATCTTCGAGTTCGTGACAGAAGTAGAAGGAAATGAATTAACCGTTTGTGCAGGTGGTCGTTACGACGGTCTTGTAGAGTATTTTGATGGACCAGCAACTCCGGCATTTGGTTTTGGTATGGGCTTGGAGCGCCTGATTATCATCTTGGACAAGCAAGGGATTGAACTGCCTCTGGAGACTTCTTTGGATGTTTATGTCGCTGTCCTTGGACCAGAAGCAGAAGTAGTAGCCTTGGAAGTGGTTCAAGCGCTTCGTCGTCAAGGCTTTATCGCAGAACGTGATTACCTAGGACGTAAGTTGAAGGCTCAGTTCAAGTCAGCTGACGTCTTTGGGGCAAAAACCATCATTGCCTTAGGTGGTAGCGAGGTTGAAAGTGGCCAAATCACCATCAAAAATAACCAGACTCGTCAGGAAGTGACCACTTCCATCGAAGACGTAAAAAACGATTTTCAGACTATCTTGAATCAACTTTAAAAAGAAAAGACGGGTGCCTAGAGGGTATCGGTCTCAGATTGAAGAAAAAATTCTTAGAAACTTTCCTTAGGTGAGTACGGACGTCAGCGAACTTCGTAGAAGTTCCATGACTTAGTTTTGAACCTAAGGTTTCAAAACTCCCGAATGCTTGAAACATCAATGTTTCAAGCATTTTTCTCACAGCGGAAAGTTTCAGAGATTCTTAAATGACTCAAAGTAATAGAAGTCATTTTTTTGAAAAATTATTTAGCTATTTTAAGTAAAAAATAGTCTGTCTTTTTTGCATGTCCTCTATTTTCTCCTTGTGGAGAAAGCTGACAGTTGGCTCCATTTTTGATATACTAGTAGGGTGTGCATGTGCCCTTTAGCACTTGCAAGTCTAGTAAAGGAAAAAACAAGATATGAGTGAAAAAGAACAAGAATCACATAAGATTGGTCTTCAGGTGGGATCCAACTTTCAAGATACCCAAGAGGTGAGACAAGTCTTGGACCAGTCCATCAGTAGAGCAGAGGAAGTATTGACAGCTAACCAGTCCTTGGAGTCTGTAGAGGATTCTAAAGAAATTCAAAAGATACATGAGGAGGCTAAGGAACTAGAAGAAACTGTGGCAGATGCAACAATCGATACGGCACCTCTCAGTCGTCTTTCTAGGACTGCTGCCCGTCGGAAAGTAGATTTGTCAGTCCTAGAAGCCAATGATGAAGAAGTGCAGGAGACGCCGGAGCAAATAGAAAGACCCGAAGTTCCCAATCGCTATGCAACGAAGCGTCCCGTTCCATTGTCAGTTCCGATTGCTTTGAGTGTTCTCATCAGCTTAGTCCATGTTGCCCTTCCCTATGTAAATTTACTTGCGACCAATCAACAATCGCAAGATCTCTATGCAGGCTGGGCGATTGCCCAGGGGCAGGTTCCTTATGGTCATTTCTTTGGGATTAACGGCCTTCTCTATTATGGTTTGAATGGTTTGGGAAGTTTGCTAGGAAGTCAAGCCTTCCTAGCGCTCTTCCAAGTTTTGGCCCTCTTCTTTGCTGGAACAGGCATTTACCGTCTAGTGAGAAGTTTGGTTTCGAGTGAAAAGATTGCCGGCCAAGTGCAAGTTCTGTTTTACCTCTTGGCTGGAACGCTTGGTTTTGGTGGAGGCTATGCAGGTTTCTATGTTTTGCCCTTCCTCTTTGCGTCTATGAACTTCATTCTGAGCTACTTAGAGGGGAATAAAAAAGATGAATCTTTTATCATTTATGGTATTTTTCGCCTGTTTGGCCTTCATGATTTCGCCTTGGCTCAGTTTGGTCTTCTATTTCCTAGCCTTTTTAGGGTTGACAGCCTACCATGTAAAACAAAAGAAGTTTGCTCATGGTTTTTATCAATTGTTAGCGAGCTTGTTAGGGTTCTCCCTGCTCTTTTACCCTCTAGGATACATCACTGTATGGAACGGTTCCTTTGGTTATGCGGCTCACCAAGCCTTGTATAGCCTACGGGCCTTGAAATACACATCTGTTCAGTTCTTTGGTAATCTAATCTTTTACGGACTTTTACTTTTGAGTCTTGGCTTTGCCTCCGCCTTTGTCATGTCTTTCCGCAAGGTCTCTACGAGTGGTCAGCGGATCGTTCGTTTCATGTCTTGGTTTGGGACTCTCATTATCGTAACGGTACTTGTAGGAACACCTGAACAGGGGGCTTATCAATTCTTGGGTCTCTTGCCCTTCATCCTGCCTTTGTTGGCACTGTGGTTTGAGGGAGCTGAAGAGGGAGATTCTCACAGACGCAAGAGCAAGAGAAGCGCTATTTGGTCCCTGTATTTCGCAGGCCAAGCCTTCCTGCCCGTCTTAGCGATGGCTTATTTAATCGGTTATCCGATTGTGAACGTGCTGGCTCTCCAATATGGTCTAGTGAGTGAACGGGCTACAAAATTGCCCGCTATATCCAGAGTCATAGTGACTCCAACGATACCATCTATGCCTGGGATCAGACGGCGCATCTCTACCAAGAAAGTGGTCGTTTGGCAGCCTCAGCCCTTTTAACTCCAACCAGTTATATGGGGACAGGTGAAAATCGCACGAATCTGACCAATCAGATTGAAGAAGCGAAACCAAAGTTTATAGCGGTAAATCGAAGCGTTGATGTGACAGCTGCTGTTCAGAAATTCTTGACTAAAAATTATCAAAAAGTGGATCAAAAAGGGTCGCACTATACCTTGTACCAACGGAAATAACGAATCAATATCTTGTGGTTTTTAAATGAAATGACATTTTTTTCCACAAGATATTGATTTTTTATTTTTGAGTGTTATAATATTCATTGAACTGTATTGAATAGAAATGAAAGTGGGCGAGCGTATGATAACGTTACGAGAAGAGCATATCCAAAGTCTTCCCCAACTCTTTGTGGAAAAGAGAGATGGGCGGAAGGTCAAGTTTGATGTCGATAAAATATACCGTGCTTTGGTCAAGGCGACAGAAGAAGTGACAGGCCTCACTCCGGTCCTTGAAGCGAAGTTAGAGGCTGTGACAGATCGGATTGTGGCCGAGATTTTGGAGCGTTTTCCACGCGGGGTCAAAATTTATGAGATTCAAAATGTCGTCGAGCACGAGTTGTTGCAAGCCAATGAGTATGCTATCGCAGAAAGTTACATCACGTATCGGACGCAACGAGATTTTGAGCGCTCAAAAGCGACGGACATCAACTTTACCATCGGCAAGCTCCTCAACAAGGACCAAGCAGTGGTTAATGAGAACGCCAATAAGGACAGCGATGTCTTCAACACCCAACGGGATTTGACTGCAGGGATCGTCGGCAAGTCTATTGGTTTGACCATGTTACCTAAACACGTGGCCAATGCTCATCAAAAAGGGGATATCCACTACCATGATTTAGACTATAGTCCTTATACTCCAATGACTAACTGTTGCTTAATCGATTTTGAAGGTATGTTAAAAAATGGCTTTAAGATTGGGAATGCAGAAGTAGAAAGTCCCAAGTCGATCCAAACTGCAACGGCTCAAATCTCGCAAATCATTGCCAATGTAGCCTCTAGCCAGTACGGTGGCTGTTCAGCAGATCGGATTGATGAAGTCCTGGCTCCTTATGCAGAGAAGAATTATGACAAACATTTGAAGGAAGCTGAGGAGTGGGTTCTCCTTGAAAAACGTGAGGACTATGCTTGGCAAAAAACGAAAAAAGACATCTACGATGCCATGCAATCATTGGAGTATGAAATCAATACCCTCTTTACCTCCAATGGGCAAACTCCTTTCACCTCGCTGGGCTTCGGGCTAGGGTCTAACCGTTTTGAACGCGAAATCCAAAAAGCTATTCTGGAGATTCGAATCAAGGGGCTCGGTTCGGAACACCGGACCGCAATTTTCCCTAAGTTGATTTTCACCTTGAAAAGAGGCCTCAACTTAGAACCAGGGAGTCCCAACTATGACATCAAACAGTTGGCCTTGGAATGTGCAACCAAACGCATGTATCCGGATGTCCTCTCTTATGACAAGATTGTTGAATTGACGGGCTCCTTCAAGGTACCCATGGGTTGTCGTTCTTTCCTTCAAGGGTGGAAGGATGAAAATGGCCTAGAAGTCAATTCTGGCCGGATGAATCTTGGGGTTGTGACAGTCAATCTACCTCGGATTGCCTTGGAGTCAGAAGGGAACAAAGAAAAGTTCTGGGAAATCTTCAATGAGCGGATGAACATCGCTGAAGATGCTTTGGTCTATCGGGTAGAGCGGACCAAGGAAGCGACCCCAGCTAATGCGCCAATTCTCTACCAATATGGGGCTTTTGGGAAACGTTTAGGAAAATATGATCAGGTAGACCAGCTTTTCCGCAACCGCAGAGCGACTATTTCACTCGGCTATATCGGATTGTATGAAGTGGCTACAGTCTTCTATGGACCTGACTGGGAACAGAATCCAGAAGCTAAACAATTTACAGTTGCTATCATCAAGGACATGAAGAAACGGGTCGAAGAATGGTCTGACCAATACGGCTACCACTTCTCCATTTATTCGACGCCATCAGAAGCTTGACAGACCGCTTCTGTCGCCTGGATACGGAGAAATTTGGGAAGGTTCCGGATATCACAGACAAGGAATACTACACCAACAGTTTTCACTACGATGTCCGCAAGAACCCAACCCCATTTGAGAAGCTGGACTTTGAAAAAGTCTATCCAGAAGCTGGGGCTTCTGGTGGCTTTATCCACTATTGTGAATATCCTGTCTTGCAACAAAATCCAAAAGCGCTTGAAGCGGTTTGGGATTATGCCTATGACCGGGTTGGCTATCTAGGAACCAATACGCCAATTGACCGTTGCTATAAGTGTGACTTCGAAGGGGACTTCACGCCAACCGAACGTGGTTTTACTTGCCCAAACTGTGGCAATAGTGATCCTAAAACAGTAGACGTTGTTAAACGGACCTGTGGCTATCTTGGAAACCCACAAGCTCGCCCCATGGTTAATGGACGCCACAAGGAAATTGCTGCGCGTGTCAAACACATGAATGGGTCCACGATCAAATCAGCTGGACATCAAGTGACAGATTAGAAAAGGAAGATTATGGGAAAATACCAATTAGACGATAAAGGTAAGGCCCAGGTACAACGATTCCACGAAAAGCATTCGACAGGTGGTATCAATAAAAAAGACCGGGTAGCCAGCCTTAGAGAGCAATTTTTAAAAAAGGCTAAGAAAAAATAAAAGTGAGAGTCCGCTCTCGCTTTTCTCTTATTGGGAGGTAAAGATGGAATTACGCAGACCGACTTTAGCAGATAAAGAATCTATTCTAAACATGATGGCAGAGTTCGAAGAGGCCCAATCAGCCCATGACGGCGGCTTTTGGGATGCTGAGAACTTTGATTATGAGGAGTGGCTAGAAACTAACCTTAATAAAGAAATGGGAATAAATTTGCCTGAAATCGTGTTCCATCAATTCAGTTCGTATTGTTTGATAAATCAGGCCATTCTTTAGGATTTTTGAATCTGCGATTGAGACTGAATGAGGGGTTGCTGAATTATGCTGGCCACATTGGCTACTCCATCCGCCCATCTGAAAGGGGCAAAGGCTATGCCAAAGAAGCCCTCCGTCAAGGTCTGCAAGTGGCTAAAGAAAAGAACATTCATCGTGCTCTGGTGACATGTAGCACGGAAAATCCTGCCAGCAGAGTTGTTATCTTAGCCAATGGAGGCCAATTGGAGGATGTGCGTAATGGCACGGAGCGCTATTGGATAGAGGTGGAGTAGAAGGATGACATGGAATACACCAAAACCAGGCGAGTGGAAGAGTGAAGAACTGAGTCAAGGTCGCATCATCGACTACAAGGCTTTTAACTTTGTCGATGGCGAAGGAGTCCGCAACTCCCTTTATGTGGCTGGCTGTATGTTTCACTGTGAGGGTTGTTACAATGTAGCGACCTGGTCTTTCAAGGCGGGTATTCCCTACACCAAAGAGTTGGAAGAGCAGATTATGGAGGATCTGGCTCAACCTTATGTCCAGGGCTTGACCCTGCTTGGGGGAGAACCATTTCTCAACACCGGTATCCTGCTGCCCTTGGTTAAGCGCGTGAAAAGAGAATTGCCTGATAAAGATATCTGGTCTTGGACCGGCTATACCTGGGAAGAAATGATGCTGGAGACACCGGACAAACTAGAACTGCTTTCGCTGATTGATATTCTGGTGGACGGTCGCTATGATAAGAGCAAACGCAACCTCATGTTGCAGTTTCGTGGCTCTCCAACCAGCGGATCATTGATGTTCAAAAATCCCTCAAAGAAGGAAAAGTCGTCATCTGGGACAAGCTCAATGATGGCAAGGATTCCTATGAGCAAGTAAAAAGAGAGTAGCAAGACTCGGTCAGCAAATGAATCCATTAAGAGAAGTTTTCGTTGATTTTCAGTTTGCAAGAAATGGCCTCTTTTTTCAGACAATTTCATTCTCACTGACAAAATTCACAAGAATTCATGGTATAATGGAGAAGATTGTACGAAAGTTAGAGGAGTCTAGCTCGTACACTGAAGGAACAGAATGAGGAAATGTACATGACATTAGTATACCAATCGACACGTGATGCCCAAAATACCGTAACAGCTAGCCAGGCGATTTTGCAAGGTTTGGCAACAGATGGTGGTTTGTTCACACCTGTCTCTTATCCCCAGGTAGATCTGGACTTTGACAAATTGAAAGACGCTTCTTACCAAGAGGTGGCGAAGCTTGTCTTGTCAGCATTTTTGGACGACTTTACACCAGAAGAGTTGGACTACTGTATCACCAACGCCTACGATAGCAAGTTTGATACTCCAGCCATTGCCCCTCTTGTCAAACTCGATGGGCAATACAACTTGGAACTCTTCCATGGCTCAACCATTGCCTTTAAAGATATGGCCTTGTCTATCTTGCCCTACTTTATGACAACTGCTGCTAAGAAGCATGGTTTGGAAAACAAGATTGTCATCTTGACAGCGACGTCTGGAGATACTGGGAAGGCTGCCATGGCAGGCTTTGCGGATGTACCAGGAACTGAAATCATCGTCTTTTATCCAAAAGACGGTGTCAGCAAGGTACAAGAGTTGCAAATGACTACTCAAACGGGTGAAAATACCCATGTGATTGCCATTGACGGGAACTTTGATGATGCCCAAACCAATGTGAAACATATGTTCAATGATGTGGCCCTCCGTGAAAAATTAGCAGCTAACAAGCTCCAGTTCTCATCAGCCAACTCTATGAATATCGGCCGTTTGGTCCCACAGATTGTCTATTATGTTTATGCCTACGCTCAATTGGTGAAGACAGGTCAAATCACAGCTGGAGAAAAAGTCAATTTCACTGTTCCAACAGGAAACTTTGGAAATATCTTAGCTGCCTTTTACGCAAAACAAATCGGCCTACCAGTCGGCAAGTTGATCTGTGCTTCAAATGACAACAATGTCTTGACAGACTTCTTTAAAACTCGTGTCTATGACAAGAAGCGTGAGTTCAAGGTAACCACTAGTCCATCTATGGATATCTTAGTATCTTCAAACTTGGAGCGTTTGATTTTCCATCTTTTGGGAAATGATGCGGTGAAGACAGCTGAACTCATGACTGCCTTGAATACGCAAGGTCAGTATGAATTGACAGATTTTGATGCAGAGATTCTGGATCTCTTTGCAGCTGAGTATGCGACGGAAGCAGAAACCGCAACAGAAATTAAGCGTGTTTATGAGTCAGATGCATATATTGAGGACCCTCATACAGCAGTTGCCTCAGCCGTATATAAAAAATACCAAGCAGCTACAGGCGATGCGGCTAAGACGGTGATTGCTTCAACAGCTAGTCCATACAAGTTCCCAGTCGTTGCAGTAGAAGCTGTAACAGGGAAATCAGACTTGACCGACTTTGAAGCTTTGGCTCAGTTGCACGAAATTTCAGGAGTGGCAGTGCCACCAGCAGTGGATGGCCTTGAAACAGCTCCAGTTCGTCACAAGACAACTGTTGCAGCAGCAGATATGCAGACTGCAGTAGAAATCTTATTTAGGACTTTAAAAGAGAGGAAGTAAACTCGGTTGGGAAACTAACTGAGTTTCTTTTCATCAGGAGGAAAGTGTGTCTCGTCAACAACAAGTGGATCGACAAATTTTAAGGATTGCCCTCCCTGCTATCGGAGAAAACTTTCTCCAAATGCTCATGGGGATGGTAGATAGCTACTTGGTTGCTCAGTTGGGTTTAGTCGCTGTCTCGGGTGTATCCGTCGCAGGCAATATCATTACGATTTACCAAGCTATTTTTATCGCTCTTGGAGCAGCGGTTGTGAGTCTCTTGTCCAAAAGTATGGGACAAAAAGATCAGAAAGCCATAGCTCGTCAAGCCACTGAGTCTATCAAGGTAACGGTTTTATTGAGTCTTGTTTTGGGGACTTTATCCCTCTGCTTTGGCAAGGAATTGATTGCCCTCTTGGGGGTTGAAACAGCGGTTGCAGTAGCTGGGGGCCTCTATCTAGCCCTTGTCGGAGGAAGTATTTTGCTTTTGGGGCTGATGACGACTTTTGGAGCCCTAGTCCGTGTGGCCCACAATCCGCGAGTACCTATGTATGTCAGTTTGTTGACCAATGTTTTAAATGCTCTGTTATCGAGCATCTTGATATTTGTTTTTGGGCTAGGCATCGCTGGGGCTGCATTAGGAACGGTTCTCTCTCGCCTATTAGGAACTTACTTGCTCTGGCGTCAGGTTCAACTTCCCTTCGCTCCTTTTCGTTGGGGATTGGATCGAGACTTGTTATCCCTTGCCTTACCTGCTGCTGGTGAACGCCTCATGATGCGAGCAGGGGATATTGTTATCATTGCTATGGTCGCTGTTTTTGGTACAAGAGCAGTAGCTGGGAATGCTATTGGGGAAGTCTTGACCCAGTTCAACTATATGCCGGCTTTTGGGATTGCGACAGCGACAGTCATGTTGGTCGCCAAAAGTTTGGGACAGAATGATTGGCAAGGGATCAAGCAAATCACCAGTCGGAGTTTCTGGCTCTCCTTTCTCTCCATGTTTCCCCTCGCCCTTACTATTTTCTTATTTGGAAGTCCTTTAACAGCCCTTTACACCAAGGATTCAGGAGCTCTTGCCGCTTCCTTATCCGTCATTTTGTTCTCCTTGCTTGGAACGCCTCTGACAGCTGGAACGGTCATCTATACGGCTGTCTGGCAAGGTCTGGGTAACGCCCGCCTTCCTTTTTATGCGACCACGATCGGCATGTGGGTGATTCGGATTGGCTCAGGTTATCTGATGGGGGTCATCCTCGGTTGGGGCTTGCCAGGTATTTGGGCAGGTACCCTCTTGGATAATGGTTTTCGCTGGTTTTTCTTAAAAACGCTCTATCATCGGAAATGGAAGGAATAAAACTTATGACACGAGCTTTTATTTGGGATTTGGATGGAACTCTTTTGGATTCTTATGAAGCGATTTTAGATGGGATTGCTGAGACTTATGCCTATTACTCTCTGGACTTTGACCGGGAAGCGGTCCATGCTTTTATTCTTCAACAATCCGTCCAGTCTTTGCTTGAAGACGTTGCTAGAGAACATGGCTTGGATGCGGAGGAGATGAATCGTTATCGTGCTTCTAGCTTGCGTGAGAAAAACGCCCAAGTGCATCTGATGCAGGGGGCTAGAGACATTCTAACTTGGGGTAAAGAGGAAGGGATTGCCCAATTTGTCTATACCCACAAGGGGAAGAATGCTTACCCAATTCTGGAAGATTTAGGGATCCTATCCTATTTCCAAGAGATTGTCACAACGGACAATGGTTTTAGGAGAAAACCAGATCCAGAAGGAGTCGATTATCTAGTGGATAAGTATCAACTGGATCCGAGTGAGACTTATTATATTGGTGATCGAACCTTGGATGTTGATCTGGCAGACAATGCAGGAATCGGGAGTATTAATTTTTTAGATTACAAGCCGGATGTCAATCATGCGATTCGTCATTTGGATGATATTCGCCTCTATTTTGAAGAAGAAAAAAAGTTAACTTATTTAACAAAGCAAGGCTTCTTTGTTGCTGGAATGGCGCTATGAAAAGAATCCGTAAACAATTTGTTTTGAAAATGAAATAATTCCTTAAGAAATCTTTAAGATAAATCCGATATAATAAAACCATAAACAAAGACCTCCTAACTTTGTTTATGAAATCCTAAAACTTTTCTTTTTCATAATAATCTCCCTAAAAGGCCACCAAATCCGGTGGTCTTTTACTTTGCTTTTCTTAGGAGGAGATCATTTCGTTTGAGGCGAGCAAATTTCTTGCCTCGACTTTTTAAAAATGATACACTTGATAAATCAATTATTGACAAGTCAATAAAAAGTTTGGAGAGAAGGAATGACAGAAATGCATGACTTGCTTTATCGGTTGAAGCTAGCTGATCAGGCATCAACCCAATTATTTGAAAAACAATTGGGCATTAGTCTGACCCGTTATCAGATGCTCCAGTTGTTATTAGTAGAGGCGCCGTGTAGCCAAGCGGCCCTCCAGGAGAAACTAGCGATTGACCCTGCAGCCTTAACCCGCCACTTCAAAGTCTTAGAAGCTGGAGGCTATGTTACTCGTAGTCGCAATCCAGAAAATCAACGGGAGGTTGTGGTAGAACTTACGGAATTTGCCAGAGATCGGTTGTTGGTCCATCCTCCAGCGCATCACTTACAGGTAAAAGCCCAGATGGATCAGATTCTATCTGAAAAAGAGCAGGATCAGTTGAGTCACTTATTCGAAAAGTTGGTGTCTGGTCTTGAACAAATTACATTTTAAAAGGAGAATAGTATGTCTGTCTTAACCGTTTTTTTAGCAAGCCTTGCTGCTTTCGAACATTTCTATATTTTTTATCTTGAGAGTTTAGCAACCCACTCGGCATCGACTAGTCGTGTCTTTAATATGGATCAGGAAGAATTGCATCGTCCATCTGTGACTGTCCTCTTCAAAAACCAAGGCATTTATAATGCTCTGGTTGGTGTCTTCCTCCTCTATGCCCTCTTTATAGCTAGAAATAGTGAAATTGTCACGATTTTTCTGCTTTTTATTATTGGTGTCGCAGTTTATGGGGCTGTAACTTCTAATAAAAAAATTATCTTGACTCAGGGTGGACCAGCAATAGTCGCTTTAGCCAGCCTTCTTCTGCTTGGATAAGGATCAGCTCTTCCAGATTGGGAAGAGTTTTTCATTCCTATCCTTGGAGCTGCGATGAAAAGGGCTCCATCTTCAGTTGCCAGTTTGCCGTAAAAAAATAACTATGCCTTTTGCATTCAGCTTTTAGTTTTCTTGAAGCTTTCTATAAGGAATGGTTTAGGTTTGAGCTGTATACTAAATTCATCAAATAAAAAATGAGGTACAGCAAATGAAAATCTCAGTAAACTATCCAAAAGAATTTAAGCCAGACGCCAAAAACGGAACCTGTTACGGTGACCAATAGCATCATCACTTTTTTATAACAATCTCCTAAAGAAGAAGCGGACTTGGATTAGAAGGATCCAGGTCCCGCTTCTTTTTCTATGCCTGCCTAACTCTTTTACGTTGGATTCATGATATAATAGAGGCATGGAAAATAAGAACAAATTATTACTCATCGACGGCTCGTCCGTCGCTTTTCGTGCTTTTTTTGCACTTTATAATCAAATTGACCGCTTTAAAAATGCCAATGGACTTCATACCAATGCCATCTACGGTTTTAACCTCATGTTGAGTCATCTCTTGGAGCGGGTTCAACCGACTCATGTCCTAGTTGCTTTTGATGCAGGAAAGACCACTTTCCGCACAGAGATGTATGCCGATTACAAGAGGGGGCGGGCAAAAACACCAGATGAGTTCCGTGAGCAGTTTCCTTTCATTCGCGAGCAACTGGATCATATGGGAATCCGCCACTATGAGCTAGCTCAATATGAAGCAGATGATATTATTGGAACGCTGGACAAGTTGGCAGAATCAACTTCTGTTCCTTTTGATGTCACCATCGTTTCTGGGGATAAAGATTTGATCCAGCTGACAGATGACAATACGGTGGTTGAAATCTCCAAAAAGGAGTGGCAGAGTTTGAAGAATTCACTCCAGTCTATTTGAAAGAAAAGATGGGACTGACACCAGAGCAGTTTATCGACCTCAAGGCCTTGATGGGAGATAAGTCGGATAATATCCCAGGTGTTACCAAGATTGGAGAAAAGACCGGAATCAAACTACTCCTAGAGTACGGGTCTCTCGATGGTATTTACGAGCATATCGATGAGATGAAGGCTTCTAAGATGAAGGAAAATCTTATCAGCGATAAGGAGCAGGCCTACCTATCTAAGACTCTCGCGACCATCGATACCAATGCGCCAATCGAGATCGGCCTGGACGATATCATCTATACTGGTCCCCATCTTGAAAATCTGGCTAAGTTTTATGAGGAGATGGGCTTCAAGCAACTCCGCCAAGCTTTGGATTTGAGTGGGGAAGCAGCAGCTCCGGTAGCCATTGACTACACAGAAGTAGAGCAGGTTACCTCGGATATGCTCACGGATGATAGTTTTTTCCATTTTGAGATTTTTGGGGACAATTACCATACAGAACCGATCATCGGCTTTGCCTGGGGAACAAAAGGTAAGCTCTACACTAGCACAGATACCAGTTTGTTACAAACGCCAGTTTTTAAAGAATTCCTCGAAAAAACGTCCCTCAAGGTCTATGACTTCAAGCGGGCCAAGGTCTTGCTTAGCCACTTGGATATTACCTTGCAAAATCCAGCTTTTGACAGTCGTTTGGCCAAGTATCTCTTGTCGACCGTAGAGGACAATGAAATTTCCACCATTGCGAGTCTCTATAGTCAGATTGCACTACCGCTGGACGAAGTTGTTTATGGCAAGGGAGCCAAAAAAAGCCATTCCAGAAAAGGCGGTCCTATTAGAGCATTTGGCACGAAAAGTCGCTGTTTTACTAGACACTGAAGAGCCTATGACGGAGCAACTAAAAGCTCACGACCAACTAGATCTGCTCTATGATATGGAGCAACCACTAGCAGCTGTTTTGGCCAAGATGGAAATCGCAGGGATTAAGGTGGAACGCCAGACCCTCCAAGACATGCAGGTTGAAAACGAAGCAGTCTTGGAGCGCCTGACTCAAGAAATCTACGAGTTGGCAGGAGAAGAATTTAACATCAATTCTCCAAAACAATTGGGCGTCATCCTTTTTGAAAAATTGGAACTCCCTCTTGAATATACAAAAAAGACCAAAACTGGCTATTCAACAGCTGTTGATGTCTTGGAACGCCTAGCTCCCATCGCACCAATCGTGTCTAAGATTCTTGAATACCGCCAGATCGCAAAAATCCAGTCAACCTATGTCATCGGTCTTCAAGACTGGATTTTGGAAGATGGGAAAATCCATACCCGCTATGTACAGGATTTGACGCAGACAGGTCGCCTGTCCAGTGTGGATCCTAACCTGCAAAACATCCCTGTCCGTTTGGAACAAGGCCGTCTCATTCGCAAAGCCTTTGTCCCGGAAGAGGAAAACAGTGTCTTGCTCAGTTCGGATTACTCACAGATCGAACTGCGCGTTTTAGCCCATATTTCAGGAGATGAACATTTGATTGACGCCTTTAATCATGGGGCAGATATCCATACATCGACTGCCATGCGGGTCTTCAATATTGAAAAACCAGAAGATGTGACACCTAATGACCGCCGAAATGCCAAGGCAGTAAACTTCGGCGTGGTTTATGGAATTTCCGATTTTGGACTGTCTAACAACCTAGGAATCAGTCGAAAAGAGGCTAAAGCCTATATTGAAACCTACTTCGAACGCTACCCTGGTATCAAGGACTATATGGAGAGAGTGGTACGGGAAGCGCGTGACAAAGGCTACGTGGAGACCCTCTTTAAACGTCGCCGGGAAATTCCAGATATTAACTCTCGAAACTTCAATGTTCGAGGTTTTGCAGAGCGGACAGCTATCAACTCACCGATCCAAGGGTCTGCAGCAGATATCTTGAAAATTGCCATGATCCAACTGGACCAAGCACTGGTGGCGGGTGGCTATCAGACCAAGATGCTCCTTCAGGTCCACGATGAAATCGTCCTTCAAGTGCCAAAAGAAGAATTGCCCAAGATTAAGCAGTTGGTCAAAGAGACCATGGAATCTGCTATTGAGCTAGCGGTACCAATGGAAGCCGATGAAAATGAAGGCAAAACATGGTATGAAGCCAAATAAGATTGAGTTTGTTCAAAACAGAAAGCGGTAGGAGACTTTTAAGTTTCCTACCGCTTTTAACGACAAACACTTGCAATGCTCTCCGTATTGTTATACTATTTAAAGAAAGGAAGCGCATACAAAAGGAGATTCATATGGCCTATTCATTTCGCAATCCTAGTGATGGTGTTATCAAACATTACTTAGAAACAAGCAAAATCATTGCTGTAGTCGGATTATCTGATCGTGAAGACACAACCAGTCATCGTGTCAGCAAGGAGATGCAAGAGCGGGGCTATCGGATTATTCCCGTTAATCCTCGTGCAGCCGGTGGCCAGATCCTAGGAGAAACGGTGTACGCTGGCTTGCAGGAAATTCCTTTCCCAGTAGATATCGTCGATGTTTACCGTCGCAGTGAGTTTTTGCCAGATGTAGCGCGTGACTTCATCGAGACAGATGCGAAGATTTTTTGGGCGCAATTGGAGCTGGAAAACCAAGAAGCAGAAGATATTCTTCGTGGAGCCGGTCGCGAAGATATTGTCATGAACCGCTGTATCAAACGCGAGCATACTCGTTTGGTCATGGGAGAATCTGTCTACGGGGTGTAACTTAAAAAAGGGAGACCTTGTTCAAGATGAATCGTAGCTATGAGGAAACTGTAACAATCCACTGTTGATTTCAAGGAAATCAGCGGGGATAGTAATAAGTCTAGCTGTATGAATTGATGTAGCTTCATCTAAGAATTTGGGGGATAGTTACATCATATTTGGAAGAATAGAGAGTTGATCGAACAGATGCGAACAAATCTCTCTGAGAATAAAAAAAGAATCCACCTAGTAACTTGGAGAATGAATTCCAACTTTAGGTGGTTTTTGTTATTTTTTGCTTAAGCAAGTGGATCAGAATCAGGAGAATCTGGTGCATTTTGTCGAAAACATCCGGTTACCTGCATCCGTGTCTGAAGTAGAGTATGGTAAAAGATGATTTGGCAGCTGGTTGTATAAGGTTTGACATAAAAATCGGCCACACCTAGGCTAAAAAAAGAAAGGATTTGCCAACCAAGTAAGCTTAGATCAAGTACCAAGCGGTGGCTCTTAAAACCTTTCATCTCTTCCCTGCTTTGACGAAGGATGGATAAGGGACCGTCGTAGGTTCCCGTCATGAGACGGCTGTAGAGGATCAATTCGACCAAGCTATACTGGTAGTAGAAAGGAAGAAAGAGAAGAAGTCCGACTAGGGCCATTAGGAGGCCGGTGGTCATGGTTGGAGCTAACTTGAGAATCGCTTGAACTTCTGGAGTATCCGTTGTGAGAGTTGCCGTCGAAGGGGATTGACTCTTTGATGGCAAGTACTTGAGAGCTGACCACTGTTAAGAGAAGTTGGCTCACATAGAGAAGACTGCCCCAAAAAGATAAGATCAGTTGCTTGATGAACAGTGTCAGAAATACGGGAGTAAAATACTGGTTCTGAAAGATGGTGAAAATACCAAAGCTTTTTTCTCCTTTACTAGAGGCGGAGATCAAATAGCGAAAGGTGGCTCCTAGATAGAGGAAAGAGAGGATAAATCCGATGATAGAGGGGAAAATCTGCCGACTAAGGAGAAAAAGGACTGCTTCTCTGAGCTCCATTTGGGTGAGTAGTTCTGTTATATCCGTACCTGTTAAAATGTAACTTGCAAAAATCGTCAAGAAGGTCGGCAAGGCAAAGTAGGAGAAGACCATGGGATGTTGCAATTGCAGTTGCCGAGCTTGAGCGCGAACCAATTTGATATTCATAATGTCCTCTTTCATGGTAGTAGTACCCTTTATTATAACACAAGTCCGTGACAGAGCTGGTAAAATTTGGTACAATCGTACAGGTGCTCACAGGAGATCCTGTGACAGGAATAAGAAGGCTGGGACTGTATTTCCCAGTACGGAGGTAACCATGACAGATTCACCGATTCAATATCGATTGATTAAAAAAGAAAAGCATACAGGAGCTCGGTTGGGAGAAATTATCACCCCCCACGGGACCTTCCCGACCCCAATGTTTATGCCTGTAGGGACTCAGGCAACTGTTAAGACCCAATCACCAGAAGAACTTAAAGAGATGGGTTCAGGCATTATCTTGGCTAATACTTACCATCTCTGGCTTCGTCCAGGGGATGACTTGGTCGCAAAAGCAGGTGGTCTGCACCAGTTCATGAACTGGAACCAGCCCATTTTGACGGATAGTGGAGGTTTCCAGGTCTATTCACTAGCAGATACCCGCAATATCACCGAAGAAGGGGTGACCTTTAAAAACCACCTCAACGGCTCGAAAATGTTCCTTTCTCCAGAAAAGGCCATTTCCATCCAAAACAATCTAGGGAGCGACATCATGATGTCCTTTGACGAATGTCCCCAGTTCTATCAACCCTACGATTATGTAAAAAAATCAATCGAACGGACCAGTCGTTGGGCAGAACGTGGGCTAAAAGCTCACCGTCGCCCTCATGATCAAGGTCTTTTCGGGATTGTCCAAGGGGCTGGCTTTGAAGACTTGCGCCGTCAGTCTGCGCGTGATCTCGTTAGCATGGACTTCCCAGGTTATTCTATTGGTGGGTTGGCTGTTGGGGAAAGCCATGAAGAGATGAATGCCGTGCTTGACTTCACAACTCCTCTCCTACCAGAAAACAAGCCTCGCTACCTCATGGGAGTAGGAGCTCCAGACAGCCTGATTGATGGGGTGATTCGTGGAGTGGATATGTTTGACTGTGTCTTGCCGACGCGGATTGCGCGAAACGGTACCTGTATGACTAGTCAAGGACGCCTGGTGGTAAAAATGCACAATTTGCTGAAGACTTTACGCCACTAGATCACGAATGTGATTGCTACACTTGTAAGAATTACACCCGGGCTTATCTTCGCCACCTCCTTAAGGCAGATGAGACCTTCGGGATTCGCTTGACTAGCTATCACAACCTCTATTTCTTGATCAATCTCATGAAGCAGGTCCGTCAAGCCATCATGGACGACAATCTTTTAGAATTCCGTGAGCATTTCGTCGAAAAATATGGCTATAACAAATCAGGACGGAATTTCTAGGATGGATCACGAAAGATTATAGACCATCTTGGAAAAAAAGATGAAGTAGACAGTCTTTTCAAGACATCACAAGATCAGTTTCATATTGAAAAAGAATGAAAAGTTCTACAGGGGAGCAGTATTCAGAACGTTGACAAACAATTTCTTTATCAAAAATAATTTAAGTGAAGCTGAAAAAGTTTAAATAATAGACTAGTAAGTTCATTTAAACAAATACTGAAACTTTCCGCTGTGAGAAAAGTGAGAGTGGGACAGAAATCGGTAATTCGTTAGAATTCGATTTCGTCGTCCCACCTCCGCACAGTTGAGTAGGGCTGTAAAAGCTGATGAAATCAGCGTAGTAGAGCCCACTCAACCACTGCGTCTTGCTCGATAATCCAAAGACAATTGAGAGGCTAGGATTTCTGTCCCACTCTCACTCGGGAGTTTTGGAGCCTTAGATCCAAAACTAATTGAACATGGGCTGCGGATCGTGTCAAAAAGATAAGTTCTCCTAGAATCAAAAGATTCTGCGTCAAACTTCCTATTTTGACTTTATCCGCAGACGCCCTTTGTATCTTAACTAAGTCATGGAACTTCTTCGAAGTTCGCTGACGTCCGTCCTCACCTAAGGAGAGTTTCTAAGATAACTTTGTCTGTATTCTGAAAAGAGGCTGGGCATAAAGTGTCCAGTCTCTTATATATGATAGTTATAACTGCAAGACGCAGTGGTTGATTGGTATCTTTGTTCGCTTGTTAAGCTCCAAAGATAACCCTAATCAACTGTGCGAGCGAGACGACGAACAAATTGGATATAAATTTGTTCTGTCTCGCTCCCTTTTTCCTATATAATAGCAACTTTTTTACCACTCTATTTCTTTCGAAAACACTTTCATCAAAAAAACGAAAAAAATCTTCTCAAATCCCTTGCATTGGGCCTTTGTTTGTGTTAAACTACTATGGTGCTGTGAAAAACAGCTATTAGCTTTGATGCAAGAGGTTGCGACACGCTCGGTTGCATTGCCACGCAACGCGCGTCGGTTTTCTTGTGGAGCTAGCCTATTATCTTAAATAGACGAAAAGGAGAAAAAAAGATGGCAAACAAAAAAATCCGTATCCGTTTGAAAGCGTACGAACACCGTACACTCGACACAGCGTACGCAAAAATTGTAGAATCAGCTACTCGTACAGGTGCACAAGTTGCGGGTCCAATCCCACTTCCAACTGAGCGTAGCCTCTACACAATTATTCGTGCGACTCACAAATACAAAGATTCTCGCGAACAATTCGAAATGCGTACACACAAACGTTTGATCGACATCATCAACCCAACTCAAAAAAACAGTTGATGCTTTGATGAAATTGGATCTCCCAAGTGGTGTAAACGTAGAAATCAAACTTTAATCTAAAAGCTTGATCAAGAGCATGAAAAAAACGCTCGTTAAAAAAACTTTTTGAATAAAAAAACTATAGAAAAGGAACTATTTTTCTCATGACAAAAAGGAATCTTAGGGAAAAAAAGTGGGAATGACTCAAATCTTCACTGAAGCTGGCGAATTGATCCCTGTAACAGTTATCGAAGCAACTCCAAACGTTGTTCTTCAAGTTAAAACTGTTGAAACAGATGGTTACAACGCTATCCAAGTTGGTTTCGATGACAAACGCGAAGTATTGAGCAACAAACCTGCTAAAGGACATGTAGCAAAAAGCTAACACGGCTCCTAAGCGCTTCATTCGTGAATTCAAAAAAACGTTGAAGGCTTGGAAGTTGGTGCTGAAATCACAGTTGACACTTTCGAAGCTGGAGACATTGTTGATGTAACTGGTACTTCTAAAGGTAAAAGGTTTCCAGGTGTTATCAAACGCCACGGACAATCACGTGGACCAATGGCTCACGGTTCTCGTTACCACCGTCGTCCAGGTTCTATGGGACCTGTTGCACCTAACCGCGTATTCAAAGGTAAAAAAACCTTGCAGGACGCATGGGTGGCGATCGTGTAACGATTCAAAACCCTGAAGTTGTACAAGTTGTTCCAGAAAAGAACGTTATCCTTATCAAAGGTAACGTACCAGGTGCTAAGAAATCTCTTATCACTATCAAGTCAGCAGTTAAAGCTGGTAAATAATAAGGAAAGGGAATACAGTCAAAAATGGCAAATGTAACATTATTCGACCAAACTGGTAAACAAGCGGGCGAAGTTGTTCTTAACGATGCGATCTTTGGTATCGAACCAAACCAAGCAGTTGTATTTGATGTGATCATCAGCCAACGTGCTAGCCTTCGTCAAGGAACTCACGCAGTTAAAAAAACCGTTCAGCCGTTTCAGGTGGCGGACGCAAACCATGGCGTCAAAAAGGAACTGGGCGTGCTCGTCAAGGTTCTATCCGCTCTCCACAATGGCGCGGTGGTGGAATTGTCTTCGGACCAACTCCACGTAGCTATGCGTACAAACTTCCTCAAAAAGTTCGTCGCCTTGCACTTAAATCTGTTTACTCAGAAAAAGTTGCTGAAAACAAATTTGTAGCCGTTGATTCTCTTGAATTTACAGCTCCAAAAAAACTGCTGAATTTGCAAAAAGTTCTTGCGACTTTGAGCATCGATTCTAAAGTCCTTGTTATTCTTGAAGAAGGAAACGAATTCGCGACTCTTTCAGCTCGTAACCTTCCAAATGTGAAAGTTGCGACTGCTACAACTGCAAGTGTTCTTGACATCGCAAATAGTGACAAACTTCTTGTTACTCAAGCAGCTATCTCTAAAATCGAGGAGGTTCTTGCATAATGAATTTGTATGATGTTATCAAAAAACCTGTTATCACTGAAAAGTCAATGGCTCAACTTGAAGCAGGCAAATATGTATTCGAAGTTGACACTCGCGCCCACAAATTGTTGATCAAACAAGCTGTTGAAGCTGCTTTTGAAGGTGTGAAAGTTGCGAATGTTAACACTGTAAACGTAAAACCAAAAGCAAAACGTGTTGGACGTTACACTGGTTTTACTTCAAAAACTAAAAAAGCTATCATCACGCTTACAGCTGATTCAAAAGCAATCGAGTTGTTCGCTACTGAAGCTGAATAATCTAAGGAGGAAATATCGTGGGAATTCGTGTTTATAAACCAACAACAAACGGTCGCCGTAATATGACTTCTTTGGATTTCGCTGAAATCACAACAAGCACACCAGAGAAATCTTTGCTTGTTTCATTGAAGAGCAAAGCAGGTCGTAACAACAACGGACGTATCACTGTTCGTCACCAAGGTGGTGGACACAAACGTCATTACCGTTTGATCGACTTCAAACGTAACAAAGATAACGTTGAAGCAGTTGTAAAAACAATTGAGTACGATCCAAACCGTTCTGCAAACATCGCTTTGGTACACTACACTGATGGTGTGAAAGCTTACATCATTGCTCCAAAAGGTCTTGAAGTTGGTCAACGCATCGTTTCAGGTCCAGAAGCAGATATCAAAGTCGGAAACGCTCTTCCACTTGCTAACATCCCAGTTGGTACTTTGATCCACAACATCGAGTTGAAACCAGGTCGTGGTGGAGAATTGGTGCGTGCTGCTGGAGCTTCTGCTCAAGTATTGGGTCAAGAAGGTAAATATGTTCTTGTCCGTCTTCAATCAGGCGAAGTTCGTATGATCCTTGGTACTTGCCGTGCTACAGTTGGTGTTGTCGGAAATGAACAACATGGACTTGTAAACCTTGGTAAAGCTGGTCGTAGCCGTTGGAAAGGTATCCGTCCAACAGTTCGTGGTTCTGTAATGAACCCGAATGATCACCCACACGGTGGTGGTGAAGGTAAAGCACCAGTTGGTCGTAAAGCGCCATCTACACCATGGGGCAAACCTGCTCTTGGTCTTAAAACTCGTAACAAGAAAGCGAAATCTGACAAACTTATCGTTCGTCGTCGCGGTGAAAAATAATTTAGAACTAGTCGCTTAAGCGCTAGAGAATCCGCCAGCTCGGTAGCGCTCCTTGTGAGCGCAAGCCGCTGTGGTACTATATTTAAAGGAGAAAATAATAAAATGGGACGCAGTCTTAAAAAAGGACCTTTCGTCGATGAGCATTTGATGAAAAAAGTTGAAGCTCAAGCTAACGACGAAAAGAAAAAAGTTATCAAAACTTGGTCACGTCGTTCAACGATCTTCCCAAGTTTCATTGGTTACACTATCGCAGTTTATGATGGACGTAAACACGTACCGGTTTACATCCAAGAAGACATGGTAGGTCACAAGCTTGGTGAATTTGCACCAACTCGTACTTACAAAGGTCACGCTGCAGATGACAAGAAGACACGTAGAAAATAAGGAGAACATAAATGGCAGAAATTACTTCAGCTAAAAGCAATGGCTCGTACAGTGCGTGTTTCACCTCGTAAATCACGTCTTGTTCTTGACAACATCCGTGGTAAAAGCGTAGCCGATGCAGTAGCAATCTTGAAATTCACTCCAAACAAAGCGACTGAAATCATCTTGAAAGTTTTGAACTCAGCAGTAGCAAATGCTGAAAACAACTTTGGTTTGGAAAAAAAGCAAACTTGGTAGTATCTGAAGCATTCGCAAACGAAGGACCAACAATGAAACGTTTCCGTCCACGTGCGAAAGGTTCAGCTTCACCAATCAACAAACGCACTAGCCACATCACAGTGGTTGTGACAGAAAAATAAGGAGGTAACATCGTGGGTCAAAAAGTACATCCAATTGGAATGCGTGTCGGCATCATCCGTGATTGGGATGCCAAATGGTATGCTGAAAAAAAGAATACGCGGATTACCTTCATGAAGATCTTGCAATCCGCAAATTTATTCAAAAAAAGAATTAGCTGACGCGACGGTTTCTACTATTGAAATCGAACGCGCAGTAAACAAAGTTAACGTTTCACTTCACACTGCTAAACCAGGTATGGTTATCGGTAAAGGTGGAGCAAACGTCGATGCACTTCGTGCAGCTCTTAACAAATTGACAGGTAAACAAGTCCACATCAACATCATCGAGATCAAACGTCCTGACTTGGATGCTCACCTTGTTGGTGAAGGAATTGCTCGTCAATTGGAGCAACGTGTGGCTTTCCGTCGTGCTCAAAAAAACAAGCGATCCAACGTACTATGCGCGCTGGAGCTAAAGGAATCAAAACTCAAGTATCAGGTCGTTTGAACGGTGCAGATATCGCTCGTGCTGAAGGATACTCAGAAGGTACAGTTCCACTCCACACACTTCGCGCAGATATCGATTACGCTTGGGAAGAAGCAGATACAACTTACGGTAAACTTGGTGTTAAAGTATGGATCTACCGTGGTGAAGTTCTTCCAGCTCGTAAAGACGCTAAAGGAGGTAAATAACCAATGTTAGTACCTAAACGTGTAAAACACCGTCGCGAATTCCGTGGTAAAATGCGCGGTGAAGCAAAAGGTGGAAAAGAAGTATCATTCGGTGAATACGGTCTTCAGGCTACAACTAGCCACTGGATCACTAACCGCCAAATCGAAGCTGCTCGTATTGCCATGACTCGTTACATGAAACGTGGTGGTAAGGTTTGGATCAAGATCTTCCCACACAAATCATACACCGCTAAAGCTATCGGGGTACGTATGGGATCTGGTAAAGGGGCGCCTGAAGGTTGGGTAGCACCAGTTAAACGTGGTAAAGTAATGTTTGAAGTTGCTGGTGTATCTGAAGAGATCGCTCGCGAAGCGCTTCGTCTTGCAAGCCACAAATTGCCAGTTAAATGTAAATTCGTAAAACGTGAAGCAAAATAAGGAGAGGTCATGAAACTTACAGAAGTAAAAGAATTTGTTAAAGAACTTCGTGGTCTTTCTCAAGAAGAACTCGCGAAGCGTGAAAATGAATTGAAGAAAGAATTGTTTGAACTTCGTTTCCAAGCGGCTGCTGGTCAATTGGAACAAACTGGACGTTTGAAAGAAGTGAAAAAACAAATCGCTCGTATCAAAACTGTTCAATCAGAAGCTAAATAATAGACTAGGGAAGGAGAATTTCAATGGAACGCAATAATCGTAAAGTTCTTGTTGGACGTGTTGTGTCTGACAAAATGGACAAAACAATCACAGTTGTAGTTGAAACTAAACGTAACCACCCAGTCTATGGTAAACGTATTAACTACTCTAAGAAATACAAAGCTCATGATGAAAACAATGTTGCCAAAGAAGGCGATATCGTTCGTATCATGGAAACTCGTCCGCTTTCAGCTACAAACGCTTCCGTCTTGTAGAAGTTGTTGAAGAAGCGGTCATCATCTAATCAAACCTGAAAGGAGAAAACTGAAATGATTCAAACAGAAACTCGTTTGAAAGTCGCAGACAACAGCGGTGCTCGCGAAATCTTGACTATCAAAGTTCTTGGTGGTTCAGGACGTAAATTTGCAAACATCGGTGATGTTATTGTGGCATCTGTAAAACAAGCTACTCCTGGTGGTGCGGTTAAAAAAGGTGACGTTGTAAAAGCTGTTATCGTTCGTACTAAATCAGGTGCTCGTCGTAAAGATGGTTCATACATCAAGTTCGACGAAAATGCTGCAGTGATCATCCGTGACGACAAAACTCCTCGCGGAACTCGTATCTTCGGCCCAGTTGCTCGTGAATTGCGTGACGGTGGTTTCATGAAGATCGTATCACTTGCTCCAGAAGTACTTTAATTTAAAAATCACAAACACAGTCCCCTGGCTCAACGGCCAGGGTGCCCATCGGGCGTAAGAATAAAAGGAGAATAAAATGTTTGTAAAAACTGGCGACAAAGTTCGTGTAATTGCTGGTAAAGACAAAGGTGTTGAAGCTAAAGTCGTTGCTGCTCTTCCAAAAGTAAATAAAGTTGTTGTTGAAGGTGTAAACCTTGTTAAGAAACACCAACGTCCAAATAACGAAAACCCTCAAGGTGCTATCATTGAAAAAGAAGCTCCAATCCATGTATCAAACGTTCAAGTCTTGGACAAGAACGGAGTTGCTGGACGTGTTGGCTACAAATTCGTAGATGGCAAAAAAGTTCGTTATAACAAAAAATCAGGCGAAGTGCTTGACTAATCACGAAGGAAAGGAGAAGTATAATGGCTAATCGTTTAAAAGAAAAATACCTTAATGAAGTAGTTCCAGCTTTGACTGAACAATTTAACTACTCATCAGTTATGGCAGTGCCAAAAGTTGATAAGATCGTTTTTGAACATGGGTGTTGGAGATGCTGTTTCTAACGCTAAAAACCTTGAGAAAAGTCGCTGAAGAATTGGCATTGATCTCAGGTCAAAAACCACTTATCACAAAAGCTAAAAAATCAATCGCCGGCTTCCGTCTTCGTGAAGGTGTAGCGATCGGTGCGAAAGTAACTCTTCGTGGCGAACGTATGTACGAATTCTTGGACAAATTGGTTTCAGTTTCACTTCCACGTGTTCGTGACTTCCATGGTGTTCCAACAAAATCATTTGACGGACGCGGAAACTACACACTTGGTGTGAAAGAACAATTGATCTTCCCAGAAATCAACTTTGATGATGTTGATAAAACTCGTGGTTTGGATATCGTAATCGTAACTACTGCGAACACAGACGAAGAATCACGTGCATTGCTTACTGGCCTTGGTATGCCGTTTGCAAAATAATATAGGAGGTAAAACTAATGGCTAAAAAATCTATGATTGCTAAGAACAAACGCCCAGCGAAGTTCTCTACTCAAGCATACACTCGCTGTGAACGTTGTGGACGTCCACACTCAGTTTACCGCAAGTTTAAACTTTGCCGTGTTTGCTTCCGTGAATTGGCATACAAAGGTCAAATCCCTGGTGTCACTAAAGCATCTTGGTAATGTAAGATATCAAGGGCGTTAAAACTCCAAGTGAAAATAGGAAACTTG
>BNJU01004204.1_pt1 | contig 111676 bp, 159 predicted proteins | sample 8539281 | NCBI WGS metagenome assembly BNJU01 (sample SAMD00202456, study PRJDB9452) | human saliva metagenome | isolation source: human saliva | place: Japan
CTACTGCATTATAATGTGCTTCTTGTTTTTCTTCTGCTGCGTACTCGCTTCTGCTAGGAGTATATACTGGTGTACTTCATCAATTAATTTCTCAAGTTCTTGAGCATTAGTTTCTATTACCATTTAATACCATCTTTTGCTGCTTTTAGTTTATCTTTTGCTGCATCGATTTCTGTGTTTACACTCTTTCGCTACTAGCCTTTTGGCTTCTTCTTCGGCCTTATCGTATGTAGTAGTCTCGGATCAGCATTGTAGTGCGTAGAGTGCTATCTTTTCCATGCTTTCATTTACTAAAATTCCTAGTTTTTCTTTAGTAGATTGATTACCATTTTAGAGCTTCTTTTGCTGCATCGATCTTTGCTTTCCATCTTTCAGCTTGAAATGTTTTCTCCATAATAGTTCTTTCCATCTTCAATAGCTTTTATCGCCGCAACTTTTCTATCGTCATCAGCATTATGGTATTTCTCATTGCTATTTTGCTATTACTTTCATCTACTGAGTTTTGTAAAATCCTCTCTACATATTCTATCACCGTTTAAGGCATCTTGCAGCCGCTAATTGTTTTTCATAAGATTAACTTCTTCTGTGTCGCCTTTTTCTTTTGATAAGATTGAGGCCTCTTCACCACTAAGTCATATACAATTTTCTGGAGTCTTCTGCTTTAGTATATTTATCTTCCCTTAGTTTTTATTTTCTAAGTCTTTTTACTAATTTAGATAATTCAGACTTTATCTGTTTCTTTACCATCTAATGATACAATATAACATAAATAACTTTCTATTTCTCCTACATCAGTCTGTGTTACATTTTCTTTTGTTTAGTAACGCTTTAGCATCTTTTATACAGTTTTTCATATAATGCCCTTTTCTCTGGATCTGCATTATAAAATTCATGACTATTTCAAAACTGCTTCTTCTTGTCTATATGAGCCTTGCAATCCTTCAAAATTAGTCAGTTGTCCATCTAATTCATTTTTGCTGTTTTCTAATTTTAGCTTTTTGCTTCTTTATTTCATGCTTGTGTTGGTTCGCTTTGGCTAATAGTGCTTTTCCTTCTCTACTGCTTCATCATAAGCTATAAATTCTCACCAGAAGCATTATAGTATTTATAATTTGTATTTTTAGAATTACTTTCATCTACTAATTTTGTAAAGCCTCTTTATCAGTTGCTTTTCCATCTAAATCTTCAATGATTTCTTTAAGATTTTTACTGTTTCATCAACATTTTTGATAAAAGCTTCTGGATTGCTTGCTAATTTCTTAGCTTCCTCTATTGCATCATCATATTCTTTTTGCATGCATCACTAGCATTAAAGTATTTAGGGTCATTATGCATAGTATTTTGAGCAGCTATTAGTTGTTTAACTCTTCATAATTTGTTGGTTGTCCGTCTAATGCATTTTTTAGCTGCTTCTACTTCTTCTTTCATTTTATCAATTTCCAGTTTGAGTAGCATTTGGTCTTTAGCTAGTGTTTCTTCTGCTTTTCACTGCATTGTAGTAGTTTAACAATGCGTCTTTACTGCATTATAATACTTAGGATCTTTTGTTACTTCATCAAGTTACTTAATTCTACTAATTTTTGTAATTTTGGTTATCTGTTTCCACTCATTTAATGCATCTTTTCTGCTTGTAATTTAGCTTTTGCTGCATCTGTTTCTTTTTGAGTAGCATTTCTTTTGCTAATACTTGTTTTGCTGCTTCTACTTCTTTATCATCTGCAGCCTTTTTTTATCTGCATCTGCATTATAATATTTCAAATTTTCTTCTTTATTTTTCTGTTGCTAATTTTCTGTAATTCAGCTTTGTCAGTAGGGACGACCAGTTAATTCACGTTTAGACTCTAACGTATATTTTAATTAATTCATTAATACTTTCTTGTGAAATGTGGTCATCTTCACCACTATCTAATCCTTCATTACGCTCTTATATCATCAATATTTGCTTTCATAAAAACTTTTTGCATCTCTGAAGCATTATAAATATGTGGACTATTTTTATTGATATCAATTTCATTATAAAAGCTCTCTTAATTTTGAGTAATCCGTTGGTTTTCCCATTTAATGCATTTTAGCTTCATTAATTTTTGCTACTAAGCATTTATTTCTGTCTGAAAATAGGTGCTTTGCTGCTTTGTTTTCCTTCAGCTATAGCGTTATTATAGGCAGTTACTTTAGCCTTCATCAGTTTCATTATAATATTTTTCGTTTTGTTTTTAAATTCATCATCAGCATTAATTAAATTGTTTAACTGACCTTTATTTAGTTACAGCAACATTTTCGCAGTTTTTAACTTCCTGATAAGAGTCATTTGTTACATTAGTTAGTACGTGTTTGAGTTGATCTTCTATCAGGCTAAAAACTTTTTTAGCTTCTGCCAACGCTTTGTCTAATGCACTTCTTTGAGCTGGTGTTGCGTTTAAATAATGCTCACTATTTTTAACTGCATCTCCATCTGTAATCCATCCTTTAGATCCTGATCATATTTACTCCAGGAAGGGCTCTCGTATCTCTATCGTATCTGTTTCTTTTTCTTCTTTTTAGCTACTTCTTTATTTTTCAAGTTGTTTAGCTAAAACTTTTCCAATAATATTATTTACTTTATTAGTAATATCATCAACTTCATTTTGATCGTATTTCTCTTTGTACAGTACAGAGTTAGCTTCTATAATAACATGTACTTAAAGAATTTTTGCTTTTTTCATCAACATTTTTCAGCACTTTTGTAATTCAGTTGCTTCTTTTACTGCAACCTCTAACGTACCTTTATCTACTTCTTCAGTTTACTTCTTGATTAGATTTAACATTTTATTTGTTTCTTCTTTTTAGCAACTTCAGGAGTATTCTACTGATTCTTTATTAGTCTGCATGATCTTCTACCTCTATTAGTTATTCTCTGTATTAACATTTTCTTCTTCACTAGTAGCTTCTTTTTAGCTGTTTCTTTATTACAGCTTCTCAGTAGTTTCTTGACTAGTTAGTTTCTTTATTGACAGTTTCTTTATCTAATACTTCTTTTTCGCTGTCACTATCATTTCTTTACTAACTTCCTTCTTCAGCTGTTTCTTTTGAGTGGGTTGCTCAGTTACTACCAGTTTACTATTAGCTTTGTTGTATATTTTTGATTACTATTTACATTAAATATTTTTATCTTGTTTAACTTCTATTTTTATTAGTACTAGTTTCTTCAGTTAGCTTCTGCGGCATGAGCAACACTACCCATACCAAAGAAAATAGATGCTGCAACAGCTACTGATGCTGCTCCAACAGTGAATTTTTTATAGAATAACGTGTTACTTTTTCTCCATCTTTTTCTGGGTGTAGTTTATAATTATTTTCCCTATCGAATATATATTTTCCTTTCTCCATATAATCCTATTTTCTTTTTCGATTATATATATAAAATACATTCTCTATTATCCTACATTATATTAATTTTTGTCTATTAAAAAAATACTAAATTAATAATAATTTTTTATATATTTTTCTAGTCTATAAATCAAAGCTATCTCTTGCGTTAATTTATCTTTACCATGAGATTACCATTATTTAGTAGACATAAATATTTACTTAATTAATTATTTTTCAAGCATCAAACTTTAGAACAAAATAAAATACACTATAACTGTAAAAATTATAGTGTATTTTTATTATTATATTAAAGTTCTATCTATTTATATATTTATGCAGAAGCTCCACTTGTTGCATCAGCTGCAGGTGCTGCTGAGCGCCGCTCCATGTCCTCCAGCATTAGATGCTCCACTCGTTGCATCAGCTGCTGGTGCTGCTGGTGGTATCCTCCAGCTGCCGCTGCTCCTGCTGGTACTAGTGCTGACCAGTTTGTTTTAGATACCAATCTACGATGAGCTTTAAAAGTCTAAGATATATTCATTGATTCAGCATATTTACCATCTTTGTCATACATTGCTTGGTAGTTATGTACAACATATTTATCTGGTCCATGAGTTGGAACGTGTGTACGGAATACATCTGCCCGGCCTGAACGTAGTAAACCTACTAACCAGTTTAACACTTCCATATACTCTTTCTGGGTGAACATTAGATAATGAACATCCTACTTGTTCTGGACGACGTTTTGCTAACATTTCATAATCTTCTTTATTGTAGTTATAGTATAAGAATTGGTTGTTACTGTCAGCGTAAGTTAATTCCATCGGCATTGAGTTTAAAAAGTAATTTAATTGATCTACTGTTAAGATACCACGATCTAATTTTCACGTAAGTATCACCTGATACAGCATTAACTTTTTCTGCTGCTTTTTCATACCAGTCATCAGCATTTCCATCAACATCCTCAATTGTAGTAGAAATTTTTCCACTTGCCGTTAAATCTTCTGGTGGAGTTGGTTTTCTTTCTGCTAATGATTGAGCTACTGTAGCGAATTTAACAAATTTAGTTAAACAAGTACGTAAGTATCCAATTGTACCTTCATCTTTAAGGTTTCCATTTTCATCAAATGCTTCTTTAGCTTTACCTAAAAGGAATTCATTACCAGGGAATACAATAGCATTAACTCCAGGAGCATCTAAAATTTGACGTAAGTGTAATTGTGCACGTGATGATCCTTGGTCATAATATGATGCACCTACTACCATTACTGGTTTATTTTCGAATGGGTGTAACTCATAAGATAACCACTCTAAAGCACTTTTTAGTGAAGCAGTAATGTGTGGTTATGTTCAGGTGTTGAAATAATTACTCCATCTGCTTGTAAATATTTTTACGGTTCATCACTAATAAGTCTTTTATTTTCAGTTGAATGGTCTTCATCTTGGTTAAACATTGGTAAAGTTTGCTAATATCTAATAACTCTAAAAGTAAATAAATCTTTTATATTCTCTAGCGATAAATTCCATTAATTTACGGTTATACGATATTTCTGCATTTGATCCTACGATTCCTACTAATTTCATGTTTTCTACACTCCTATCTTATTTTAAATCTTCCCATGAGAAGTTTTTCAATTTTCTTTTTCAGCTTGTTTATGTGCATGCATTAATTTTTCAGTAATTTTAATGAATAATAAAAAGTCTGCAAATAAACTATCTAACTTAGCTACTGTTTCTGGGTTAGAAATATCACCAGCTTCATCAAAAGCTTGTAATGAACGTCCTAATAAGAACTCTGAACTTGGCATTACACGTGCTTTTTACTTCTGGAGAGTCTAAAATTTGACGAATATGTGCTTGAGCTCTTGATGAACCTAAAAGTTCCCGTAAGATGCACCCTATTAACATTACTGGTTTATCTAATAATGGATGGATTCCATAAGATAACCAAGCGATTACACTCATAAGTGATGCTGGTACAGCGTGATCATACTCTGGACTACTAATAATTACTCCATCTGCAGCTTCTATTTTTTGCAGCTATTTCTGTAATTGCCTCTGGTACCTTTTTATCTGCTGGTTTTATTGAATAAAGGTATATCCTTAATTTCTACTAATTCAATTTCAGCTTTTTCTGCAAAAATGTTTTTGAATAAATTGTAATAATTGACGGTTTGTCGATTTTTTTAGAGTTTGTTCCTACTATCCCTACTAATTTTTACCATTTTTCTTATTTCCTTTCGATGTATTAATATTCGTTTTATTAGGTTGTATTACTTTCATCTTTAAAAACACGAGTATTATTTTTTTGTACGTTTATTCTTAATCAATTTGTTTCCTACCTCTCTTATCTTCCTAAGAATTTTTATTAACATTTACTCTATTACCCTATCTAATATTCCTTTAGAATAATAAACTTTACCATCAGTAGTTACAACAATTCCTTCTATTTCAGGTGTTTCTTCTATAGTATCCATAATTGTTTCGATACTCTGACCGAATAGACGAGTTGTCCAAATTTCACCATCTACTGATAACTTAGATAAAATCGTTAATCCAGCTATTTCAGTCTCAACAGGATAGCCCGTTTTTGGATCTACTATATGATGATAAGTTTTTCCATCTTCCAGTATATTTTCGTTCATATACACCCTGAAGTCACTACTGATTCATCATGTATTCTAAGTATACATATATGATTTCACGACTTTTCAGTTGGATCTTGAATACCTATCCTCAATGAAAGTCATTATTGTAACGCAGGACCAAAGGTAACTACATTACCCTCCCTAAATTAATTAATCCCTGAATTTATACCTAGGTTTTTAGATAGCTTACTATTAAATCTGCTTATGTAGCCTTTTCGCTAGTGCTCTAAGTTTATTTCCATATTTTTCTTAGTGAGATATACTGATTTCGGCTGTCATTTAACTCTATACAGTTAGGGTCAGTAATCTTTAGTAATTCTTGAATCTCATCATTTCGATGGTACTCTCGCATCAGAAAAACCAATACGCCACGCCTGTATTATCGGTCCAACAGCAATATTTCAATAAACTTTGAGGTGCTAAACTATGAATTTTTTTCCTAGACGAATTAACTCATACAAATCACGGTGAACAACAACAGGTTTAATACCAGCATTATGATTGATTTCCATTAATTCAGAATCATCATCATTGGCACTAAATCTATCTTTGTACATCTCTAACAATATTACTACATCATCAAAAATTCTCTCTATGTTTTCTTGATCATATAAAAACTATATCGATAGATGCACCCATCAATTTTATCGTTCTTGATTTTCAGTTGCACTTCTTCACCTCCAGACTACATAATCTCAAAAAGAAAAACTTTCATCGCCCGTATATTTTTACAATAAATAATATATGATACAACAAAGAAAAATATAAATACTTTCCTTCTAAAGTAATTATATACAACAATAAAAGATAATGCAAAGCTAATATTTTATGATATTTAAATATATATTTATACTTTTATGTAAACATAAGCACTTGCAATACTATCGTATAGCGTTTCTAAATAGTAACATAAAATATAATTTAAATAAATATAATTATATTTACTAACATCTAAGAAATAATAAACTGTTTCTTTTTTGTATGTATACTGTTTTATATTCTTAAGTAGTAAATATTTTTCTTTCATAACTATGACAAAACAAAAGTTATATTTAATTAAACCTGATAAATTAAAGTTTATTACATCAGACACATTTCGTTCACATATTAAGTAGTTATATTAATTCTTTTACTAATCTAAATTTGTTTTCTATTTGTTTTAAGAATATTACCTTTCTGTAACATAATTGATATTTATAAAAACTAGACTATTTTTATAAGTAAAAACAATAATCAATAATCTTTAATTTAATGATTACTAAAAATTTTTCTTTATTTAATATTTTAAAACAAATAAAATTTAATCGATATCTCCTCTCAATATAAAAAGACTAGTAATCTAATAGTTACTAGCTCTTTTTCTATACTATTATATTAGCGTTTGATGTTGTAGAATGCTTGAACACCTGGGTATTCAGCTGTTACATCTAATTCATCTTCAATACGTAATAATTGGTTGTATTTAGCAATACGGTCTGTACGGCTAAGAGAACCTGTTTTTAATTTGTCCTGCGTTAGTTGCAACTGCGATATCTGAGATTGTAGAATCTTCAGTTTCACCAGAACGGTGAGAGATAACAGCTGTGTAACGAGCACGTTTAGCCATTTCGATAGCATTTAGAGTTTCTGTTAATGTACCGATTTGGTTAACTTTGATTAAGATTGAGTTACCAACACCTTGTTCGATACCTTGTGATAATTTTTTAGTGTTTGTTACGAATAAATCGTCCCCTACTAATTGTACACGGTCACCGATACGTTCTGTAAGTAATCTCCATCCTTCCCAGTCGTTTTCATCCATACCATCTTCGATAGTGATGATTGGGTATTTGTTTACTAATTCTTCTAAGTAATCTACTTGTTCAGCTGAAGTACGGCTTGCTCCACCTTCACCTTCGAATTTAGCATAGTTATAAACTCCGTTTTCGTAGAATTCTGATGACGCACAGTCGAATCCTAAGAATACATCTTTACCTGGTTCTAAACCAGCAGCTTTAATAGCAGCTAAGATTGTTTCAACAGCATCTTCAGTTCCTTCGAATGTTGGAGCGAATCCACCTTCGTCACCTACTGCAGTTGATAATCCACGAGCGTGTAATAATTTAGCTAAGTTGTGGAATACTTCTGCTCCCCAACGTAAAGCTTCTTTGAATGTAGGTGCTCCTACTGGTAAAATCATGAACTCTTGGAATGCGATTGGAGCATCTGAGTGAGATCCACCATTTACAATGTTCATCATTGGAGTTGGTAATTCTTTAGAGTTAGTTCCTCCTAAGTATCTGTATAGAGGTACTCCTAATGCATCAGCTGCAGCGTGCTACTGCTAAAGATACACCTAAGATAGCGTTAGCTCCTAGACGTCCTTTGTTTTCAGTTCCGTCTAATTCGATCATAGCGTAGTCGATTCCTACTTGATCAAATACGTCGAATTTACCTTCTAATAATGGTGCAATTTCTTCATTAACGTTAGTTACAGCTTTAGTTACACCTTTACCTAGGTAACGTCCTTTGTCTCCATCACGTAATTCAACTGCTTCATATTGTCCAGTTGATGCTCCTGATGGTACTAATGCACGTCCAAATGCACCTGATTCAGTTGTTACTTCAACTTCTACAGTTGGGTTACCACGTGAATCTAAAACTTCTCTTGCATATACTTCTGCGATAATATCAAATGTTTTTGCTAACATTAACTTTCTCCTTATTGTTTAAATTTATATTATTATATTATTTTTACCTTAAATTAAGCTAATTTTCCACCTTCTAAAAGTGCTAAGAAAGAATCAACTTTTAGAGATGCTCCACCTACTAATGCTCCATCTACGTCTGGGCATGCTAAGTATTCTTTTACATTTTCAGGTTTTACTGATCCACCGTATTGAACACGAACTTTATCAGCTACTTCTTTTCCGTAAAGTCCTTCTACGATATCACGAACTGCTTTACACATTTTTTGTGCATCTTCTTTAGTTGCAGATTTACCTGTTCCGATAGCCCAAATTGGCTCGTAAGCAACTACTAATTTTTCAGCTTGTTCTTTAGTTAATCCTGCTAAATCAGCTTGTAATTGAGCAGTAATAACATCTACAGCTTGACCTGCTTCGTATTGTTCTAGTGTTTCACCACAACATACGATAGGCACTAAACCATTAGCAAATCTGCTTTTTGTTTTTTTGTTAATTAGTTCATCAGTTTCACCGAAGTATTCACGGCGTTCTGAGTGTCCTAGTATAACATATTTTACTCCTAAAGCGTTTAATACATATGGAGAAGTTTCCCCTGTGTATGCTCCACTTTGTTCGAAGTGACAGTTTTCAGCACCGATGCTTAATTCACTGTCTTTAGTTAATTCTACTAAAGCTTCTAAGTGAGTAGCTGGTGCACAGATTGCTGATTCTACGCTTGAAGCTGCTGGGTACTTTTCCCCGCAACTTCTTTTGCGAAATTCACGAGCTTCTGCAACTGTTAAATTCATTTTCCAGTTTCCTGCTATAAATGGTATTCTTGTCATATATTTCACTCTCCTTGAGTTTTTCTTTTTATTATTATTTATCTGATAATGAATCGATACCTGGTAATACTTTTCCTTCAAGATATTCTAATGAAGCTCCTCCACCTGTTGAAATGTGAGAGAATTTTTCAGCATATCCTAAAGAAATCGCTGCTGTAGCACTATCTCCACCACCGATAATAGTAGTAGCACCTTCTAAGTGTGCGATAGCTTCACATACCCCAATAGTACCTTTGGCAAAGTTTGGCATTTCGAATACACCCATTGGTCCATTCAAATTACAGTTTTTTGCACCTTGTAAAGTATTTTTGAATAATTCAACAGATTTTTGGTCCGATATCTAATCCTTCTTCATCTGGTTGAATATCATTTTCTGCTACACGGCTAGGTGCATCATTTGAAAATTCTTTAGCAACTACTGTGTCAACTGGTAAAATTAGTTTATCTCCTGCTTTTTCCATAAGTTCACGTGCGTAGTCAACTTTGTCATTTTCACAAAGTGATTTACCGATTTCCTTACCTTGGGCTTTCATAAATGTATAAGCCATACCACCACCGATAATTACTTTATCAGCTTTTTCCTAGTAAGTTTTTCGATAACTGCAATTTTTATCAGATACTTTTTGCTCCACCTAAGATTGCAACTAGTGGACGTTCTGGATTATCTACTGCACCACCGATAAATTTAATTTCTTTATCAACTAAGAATCCTGATGCAGAGTTTCCTTCACCAATGTTAGAAGCGATACCTACGTTTGATGCGTGAGCACGGTGAGCCGTACCGAATGCATCATTAACATATACATCTCCTAATGAAGCCCAGTATTTAGCAAGTTCAGGATCATTTTTAGATTCTTTCTTACCATCTACATCTTCAAAACGAGTGTTTTTCGAACATTAAGATTTCTCCATCTTTAAGTTCTTTTACAGCTGCTTCTAATTCAGCTCCACGAGTTTCAGGTACGAATTTTACTTCTTTACCTAATAATTCTGATAATCTTTTAGCTACAGGTGCTAAGCTTTTAGATGCTTTATCAGCTTCTTCTTTTCACACGTCCTAAGTGAGAGAACGCAACTACTTTTTGCACCTTGGTTTAAAAGCATACTCAATAGTTGGTAATGCTGCTGTAATACGATTATCGTTAGTAATTTCACCATCTTTTAAAAGGCACGTTGAAGTCAACACGCATTAAGACAGTTTTCCCTTGTAAATTACCTAAGTCTTTGATAGATTTCTTCATGGAAAGCTCCTTTATTATTTATTAGAATATATGAGACAAGATATAGCTTTTTTTAAAAACTTATATCTTATCTATTCATCCTATTATATATTATAGATTATTTTTATTAATCCTGCAAAGTATTTTAATGTTCTTACTAATTGAGAAGTGTAAGACATTTCGTTGTCGTACCAAGATACAACTTTAACTAATTGTTTGTCTCCAACTGTTAATACTTTTTGTTTGAGTAGCATCGAATAATGATCCAAATTCGATTCCTACGATATCAGAAGACACGATTGGGTCTACATTGTATCCGAATGATTCGTTAGAAGCAGCTTGCATTGCAGCGTTAACTTCTTCAGCTGTTACAGTTTTTTCAACTACAGCTACTAATTCAGTTAATGATCCAGTTGGTACTGGTACACGTTGTGCAGCTCCATCTAATTTTTCCGTTTAATTCTGGAATTACTAATCCGATTGCTTTAGCAGCACCAGTTGTGTTAGGAACGATGTTTTCAGCTGCTGACGAGCACGACGTAAGTCTCCACCACGGTGAGGAGCGTCAAGAGTGTTTTGGTCTCCAGTGTATCCGTGGATTGTAGTCATTAATCCTTCAACTACTGTGAAGTTATCGTGTAAAGCTTTAGCCATTGGAGCTAAACAGTTAGTTGTACAAGAAGCACCTGAGATAACTGTTTCTGTTCCATCTAAAGTTTCGTGGTTTACGTTGTATACGATAGTTTTTGATGTCATTTCCACCTGGTGCAGAAATAACAACTTTTTTAGCTCCTGCTTGGATGTGTGCTTCAGCTTTTTCTTTAGAAGTGAAGAAACCAGTACATTCTAATACTACGTCAATTCCTAATTCTCCCCATGGAAGTTCAGCTGGGTTTGGATTAGCAAATCCTTTGGTTTCTTTACCGTTTACTATTAGGCTTCCGTTTTTCTCAAATACTTCACCTTGGAAACGTCCTTGAGTTGTATCATATTTTAATAAGTGTACTAATTGGTTAACTGGAGTTAAGTCGTTAATTGCTACAACTTCAATTCCTTCTACGTTTTGAATTCTTCTTAATGCTAGACGTCCAATACGTCCAAATCCGTTAATTGCTACTTTTACTGTCATTTTATAAAAGTCCTCCTATTTTTATTTTTATTAACTTTATTTATAATTTTTTTGCAAATTGCCTCATCAATAATTAGTGTCATATTAGCAGGTTTTGTATTTAAATAACTAAATACCGCATCCGCTTTATCTTCACCACCAACTATTGTAAAGACATTATCAATGCCATTAACATCTTTAAAACTCATACCTATAGTAGAGGTTTTAAATACTTCACTCTGCTCTCATCGAAGTAACTTCCGAATGATTCACAAACAGCTTTTTCTCTTCTAACACTTTTAAAATTTCTTTAGATGATTTTTCTTCTATAAGCCATTTCAAAAAGCATTCCCTATACTATGGATAATTATTGATGTTTTGCTTTATGACATCCAAAGCATTTTTTTACAACTGGTTCTTTTTCAGTTCATCTAATGCTTTTTTTGTCCTAAGTTATCCGGTGCATGTAACAGTTGATATTTATTTCCAGAATTTCTAGCCATTTTTTGATGCTATATTATTTGCTTGATATTCTGTATTAACAACGGATAAGCCACCTCTTATAGGTGTTATAGTGACATCTTTACCATAACCAAATGTTTCATCAGTTTTACTAGTTACATAGTACATTGTACTTCCACCACTAACACCAATTACGCACTCTTTGGTAATTTTCTCATTAACCTTATCTAAAAGAAGTTCAGTCATTTCTTCTCTAGTACCTTCATTATTTATGAAGTCACCCGCAATTATATGTACTTCTTTTACTGAAAAGTGTTTTCTTAATAGTTTCTTTTCTTCTGCGAATGCATCGTTAACTAGCGATTCTTTTATTTCTAATAAAAGTTCTTCACCTTTTTCTGTGATACGCATTCCAGTTGTCTTTTTAATAATTAAACCTAATTTAGATAACACTTCACATTCAGTTCGTAATTGCCTTTTCTGTCATATCTACAAAATTCAATAGTGTCTTTTCTTCCAACAGGTTGATTAACCTTAATCGTAAGTAATAGTGTATATCTACTATTAAATTTAGCAAACATCTCAGGTATAAGTTTATTTTTGCATATGTAACAAATGTAAAATATCCATCTTCTTATTCCCCTATGTGATTGAAAGTTTTATTATGTTTCCACTTCAATTTTTATTTCGTTGGACACTTTTCCGTCCTGTTCGGTCGAAAAACGACCAACTTGAGGTAAAAATAAACTTTCTGATTAGATTATAACAAACGAAACTTGAAAAATCAAGAGTTTAAGCTAAAAATCTATCAAAAATTTATTTTTCTATTTTTAAAACCGCTAACAATTCAACTAATATAATGAAAATAGAAGACAAAAATCATCTCATATTCTTTTATAATCTACTGGTAAATCTGAAATATATTGACTTGGATAATCAAGTTCTACTTCTTTTTTTAAGCCCCTCTATTTTTAATATTATTAAGATTGTATCTATCTAATATTAGACTTAGCTCTTTTGAATTATAGTAAAAATATTTTTTTAACTTTTTGAGAAGAATACACCATCTACTTGTGTAATATTTTTCTATTACTGATAATACAGACATAAAGTGCTTCTCTGCGTTTTTTTGTATCTTTACTAATTGTACTATAAAGATGTTCTAGTATTTGAGCTGGAATTTGATATCTTAATTCTAAGCTATTTATATTTAGAGCATCAGTATCAACTGTTTTTTTCGTTTTAATTTTTTTATTAGTTTGTTTTATCTCTTCCGCTTTTTTTGACTTCTCTTTTTATCAACGAAAACTACAAACTTATCTTCTATATCTATAATTTCCTTTTTAGAAAAATTTAATTCCCCTACTTTTTCTATAGTTTTTTTCTTGATCTAACTTTTTTTATAAGGACGTTTAAATTTATCTCCATCTAATAGATAAAAACCTCTATATGATTTATGATATTTAAATTTCAATGTTACACCTCTTTTTCAAACTAAAATCCCTTTCTATACTACCATATTTAGAAGAAATATTCAACTTTGTAAAGATTTTTCTCTATATAGTTATCCTTTTTTTATAAAAAAATAGCGTAATATATTAATTTTTATACTACGCTATGTTTCAATTAAAATAAATCTCTTAATTTTTGAATTTTTTTATACCCGCTTCTAATAAAACAAGTAGTTTTATTCTAGCTTTTTTTGACCACTTAGACCTGTAGTGAAAATTACGCCATTTTGATGGAATCTTTTTCCTCCACCTTCATAGTCATATACATCTTGTGTAACTCCGTTAAAAGCACGTGATACAAATACAACTGGCATACCACTTTCTAAACATTTTTATAACTGCGGGAACTGTTTTGGGAGGAGATTCCCTGCACCAAGAGCTTCAATAACTAGACCATCTGCACCAAGCTCTCTTACAGCATCTATAAGATCACCACTCATCCCGGCATACGCTTTTTAATAAATATACTTTTTTTACTATTTTTTTCTAACATCATAATGTTCTTGGTTAATGAGTTTTTTTGGAAGTAAATAACTTCATTTTTTTGAAACTAATCCTACCGGCCCAAAAAGTTGGTGTTTGGAATGTTGCTACATTAGTTGTGTGAGTTTTTAGTCACGTATGTAGCAGTATGTGCCTCATCATTCATAACAACTAGAACACCTTTATCTACACTCTCATCACTTGCTGCAACTACAAGAGCACTACGTAAATTAGCTAAACCGTCTGATCCTATCTCATTACTAGAACGCATAGCACCAGTTATAACTATAGGAATATTTACATCTAAAGTTAACTCTAGATAATATGCAGTTTCTTCTAGTGTATCAGTTCCATGAGTAACTACTAACACCATTATATCCTTCTTCAACAGCTTTTTAAGATTCTTAATTTAATCCCTAACATTTCTTTTTCAGTAATTTGAGGAGAAGGCAGATTGTATAGTACCTCTACATCTATATCTCCTATATAAGAAAAAATATTGCCACCTTCATTTAAAGGATTATCTTTATTAGGTGATACCTTCCCCGTAGTATGATCTTCACTCATAGAAATAGTTCCACCAGTATTTATAACTAAAATTTTTTTCATGTTAATCTCCCTTCTAGTCTTTTATATTATCATAACCATTTACTACTAAATCCACTTTCCCATCATCTGGATTAATAACCAACCCATGAACAGGAACATCATTCGGAATAAGTGGGTGATTACATATCATGTTAACATCATGCGTTACACTTTCTTTAACATCATCAAAACCATGTAACCATTTGCTAAGGTCTAAACCTGAATATTGGAGTATGTCTAGTGTTTCTTCTGATACTCCACGTTCTTTCATCTTTTCTAATATTAAATCAGTATTGATATTTTGCATACCACAATCATGGTGGCCCATTACTATAATCTCATCAGCTTTTAACATATGTACTGCAATAATTAAACTACGCATAATAGAACCAAAAGGATGTGTCAGAATTGCTCCAGCATTTTTTACTACTTTAACATCACCTTGGGATAAATTTAGTGATTTCGTCGCAAGCTCAACTAATCTAGTATCCATACAAGTAAACATAACTACTCTTTTTGCTGGATATTTATCTTCTGTTTTTATATTTTTTTGGTATTCTTCAAATTTCACAAAATACTCATTATATTCTAGCATAGAATCTAATAATCTCATTATTATTCTCCTTATTGCAATTTATATTTTTGTTTATATTTCATTATACTACAACTTTCCCTTTAACGTAAACTCAAGATTACTATATTTTTTTATAAATGTATATTAAAAAGATATATTCCATAGTCAATAAACTACAGAATATATCTTTCCTATATACTTCTTTATCCAATTCACAAACTCATCCGCTTCTTTTTGGCCCCATAGAACCTTGAGGATAAGTATATAAAGGAGCTCCTTGTTTCATGGTACTTAGCTAATAAATCATTAACAAAAGTCCAAGATACTACTATTTGATCCCATTGTGAGAATAGCGATCTATCTCCTTTGAAAGCATGCATATAGTAGTCTCTCATATGCTTCAGGAGTATTCATTCTATTTTTCTAATATACAACTCTGACAAAAAAATCTAATGATATTGGTTGAAGTTCTTGTTCAGTTCCAGGTTTTTTTCGCATTAAACTGGAAGTATACTCCTTCATCTGGTTGTATTTTTATAACTAATACATTCCCAGGAGCATTATCGATAGATTTAAATTGAACTACTACTTGTGTTTCTCTATCTCTAATTTTTTTACCTGTTCTTATAAAGAAAGGTACTCCATCCCAGCGTTCATTATCAACAAATAGTTTTTAACTGCTGCATAAGTTTCTGTTTTAGAATCTTTAGATATGTTTTTCTTCATCTAAATATCCTTCATATTGTGCCATAACTAGGCTATCATTAACATTGTCTATAGGTTTAATCGCAGAAAGAAGCTCAAGTTGACTATCATGTATTCCCTTGACTACCTTCTTCTTTAGGCTCTTCCATTGCAACTAGAGATAGCACTTGTAGTAAATGGTTTTTGCACCATATCTTTTTAAAGCACCACTTTTTGTCATAATAGCTAGCTCTTGTTCCTACTCCTACTGTTTCCGCATGCAGTAATTTGGATATTTTTCTACAAAATCTTTATTCCAGATTCCTTTAAAGATAATATTTTTTTAAAAGCGAAGAGATAGTATATTTTTGGATCATCTCTTTTTCCTAAATAATGATCTATATGATAGATTTCATCTTGTCCGAAGAACTCAGCTAGCTCATCATTTAACATTCCCGCTTTTTCTAAGTTTTCACCAAATGGTTTTTCTACTATTACTTTTGCATTGTTTTCAGAACAATATTTTTTTAATCCTCTTGTAATTGTAAGGAAGAAAGATGGTGCAACCGCATAGTAATACACGTGTTGATCTATTCGCATTAGATTATAAAAACATTTGTAATATACGATATTCTTCTTCATCTGTCATGTCCATCTTGAAATAAATTATTCTTCGAGAATATGAACTAAATTGTTCCTCATCAAATTTTGTTCTAGCATGTTCTTTTACCCAATCACGTAGCTATTTCTATATATTGATCAGGTGTATATGGTCTACGACCAATTACAATAATTTTAAATTCTTCATCTAGTTGCTCCAGGACATCTAGATTATATAACGCAGGTAATAATTTTTCTATATGTTGGGTCTCCTGTCCCACCAAATAGAGTTATTGCATTTCTATTTTTCATTGTTTCCAACCCAGTCATAGTGATAGTTACCTTCTTTATCAGTTCTTTCAAATGTGTGTGCTCCAAAATAATCACGTTGTGCTTGAATTAAGTTTGCTCCACTATTTGCAGTTGTGTAAATATCTAAGTATGATACTGCTGAAGTCATAGCACTTAATGGCAATCTGTTAGTAATAGCTAATGCAGCTACTTCACGTAAATTATCTTGTCTTGTTTTCAATAATATTTTTTTGAAGAATGGGTCAAAAATAAGATTTTTCTAATTTAGGATTGTTTTTGGTATGCTTCGATAATATTTTTGTAAAATCTTAGCTTGGATAATACATCCTCCACGGAAGATTTTTAGCTATTTGAGCATAATCAAATGTCCAATTATATTCTTTTTCAGCTGCTTGTAATAATTTAAATCCTTGCGCATAGATACTATTTTAGAAATAAATAATGCATCTCTAACTATATCTTTAAGGCGTTCTTTATCACTTACAGTTTTATATGCTGGACGAGCAAATTCTTTTTTCAGCTTTTACTCTTTTCTTCTTTAAGGTTAGACATATATCTTCCGTTTAATGTCTGCTGTAATTACTGAAACATCTATTCCCTAAATCAATAGCTTGTTCATTAGTCCATTTACCTGTACCTTTTTTTGTTGAGATTTATCTAAAATTTTTATCAACTAGGTATGAACCATCTTCTTCTTTTTACTTTTAAAGATATTAGCAGTAATTTCGATTAAATAAGATTCTAATTCACCTTTATTCCACTCTTCAAAAGTAGCTTGTAGTTCTTCGTTGCTAAATCCACCTAAGTGTTTTAGTACTTGATAAGCTTCAGAGATAAGTTGCATATCTCCGTACTCTATACCATTGTGAACCATTTTTACATAGTGTCCAGCTCCTCCTGTTGAAGTATAACTACAACATGGGATATTATTAACTTTTGCTGCGATAGCTTCTAAAATAGGACGAATTTCTTCATAAGCTTTTTCGTCTCCACCAGGCATTAATGCAGGACCGAATCTTGCACCTTCTTCTCCACCAGAAACTCCTACACCAAAGTAGTTAATTCCTTTTTCTAATAATAAATCATATCTTCTTTGTGTATCTTTGAAGAATGAGTTACCACCATCAATAATGATATCTCCTTTATCTAAAAGTGGTGTTAATTGTTCGATTAAGCTATCTACTGCGAAACCAGCTTTTACCATTAAAACAACTTTTCTTGGTGTTTCTAGACTATCCACTAACTCTTGTAATGAGTATTTTCCTTCTACATTTTTGTGTGGGTGTTCTTCTAACATTTTATCAACAACTGATGTTGTTCTATTAAACACCGCTACTTTGTATCCCATTATCCGCAATATTTAATGCTGAGGTTACTACCCATAACAGATAATCCGATAACTCCGATATTTTTGTTTCATCAAACTGAACCTCCTAGTTTTTTTCTTACTTTAAATTATACCACTAAATACATACATTATGCTAATACTTTTACTTAAATTTTTCTATTTTTTTGTTATTTTTCAATACTATTTTTTTAATAATAAAACTTACAAAATTTTATTTTCCATTATATTACCAACTATTCATATAAATTTTTCTAATTAAAAGTATACAGTTTTGAAAATAAAATATAAAAATTCGTAGCATTTGTTATAGTAATTATAATCAAAAACTATGATACAGTTGTTACTAAACCTTAATATCATAGTTTAATACTATCTAGTAAAAGTAATAAATACTGTTTCTCAAATTAAAAATAATATATTTCATATTAAATTTTTTTCATAAAAATAAGAGTGCAAAACTTTAAAAATTTTAAAAATTTTAATTAAATTTAATAAAAAAATAGTTGTTTTTTAATTTTTTTGCGATATAATTTAAATATAAGTAATGATAACGTTTACTTTTATAATATATACATTCTAAGGAGAATTATGCTATGACTGAAGTTAGAGTTTTTAAAAATGTTTGTAAATGGAGAATTTGAAGAACATTACAATCATGAGTATCTTAAAGTTTTAAACCCTTCGACAGAAGAAGTTATCGCTAAAATACCTGCTGGTAACTGTAAAGATGTTGACCGCGCTATTAACGCGGCTGATATCGCACAAAAATCATGGGAAAAACTACCAGCAATTGAACGTGGTGCATATTTGAAAAAAATTGCCGACAGAATTCGTCAAAGAGAACCTGAAATAACACAAGCAATCGTTGATGAAGGTGGAAAAACTTTTGAATTAGCAAAAGTAGAAGTACTATTTACAGCTGACTACCTTGATTATATGGCTGAATGGGCTAGAAGATATGAGGGAGAAATCGTTCAAAGTGATAGAAAAGATGAGCATATCTTAGTATTCAAACGCCCTCACGGAGTTACTACTGGTATCTTGCCATGGAACTTCCCATTTTTCTTAATTGCTAGAAAAGCTGCACCAGCTCTTCTAACTGGTAACACTATTGTTTTAAAACCGAGTCAACTTACTCCTATCAACGCTCACATTTTTGCTGAAATCTGTATCGAAGTTGGCCTTCAAAAGGTGTTCTTAACATTATTCACGGACGTGGATCTGTAGTTGAAATAGATTAGCATCTCATCCAAAAGTTGGATTAGTTAGCTTAACAGGTAGCCTTACTGCAGGACAAGAAGTAATGCGTGCTGCTGCTGAGAATATTACTAATGTTTCATTAGAGCTTGGTGGTAAGGCTCCAGCTATCGTTTTTGCAGATGCAGATTTACATCTTGCTGCAAAAGCTATTATTGCGTCACGTGTAATTAACTCTGGACAAGTTTGTAACTGTGCAGAAAGAGTATATGTTCACGAAAGCGTAAAAGAAGAATTTGAACAAATTTTATTTGCTGAATTAGATAAAGTTAAATTTGGTGATCCTAATAAAGAACGTGGATTAGACTACGGTCCACTTATTGAAAAACGTGCTCTTAAAAACGTAATTGAAAAAGTATCTTACGCTGTTAAGCAAGGTGCTACTCTTGCTTATGGTGGAGAAGTTGATAAAGAACAAGTTGGTTACTTCTATGGACCTACTGTGTTAACAAATGTTACTAATGAAATGAGCATTATGAAAGAAGAAACATTTGGACCTGTTATACCTATCGCTACATTTAGCACTTTAGATGAAGTATTAGAATATGCTAATGATTCTGAATATGGATTAACTTCATCTGTATATACTAATAACTTAAATACTGCGTTTCAAAGCTATTAATGGTCTACAATTCGGTGAAACTTATGTTAACCGTGAAAACTTTGAAGCTATGCAAGGATTCCACGCTGGACGCCGTAAATCAGGTATTGGTGGAGCTGATGGTAAACATGGTCTAGAAGAATACCTAACTACTCAAGTTGTATATCTTCAATTAGATAACGAATAATCACACTCTATAAAAATAATAAAGGCTGTATAAATTGATTTTATACAGCTTTTTATATTAAAACATTTTCATTGTATTTTTTCAGAAAATTATTGACAAATTTTCTGATAAATGTTAATATTTTTATCAACAATTAATTAAGGAGCTACTCTATGAAAATTTTTAAACTTAACTAAAAGAGAATACTTTTTCGTGCCATTTTAGCAGCACTTATATCTATACTCATTGTAGATGTAAGTGCAACGACGCGTCTACAATGGCTAGTTAAGTTTGTTTTTCAGGCCATTGGTATTAAACTAAATGGCTTTTGAGTATTAGTATATATTTATTTAGAGCTATTTAGTTTAATACTAAATAGCTTTTTATTATTAACTATTTCTTTTAGGAGGAAAAAAATTTTTATGTCAGAAAAATTCAACATGGGGTTCAAAAATTGGTTTCATACTTGCATCAGCTGGTTCTGCTATTGGACTAGGAGCTGTATGGAAGTTTCCATACATGACTGCAGCTAATGGTGGTGGAAGTTTCTTATTAGTCTTTCTAATTTTTTCACATTATTGATCGGTCTTCCATTACTACTTGCAGAATTTGTTTTTAGGACGTGGAGCTGGAGTATCAGCTATTAGAACTTTCGGTAAATTAGGAAAAAAATAAAAATATAATATCATTGGTTATATTGGTGGATTTGCTTTATTTATACTGCTTTCATTCTATAGCGTTATCGGTGGATGGATTCTTGTATACTTAGGTATTTCAATTGCTGATGCTTTGCACCTACATACTACTGTAGACCATGCAGCATTATTCACTAGTATCATTTCAAATCCATGGATTGCTCTTGGAGCTCAAGCATTATTTATTTTTATTAAACATAATTATTGTATCTCAAGGTGTTCAAAATGGTATTGAAAAAGCATCTAAAAATTATGATGCCTCTTCTATTTATTATTTTTATAATAATCATTATTAGATCACTTACTTTACCAAATGCGATGGCCGGAGTTACATATTTCTTAAAACCTGATTTCTCTAAGATTACTACTTCAGGTATCTTATTCGCACTTGGACAGTCATTCTTCGCCCTATCTATTGGGGTTACAGCAATGTTAACTTATGCATCATATCTTAATAAAAAAACTGATATGGTTCAATCAGGTATCTCTGTTGTTCTTATGAACATTGCAGTATCTATTATGGCTGGACTTGCTATTTTCCCAGCAATGTCATCTTTTGGTATGGAATCAGAAGGTGGACCTAGTCTATTATTCATAGTATTACCACAACTATTTAATAATATGGCATTTGGAAAAATTATTCTATATATTATTCTTAATACTATTCCTATTTGCTACTATTACATCTTCAGTTGTTATGCTAGAAATAAATGTTGGTAATATAACTAACCAAAGAAATACAAACAGAACTAAATTCAGTATCATTATCGGTATCTTGACTTTCATAGTAGGTATTCCATCTGCTTTATCTTATGGGATCTTTATCAGATACTTTAATCTTTGGAAAAAAACAATCTTTGATCTTATGGATTTCTTAGTATCAAATATACTAATGCCACTTGGTTGTCTAGCTTTATCTATTTTCACAGGATATGTACTAGATAAAAAGTAGCAATGAGAGAGCTACATGTTAAAGAAGATAATAAGACTAGCCTATTATTATTTAAATCTTGGTTATTCTTACTAAGATACATACTACCAGTTATTATTTTAGTAGTTTGTTTAGCTTTCAATTTTTATAATATTTTAAAACTATCATTAAAGCTCCTATTGAGTTTTTAATGATAGTTTTTATTAATATAATTATTTTCATAGAATTTTTCCAAATATTTTTCAAAAATCAATTTACAATTTATTATTTTTTTATAGTATAATATTACTTATAGTTTCCTATAGGCAAGATTTTAGCTTTAGGGAAAGTGATGTTATTATTTTTGTATTAACTATTAAATTCGAAAGGGTGATTAAATGTTTTTAAATAAATTTTTAAGAAAAAGCCAGGAAGAGTTAGAAGCTGCAAACCAACTATCTCTTCAAGAAATAAACAACACCGTAGAAATTCCAAAAGAAGGTAGTTTTTTAAAAAGTTTTAGCTTATAGTGGACCTGGAGCCTTAGTAGCTGTTGGTTATATGGACCCCGGTAACTGGATTACATCTATTGCTGGTGGTGCCCAATACGCGTATAGCTTACTATTTGTAATACTTATATCTAATCTAATCGCAATGTTACTGCAGTCAATGTCCGTTAGACTAGGAATTGTTACTGGTATGGATTTAGCTCAAGCAACTAGAAAACATACCGGTAAAAAAATTGGGATTTGTACTTTGGATTATTACCGAACTTGCAATTATGGCTACAGATATTGCTGAGATAATCGGTAGTGCCGTAGCGTTAAAACTATTATTTGGTATACCTCTACTATTAGGTGTAATTATAACAATATTTGATGTATTTTTACTTCTATTATTAGCACATTTTGGTTTTAGAAAAAAATTGAAGCCATCGTATCTGCATTAATATTTACGATACTTATTATTTTTCTTTTATGAAGTCTTTATTAGCTAACCCTAATACTGGAGAGTTAATTAAAGGGTTTTATTCCAAATAAAAGATGTCGTTGGTAATAAAGGGTGCACTATTTATCGCATTAGGTATTGTTGGGGCAACAGTAATGCCACACAACCTTTACCTACACTCTTCTATTGTCCAAGCAAGACGTTACGATAGAAAAAGATAATAATAGTAAAAGAGAAGCTATTAGATTTTTCTACTATAGATTCTAATATTCAACTCTCTATTGCTTTTTGTTATTAACTGTTTATTACTAGTTCTTGGGTGCTGCACTATTCTATGGTCACGGAGATAGTTTAGGACGCTTCACTGATCTTTACAATGCTCTTCAAGATAGTAGTATAGTTGGATCTATTGCTTCACCAGTACTTAGCGTATTATTTGCTATAGCACTTTTAGCATCTGGACAAAACTCTACTATAACTGGTACATTGTCTGGTCAAATAGTTATGGAAGGTTTTTATTCATTTAAGACTTCCTATGTGGGTTAGAAGAATGCTAACACGTGTAATAGCCGTAATGCCTGTTGTTATTTGTTTAATAATTTTCGGAGATAGTGAACAAGCTATAGAAAGCTTACTAATTTATACTCAAGTTTTCTTAAGCATTGCTCTTCCTATATCTATTATCCCATTAACACTTTATACATCAGATAAAAACTTATGGGAGAATTTGTTATTAAACCATGGATGAAAAATTCTTGCATGGATCTGTACAGTAATTTTAATAATTTTTAAATTTCTGGCTAATAATATCAACATTTATATAAAAATATAGAGTAGAGATAATCTCTACTCTATATTTTTGTTTTGCTTAACAAAACTAGTTCTCAAATAAATTATACTTTCTACTTCTTATCATTCTTTTAATTTCAGATCTAGGATATTTATCATAATCTATTTCAGAAACTATTGTTTTATTTTTCTAACTGTAATTTTTTTATAAATTTGCGATATAAAATATAAAAAAATATTTATCAAATAGCTTATAACCATTATAATATAAAACACTATAAATTCATCTGGATTAGTTTCTCATAAATACATTAATACTTATAAAAATAACAAATTTAAATAAGTAATATATATTCCAAACTATAAATAGTACACATACCCTACTTTTATTTTTTTAATTAGTGGTACATACACCATGATATTTCCAATTATTAAAATAAGTTGTATAAAGAAAAAAACATAAAAAAATATTCCCACCACTAACTCTCCTAAACCTGCCCAAGGATTAGTACTGTAGGCTACGCTATAAGATTTTTTTATATTCGGTTGTTAAGATGGTAAATATAAATATTACTGGAATAACCAAAAATAATTCCAACTACATATAAGATTCCCCAATTTCTATAAAATATTCTTCCTTTATAAAAATCAAACACTTTATACATACTATATAACGGTATAAATGCTAAAATACTATTTATCCCAATTATTTTAAAAAACATACATTAACAAAATTGAAAATAGTATGTATGAAATTATATAAGGTAACATATATTCCACAATTCGCACCTCCCTTAAAATTATAAACTCTTTAGTTATTTATTATTTTTCAAATAAATTATAGTTTCTACTTCGTATCATTCTTTTAATTTCAGATCTAGGATATTTATCATAATCTATTTCAGAAACTATTGTTTTTATTCTCTAACTGCAATTTCTTATATACATTTGCGATATAAAATATAAAAAAATAAATTCATTAAAATAGTTTATTATATAAATTATATAAAAATACTAAAAAAATTACCTGGTTCAATAATCATATAAATAACGAATTTGAATAGATAATATATATTCCAAACCACAAATAATACACATACCCAAAAGTCTATCTTTAATTATTGGTAAATACACTAGCATATTTCCAATTATCAAAATAAGATTAATAAAGAAAAAAACATAAAAAAATATTCCTGTCATAAATTCACCAAATCCAGCCCAAGGATTTGAACTATATTGAACACTTTGAGATTTATGATATTCAGTAATAATACCCAACTATTATATATATTACAGGGTATTACTAGAATAGTTCCAATTACGTAAAAACATTCCCCAATTTCTATAATAAATTCTTCCTTTAAAAAAATTTTCAGTGCTATATACATACTATATAACGGTATAAAAGGCCAAAAATACTATTCTTCCCTATTATTTGAAAAAAATATACATTAATAAAATTGAAAACAGTAAATACATAATAATATATGGTAAAAAAAGTTCCATTTTCCCTCCTATAAAAAAATGAGATAATGATATATAATATATACATTATCTCACTTTGCTATATAGTTTTATTATCTAGAATAGTTTGGACTTTCTTTTGTGATTTGAACATCATGTGGGTGAGATTCAATAAGTCCTGCTCCAGTCATACGAACAAACTGAGCTTCTTCACGTAATTCTTCTAAGTTATGAGATCCTGTATAACCCATTCCAGCACGTAACCCACCAATAATTTGGTAAATAGTTTCAGATGCTGCACCTTTATATGGTGTACGTCCTTCGATACCTTCTGGTACTAATTTCTTACCATCTTCTTGGAAGTAACGGTCTTTTGAACCTTTTTCCATTGCTGATAATGATCCCATACCTCTATAAGTTTTAAATGTTCTACCTTGGAAGATTTCTAATTCACCTGGAGATTCTTCACAACCTGCAAGCATAGATCCTAACATTACTGCATGACCTCCTGCTGCAATAGCTTTTACTACATCACCAGTATATTTAATTCCACCGTCAGCAATAATAGTTTTACCTAATTCACGTGCTACTGTTGCACAGTCATAAATAGCTGTTACTTGAGGAACTCCTACCCCTGCTACTACACGTGTAGTACAGATTGATCCTGGTCCAATACCAACTTTAACTACATCTGCTCCTGCTTCGAATAAATCGCGTGCTGCATCAGCTGTAGCTACGTTACCAGCAATAATATCTAATTCTGGGTAGTTAGTTCTTAATGATTTAACTGCATCTAATACACCTTTAGAGTGACCGTGAGCAGTATCAACTACAACCGCATCTACTCCTGCTTCTACTAATGCATCAACTCTATCTACGATATCATTAGTAACACCTACAGAAGCTGCAACTAATAATCTACCTTTACTATCTTTTGCTGAGTTAGGATATTTAGCTAATTTTTCGATATCTTTAATAGTAATTAATCCAGTTAATCTTTCCTGCTTCATCAGTTAAAAATTAATTTTTTTCAATTTTGTGCCCACGTAAAAATCACACTAGCTTCTTCTAATGTAGTATTTGCTGGAGCAGTAACTAAATGTTCTTTTGTCATAACATCATTGATTACAATATCAAAATCTGTTAAGAATCTCATATCACGGTTAGTAATAATACCTACTACTTTCATATCTTCACGATTATTTACGATAGGTACACCTGATATTCTATATTGTTGCATTAATTCTTCTGCTTCATATACTTTTACTATCTGGAGTTAAGAAGAAAGGATCTGTTATAACTCCACTTTCTGAACGCTTTAACTTTTTATTACTTGTTCTGCTTGTTCTTCGATAGTCATATTTTTGTGAATTACTCCTAATCCACCTTCTCTAGCCATCGCTATAGCCATTTTTATGTTCAGTTACTGTATCCATCGCAGCAGAAATAACTGGTATAGATAAGTTAAGTTTTTTCTGTTAAACTAACTTTAAATCTACTTTTTTTGGTAATATATCACTTTTTAGCTGGTACTAAAAAGCACGTCATCAAATGTTAAACCTTCTTTTTGAAATTTATTTTTCCCACATCTTATTTCTATCCTTTCTATTTTTTTCGTCATCAGCTATATTAAATTTAACCTCATTGTTCTCTAGTGAAGCTATTCTACATAATGAACAAATGTTAACTTGCTTGTCTTCTATTAATTTTCTACCATCTTGGAAGCTTTTTCTCAACTAATATCCCTACTCCTACAGTAGTTGCTCTAGCTTGATTTACTATTTCCATAAGTCCTAAAAACTGCTTGTCCATTAGCTAAGAAATCATCGATTATAAGTACTTTGTCTTCTTCATTAATGAAATTTTTTTCTGAAACTACTATTGTGTTAGTTACATTTTTTTAGTATAACTATGTACCTGAGCAGTAAAAACTGCATTATCTTTTTAATGTTGATGGTTTACTTTTTTTCGCAAAAACCATAGGTACTTTAAATAAATTAGCTACCATTATTGCTGGTGCGATTCCACTTGCTTCAATAGTTAAAATCTTCGTAATTTTTTTCATCTTTAAAATATTCATAAAATACTTTTTGCCATTTCCAACATTAAAGTTGCATCAATTTGATGATTTAAAAATGAATCGACTTTCAATACGTTATTGTCATATACTTTTTCCATCTGTAACGACCATTTCTCTTAACAGTTTCATAGCTTCTCCTCGGTTAAATTTAATTAATTTTATTAATAATACCAGACTTTCAGTGAAAATTCAAGAGCCCCATGAAATGTTATTCATTAAGGCTCTATATTCTAAATATTATTTTAAGTTTTTCTAATAAATCAGTAATTTCAGCTTGAGAAAACTGATATTTCTCTTTACAAAAATGCACAAACTAATTCTGTTGTTTCTTGTTTAGCTAAATCTTCTAATTCTTCTCTTCCTAAAGTGACTAAAGCATCTGCATAACGCTCTTTTGAACATGTACATTTGAATACTACATCATTAGTACGTAATATTCTATAGTTTTCTTCTCCACCAAATAAGATATTAGCTATTTCTTCAGGAGTTTTCCCTTCATGAATAAGCGTAGAAATTGGTTTAATATTACTTATCGCTTTTTCTATTTTTGTTATCGTTTCATCAGTTGCATTCGGTAATACTTGTAATACAAAGCCTCCTGCTGCTATAACAGAGTTATCTGTATCTACTAAAACCCCTAATGATACTGCAGATGGAACTTGTTCACTTGCTGCAAAGTAATAAGTAAAGTCTTCAGCTATTTCTCCAGAAACTATTGGTGATGTTGTTGTATATTTTTCATTGAGACCTAAAGTCTCTAACTACTGTAATATTTCCTCCACCAACTACTCCTTTTACATCTAACTTACCTTGAGCATTACTTGGGATGTGAACTTGCATATTTTTAGCGTAGGCAGTTGTTTCACCCATTTCATCTGATGAAGCATAAATTGTTCCAACTGGACCGTCTCCACGAACTGCAACATCTATTCTATCTCCGCTTTTTAGCATAGCTCCCATCATAGTTGTTACTGTCGCAGTACGACCAACTGCTGCTATTGCTGTTGGATACGCATCATGTCTTTGTCTAATTTCTTCTACTAAATCTGTTGTTTTCGTTACAAAAAATCTAATCTCATCATTAAAGGCTAGTCCTCTAATTAAATAATCTTTCATCTAAATAAAAATCCTTTCTACATTAATTATCGACTAATTAATATATATAATAATTGTTTATACTTCTTACGATGTTATATTATACATCCTCTTATTAAAATTGTCTATTCGAAAGGTTGTTTTATCCAAAAATAAAAAGGACTTATTGTCTATTTTGTAAACAATAAATCCTTTTTATTCTATATATAATAGTTAAAAATTACTTTTCTCTATTCATTTTTATAATTCAATTATACCTTTTTAATGTTAATTCTTCATCCACAACATCAACATACTCACTATGTTTTCCTATGAATTTAGATAGTCCACCTGTTAAAACAACTTTATACTCACCATCTAATTCTTCTTTTAGATGTTTAATGATATTTTCAAATTGTCCTAAAAATCCATAAAATAATCCAGCTTGCATTTGATTTGTAGTATCCATACCTAACGATGTTGATACCGCCTCTATCTCCACTCGTGGTAATTTGGCAGCACGTGTATAAAGTGCTTCTGCACTTATATTCATCCCTGGACAAATAATCCCACCACGATAATTCATGTCGCCATCTACACAGTCAAATGTCGTTGCAGTTCCAAAATCTACTACTATCGCAGGAAGGTACGAACTAACCTTAGCTCCTACTATATCAACAATACGGTCTGATCCTAATTTACTACTATAAGGAGCAGGTACTTTTATTCCTGTATTTATATCTGTTGAAACTATTATAGGTTCTTTTTTAAAGTATTTTTTACTTAGTAGTTCCAACGCAAACATCATCTTTGGTACTACACTAGCAATAACTACTCCATCAAAGTCCTCAAATTTTAAATTTTTTTATCAATAAAAAAATTACGTATAATTACATATAATTCATCTTCGGTTTTAGTATTATCTGTAGCTATTCTCCAAGAATGCATCATATTATAATCATCACCAAAAAAACACCTAAAACTATATTTGTATTCCCTACATCTAATGCAAAAATCATAATCAATCTCCTAATATAATCAAGTAACTATATTATATCATAAATTTTTATATAATATTTACTATTATTTTACTTTAAAATTGATAAAAAAATCTCCAGAACTCTTTGTTCTGGAGATTATCTTAATTAATGTCTTAATTTTTCTGCTGATTCTCTATATTTAAGTGGTGTTACTTTCATTATAGTTTTTAAATATTCTGATGAAGTAACTTGTATCAAAGTATCCGATATAATCAGCTACTTCTGAGATAGAGAAGTCTGTATTAGCTAATAGATAACATGCATTTTGAAACACGTTTATCATGAATATAATCTACGATACTAATTCCCATATCTTTATTGAAAATAGATGATAGATAACTCTTATTAACCCCTAAATATTCACTAACATTATCTAAACTAATTTTTCTCAGCTATACGATCATTTATATATGCGATACAGTTACGTACAACAGCTTGTTTATCTTTATATTTATTTTTTTATCAACTAGTAGACAGTAACTTCTAATTACATCTTCTGATAAGTCATAGTTATCAAGTTTGTTTTTTTAATTCTTACCCATAATTCTTCAATTCCTAAGTAATCTGAACTATGTTGTTCTAAAGAATATCTTAGAAGATCATTCATATTATAAGATTTTTCTACGTCTTACATTAACACCTTCTTCTACGCGATTTTTCTTCAACCCCGTGATTTCTATGACGAAGATCGAATAGCATATTTACTTTAGAAATGTTTCCATCTATTACAGCTTCAATAATTTCACGTTTTGAATTTAACTTCACTTTCTAAAATACTATTTAAATAGTTACTTTTTCTTGCTGTATTTCTTCGAACATTTTTTTACACTAGAATCTTCAATTAAAACAATAGCATCTAAAAAGTCTACATTCTCATCTTCAGCTAAAAGTTCTATTAAATAGTTGAATTTTTTTCTTGGAGTTATTGGAAGTGATGAATATATATCACAAACTAACTCATTAATACTTGCTCCATATTTTTACTAGTGATTCTTGGAAAACTTTTGTTGGAACAAAAGTATTCTAAAAATGGCGTAATTAAGTAAAATTCTTCTTCGTTATCACTTGGAATAAATAAGCAAGAAATTCCTAGACCACTCTGGCATTTTACAAAGCTTACCATTTTTAATTCCTCTTTTACATGTGCTAGATTTCTTTTTTTATAAATCTACTAAAAAAATACTACTTAACTGTTCTTCACCAAGGTCAAGGCGAATTTCTTCATCTGTATATTTATAAGTTAAAATACTACCATTTAAATCTAAAAATATCTTTAACACGCTCTATTTTTTTAATGAACTTCTCATTTTACCTACCTCCTAACATATTAAGTATTTTTAGTCGATTGTTATATCACGACGTGAATTAATTACATATGAAACTATAAAGAATATTGCTGAATAAGCGATTAACATTATTAACAAACTATTTACATTTTCAAACTTAAATGTGTTTTTTTACTAAATATCTATTGTCTTCAGTTGCATAGAACAATTGGAATAATGGAACGTTGAACATATGATACTTAACCCATTCAAATTTATCGACAATTAATACTGTTAATCCTTGAATTATTGTACCTCCAAATACTGAAATCATTACTAGTACTAATGATAATATTTGTGTTTTAAATACAACACAAACAAGAACTACCATAGCTATAAAAAAAATCATTACAGCTAAACCAGTAAGATTCACTATTGCCAACTGTTGATATACCGTGCGACCAAAAGTAGCCATCAGCTAATTTTTTTCATTTAGTAAACTTAAATCATAGCTACCTTTATTTAGAACTATGTTAGTAAATACATATTTAAATACTGTCCCTATAACTGCAAAAATTATATAGTTAATAAATCCTAAAACTATTTTTCGCTGTTAATATCGCTGAACGTGATACCGGTTTAGTATATAAAAATTTAATAGTTCCTTTTGAATATTCTTGAGATAAATTGTTAGCTAGCATAATTAAAGCGAAAAATAGATGCTATTCCAGTCGCTCCCATTTGTGATATCTGCAAGCGATTCAGCTTTACTAAATCCATCATTATCTAAATTTAACGAATTAATATATTGAACTAGTCCAATTAATCCCATTGTAACTAACATATAAATCCATGTTGTTACTTTTTCTATAATCTTTTATAAATTCATTAATTAGCAATTTCATTATTTATTCCCCTTTCCAGTAATTTCAAGGAAACGATCCTCTAATGATGTATTAAGTACACGTACAACATCTAATTCAATATTATTTGTTACTAAATACGTTAATAATCTTGATTTATCTTCACGAGATAGATTTTTCAAATACGAAAGCTCCATCTTGTCTAGTATAATTAATACCCTAATTCAGGGATTAAGAAACTTGCTCTCTCGTTATCGTAAGTACTTACTAATGTTCTTTCTACTTTATCACCTTTAAGGCTAGCTAGTTTATCATCAGCGATAATCTTACCATTTTCAATAACTATAACTCTATCACATACTTTTTCAATCTCATCTAGTAAATGTGATGAAATTATGATTGATACACCTGATTTTGCAATTTCTTTTTAATTTATTACGGAAATCTTGTACCCTTGTGGGTCTAGTCCATTTACAGGTTCATCTAAAAATTAAAACTTTTGGATCATTTAGTAACGCTTGAGCTAAACCTAGACGTTGACGCATCCCTAAAGAATATGTTTTAACTTTATTATTAATTACATTGCTAAGTCCAACAAACTCAACAAGTTCTTTTATACGAGATTTTGAAACTTTTTTACCACATACACGAGCATATTGTTTTAAGTTTGACCAACCAGACATATAGTTATAAAATTCTGGAGTTTCTATCATTGATCCAACTTCTTTTTAGCATACCTGTTTTACCAAAAACCAACTGGTTTTTCGAAACAATAAGCTTCCCCTTTTGTTGCTTTAGTAAGACCAACCATCATACGCATGATTGTTGTTTTCCCACTTCCGTTAGGCCCTAATAGTCCGATGATTTCACCTTCATGCATATCAAAGCTAATATCCTCAACTATTGTTTTCAGCCCTATACGTTTTTTAAGTCCATGTACTTCAAATACTACTTTACTTTTATCAGCTTCTACAGGTGGAATTACTTCCTCTTCTTTTTCAGTAAGTCCTTCTTGTTCTAAAGCTTTGTCTAATTCTTCACGATTTAGGACAACTGTAGCTTGATAGTCAGGGTGGTCAACAACATTAGTGTCAAATTGTTGAGGGTTCTTCAACAACATCAACTTCTTTTTGTTTCAACCTCCTGAGTTACAGGAAGTCCTTGTACATCTTTTTACTTCATGTGCTTCTTGTACTTCTTTAATATCTATTACTTGCGTTTGTTCTTCTACTTGTGCTTGTACTTGTTCTTCTTCAACTACTGGTTTAGTAGTAGTCGGTTTTTTTATCTTCTTTAAATTGCTGCTTAACTTTTTCTAATAAGCTAGCGTAACTCTGCGCTTTTACTACTCTTAGTTCCTGCATCATCATTACTTAATATATCTTTTATATCTTTTTTTGAATTTGTCATTATTTGTAGCGGCATCCTTTCTCATAAATTTTCTTTTATATTATATCATATTTATAAAAATAATTTCCATTAAATACTAGATAATTATTTTTTTAATTTTATATTATATTGCTCTTTATTATTTCTGGCTTTTATATAAAAAGATTTTTCATTAATAATCCCTTGAAAACATAAGAAAATTATTGAAAACATATTTGCTATATAATAGTCTTATTATGTCCACATTTAACTAGCTTTAAAATTTTGATTATACTTGTACATACTACAACATAAAAATATCTAAACATACGAATATATCCAAATACATTTCATTATAATTAAAATTTCTAATGAATACTTTTATTAGTTTGTATTTCTATTTTTTCCTTTTACTTTATTAAATTATTATTATTTATAGATTTTTCAATTGTTGACTTTATATATTTCTTACTTAATTTAATCTGTAATTTTTTTCTAGACAACTTTTATTTTTTTATAAACTATTATTATTTTCAAAGTAATTAATTTTAGAGTTTATATGAAAAATAGAAAGTTAGAGACTAATTTTCATAGCTTTATCTAGATTATTTTTTTCTTTTCGTATATAAAATGATAACTATGATATAATAATAATGAGGTGATACTTTGAAAAAGGAACTAAGAAAAAAATTTATAAAAGAAAGAAATACTCTACCAGAGGAATATAGAATAGAAGCTTCAAATAAAATCTTTAGTTTATTAGAAGAACTAGATTTATTCAATAAAGCAGAACGTATTTTTTTGTTTTTTTGTAGGATTCGGCAGTGAAATAACAACAGAAATATTTATAAAAAAAGCACCTAGCTAATAAACAAATCTACGTCCCAAAAAAATAGTAAATGGCGATATGAAATTAGTTAATATCACAAGATGGGATAGTTTAAAAACCAGGTCATTTTAACGTTTTAGAACCAGAAAGTGATGATTTCTATAACGGTTTCGTTGATTTAGTAATAACTCCATCTATAGTTTTTTTAATAAACAGGGATATCGTTTAGGTTATGGTAAAGGATATTATGATAAGTACTTTTTCTCAAAAATAACTATAAAATAAGTATAGGTCTTTCTTATGATCAACTACTTCAAGATAATATTCCTACAGAAGAACACGATCAAAAGTTGACTTCATAATTACAGAAAAAAAGGTATTATAACATGCTAACTAAAAAAATATTATTGTAACAACAAGTGTAAAAACATCTGATGAACTAATTGAAGTAGCAAAAAAACCATGCTTTAAATTTAGAATTAGATTTTTACTACAGAAATAAAAAGACAATAACAGAATTATTATCTAGTTTTGATGGACTTGTAGTAATTTACAAAAATAAAATCAGTTATTTTTGAAGATAATAGTGAATTATTCTTCCATCTCGATACTACTGCATTAAAATTAAAAAAATAATGATAACGAGCCTCTAACAGAATTAATACCACAATCTTCTTCAGTTTTAGATTGCACTATGGGGCTTGCTAGTGATAGTATTCTCTTAAGTTACTATGGCAATAAAAGTTACTGCCCTTGAAAAAAATAAAATTATTCATTATATTGTAAGCGATGGTTTAAGAAACTATATTGCTAGCGATAATAAAAATTTTTATCCGCAATGAGATCTATAACTACTCATAATATTGATTGCTTAGAGTATTTAAAAAAAGTGCGAAGATAAATCATTTGATATTATTTATTTCGATCCAATGTTTTCTCATAATATTAAAGAGTCTATGAATTTATCTGGTATCGAACCCCTAGCTGATTATAATTTTTCCTACTAAAGTTTTTTTAGAAGAAGCTAGACGAGTGGCTAAAAAAATAAAATTATAGTTAAAAGCACATTTTAGAGATAATATTTTTTTGAAAAATATAATTTCAAAAAGAATTATAAGAAAAAAATACTAAATTTCATTATGGTTTTTATCGACTTTTAATGATTAGTTAATTATATTTTTTTAAATAAAAAAACAAGAACCAAGTCTATAGCTTGATTCTTGTTTTTTTCGCTTTTCATTTCTTTTCGTTGTTTGATATCCATCATATCCCGTAATTTCTTTAAAATCACGATATAAATTATTTTTCTTCAGATTTTTGAGCGCACAATTGATTTAAATTCTTTATAGCACTCTTTATAATCTGCAAGGTCAACACCTTGTGTATAACATTCCTCTATCATATCTAAAAAAATTTTTATAATGATAGTAATTTCATCTACATTATATAATGAATAATCAATAGGATAATTAAATTCCATAACTGTACCTATTCAAAAAGTATATCCAACACCACGAACAGTTCTTAGATTTTTTTATCGTATCCAATTTTTTTCTAAGCTCTTTTACGTAATCCTGAAATATATACTTCAATCGCGTTAATTGTTGTTTCAGAATCAACACCCCAAACGCGGTCAAATATTTCTTCTTTTTCTAAAACAATATTATTATTAATTACAAAGAAAGATAATAGTTCTAAATATTTACCTTTGATTGTATCTAATGTTTTTGTATCAGTTTTTACTAACTCATTTTTTTAAGTCTAAAACAAGTTCTTTATAAGAAACTTCATTCTCTTCTTTTTAAGTTGCTCTCTCTTTGTAGCAAGTTCGACATTGTTGTTAACAATAGAGAAGCATCTGCTGTTCTAGGAAGATATTCAGTCACTCTATGTTTCATAACTCTTGCTTTTTTTCTTCAGTTGATTCCGCAATAGTAAGAATGATAACTGGTGTCTTCTGTTCTCTTATTTCACGTGCATAATCTAATACATCTATTCCACTTTTTACCTGGTAAAATGCTATCAGCAATAATAAAGTCATACATTCTCATCCACAAGTTTTATTCCATCTAGTCCATCATAACAAACATCAGCATCAAATTTCTCTGAAATAGCTGCTTTTTAGCGAAGCTGCTAAAAAAATTTATCATCTTCAATTATAAGTGCTTTCAGCATTGATAACTCCTCCTTTTTAATTTATTATCTAAATAACTATTTTATAACTTTTTACAAAAAAATACAACTACAAACTATGATTTTTTTCACTTTTTTTAGTTACAAAATAGGTGAATAATACATTTACTACCAATATCCCAAAAAGGCTCCACATGTATCTAACGCCACATCCTTAATATTCCCATCACGTCCTGGAACAAATAACTGATGAATTTCATCAGTTATCGCATAAAACTATCGAAAAATATTAAACTAGCTATAGATACTCTTATTGTTTTATTATTATTTATATCCTTTATTAATAAATTTGCAAAAGTATATAAAACTCCAAAATCCCAATATAGCATATTCACTAAAATGCCCTAATTTTTCTTATAAATAAATTATCAGATATTTTTTTGAGGAATCCTCTCCTGGTTGATTCGAAAATAAAAAAATATTAAAAATACAAATAACAATTACTATACTAAGTGAATAGTATTTTTTTATAAAAGTTTAATAAAAATTTCCCCTTTTTATAATATGTTTTTATATTTATCTTTCTATATCTATATTACCACATTATTAATATAATTGATAATATTTAAAACTGAAATAAGAAAAAAAATACTTTTTATATATTAAAAAAACTCCCTGTACCCTTAACAATCTTATATTTAAAAGAACTTATAGATATAATTAAAAATTTGCTTATTTTTGTTTAACTTTATTTGTAATTTTTTATTAATTTTTTTAAAGAAATATTTTTTTCTAATTGTGATATAATAAAAGAAAACGAATTCAAAAATTTGGAGGTCAATTATGCCAAGAATAGTTGCTAGAGGAATCAAGAAAGAAGACTTAAAAAAAGTAAGTGCTGAACTTTTTCGACACAATCGCTGGAATTATCGAGCGTCCAGAGAAGCATTCACACTTGACTTAGTTGAAAGTGTTGCAATCTTAGATGGTGAAGAAATTAGCCGTGCTAACATTGAAATCGGTTGGGTAGAACGCCCTGTAGAAGTTTGCGAAAAAAAGTAGCTAATGCAGTAGGTGCCCTAATCAAACCATTAGGCTATGAAACTGTTATGGTTTCATTCAAGAGTATCGATTTAGCATACGAATTTGTCTTCAAAAACTAATATAAAAAAATAGGATTTAAGAATTTTCTTAAATCCTATTTTTTTATCCCTTTATTTGGGTCTCATACATTTTCTTATATGCTCCATTTTTTTGTAATAACTGTTCATGATTGCCACTTTCGACAACGACACCTTTATTTTAAAAACAAAGATATTATCTGCATTTTTTTATTGTTGATAATCTATGAGCAATTATTAAGGTTGTTCTTCCTTGTTTCAGCTCTGTTATAGCTTTTTTCCTACACTTTGTTCAGTCTCACTATCTATATTAGCTGTAGACTCATCTAGTATTAGTATTTTTAGGATTTTTTTGCTAGTGCTCTTGCCAGACAAATAAGTTGTTTTTTTCACCTGTAGAAAAATTACTACCTCCTACTTCAACTTTAGACTCTAAAAGAGTGATTTTCTAAAATAAACTCTCCCCCGACTTGAATCAATGCTTTTTTTGGCTAATTGTTTATCACCTGAAGTTGTTATATTTTTCTAATAAAGTTCCTTCGAATAAAAATGAATCTTGAAGTACAATTGCTATATTTTTCCCTAAGGTATTTTCTACTATATTCAGAAATATCTTTTTCCACCAATCTTCAACACGCCTTTATTCGGTTCATAAAACTTAACTACCAAATTCATTATTGTACTTTTTACCGCTTCCTGTATGACCTACAAAAGCAACTGTTTGATTTTTCTTTTTATTTCTAGATTTATATCTTTTTAAAACATAGTCATCTTCATTATACGCAAAAATATAAGTTCTTAAATTCAATATTTCCTCGAAATCTTCAGTTCTTTGCATATCAATGTCTTTTTCAACTTCTAATTTAAGAATTTCTTGAATATTATTCGCTGCCCCTACTGCCCTAACATATGTTGAAATCCCCATAGTGAAGTCTGCTATTCTATAGATTATATCTGTAGTATAGTTTATAAATAAATAAACCATACCTAGTGTAACTCCAAAAATATTGTTATTAAAACTTGAATATGCGTAGTAATAAACTATTCCGATAAATAAGATAACTCTATAAACTCCTGTAATATTATGAAGGAGTAAGCTATCTACTTGATTTAGTTTCTTCCAATAGACATAACGCTCAATATTATGCTTATTCCAATCTGCAATACTTGCCTTTTTCTCTGTTGAATGCTTTTTATTACTTCTAAATTTTGATAATTTTTCATTTATTATTCCGTTGCTTTCTGAGAATTTTACGTCTATAGCCTTTTTATACTATCAATAGTCAGTTTATTGTAGATTTTTAAAACAAAATACATTATAGGTAATAACAACAGCATAAATAATGCAAATCTATAATCTACATAAAAATAACACTACGTAAGAAAATAGGATTTTTAATGTTATTATCATTATTTGAATAAAACTTGATACAAAAAAATGTTCTAATCTGATTAACATCACTTGTTATTCTTGAAACTACGGAACCTGCTGGGATATTATCAAAATATCTTATCGGTAAGCTTTGGATATGATCATACACTTGCATCTGAATGCGAACATATATTTCATTAGCACCTTTTACTAAATATATATTTCTAATATAATTCGAAATACCTGAACAAAGTAAAATTAAGCCATAACCTAATGCAATAGTTAAAGACTTGAGAACTATTTGTCTAGTGACACTTCCCTCGATTCCGTCAAAAAAACTTTCGATAGAACATATACACCAAGAACACCTAATGCGACATTTAACACAGAAAATACTGTCCCTAGTATATATTCTTTTTTTGAATTTTTTTATGTAAGGTAGAAATTGTAATAATGGATTTTTAGTCTTCATATTGTTCTACCTCCTTATTTTTTGATATTCATCTAACTCTCTATACCACGTACATTTTATCTAAGAGTTCCTCATGGCTTCCCTCACTTAAGACTTCACCATTTTTCTAATACTAATATTTTTATCCGCATGACGAACTGCTGAAATTCTATGCGAAACTATAATATTTGTCTTCCCTTGCCTATGATTCTTAATATTTTTCAATTATTGTTTTTTTCTGTATTAGCATCTACAGCGCTTAGACTATCATCTAAAAATTAAGATGTCTGGATTAGCTAAAATTGCCCTAGCTATACCTAACCTTTGCTTTTTGTCCCCCAGAAAGTGAAATTCCATTTTTCCCCTACTAGAGTATTTATTCCATCTTTGAAATTTTCTATATCTTTTTTATATCTGATAATATTAAAGGCTTGTTCTAAATTATTCTCTAAGTTTTCGCGATAAAATAAGATATTTTCTTTAATAGTTTTTAGAGAATAATTGATATTCTTGCGGTGCATAACCCATTTTTTTCTCTGACAGAATAATCATAGTATTTTTCTATACCCTGATTATCTAACAATAAGTTTGCCTTTTTCGATGGGATAAAGTCTCAACAATTGTTTTATTAATGTTGTTTTTCCACTCCCAGTTTTACCTACTATTCCTATCGTCTCACCTTTATTAATTTTTAAAATTAATATTTTCTAATACATTTTTATCATCGTATAGAAGTTAAAATTTTTTTAAACTCGATACTATCATTAAATTCGAAAATCATATTCAGCTAAATCATTATTAACTTCTGGTTTTTCTATCTGATATTTCTAAAACTCTTTTTTTGTCGCTTGACGAATTTCAATAATAATTATCACTAATTCAGAAATTGCTATATATGGCCATTGCAGCATACCTATTACTACGCATACAGATATTAACTCACCCTATTGTCATCATACCTGAATTAATAAAATAAAAAAACCACATGCTACTGCTAAGACATAACTGATTGCCGCTGAAATAGTATTTAAAGGTTGATATATTAATGTCTTCTTCATATATTTTTCATTGCTTTTTTTGAATAACTTCTTAGTTTTTTTCTACGAAACTATTACGCACCTTATCTAATAAGCTATAAGCTCGAATAACACGAATACCCTTAACATTTTCTAATGTTTCTTCAGTTATTTGATCCATTGTTTTTTTGCCATTTTATTATAATATTTTTCTTGTATACCTCGTCTACTTACCAAATAGATTGTTTGGATTACTAGTGGTATATGAATTAATAAAAGATATATTAGATTAGACTTATTTAAAAATCAGAACACTTATAAAAAAATATTATAAATTATACCATCGAAAAACTAGTAAGATACCATAACCAAAAAGCTTGTGCTATATAGTTTGATATATCGTTAGTTGATCTACTAATAACTTCCCTATACTGAATCTACTGAAAAAAATACCGGGGTATGTCCATAAATATCATTTTGAAGTTCATATGTTAAATCTTTAATAACCTTATCATAACCAATAAAAGTATAATATTCTTTTAAAATAATAGACTATATATAAAGCTATCCCCGCAATAATAATTTTGGTAATTTCATTTACAACACCATTAAAAATCTATTTCCTTATTTGCTATTCCGTCAACAATAAAACTTAATCTATCAGAAGGATATAGGGTAAAAGTAATATGAAGCTATTGAGGCTATCAAAGCAATTAATATTCTTACTTTATCTTTATAAATAATACTACCAATTTTTTTCATAATATCAATATTACTGACTTCATTATTCATTGTTTCACCTTCTTTACTAAATTAATTTATAAAAAGAGGTATTAAACCTCTTGTCTATAAATATTTTTTTATATGCATTTTTCCTTAAATTCCTCAATCGCCTCTTTTGCTAAACTATCTACTAATTCATTTAATTCAACACCTGTGTGTGCCTTAACTTTTATAAAATGTAATTTTACTTTTTGCTGACGCCTTACGAGCGAACTCAACATAATCTTTTGTATAATTTAAATTTGCCTTCCATTCCCCTGTCACCCAAGACTCTATACCTTCATAATCATAGAAAAATTGTTATTTCAGGAATCTTTTTTATCTACTGCGTACCACATAACAAATTTAGCTGCTTCTATTTCTCCAGCAACATTATGTAATTCTGCATATTCTTCTTTATTTCCAGCATGTTTAAATTGATATTTGTTTTCACCATCAACTATGACTACTCCCGATCCATATATTTTTGTATGCTCTGTCAAAACTACCATCAATATATGCATAAACACCGTCTACACTTTCTATATTTTTTTCTTTCTAAATTTATTATTATTTAAAAAAACCATAGGCATCCTCCATGTTATCAAAACTTTTTGTATATCGCTCCTTTATAGCCTATGACTTGTTTTTGGCACTCAGGCCAAGTTAGGTACACTCCTACTTTCCTTCCTTTTTTTACCGCGTAATACTTTCTCATTAAAAATCTCCTATTCATTCTTTCCTTACTAATTATACTATATAAATTTTTTTCAAGTAAATTTTTTTGTTAGAAATTCTCTTTTTATTTAATACTATTTTTTTATAAAATAATACATTAAAAAAACAACGTTTATAAAATTTATCAATTGAATTTTTTTGCTCATTTTAATGTAAAATTGAAGTGCTTATAAATTTTTTTAATAAAAATTTTAAGAATAAACACATTTTAGGAGAATTACAATGAGTAAATATCATTTTATAGGTATTAAAGGATCTGGAATGAGTTCTCTTGCTCAAATCGCTTATGATATGGGGCATGAAGTACAAGGATCTGATGAAGAAACCTATTTTTTTACACAAGAAAAAAATTAGAGCAACGTAATATCCCTATGTATGGGTATAACGTTGAAAATATTAAAGACGGCTTTGAGGTTATTTTTAGGAAATGCCTTTGATGAAACACATATCGAATACCGTGCGAGCAAAAGACTTAGGTCTAAAAATCTATACTTACGCACAATTTTTTTAGGGAAAAATTATTAGATGAAATCCCTTCTATCGCGGTAACTGGTGCACATGGTAAAAACTACTACATCAACAATGGTTAGTAATATCTTCAAACATAACTTCGTGACATCTTACCTTATTGGTGATGGTACAGGTCATGGTGAAAAAAATTCTGACTACATTGTTGCGGAAGCATGTGAGTATTATCGTCACTTTTTAGCTTACCACCCAAAAGTATGCGATAGTAACTAATATTGACTTTGACCACCCTGATTACTTTAACGATGAACATGATATGTTCGATGCTTTCCAAAGCTTTGTTAACCAAGTTAAAGATACTGTTGTTATTTGTGGGGATGACCGCCTTGCTTCTCAATTAAAACCTAGTACAGCAAAAGTTGTTACATATGGATTTAATGAAGGTAATGATTATCAAATAAAAAAATGTAAAAACTACTTCAGAAAATAGTGAATTTGATGTTTATAAAAAAACTCTGAATTATTAGGAACATTTACTATGGCTGTTTTTTTGGACTACATGATATTTCAAATGCTACATCTGCAATCGCATTAGCTGATATTTGTGGTCTAAGTACTGATGAAATCCAACAATCACTTGGTTCATATCACCATGCTGAAAGAAGATTTACTGAGCACAAAGTTGGAACTAATGTTGTTGTTGATGACTATGCTCATCACCCAAGTGAAATTAAAGCAACAATAGATAGTGCGCGTAGAAAATATAGTGACAAACAAATTATTGCAATATTCCAACCACACACATATACACGTACAGCTAAATTCTTAAATGAGTTTGCTGAAAAGCTTACTAACTGCAGATAAGGTATTCCTATGCCCTATTTTTCGCTTCAGTTCGTGAGAAAGAGAAAATTGTTGGTATTGAAGATTTACAAAAAGTTACACCAGGTTCAGAAATTATCTATGGTGAAGAAAACTTTGATAAATTAAACTTCGATAATAGTGTTATACTGTTCATGGGAGCTGGAAATATCAATAAACTTTGTAATAAATTTGTGGAACAAAACTCAAATAAATAATTGTACAAATATTAAATAAAATAAAGGAAGAATTTTTAAGGAGGAAATAAAAAAATGCTAGATATTAATTGGCAAATATTGGCTTATGCTGGAATTTTTTTCTTGCAGGCTTAGGTGTATTAATCGCCTGTGTAAGTCTTTGCTAGAACTTTAGGTACTGTAAGAAAATCTCTTGCTGCTGCAACTGAATGCGTAGAAGATGTTACAGATATCGCTGAAGACGCATTAAAAACTTGCTCAAGATTTAAACGAAACTATTAAAAAAAGTTGAAGGAAATTTAGAACCTATTATGTTAGAAACTAATATTTTTACTTCAAAACACTAATATTCTTGCTGAAGATCTTCAAGTTAAATCTGAAAAAAATTAGATCCATTATTTAATTCTGCTGAAGGATTGGCTAATTCAATTAATGGATTACAAAGTTCTGTAGACAATATGAAATCTAATGTTACAAACTTCAAAAGCGAAAAGTGATAAGCGAAAAAGAAAACTTTGCAGAAAAAAAGTAGAAGAAAATAAAGAAAAAAAGCTTCTAAATTATTAAACAAATTTTTTAAAAAAAGATAAAGTTGAAAAAAAGAAGAACTTTAATTTTAAAAAAATACCACGAAAAGAAACAGTTAAATTTTACATTTAATTGTTTCTTTTTTTCAAAAATCTTAATTTAACTTGTATAAAAAAACATCACTAAAAGTGCTATTAAATGGCTAAATAAAAAGAATTATCATGGAATACGTTTTTCTTTGAAATTTTTTAAAAATTTGAGCTTTCCTCTTGATTTTTATTTGCAATATACTATATTATACTCAAAGTAAAATAAAAAAATTAAAAAGGAGAAAAAAAAGTATTATGTTAAACGAATTTAAAAAAATTTGCTTTTAGAGAAATGTTCTTGATTTAGCAGTTGGGGGTTATTATCAGGGGCTGCGTTTGGTAAAATCGTTAGTTCATTAGTAACTGACATTATGATGCCAATTATCGCTCTTGTATTCCCATCTAAGCCAGATTTCACTAATTTAGCTTGGGAAGGTATCAAGTACGGTAACTTCATCCAAGTTAGTATTGACTTCTTAATCACTGCATTTGCTATCTTTATCTTTGTTAAAGCTATTAACACTGCTAAAAGACAAAAATGTCTAAAGAAGAAGAAGCTGAAGAAACAGTTGAAGTTGATTCTAAAGAAGAACTTCTTAAAAGAAATCCGTGATTTATTAAAAAAATAATATTTGATTAAAATTATTAAAAGGTCTGACATTGTCAGACCTTTTTTTATTATTATAATTTAGTAATTTCTCATTTATTTCTCTTATACTTTTTCTTATACTAAAATACTTTACTACACCTATTACTACATATATTATACTAGCAAGTAGAATCATTGATAAAAAAATGCTGTAAAAGCTGCTAAACCATTTTAAATAGTAACCTGCTAGTACCAGCGGTAAAAGTATTAAGCAATAATGAGCAATAAAAAGTTATTTTTAATATTATCATTAAAGCTTTACTTTGGAATATATTACTTGCTAAACCTTGTAGTAACCCTAAAAATAGCAAATACAATCGTCTCAACTAGTACAGCTGTATTCACGCTACTAAAACTTTCAATAAATATTGGTTTTTCCTGGAGAGAATTCTCCGTAAGCCATACTAAATATTAAATTAAGTAGATTACCTGCACCAATACCTAACAACATATATATAACTAATTTTTGAAATGTTCTCATTTTTCTTTCCTCCTATAAGCCAAGTTTAGTTTTAAAATCTTTTTAACAATCTGCGAGATACATAACTAATATCTGAATTTTTTTATAAACTATAACTATTGTTCCTCTAATACTTAAATCCAAATTTTTTTAATAAATTTAATATTAGCTATCTCACTTTGTGATATTTTTTTACAAAATCTTTAGTTAATAAGTTATTCATTTCATACAATTTCTTTCTTACGACAAACTTTCCTTTTGTTGTAACTACAAAAACTTTCCTATCTTCTACAAAGACTCTTATTATATCCGAAATATCTAATACACAAACTTGATCATCAGCTATTCCAACTAAATAATCTTCTTTATATTCTATATAATTTACCAACTCTTGAACTTCATCATTTATCTTATCCGTTGATATTGTTACTAATATTTCTTTAAACTTTTTCATCAATATTTAATTCTACTTTCATAATTTATCACCACCTTTTTCTCTTTTTGTTACTTATATTTTTATATAATTAAATTGTAAAAATCTACAACAAATGTATATGTGGTTAATTCTCATGCCTATATGGTTATAAATAAAAAGAGTCCAGTTAATTATGAAATTAACTGAACTCCTTAATATTAATTTATTTTTAAATTTTTGTGTCAGATAAAAGTGCTTGAAGTGATTCTTTAGCTACATCACCTTCAACAGTTAAAGTTTTTTTCTTGGATATTAACTTCAACACTATCAACATTTTCTAATTTAGATAATTTATCTTTAACAGTAGCTACACAGCCACCACATTTTTACACCTTCGATATTATAAGTATTTTTTTCATGATTATTCCTTCTTTCTTATTAATTTAATTTTATTCTTTTTTTAATCTTAACGCATTTAATACTACTGATACTGAGCTAAAACTCATTCTCTGCCCCTGCTAACATAGGATTTAATAAAGGACCTCCAAATAGATACACAATACCCATTGCAAAAAGGAATACCTATTACATTGTAGAAAAAAACGCCCAGAATAAGTTTTCTTTTATATTCCTTATTGTTTTTTTCTACTTAAGTTTATCACATTAACAACAGTATTTAAATCTGATTTAATAAAGTACTACATCTGCGAGCATCTATAGCTACATCTGTACCCGTACCAATGGCTAATCCTACATCAGCTTGAACTAAGGCTGGAGCATCATTGATTCCATCTCCTACCATAGCAACTTTTCTTCCTGATTCTTGTAATTTTTTTATTTCATTTGCTTTATCTTCTGGTAATACTTCACTTATAACTTTATCTATTGATAATTCTTTAGCTATTGCTTGTGCTGTTTTTGCATTATCACCAGTTAACATTACTACTTCTATACCTAGTTTATGCAACTGCTCTACTGTTTTTGCACTACTATCTTTAACTTGATCAGCTACAGCAATAATTCCAGAAAGCACATTATCTATTGCAATGTATAAAGGTGTTTTTACCTTCAGAAGCATATTTTTTTCAGCATTATTAATATTATCTGCAATATTAACATTATTATTTAACATTAGTTTTTTTATTACCAATTAGGATATTTTTTTATTATTTACTACTGCAACTACACCTAAACCTACTAGAGAATTAAAATCTTTTTACTTCTAAAATTTCAAGATTTCTATTTTTTTAGCTTCTTCTACTATTGCTAAACCTAGTGGATGTTCAGAAAGATATTCAACACTTGCGACCATCTGTAAAATTTCTTCTTCAGTATAGTTATTATATGTTAATACATTAGTTACAGCAAGTTTACCTTCTGTTAATGTTCCAGTTTTTGTCAAATACTACTGTATCTACTTCTTTAGTTATTTGTAGAGCTTCTGAACTTTTTTATTAAAATACCATTTTTCTGCACCTTTACCTGTCCCAACCATAATAGCTGTTGGTGTAGCAAGACCCTAAAAGCACATGGACAAGCTATAACAAGAACTGAAATTATAATTGTAAGAGAAAAGATCCATGTTTCTCCTCCAACAAAATACCATACTCCTCCGGCTACTAAAGCCAAAGTAATAATGATAGGCACGAATACACCTGATATTTTATCAGCTAATTTTGCTATTGGTGCTTTAGAGCTTTGAGCATCTTCTACTAGTTTTATTATTTGAGATAAAGTAGTATCTTCACCTACTCTAGTAACTTTCATTTTAAAGACACCTGTTTTATTTAGACTAGCACCTACTACTTTACTGTCTACACTTTTTTCTACCGGTAGACTTTCACCTGTTAACATTGATTCATCAACTGATGAGTACCCTTCAATTACAACACCATCTAAAGGTATTTTTTCTCCCGGACGTACTAATAATACATCACCCACAACTATTTCTTCTACGTTTACTACTGATTCAACACCGTCTTTGATAATGTTTGCTGTTTTTGGTGCAAGATTTATTAGTTTACTTATTGCATCAGTTGTACGACCTTTTGATACAGCTTCAAAATATTTACCTAAAGTTATTAAAGTAAGTATAACCGCAGCAGATTCATAATATAGATTCATCGCTGCATGTTTATCACCTAAATAAGCTAAGATAGTAGAGTATAAGCTATATAAAAATGCTTTGCTCCAGTACCAAGTGCTACAAGTGTATCCATATTTGGTCTTCTTCTAAATAAAGATTTTTGTTCCTACTATGAAAAAAACTGTCTTCCTAAATATATTACCGGTAATACTAATATTAACTGCACTGTTGAGTATAATCTAGGACTTTGCATTGGTGTCAGGATACTTGGTATCAGTAAGCCAAACATATCTGCCATAGCAATATATAGTGCGGGTATAGTAAAAAAATGCAGAATAAAAAAATCTTTTTCCATACATTATCGATTTGTTTTTTTCTTTTTTTATCTACTTGGTTATCTATACTTTTTATCAATATCTAATTTAGCTTTATAACCAGCTTTATCCACTTCTTGCTCAATTTGTCCTACACTTAGTACATTTTTATCAAATCTAACAAACATTTTTTCGGTTGTCAAATTGACTGTTACTTCTTCTACACCGTCTAGTGATGAAATTGCATCTTCAATACTATTTGCACATGATGCACAGCTCATTCCTTCAATTATGAAAGTTTTTTCTTCAATACTTGTAACTAAGCTAAGTCTATAACCTGCTTTTTCTACAGCATTTATTATATCTTCACTGCTCACATTGGAATCTCTTGTTAAAGTAAGTTTTTCTGTTGCTAAGTTTACACTAACATCACTGACACCTTCTAAACTTTTAACACTTTCTTCAACATGCGCTGCGCAAGATGCACAACTCATTCCATCTATTGAGTACACTTCTTTTTTATTCATAAATTTCACCTCATTAATTTAATTATCATATGTTTTTGTTTACATCTGTAATCTCTACATAAATAATTATACTACTTTTCGTTTACATTTGTCAATGATTTTTTTATAAAAATTAAAATACCCTAAAACAATTGTTCTAGGGTATTAGTTATTCTAGTTTACTACATTAGCTGATGTTCCTGTTTTTAATTACTTCTACAGTCACTTCTAATCCACCTTCAACAAGGTTCTGAATAGCTGTTTCTGTGTAAAAATGCTGTATGTGGTGTATAAATTACATCATCACGATCTATTAGTGTTTGTAGTAATTCATCATCAAATTCTTTATCTTCGAAGTTTTTAGGCACATATTTACCTTCATTTTCATAAACATCTAATCCCGCACCTAACAGTTTCCCACTATCAAGTGCGCGTAGTAATGCTTTAGTATCAACTAACATACCTCTTGCCGCATTTAACAAGATAGAGTTATCTTTCATTTTTTTGATAAAAATTCATCATTTACCATATGATTATAATCTTTTATAGCTGGCATATGGATAGTTATAATATCTGAATTAGTAATAAGATCATCAATGTTGTCAACATATTCTAATACTTCACGAGCAGCATCATTAGGATAAATATCGTAACCTAGTACTTTTGAACCTAAAGCCTTAAATAGTTTAGCTGCTTGTGTTCCAATTCTACCTGTTCCTATTACACCTACTGTTAATGTTCTTAGTTCTCTTGATAAGATACCAGGATTCCATGTGAAATTGTGTTTTTCTACATTTCTTTGGATTTTATTAGTATTTCTACTAATTCTTAAAGCTGTTGTTAGTACATGCTCAGCGATTGCGTTTGGAGAATAAGAAGGAACATTAGTCATTTTAATATCCAATTCTTTCATTAATTCTAAATCATAAATGTCAAATCCTGCAGAACGTGTAGCAAATACTTTTTATCCCTTGCTCTTTTGCGTATTCATAAACTTCTTTTTTTCGAAAAGGTTTATTTTTGGGCAAGAACTACACCATCTTTACCGTCTAATAAATGTTTATTACTAGCTGTTAGCTCTTCTGAATGCACATCAACTTCCACTTCAGGATGTGAAGCAATCCAATTATTTAATGCACTTTTTTTCATCTTCTCTTAAATTAAATAGTACTAGTTTCATACTCATGGTCTCCTTTATATTTGGTTATAATAATAACAAATTTTTTTAATTTATAATATAATTTTATCATAAAACTATAATTACATAAACTTTATAAACTTTCCTTAACTATCTTTTTTTAAGTTCCAAAAAAATAATTCTTCATTATTTTTTTAACTTCTTTATACACTTTAACATCTTTTTGGCAATTTTTTTGATTATAGCGGTTTATCCAAATAATATTCCAGTCAGCATTATTAGCCCCTATAACGTCATTTTTCCAATGAATCACCTATGAAGAATAACTTGTTTTTATTTAAATCTAATTTTTTTCTCTGCATGTTCAAAAATTCTTTTTATCAGGTTTATTTATACCAAGGTCGCTAGAAACTATAATATTATCTTTATGTATCCAATTTTTCTACACCTAGTACCTTTACCTTTGACCATTGATGATCACTAGGCCCATTTGTAATAACTGCAAGTTTAATATTATTTCCAAGGGAATAATCTAAGATACTTTTTGTTAGCTCAGTCATTTCTAAACGTCCTTGATTTTTTTCTTATATTCTTTTTGAAAATTTAGTGCCTCTTCATCACTTAATATAATATTTAAATCATTTTGTAGCTTGTTTAACTCGGTAAATGTGATATTCATCTACAGTCATATTTCCGTTTCTTGAATCTTCATATTTTTTCCTCACTATAGTACCTACTTAAACAATATAACTTCTCAATATCAACTTTGTGTTTAAACAATTTATTATACGCATCTCTAAATGGAACTATTTGCTCATACAAAGTATCATCAACATCAAAAACAAAACCCTAACATAGACTTCTCCTTAAAATAAAAAAATTTTATCAACTTAGTTGATCATTCGGAAAACAATAGCGTAATCCTAATAAATTTCAAATCGAACGTCATTTTTAAACATACAATAATATAATTATATATATAATTTAGGAGATAGTCAATAAATACCCGAACATAATAAATAACTCCTTAAAACTATGTTCTAAGGAGTTGTTTATTTATTTCAATGCATCTACTACTTTACTACTATTGAACTTTCTTTCCCAATCTTTTTCAAAATCAATTACTGATTTATCAGTATATGGATGCCAAATACTTGTTTCTAATACATCTGGCGCTACTGTAGCGGCTTCTGCACCGCAAAGAAGTATATTTTTGAATTGTTTAACATTTTTTTAAAACTTGCTGCTAATATTTCTGTTTTTATAATCTTTCAATAATTCTTTTTATCTCAACAATAACTTCTTCTGCATCTTGTCCAATATTTTTCTAATCTATTCACATAAGGAGCTACATAACTCGCACCATTTTTTCTGCATGACTAATGCTTGCATTGCAGATAACACCGCTGTTGCAGTGACATTAATACCTTCTTTGTCACAAAGTCTAATAGCTTCTAATCCTTCTTTTTGTAACTGGAATTTTTTTATAAAAAAAATGTTTCTCCAAAATATGCTTTTTAGTGTCTTAGCTTCTTCTAATATCTTTTGTGCAGAATTTTCAGTCGTTTGAACATGAATTTCATACTTATCATAAGCAAACTCTTTAATTTCTGCTAACTTTTTCTTCTAAAGGTTTATCTATTTTTAGATAGTATACTTGGATTTGTTGTTATTCCCTGCTATACTGTAATATTTAGCTATTTCTTTTTGCTTTATTAATATCTGCACTATCTAATAATATTTTACTCATTTTTTTGCCCTCCAATATTTCTATTACTTCTCCCAAGTTTGTTAATATTCTGTCTGCTGTGTCTTCACATTCTTTATCTACAGTAAACATATCCGGAACCATAAATACCATCGCACCTGAAGCTTTTTCCAGCCTTTTATCCCTGCTTTTTGAATCTTCTAGAATCAAACAATCTTTTGGATCTACATCTAGTCTCTCAGCGACTAATAAAAATACATCTGGTGCTGGTTTCCATTTTCCACCTCTGCTCCACTAGCTATCTCATCTATATTTTTTTCTAACTTTGTTTTTTTCTAAGTTATTTTTTTAATATCTGCCGTATCTGATGAAGAAGCAACTGCAATTTTGTAATTATTTTTCTCTTAAATATTTTTAATAATTCCTCCACATAAGGCATTTTTTTCTGGGACCAACTGTATACAAAACATTTTTCAATATATTCATAATGATCATCTACCAATTTTTTTCCCATCTACATTTGTTCCTTGAAAATAATCAATCCAAAAATTGATAAATATTTGCTTTAGTAAATCCTAAAACTTTCAAAGTTTCCTCTTTAGTCATATTATAACCTTGAGCTTTCGCTGAATTTATAAAAAGCTTCTGTAGATAGACTTTCTGTGTCGACCATTAGGCCATCCATATCAAATAATACCGCCTTAATTTCCATAGTCGCCTCCTATATTATTATTCTTTTACATATTTAATTATAATCTATAAACATTTTCTTTACAAACTATTCTTTTTCTACTAAATAAAGTTGGAGCATATATATATACTCCAACCAAACATATTATCCTCTTGTTTTTCCACCTGCTACATTATATGTAACACCATGAACATAGCTAGCTCTATCACTTGCTATATAAGCAACTAAATCTGCTACTTCTGATAGTTTTCCATCACGTCCTAATGGAGTAGTTTTTGTACTTGTATATCCTGCACGAATTTGTTCTACTGTTACACCACGAGTATAAGCTAATGCCTCTTCATAAGCTAATGTTCTTAATCCAGTTGCTTCTAAGATACCAGGTGCTACTCCAACAACTCTTACTCCTTGTTTTCCTAATTCTTTTTGCCCAAGAACGTGTTAATGAATTTACAGCATTTTTACTTGCTGCATAAATACTTTGTCCTTCTGATCCTTCTAAACCAGATTCTGATGACATATTTACTATTACACCGCTACCTTTAGCTACAAGTACACGGCCAACTTCTTGAGAGAAGATAAATAGACCTTTTACATTTATATCCATAATTTTTGTCGTATACTTCGTCACTAAACTCATATTTCCCTTCAGGATCATTTTTTTATCTACTAATAAACGAGGAATATTAATTCCAGCGTTATTTACAAGGATATCGATTGTTCCAAATTTTTTTCTAAAGTTTTTAGCTACAACTTCTTTAACATCACTTCTCTTAGTTACATCACATTTAACATATAGTAATTTATCATTATCAGACTCTTTTTTTCTGCTAAGTCACTTACTACTACGTTACATCCTTGATTTAAGAATTCATCAACTACTGCTGCTTCAATACCTGATGCTCCACCTGTTACTACTACTGTTTTTTTCCTTCTAAATTTAACCAACTCATAATTATTTCTCCTTATTATTTTTTTCTATTGTAATTTTTTTGTATTAATATCAATTGCTGGACAACTTTTTCTCTTCTACTACAATTGCTCCTGGTAATAGGTTATCTAAATCTCCTGAAAAAAATGAACTGTTAGATGACCCTAAATCAACTAGGTTCTTCTCCGCTACATCACCTACACCTAGAATTTTAAATTCTTCTCCATCTACTTTTTAAAGTTTGTCCAACTTCTATAGTAGCATTAGTAGGTACTACATCAATCCCATAGCAATAATCTTTCAACATATCTGGTGCATTATCTCCAAAAAGGATAAACATCCCATCACCAAATTCACCTACAAGACTTCCTTTACTTTTTATTGTATTTTCATAAATTATCATACTCATTCTTCCTTTGCTTATATTTTTATTCATTCATTTACGGTCGACTATGTCGTTAATGTAGGAAGCGAAGACCGCTTCCTATAAAATTTTAAGAGTACATTCCAAAGCTTGCTAACCAAGCTACGATAACCCTTGGTACCCCAATAATAAATCTTGAGTAAAGTACTGATACTACCCCTACTTCTACTGTTTCTGGTTCAGCTTCTGCAAGACCTAAACCAACTGGGATAAAGTCACAAGCACATTGTGTATTGATTGCGAATAATGCAGGTAATGCTAATTGTGGAGGAATAGTTCCTTTTCCGATTTCAACCCCAATTAATGTACCGATAATTTGTGCAATTACTGCACCAGGTCCAAGTAACGCTGATAATAATGGAATAGAACATACAAATCCTAAAGCTACTAATCCAAAGATGTTCCCTGCTAGCGGAGTTAATAATTTAGCAAACCAGTTACCAAATCCTGATCCTTGGATAACCCCTATTAACATCGCAACAAATGCCATAAATGGTAAAATTGTTGTAATCATTGATTGAACTGCATCTCTTGCGACTTGGTATAATGTATGAACTACTTTACCAGCACCCATACCGATTTTTTGAATAACAGATGATTTAGCATTTTCTGCTAAACTTTGTGAAACTTTTTTATCTGCACTATATTTAAATTCACGTTTTGGTTCTTCTTGAGTTTTTTCCTCAACTACTACTTCTTCACTACCTTCAGCTAATGAGATTTGGTCTAATCCTACAGCTGAAACATAAATATCTTCTTTAATAAATTTAGCAAGTGGTCCACTTGGTCCAACAGGCATAATGTTAACTGTTGGAATTCTTTTTTGTGGATAAATACCACAACGTAATGTTCCGCCACAGTCAATAATTGCTAAGAAAATTTCTTCGTCTGGTACTGATGTTTTAAATCCATTAACCGCTGTAGCACCTGTTAATTTTACGATTTTTTCTACGATTTCAGGTTCAGCTCCACCACCTGTGATATATAAAATTTTATCTTTTCCTGGTTTTGGAGTTACTACTAAAGGCCCACCGAAACCACCACTACCTTTTTTTCTATTTTAATTGTTCCGTATGTCATAATTATTTCTCCTAATCCTACGCTTTTTAATTCATTACTTAATTCAATTTTTTTGTTGTTTCATAACTATTTTTTTGTTGTGAAATCTGTAACCCATCCAGCAAAGAGTTCATTACTAACCCTACAAGAAGGTATCTAATTGCTAATGGTGTAACGTCTAATCCTAATTGAGTAATTCCATTTGCAATACCTAAGTAGATGAAAATTTCACCAACGTTAATGTGTGGAAATATCCCACTGTTTGTATGACAGTGATATGATGCAGATGCATAATAACTAGGTTTCATACGTTCTGGTAAAAATTTACCCATTGATAATGCCATAGGGTTTGCTAACATAAATGCAGAAACGAATGGTAAAATTCCGTAAGCTAAAATTACATTTTTAGAACACACTTTAGCAAATTTTTCTACTCTGTGTGGTCCAATAAAAGCAACTAATGCATTCATAAATACAAGAAGTAATAATACTTTCGGTACGATTCCTCCAACCCAACTTACGAATACTTTTGCACCTTCGTCAAATAAACCTGTAAAGCCTGATGCTAATTTAACAATATAATCCATATTGTCCTCCTTATAATATTTAATTTAATTTTAATTTTTTTGCTAATTTCCCAAATGGACTTGGCTCCATTTCAACCTGTCCACCAGCAGAAATTGTTTTATAATTAACAACTCCGTCAAGCACTGCACTAGTTAAAGATGCTGATAGTTTTATCGCTTTACAATCTTCTCTATTTATAGTCCCTACTTTAAGACCATTGAAATATTCAAATTTTTTAAATCTAGCAAGTACTGTTACTCCTTGCATAGCTTCTCCAGTGATAACCTTATCATTATCGTCTATAGCTAGCATAACAATTGCTCCCGCACGTGCAACACCTTTTTTTCTTCCTATTACTACTCTACCTATTCGTCTAAGTTTACTATAGCTTCGTTTGAAACTATTTAACTGAACATAAGTTAGAGCATACTGTAAAATAAACGCTAAAATAAAGAGTATTCCTAAAACTATTAAATTCATATGTCCTCCTAATTGCTATCTATATAAATTAGTATTTTTTTATAAAGTAATTTACTAATAAGTCATAATTATCTATTTTTAGATATATCTATAATTAATTTTTTTCATCTTTAATAATAGAAATTAATTCATCATAGGTTTTTAGCTAAAAATCAACCCATTTTTTTCTCCTTCAGGTACACACGCCATAAATATTAGTTTTAAGTCTTTATTATCCTTAAATCCTTTTTTCGCTTACCCCTAGAGCAATTATTAAATCATCTCCCAGTTTATTTATCGTATGTGGAAATGCTACATTTTTTTCTCAAAAAAATCATAGACGATTTTTTTCTCTTTCTCTGATTCTCTTTAAAAACTTATCATCTACTAAATGCTGTTTTGTTAACTCTTCTATCATAAAATCAATATTTTTCAGCATATGTTTTTTTACTATCACATTTGAAAAAAATGTCTCTCTCTCATCGAGCTTAGCAATACTGATTCCATTCCTCGAATACTAGGATTATTCATTTTTATTAACATATTGTAGAAAATTAATTTCTTTTTTTCAAGTACATCTTATCTAAAAATTTCATTTTTGATAAATAACCAGCGTTTCTGTTTCAAACTTTATATCTTCAGTAGAAATTATAATATTAAATTTACTATAATCAACTTTTTTTCAAAAGTGGTGTATGCTGATACTTGTGAATTTACTATTATACTTTCTATTTCATTTATCATAAGTTTGCTATATGCTGGTCCTGAATTAGTTATCAACAAGATACTTAGATTTTTCAGATTGAACTTTTTATTTTTCTTCAATAATGTTTCAAAATATATTGCTAGATAACTAATTTCATCTTCTGAAACTATATAGTTATACTTATTGTTAATTACTTTTACTGGCAGTTTTAGCAATTTTATATGATACCGGATATTGTTCTTTAATTTTTCTCTTTCATATTGTTGTTATATCTAACACCATATTTTTAATCGTTCCATTAAGAAGTATATGTGATAGATAAATTCTTCAATTATATCCGAAGTATCAAATTCAAGTCCATACTCGTAAACAACTGTTTCTAAAATTTCCTGAACAAGTTTTTGTATACTCTTCAGTATATTTTTAGATTTTTCTCTTATTTTATTTATTTTTGTAGGAACTCTCATCGTAGCAAAAGCAAATCGCTAAAAATTTGATTTCATCAGTGGATAAGTTTATCTTATATTTATTCTCTATATAATTACTTATCTCTTTAATAAAAAGGTTGCGCATAGTTGTTTAATAATTCTTCATATTGCTTTTTCTTCAAAGTTTAGATAAAAGCCATTAGCAAATCGATCTAAAAGACACTGTTAAGTATCTGAAAAAAATTCAGCTTTTGCCTGTTTATCAATTTTGTACTTTTCAAATGTTTCATCAAAAAAACATATTATCATCTTTATCAAAAAAATATCTTCCTTGTACATATAATTAAAAAAATATTTTCTAAAATAAAAAAATTCTAATATCTTTTTCTAGACCAACTACTTTAATACCTGTATTAGGTTTTCCTTTTATAACAAGATTATAACTACTTATAATGCCATTTAATTTTTTTATATCGGAATTTAAAGTTGTTCTACTAACTATCATTTCAAAAGCTAAATCGTCTATTAGTGCACTTTCGCCCTGATGAAACTAATGTCTTAAATATATATACTAGCCTTACCTTACTAGAATCAAAATTAACACTAGCTTCATATATAGATCTTTTTCTCTTTAAGTATTCTTCTAACTTTGTAATAAAAAGACTATAATTTGAATTTTTTTATTTTTCTATGTACGCACAGTCTTCAAATAATTCATTTAAAGATTTTTATTTCATTACTAATAGTTTTTTTGAACTTACCTTTAATACATCTAGTAAATATTGATCCTGAACTAAAAAGTTAGATTCTAGTATATTTAGTAGTCTCAAACTTCTATTATCATAATTAAAAAAATCTCCATTTGCTTCACCACCTACATTTATTATAATGTTACCGTTTCAAAAATTAATACAGTTATTTTTCTTTTTAAAAAGAAAAAAACGCTTTAATTTTTTTATAAAACCCTACTCTCATGACTTTAACTACATATATTTCTAAACAAAATAATTTATATAATATAGTTTTTAAATAGAAAAAGCACCCTCAAAAAAATTTAAGATGCTTTTTACTTATTTTATAGACTTTCTACAATATTTTTTTACTATATTATCTATGGTTAAACCATTTTCTTCCATTAATTCTTCTACTTTATATCTGTCATAGAATTTTTTTATTTATCCCATAGTTTTTGTACTTTTTAAGTCTATATTTCCTAGGAAACTTGCTACAGTTTGACCGTATCCACCTTCTACTATACCATCTTCAATCGTTACAACTAACTTATGATTTTTCTTCTAAAGAATTTAATAATTCTTTATCCAAACCTATTAAGAACTTTGGATTTACTAATGTTGCTTCTATATTATGCTTAGATTTCAGTTGTTCAACGACTTTTTCAGCTAAGCCATAAAAGTTTCCAACTCCAAATATCACAACCTGTTTCCCAGCTTTAACTACTTTATTCTTGTTTAAAATAGAATAATCTGTTGTATCTTCTTCTCCAGTTTCCGCAACACTTCCTACAGGAACTCTAATAGCTACTGGATGTTTATCTTGATTAATTGCCCAATCTAACATTGCTAAGTGCTCTTCTTTATTAGTCGGGGCTAGGTAAACAAAGTTTGGTATATGAGATATAAATGGTATGTCAAAAAATCCTAAATGACTTTCATCATTCATTGAGTTTATTGAAGCACCATAGACTAATACTACCCCTGCTTGATTATTTAATGCCATATCATGAGAAAGTTGGTCATATGCTCTTTGTAAGAATGTAGAAAATACTGACCAAATAGGCTTTGCTCCATTTTTAGCTAGGCCTGTTGTCATAGTTGCTGCTTGTTGTTCTGCAATACCGACATCTACAAACTGACTTCTGAATTTTTCTCTTAATTCCCTGTCGAAAACTATTCTTGGTGTCCCTGCATTTACAACAACAGCTAGTGGATCTTCTTCTAATTTTTTAGCTAAATATTGAGATGTAATACCATTGTATGTTTGAGAAGAGGCCCCTTGATTTTTATACTCTCCAGTTTCCAAACTAAATGGTCCCCCTGCATGGAATTTTTCGTGGTCTTTTTCAGCAGGTTCAAATCCTTTACCTTTTTCTGTGTAAATGTGTAATACTACCGGATGATCTATATCTTTTACTTCTTTAAATAATGAAATTAGTTCTTCTAAGTTATTACCATCTTCTAAGTAGTGATAATCATATCCTAATGCTTTAAAAATATTGTTTGTTACCTGACCTTTATTTTCACGTAGCTCTCTTAATGCAGTATATATACCGCCTTTAGGATTTTTAGCAATAGATTGGTCATTATCATTTATTATAATTATTGCATTAGATCCTAATGTAGCTATTGTGTTTAATCCTTCATAGGCCATTCCACCTGATAAAGAACCATCTCCAATAATTGCCACAACATTACCTTTTTCTTTCTTTAAATCTCTTGCATGCAGTATACCACTTGCTAAAGATAAAGAAGTTGATGTATGACCAATAGTAAATAAATCATGCTCACTTTCTTTTGGATTAGTATATCCTGAGACATCATCATAATGTTTAGGAGCTGTAAATGCCTTTTGACGTCCTGTTAACATTTTGTGGATATAAGTCTGATGCGAAACATCAAAAACTATCTTATCAACTGGCGAGTCAAATACATGGTGTAAGGCAACTGTCATCTCCACCATTCCTAAATTTGGTCCACTATGTCCACCATGAACACTTATTTTTTCTAATAATGCTGTTCTTGTTTCATCTACAAGAGTATGCAATTCTTCAATTGTCAATCCTTTAAGATCTTTTGGCCCTGAAATATTTTCTAAAATCATCTTGAATCCTCCTAATTCCACCGATGTATAATATTATTATAACATAAATTAATCTAGTTCAATTATTCATTCTTATTATAGCATCTGTAAATATACTAATCATTCTCTATAAACCATTATATCTTTTTCGCAAACAAATGTAAATATAATTAGGGATAAGTAATGTAACTTTTAAAAAAATATTTTTAGATAAATGAAAGCTTTCACATCGCTTTCAAATCAACTCCCACCACAAAAAAATTTTTAATATAAGTTAACCTATCGTATCACTTTTTTATTTGAAAAAAATTTATTTTTTTAGTTTATCATTATCTAAGTAGAATTTTTCTACATAACTTTATGACTATTAAAAAAACTAAATGTATAATTTATATTTGAGGTGAAATTTATGAAAACAGCATTTGTATGTGATTCAGCATTACAAATTAATCAAGAATTCGAAAAAAATAATCCAATCTTAACTGTAATTCCAGTTGAGGTTCGTCTAGACGATGAACTTTATATAGATAATGTAACTATTACTCCTGAGGTATTTTACGAAAAAAAGTAAATGCTGGTATGAAACCTAGCACTAGCCAACCATCAGTTGGAAGAATCTTAGAAGTATATGAAAAAAACTAAAAAGTGAAGGTTATGAAAGAATAGTAGCTTTTTAGTGTATCTTCAAAATTATCTGGTACTTATTCATCATTCTTACAAGCAAAAAGATCTTATCGAAGGACTAGAAATTAAAGTAATCGATACTGAACAAGTAGCTAGAATGGTAGGTTGTGCAATTGAAAAAAATCGTTAAAGATTTTTACAGCAGGAACACTTGCTTATGAAGATATAGAAGGTAAATACAAAGAACTTTTAGAAAAAAACAAAATGTTCTAGTAACAGTTGAAACTATGGACTTCCTTTATGCTGGTGGACGCTTAACTAAAAGCTCAGTTCTTATTATCGAACTTATTAAATATTCTACCTATTATCACAGTTAAAGATGGTTTTATTAACTGTTTCCGGAAAGCATAGAGGTATGAATAAAGTTCTTACGAAAATGTGTGAAGAAATTAAAGAAAAAAATCCAAAATCACTATTCATACTATATACAAGTGATGATTTACTAGCTAAAGCACAAGATACAATAAAAAAAGTATTTGGAGATATCGAAACTGAAATTGAAGTTGTTTCTCCAGTTATTGGATGCCATGCAGGGCCTCGTGCTCTTGCTATTGGGTATCTTGGATACGATAAATAGAAGAAAAAAAGATGCAATATTTTTTATATTGCATCTTTTTTTCTATAGAACTCTTATTTTTTTCATTCATTTGTTTTCTTACCTTAGAAAAATCTTCTTTAACTACGACAGTATCAGCAATATAATCATGCAATCCTTTTTTCTTAGGTAGTATACCTACTAAAAGATAAGGAATATAGAATAGTACTGTTGTTAGTATTCTTCCCACACCCTCACGATAAATTACATCAGACCACGATAGTTTTTTTCACCTTTATTTGTTTCTACCTTTATCTTCATTATTACTTTTACCTAATGTTTGAGAAAAGAAATATGTCATAAGGATAAAAGTAAGTAAATAATACTATCACAAAGCTTAAAGTAAATTCTCCAATTAAAGAAAGTTTAATCCCTACATTTAAATAGTTTAATGTTGCTGTATTGAACAATCCTGTAATTGATGCAACTACTATTAAATCTATTATATAAGCCATAAATCTCTGCCAGAAACCTGCATAAAAAGTTTTTCTGATAGTTTTACATAATCTTCAAATGTTGTTGGTAATGAAAAAAATCTACATTACGGTTATAATTATTGTAATTATAACTTTGATTGTTTGTTTGATTAGCTTGCTGAGTTGGATTTTCGACTTTTACAGATTGTTCATTATTTTGATTTTCTTTCGCTTCACTACTTTGGTAGTCAGACTGCAACGTCTCATTACTTTCATTATTAGTAGTTGACTCGCTAGTTTGGATAGTATCTGATGTTAAGTCCTCATTTTGGTGTTTCACTTGTGAAGTTTCACTATTTTGATCAAGGTTTGATTCATTACCTAGATAATCAGGGTTTGTATTTTCATTATTAGTCATTATAACTACCCCCTAACCTAAATAACTTCTTTCTACACTAGTCGATGACGCTTCACTATTGAATTCTGATATAATTGATCTAGTTGTAGCTTTTTACTAATCTAGATAAAATACTTTCTGATGAACTATCTTTTCTTAATTCAATAACACTCGGATTACTTAGGTTCTTCTCCTCTTTTATTAAGTTAATAAGTTCATCTTCTGTTCCAATTTTATCTACTAATTTATTTTCTACCGCTTGTTTACCACTATAAGTTCTTCCATCTGCTAATTTTTTAACTTCATCTTCACTCATATTACGTCCTTCTGCAATAGCTTTAACAAATCTATCATATGCTTCTTTGTTTTTGTTCTTGATAAATTTTTTTCTAGTAGATTCTGGTAAATCTTCTGCAAGTCCACCTATTGCTTTTTTTGATCACCTGAACGAATAGTTTCTTGTTTAATTCCATGTTCATTTAAGAATTTTTTGGGCAGAAATATAACTCATTATTACCCCAATTGATCCAGTAGTTGTTTCTGAATTAGCATAGATTTTCTTAGCAGCCATAGAGATATAATACCCTCCTGATGTTGCTTGTTTTTTTCATTGCTACATAAACATCTTTTTCCACTATTTTTTTAAAAGCATTATAAATTTCTGCAGTTTCATATACTCCTCCACCAGGAGTATTTACAGATAATAAAATTGCTTTTTACATTTGGATCTGCTGAGGCAACTTTAATTTGATTTATTATTGATCCTCTTGAATATGTATTAGTCATTTCTGAACCAATTTCACCTTCAACAGAAATTTTTCTGAATAACTTCGCTTCCACTACCTTCTTTTTAATGTTAATTTATGAACTGTTTGATTCATTAGAAACTCTGCTAGATATCCATCAGATGCATCTTTTTGCTGATTTTTTTGATCCTACTGTCCCACCTATTAGTGAAACAATTACCAACACTACTACAATCATGACTGAAATTAACCTTTTTATTTTTTTAAATTTCATATTAATTTTTCTCCTAAGATTTCATTTTAAGTTATAGTATTTTTATACTTTTATTCGCTATAGCTTTTTGAAACGAATCTATTATATCGTTTCATAAACGCTAATTCCGCTGTACCTGTTTGACCATTTCTGTTTTTAGCTACAATAACTTCAACAGTAGAAACGTCACTAGGTTCTTGAACTTCGTTTTCGTCCGCATCTTCACTTCTATAATAGTCTGAACGATATAAGAATGATACTATATCAGCATCTTGCTCAATACTTCCAGATTCCCTAAGGTCACTCATCATAGGACGTTTATCATGACGTGATTCTACACTACGTGATAACTGTGATAATGCTATAACTGGACATTCCAATTCCCTAGCCATTTGTTTTAAACTACGAGAAATCTCAGAAACCTCTTGTTGTCTATTATCTGTTCTCTTACTTCCTTGTAAAAGTTGTAAATAGTCGATAACAACAAGGTCTAAACCATGTTCATTTTTCAGAAGTTTGCATTTTGCTTTAACTTCATTTACTTTTATAAATGCACTATCTTCGATAAAAATATTTTTCTGATTTAAGAAATGAACAGCTGTTTCTAGCTTCATCATGTCATCATTGTCTAAAGTACCTTTTTTGATTTTTTCAGAGTCTAACATTCCTTCACTGCAAATCATCCTAGATACCAATTGATCTGCACCCATCTCTAAAGAGAATAAAGCTACTGTTTTTTTCTCACTCTCATCTCTATGGTTCTTCCCTGCTACATTTAAGGCAATGTTTAATGCAAAGGCTGTTTTCCCCATAGAAGGACGAGCTGCTAAAATTACTAGGTCACCTTTCCCTAATCCAACAATTTGGTCTAATGTACTAAACCCTGTTGGTATAGCGATATTTTTACCCTCTCCAGACATACGTGCTACTATTTCTTGGAATACTTCACCAGTTATATCTTTCATATTTTTGAACTGTGAAGTTTTTGCTCGTTCCATAGCTCTCTCTACTTGATCGAATAAAGTAGCAGTTAATGAATCAATATCAGCATTCCCTTGATTCATCTCCTCAGTACTGCTTAATAAAACTGAACGAATTTCACGATATATAGAATATCGTTTAACTAAGTTCGCATAATGCATTATATTACGTGTACTTGGAGTAATATCATAAAGCTCCACTATATATAATGAGGCATCCATAGATTTGAATGCCCCACTATTATTAATTTCTTCAAATATTGTAGTGGTATCAGGTATTATTTCGCTTCATCTAAACGTAAAATAGCATTATAAATATCCTTGTTTTTTTCATCATAAAAAGTCTTCTACATCTACTGCGACTTTGACTTCTACTAATTTTTTTCTGGCTCTTGCATAAGAGCTCCAAGCAGAGATTGCTCTGCTAAAAATAACAGAATCTATATGATATTTCATTCTTCCACCTACATAATTATTATTGTTCCACTACATGAACTTTAATAGTTCCTTCTACTTGACTGTGTAATTTAATTTTTTTACATTTGTGTATCCTAAAAGCTTGGATTCCATGTGGTAAATCAATTTTTTTCTTATCTACTTTAAGATCATGTTGTTTTTTTCAGTTCTTCAACAATTTGTTTTGAAGAAACTGATCCAAATAATCTTCCACCTTCTCCAGCTTTAACAGCAATTTTAACTTCAACATCTTCTAATTGTTTTGCTAATAATTTAGCTTGAACTAATTCTTCTTGCTTATCTTTTTCAACACGTTTTTGTTGTCCTTTTAATGTAGCCATATTAGCATTAGTTGCTTGAACTGCTTTTTTTATTTGTGATTAAGAATTTAGCATATCCGTCAGCAATTTCCTTAACGTCTCCTTTTTTACCTTTACCTTTTACATCTTCTAAAAATATAACTTTCATTACCCTATCTCCTTTAAATAAAATTCACTTTTAAATTTATTAAACTACTGTAATAATACGTGATCTATTGCATCATTTAATCTTGACACTGCTGTATCAATGTCAACACCCTCTATTTGAGTAGCAGCATTAGCAAGGTGTCCACCACCGCCAAGCTCTTCCATTACTAACTGAACATTCATATTACCTAATGATCTAGCAGAAATACCTACTCTATTTTTATCTAAGTATCCAACTGCAAAACTACATTCAATACCTTTTAAAGTAAGTAGTAAATCCGCACTTTGAGCCAACATAACGTTTGTATATGTTTTTTCACTTGGCGCTTTAGCTATTACTATTTCTGGTGTTTTCTGAATAGAATTATTAATAATTTCTACTCTATTCATAAAGTTTTTCAATTGGTTCTTTTAAGATAGTTTTTACTTTAGTTGGGTCTGCTCCATTACTTCTTAAATAAGCTGCAGCATCGAATGTTCTTGATCCTGTTCTTATTGAGAAGTTTTGAGTATCAACTACTATACCACCTAGCATAATTGTTGCTACTAGTGGTGTAATTTTTTCAATTTTTGTTTGATATTCAATCAATTCAGCTATTAACTCTGATGATGATGACGCATATGGTTCTATATACGTTAATAGCGGATTTGTTATTATATCTTCACCACGTCTATGGTGGTCAATTATAACTTTTTTGTTTGCTTTTGATAATATCGCAGCATCTATAACACGTGAAGCATCTGAAGTATCTACAATAATCAATGTTGTTTGAGGTGTCATTAACTCCCAAGCTTCATCACTATTAATGAATACTTTTTGCTAGTGTTTCATCAGTATTTTCAATTTCTAACATAACTTTTTGAATAGTTTCATCTTTGTCACTATCATTTAAAATTATGTAACAATCTTTTCCTACTATTTTTGAAAAAGTATAAATACCTACACAACCTCCAATAGCATCAAAGTCAGGACGTTTATGCCCCATAACTATAACTTTATCACTATCAGAAATAATATCAGCAAGGGCATTTGATATAACTCTTGCCTTAATTCTTGTACGTTTTTCTTGCGGATTAGTTTTACCTCCATAAAACTTAATCGTTCCATCAACGTCTTTCATAGCAACCTGGTCTCCACCTCGTCCTAATGCAAGGTCTAGAGAACTTTTTGCTAATTCACCAAGCTCTGGTAAGAAATCTGTTCCCATCCCTACCCCAATACTAAGGGTAATTGGTGCATCGAATTCTTCTTTTTAAGTTTCTAATTGAATCTAATATTTGGAACTTATCTTTTTCTATCTTTTTAAGATCTTTAACATTTAAAAAGACCTATAAATCTATCTTCATCTAATCGTTTTAAATAAATACTATTTTTTTCTTAGCCCAATCAGTTAAAATTCTAACTACAGTGGCATCAAAGCTACTTGCCACTTCATCATCTAATGAATCATAAACATCTTCATAGTTATCAAGACTTAAGTTTAAAAATAATAGGTCTTGTATCACGAAATCTCTGCATCACCACTTTACTTTCAGTAATATCAAAAAAGTAAATATAACCACTGTCCTTCTGATAATTAACTTTGTAATGTTTCCCAAAAATTTCGAACTGATTATCAACTGGTGTTTCTACATCAAAGATTTCTTCAATCTCAGGCATAAGTTCTAGTATATTAACACCTTTTATTTCTTCAACTTTTTATATGTTTATAAATAAAATTATTTGCCCATTCTATATTTTTTTATTTTCGTCTATTACTATAATACCAATAGGGAATTTATTTATTCCTTTTTTTCAGATGAATCTTTTTATTCGATTAGTTAGCTTGCTAACATATTTTTCAGTTTGTTCAGCAACTTTTTTTAGAATAATAGTAGATAGGGATTAGTGCAGAAGCAACACTAAGAAATATATAGCTAAGCTTTCTAAACTTAGTAGACCTATTACTATAGCACCTAAAATAACAATTGCTAAAATAATTAATTCATACTTTCTTTTTTTGCATTCATCGCTATCTTCCTTTCTTCATGATAATATAATTTTCTCTCAGCTTAAATACACTGTCTACAAACCCAAGCATTTCTAAAATTGGGTTAAATATTATAAACAATATAACTAACATTATTTTTTTATACTAGTTTCATTTTTCTTTTAATTCAGCAAAGAAAAAAATGCTGTAAATAAACCATTAAGTGCAAAGACAAGTCCTAATATAGTATTAGTATTTTTGCAATAATACATACCAAAAATTATTAGAATTATCTCCTACTTGCACACCTACTATTAACTCGATAATAACTAAAACTATATAGATGTTCGCAATACGAGGACTTAGAGTAATTCTACTAAACTTAGGAAACGTAGGAATAATAATATATTCTCTTCCTAACATAGATAATGTATATTGAACTAATAGTAAACTGTATAAGAATAACGTAATAAACAATGTTACAGGGAAAGTTCTTTTCAACGAATCAATCGTCGATAATAAGACACTTTTTATCAATAGTCTGATTAGAAAGTGTACTTTCTTTTTTTGAATATCATTTACAAATTGATTAATTTGTTCATTTGTAATATTTAAAATTCCATTTTTTTACTAATAATGCTGTGTAAATAGCAATTCCTAAAAAAATAAAAAAATGCAGAAACTGCTGTAACTAGAAACACCTTAGAGTTTCTTGTTACTATAGATTGATACACAATAAATGCTAGTACCATATGCATAGTAAACCAAAATAGCATATATGGACTTGAGAAAAACATCAATATTACAACACCAGATAAAACCAGTGGTAAGTAGTATTTCAGCCCTCTAGCTCCTAATACATAAGTTAAAGGAAATACTGCTAGAAAAAGCACCTATTTCCACAACATTAAGTAAAAGCACTTAAAACAACTAACGCAATAAAAAGTAAGTGAATAAACAATTATTTTTAGTATTACTAGGCTTTTTTTAAAGAAAAATTTATTCTCTAATAATTTCTCTAATTCTTTTTTTAGACTTTCTGAAATGTTATTATTCAATTTAACACTCCTTTTTCATTTTTTTATAGAGAACCTCTGTTCTATATCCTATTAATTATACCAAATTTTACTACTTTTTTTAAAGGAAAATAAAATTTAATATTTCACTATTAACCTTTCAATTTAAAACAATTTTTTTGAATTTTTATCCATTGTTTTCCCTTAATTTTTTTGAAAAAGACATAAAAAAATTGAAAAAAATCTTTATTAAATTACTATATTTTTTTATTTTTATATTGACAAAATCTAAACTTCAACTTATCATATATAACATAGGAGAAATACGTATAAAATTATAGTATTCTTATAAAGTATGTTTTTTATTAAGGAAAGGAGAAAATTTATGAAAAAGACATATTATAACTATTGTTACTGTTAGTATAATTGTCCTTACATTTGCTCTTGGTGGTCTATATTATTTAACAAAAGATGACGAAAGCTCTTCTAACTCAAATACTTCATCAACAAATAATACATCCGAAACAAAAAAAGACAATAATAATTCAAACAGTTCTAATAATCAAAGTAACTCTAAAAAAATTCTGACAACAAAGAAAACTCAGAATCACAAAAAGGTAAAACTCCAGAAACTATTAGTGAACCTACTGTTATAAACGGTATAGTACTAGCTAATAAAAAACACCCTTTACCAAAAAACTATAACCCTGGTGAAGATCCAACAGCGAGAAAAAATGTTAATAAGCTAATTAAAGATGCTCAAAGCGCTGGAATGGATATTACAAATCAAGTATCAGGATTTAGATCTTATGAAACACAAGTTGGTTTATATAACAACTATGTATCTGCACACGGAAAAGCAGAAGCGGATAGATTCTCAGCTCGTCCTGGATATAGTGAACACCAAACAGGTTTAGTATTTGACCTTATCGATAGCGATGGTCAACTGCTAGGTTCTGAAGGAACTAGTGAACGTAGTAAAAAAGCTGCTCAATGGCTTGCTAATAATGCACATAAATATGGATTTATCGTTAGATATAAACCAGAATTTGTAGAAAAAACTGGTTACATGGAAGAAAGCTGGCATATTAGATATGTTGGTCAAGATGTCGCAAAAATTCTTTATGAAAAAAATATTCCACTTGAAGAGTACCTAAATGCTCCAGGTGGAGACTACGCAGAATAATAAAAGGAGAAATTTATGAATAATCAAAACCCAAATAATAACAGGAATTATAATTCTCAGAATAATAATCCTAATTACAATAATGATCAATATAACAACTACCCAAATGATCAATATAATCAATATAACGAGCAATACAATAACCCTGATTATAACGGTCAATATAATAATCCTGGTTACACTGGTCAACAATATGATAACCAAAATACCCAATACAACAATACGGTTAATGACCAACAATATTATAATCAACAAAACAACCAACAGTATAATGTACCGCCAGTAAATCCTAACTATAACAATTATAACGACAATAATAATTATAATGACAACAATAGTTATAACGAAGAACCTAAAAATGAAAAGAAAAAAAGAGCCCTATTCCTATAATAATTACGGCTGTAGTAACTTTCTTAGTTCTAGTTGTAGGTTTATATTTCGGATATAATAAGTTTATGAAAAAAAGAAAATGTTGTAGATGTTTCAGCTTATGAAATTAATTTCGTAACTTATGGTACTAATGGAGAAGGAAAAACCTGAAGTAGATATTAAAAATACCTGAAGTAGCTAATACTTCTACTGAGATTTCTAACTTCTTATCAAAACCTAATATTTCTTATGATAAAAAGAAAACTTAAAAAAATGGTGACAAAGTTGAAGTTACAATTACTTTAAATCAAAATACAGCACAAAAAAACTAAAAATTAGATACAAAAGGTGAATTCAAACGTACATTTACTGTAAATGGTCTAAATGAAAAAGAAAAAGAGAAAGAAAAAGAAAAAGAAACTATTATAGTTAAAGATAACTCTTCTAGTTCTTCTAACTCTTCTAGTTCTGGTAGTAATCGTACATACTTCAGTAATAGACCTGCTAAAATATATGTAGATGCTGGGGTTAACCTAGAAGTTCTTCAAATGATTCAAGCTCTGTTCTAGATACTGCTAAAAAAGGTGATACAGTATATGTTGATTTCACTGAAAAGAAACTCTAAAGGAGAAGAGTGGTCTTACGTAACTTACAAAGGAAAACAAGGTTGGATGAGAACCGATCTTATTGGACACTAAAAATAAAAAAAGGAACTGACTAAAAAGTCAGATCCTTTTTTTATTTATCTTTTACTCTAAGTTTAACCATAAGCATACTTAATAATGTAATACCTATAACTATTAAGAATATTGCTTTACTTTGGTCAAAAACCGAATAAACCATTAGCTACATGTTTAGCTATCCAAACATATACATAGTCACCATAGAAAATCCCTAGTGCAAAAGAATGCTTGGTATATTCCCATACTTACATTTCGATACTCTCTGTCAAAAATATTGCATAGCAAGAGAGATAAGCACGTTATATGCTCCACCATAACCTAAACCATTTAGAATATAACTAAAGTAAATTATATACGGATTATTTACATATAGAGCTATAATGTAGAATGCTAACGCACAACCAAACATAAATAGTAATGTTTTTTGTAGCCCCCATTTTCTTGTGAAATATACCCCTACTAAAACACCCGCTATTAACTGTGGAATAGCAAATACAGCATCCATATAAGCAAGCATAAGAGGACTCATTCCTAATGAGGTTTTTCCATATGCTATCATATTAGCTCCACTTGTCGCAAACTTGACAAATGAAAGTAATAAGGCCATTATACAAACATAGATAAAACTTCCATGTTTTAATACTACTTTAACTTTATCGAATGAAAAACCACTGTTAACTGGACGATAGTCTTTCATCATAAATGTTAAAATAAATGTTGCAACAGCCAATATACCTGATACTATCCACATATAATTAAAATGTTTATATTCATTTATAGTAAAGATATATTGTATTGGTCTTTGCGATAAATTCAGCAAGCGGCGCTACTGATAAAATAGATACTGATAACGTGACTTTTTTTCTTTAGAAAGTTTCCGAAAACATAACATTAAACAATGCTAACATTGTCGCACTTACACCTAAAGATAACGATGATAAGTATAAAGTAGTATAACTACCATTAAAGGCTACTAAAAAAATGAAGTTACAATTAGTAAAAAAACAGTGATATTTGAACGAATATTTTTACGTCGTCTAAATATATCACTCGCTATAAACATAGGTAATCTTACTATTAAACTCATCAAACCATATCCTGCGACTATTTGAGAAGCTAAAAAGAGGTGTTAATGATAATCCTCCATTTTTCTACAGGAGTAATAGCATAGAGCTTTCTATACGCCCTAATAATACTAATTGCCGACCAAAATAATACTAATATCCAAAAATATAATTATTTGATCCTTCTTCAATTCAAATTTTTTTCGTTAAGTAATAAACTAATACCAAAAATAAGTACTATCATTATTAGTGAAAATAGAATTTTTGTTTTAATCATCTCCTAACTATTTTTTTAACTTATAAATTATACCACAAAACAGAAAAAAATACGTACAGTAAATACATTACATTTTTTTCTATGATTTAGCTAATGTTAAAAAAAGCAAATTTCCGCATCAGGGAATCTTTCCTTTAACACTTCTGCACAACTTATTAATGTATTACCACTCGTTATTACATCATCTATTATCAATATTCTCTTAGGATATTTTTTTCAAAATTTAGATTATCTATTATTCTAAACTTATGCTTTTTCACGTTTTTTTATGAAGTTTTTGATTGTTTTTTTCTCGATAGTCACATTGCATGGTATCAGTGTATTTCACATTACAAACATTGCATAACTGTGCTATATGGTCAAAACCTCTAGTGTATTTCCTCGTATTATTTATCGGCACTATTGTAACAAAATTAAACTTATATTTTTTTAAAAAAACAAGCTAAAAAGCTCTCTAAATCTTTCCGCTTTATGAATAGCCCCAGAGTATTTAATATTATATATAGTCTCCTTTAAAAAAATTCATAATCACCAAAAATAATACAGGGTATATCCTGCTACTTCAGTTATATTTATGTCAATATTATATTTGCATTCTTCACATAAAACTAAACTATCCTTTTTTTAGAAAAAAACATTATTAAAACTGAGTTTTTTTCCACTATCTCTTTCTTACAATACATACATTTCATATTTACTCCTTATTTAGCTTTCTGTAGCTAGCTAAATTATTCATATACTCTATTTCTTTTTATTGCATGTTTTATATTCTTAGTTATTTCGTCACTAAAATAAACTATCTCTCCCGTATTATCATACTCTTTTCTCCCTACTCTTCCTGCAATTTGTATTAACGATTCTTTTTGTAAAAATTTTTTTATGCCCAGCATCGAAGACCATAACATCTAAATAGTCAAAGGTTACACCTCTTTCTAATATTGTTGTCGTTATTAGTATATCAGTTTTAAAAATTATAAAACCTTTGGATTTTTCTCAGATCTGTCTTTATCTTCACTATAAACATAATCTATTTTAATACTTTCTGAAATATACTTTTTCCAAGTAGTTCTTTAGACTTTGACACATGGCTATTATTGGAACAAATATTAGCAATCTACGTTTTTTTGTTTAAAATATCTAAGATATATTTATTTATTATTTCTGATTTTTTTCCTCAAAAATTAATACCTTTTTTTATTTACTTTTTCTTATTCTCGGTACAGGTAATAAGTAGCCATGGTATCTAATCGGAATTTTTTTATTATTTCATCTACATAACTTTTTAATTTTTTTAGATGGTGTTGCTGATAAAAAAATACTAAAATACCCTCTTCCACTAAAGCTTGATAAAGCACCTTCTTCTAAACAATCGTCTCCTGAATATGGAAATGCATCTACTTCATCAATAATTACAATATCAAAATACCTATAATATTTTTATTAGCTGATGTGTTGTCATAATATAAAAAAATTTGAATCAATAAAACTTTTTTTCATCACCATGTAAGACATTAATATCTAAGCCTTTAAAATCTTTAGAAAATCTAGTGTATAATTCTTTTTACTACATCTTTTTCTCGGAATAGCCAGACATATCCGTTTATTAGACATAACGGAGTCATAAACTAACTTATAAACTATCTCTGTCTTACCTGCTCCACAAACAGCCCAAACTAAAAGTATTTTTTTATTGTTTCTAGTATTAATTACTAATTGTTTACTCGCTTCACTCTGCAGAGGACTAAGCTTAATCCTTGGTTTTTATTATATTTTTTTCTTATTTATAACCGGAATGTTAATCTGAAACATAGGTGCAAAATTATCTACACGACCAAATTCTAAACATCTCATGCAATAAACTATCTTAACATCTTCATTTTTTATAACTATAAAATAAATTTTTGATTAGTATTTCCGCATCTAATACAATGATGTTGTTTCTTTTTATTTTTCTACACCTAATAGCTTTTTTTAATATAAGGACAAGAATCTAAATAATGTATTTTAATTTTTTTAAGTTTAACAAATCAGAAATAGAAAGAAGCAGTCCATTGTACTTTTTCAAAAAAATTCTAAATTAGAATCATTTTAAAAGTATAGACTGCTCCCGTAACAATATCATTATATATTTCATCAAAATCATTATTTAATTTACCAAATTTTTAAATAATCATTATATATTTTTTTGTAATAATCTATCTTTTTATTTTCAGTAATATTGCAATAATATACACCATACAATGCTTCAATAAATTCACAATATTTTTTTCAAAAAAACATAACTTACTCCCTAGAAACTTTCAATATCCCTATTACTCTTACTCACTACCTGTCTAAAATAAAAAAATAAAATTCCCAATACTACTATTAATACAGCAATAATAAAAGCATTCTATAAAAAAATAATGTATAACATTATTTTTATAATAATCTTTAAGTATCATCTCAGATAATTCTTCTTTTTAATATTTGTAATAAACTATAATTCCTTACAATATTGTCTTTAATTTCATTTTAACAAAAAAATATTTACAAAAGCAAATAAATATATTTTTTTCAAAAATCCTCTATTTACATTTTTTTACGGTTGCTAACGTTATCAAATAATGTTATAATAAATGTATAAAATAAGGGAAACCCTATAAAGTAGTAAGCCTACTTTATGAAAGGAGTGCTTTAAAATGTTAAGATATCAAGTACGAGGAGAAAATTTAGAAATCACTCAACCAATTAGAGAATATGTTGAAAACAAAGTTTCTAAATTAGAAAAAAATACTTTGCTGACAGTTTAGAAGCAAACGTTTACGCTAATGCTAAAGTATACAAAAAAATAATAAGAAAAAAAATTGAGATCACAGTGCCTTTAAAGGTGTTACACTTCGTGCAGAAGAAACTAACGAAGACTTGTATCTTGCAGTAGATTTAGCTGTTGACAAACTAGAACGACAAATGAGAAAACACAAAACAAAAAAATCAATAGAAAAGGTCGAGAAAAAAAGGATTTGTTAACGAAAATCTTCTTACTAGCGAATTAGAAGATGTAGAAGAACCATCAGTAAATCTTGGAAAAAGTTAAACAACTTAAAGTTGAAGTTATGACAAGAGAAGAAGCTGTTTTCCAAATGGAACTTTTTAGGTCACGATTTCTTTTGCATTTTTTTAGATGACAAAACTGGAGAAGTTTCTATAGTTTACAAACGCCGTGACACAGGCTACGGAGTTCTAGAAATTTCTAAATAATTTTTAAAAGCTTGAACTTTGCAACCACATTCCGGATGTGGTTGCTTTTTCTAAAACTTTATATTTTTCTAGGAAATATTATAAAATATAAGTAAATATTATAAAAATATAAGTAAATATTATAAATTTTTCGGAGGTTCTTATGACAAAAAAAGTTGCTTTATTTATTGAAAATGGTAGTGAAGAATTGGAATTTATAGCTCCGCTAGACTGTTATGCGTCGCGCTAATCTAGAAGTTGATCTTATCTCTGCAAATAATGAAGATTTTTATAACAAGTTCACACAATGTAAAAAAATACTCGCAGATAAAAATAGAAGAAGTAAATAATATTTTTGGACTACGATGCAATAGTCATACCAGGTGGTATGCCAGGAAGTACTTTACTTCGAGATAATAAAAAAATTATTGAATTTTTATCAAACAATGTATAATTCTGGAAAAATTAGTTGTCGCTATTTGTGCGGCTCCTATAGTGCTTAGCGTTGCTGGAATAACAGACGACAAAAAAGTAACATCTTACCCTGGTTTTGATAAAGAAATTAATTATAAAAATTACAACTCTGAAAAAAAGCTGTTGTTATAGATAAAAAAACGTAATTACAGCACAGGGACCAGCTGTAGCCATATTATTCGGATACGAAATAGTTAACTACTTATTACAAGACAATACTGCAGAAGACGTTAAAAAAAGCTATGTTGGTTCCAGTATTAAAAAAAATAATCTTTAATTACAGACCGCTCTAAAAAAACCACTAAGTAAAACTAGATTTACTTAGTGGTTTCTTGTTATATTATTTAGTTAATTCTTCTAATTCTTTCATAGCTGCTAAAACTACTTCTGGAGTACATACATCAACAGCTAGTTTGAATGATTCTTTATCACTTGCTGCATATTCAGCAATTTTTTGCATCTTAGCATCAACATCTTCTACAACATTTACACATGCTAAGTTATAAGCAAGGTTGTTTTCTTTATAGAATGGAACTAATTTTTCCACTTCATCTTTTTTACCTTCTGCTAATAATTGAACTAAGATACCGTAAGAAACTTTTGTTCCGTGTAATACGCTATGAGTTTCTTCGATTAATGTCATACCGTTGTGCACCGCATGAGCCCCTGCCATACGACCATAGTGTACAGCAAAGCATCCTACACATCCAGAGATTGCAAATACAGTATCTACTGCATTTTTAAAGCTTTCTGTAACTTCTTTTTTATCTAAAGCTTCTAAAGCTCCATTTGCGTCACGTAATAATACGTCACGAGTAATTTTTGCTGCTTCTAATCCCATTCTAACTAATGGATCATTATATTTATTATTTCTTTCTACTAATACTACTGCTTCATACCATTTAGCAAGTGTATCTCCGATACCTGCTACAAAGTATTCTTTTGGAGATTCTAACAATAAATCTAAATCAACAACACACGCGTATGCTGTACGTTTGAAATATCCAACCTCTCTAAATGTTTTATCTGGGTGATAAACAGCAGCTACTGGTGCATATGGCGCACAAGTTGCAATTACTGTAGGTACAGTCATATACTCTTTATTTAATACACTAGCTACACCTTTGGCAGTATCGATTACACGACCTCCACCTACTCCAAGTACTACGTCAACATCTTGCCCATATTCATCTGCAATACGTTGCATATCTTCATATGATGCAGTTCCATCATACTTAGCTACTCTGAACTCCCTATTACCTTTATAGAATTTTTTGAAAGCTGCATAAGATTTTTCCCCAGTAACAATTAAAGGAGTTTTAAAACCTTCTAATCTACTATCAAGTGCCGATAACGCGCCACTTCCTGAAATATATTCACTCACTCCTGGTCTTGATACATTTGCTAATTCAAACATTTAACATCGCTCCTTTATTGTTGAAAATTTTTTAACTAATTACGATTATAACATTTCCGACAATTAAAATCAATAGTTAGTTAAAAATAAATTTGTTTTCTGACAATTTAATGTTATAAAAAAAATAATTACTAGTTATACATAGCAATATCGTAATACTAGCAATTATTTTATTAACTTTATCTAGGATAAAAATATAGTACCTTCTCTTTTTAGTTTCACCTTTTGTGATTGATTCTACTATAGTACTAGCTTTTTTTCTAAAGCAACTATTTTTCCCATCTAACTTTTCTATTAGTATTTTTTTCTTCCTTTATACGGACTATATAAACTTGCTTCGATACTTTCTATTCTTAAATAATAATTCATATCAAAGTTATTTTTCTTTTTAACATATTTTTTTATTTGTTCTAGGTTATCTTCATTATAATCAACGTATTCAAAAAGTTTTTCTATTAAGTAATCTATCAGCCAAATCAGCGACTATTTTATCGTCTTTTTTTCTTGGATTAAAGTACAACAGTACAATAATGAATTTTCATCTAATCTAAAGTATTCTTCAACAGTCACTTCTGATTTTTTTCTAAAAATGGAACTAAAACTTTTATATCAGAAAAAAATAATCTTTATTTACTTTAAAAATATCATTTAACCTCTTAAATAATTGGATAAATACCGTTTCATAGCTTCTAGCTACAGGATGATAGTACACTTGCCAATACATTTGATAACGAGCCATAATATAATCTTCTACACTATGAATACCTGTATACTTAACAACCAGTTGCTTTCTATCATCATCTATTTTTTTCTAACACGCATAGTTCTCAAAATTCTCTCAAGATCAAATTGTCCATAACTTGTCGCTGTAAAATATGAATCACGCAATAAATAATCCATTCTATCTGCATCCAGTTGTCCAGATACAATTTGATTTAATATATCATTTTTATGAGTGTGTTGAATAATCGCAACAATATCATGTGGTAAGTTTTTAGAAACTTTACTTAAAACTGCATTAAGTTCTGTATTTCCTAAAATTATCTTTACAGTGTAGTCTTCGTGACTGTGATTTGTTACATGCTCAAATGCATGAGAAAAAGGTCCGTGACCTACATCGTGCAGTAATCCAGCAAGCATAACAGATACTTTATCATACTCACTTAACTCGTTACTTAGCGACTTAATTTCTGTAACCATTCTTCGAACTATTTCATACACTCCTAAAGAATGTGAAAAACGTGAGTGTTCTGCTGTTGGATATACCTGAAAATCTCCACCTAATTGTCGAATACGTCTTAATCTTTGAAATTCTTTACTATCTATACATTGCCATACTACTTCATAATTAATATGAATATAACTATGTACAGGATCTTTTTAAAACTTTTGTTTCATCTAATTTTCTAAATTCCATCTTTTTTTCCTCTATATAAAATATGTTAAATGTTTACTCTTTCCCTTTTTATTATATCAGAGGCAAAAAGACAAAGCCTAAAGCTCATCTTTTTCGTTATTAATCTTATTTTTTTCGTCTACAACGTATGGTAAAAAGTGCCATGTGTCTAGCTCTTTTAATTGCTGTAGTTAACATTCTTTGATACTTAGCTGAAGTACCAGTTACACGACGTGGTAAGATTTTTCCACGTTCTGAAATGAATTTTTTAAGTAATTCTACGTCTTTGTAATCGATAGTTTCGATGTTATTTTTTTAGTGAAATAACATACTTTTTTTACGACGACGCATGTTGTTACGACGATTGTTATTTACTGCCATTGTGCATGTCCTCCTATGTAATTTTAGTCTTCTTTAAACGGATTTACTACATCCTGCATGAAGTCATCATCTAAGTTACTTGGGAAGTTTTCCCCAAAATCAGAGAATGATGAACTGTCATTAATAAAATCTTGCATAGCTGAATTAGCTTGCCCTTGGTTTTGATTAGTATTGTTATAATAATTTTGATTATTATTAAACGAAGGTTGTGATTGAGGTTGATTAAAACTCATAGAGTCAAAACCGTTGTTTTGTCTATTTGAACTAGATTTAGATTCAAGGAATTGAATTCTGTCAGCTACTACTTCAGTAACATAAACAGTGTTACCATCTTTACCTTGATAATTTCTAGTTTGAATTCTACCTTCTACACCGATTAAACTACCACGCCCTAAAAAACGAGCCATGTTTTCTGCTTGTTTTCTAAAAGCAACGCAGCTTATAAAATCAGCTTGTCTTTGACCGCTTTGGTCAGCAAATGTTCTATTTACAGCAATTGTAAAATAAACCATCGGTATATTCGAACTAGAATATCTTAGTTCTGGATCTTTTGTTAATCTTCCTACTAATACTACGTTATTAATCATAGTAAGCCACCCCTTATTTTTCTAATCTAACTACCATGTGACGGATGATATCATCGCTAATTTTTTTGCTAAACGATCGAATTCTTTTGTAGACGCATCTGTTTCTGAAGTTAATTCTACTACATAGTAGTAAGCATCGCTGAAGTCTTCGATTTCATAAGCTAGGCGTTTTTTACCTAAATCTTTAACTTCTACTGCTTCTGCACCTTCTGAAAGAATATTTACGAATCTTTCAACCACAGCTTTTTTAGCTTCTTCTTCAATACGTGGTTGAACAGCAAACATTACTTCATATTTTCTCATGTGTGTGTTACCTCCTTTTGGTCTTTGCGACTCTCTATTTTTCAAGAGAGTAAGGAGTAATAAAATTACTCTAGCGAATATTATATCAAGTATAGAGATAAAAAAATCAATAGATATCTCTGATTTTATGATTATTTTTTTCAAAATACTTTTTCTTATAATATTATCACTAACCAAACATACTGAAAAAAACGTAAACTATATCCTTAAAAACAAGTACTTAACCTACAATAAATTAACTATATAATAGAAAGTTATATTGATACTACTAATAATAAAGACAGTATTTTTATATTTTTTTCTTAATATGATCTATACAATTATTATATCTAAATTAAAAATTAAATCGCTCTAAAATTTAACATATAATTTTTTTCAATATAAATGTTAAATTTATATAATACAATAAAAAAATCAACAACAAAAAAATGTAGATTCATTAATTTTTGAAAAAAATTATTCCATTAATGAAATGTTCATTTATATTATTTTTTTGTATGTTAAAAGTATTATTTACAATTAATTTATGCGAACTCGTAATCCCTTACTTTATTTTTTTCAAAAATTGTTTTTTTACCTTAGATATTAGCTATACAAAGCTTTTATTATTCTATTAAAAAAATATATTATAAAATGATAACTAATAGAAATTATCATTTACAAAAAAAATTAATTCTAACCTAGTTTTTATTATTTATACAAATATAATTAAGGTAATTAACCTATTTCATCTGTTATACAATTACATGTATTATAACAGACAGAAAATCATTAACAAATATTTTTAGTGTTAACTTTTTGTAGGTTTTTGAACTGTATATCTAAAAACTTCATTGCCTATACAAATAAAAAAAATACAGCTGTCTTTTTCTTTTTTTAATTTTATAAATTTTTCATTAATTTTTCTATGCTTCGGTTTTCATTTTTAATATTACTTTTTTTCCTATGTTACACTATCTGTAAATGGTAGTCGACACCAAATAAAAACTAAAGTTTCAACTTTAATCTTAAAAAAATTATCTAAATTTTTCTAGATAGTTTTTACAAATAACAAACATAATAAAATTATAAAGAAAATTTCGGGAGGAATTTATTATGGCGAAAGAAAAAAAGTTACAACTGTTGATCCAGTTGAAGAAGTAAACAATCTTGTTAGTAAAGCATTAGTGGCTTTAGAAATTTAAAAGAAATTGAGTGTCAAGAAAAAAAATCGATAAAATCGTTCATGCAGTTTGCAGTTGCGACATTGAGATCAGCATGGACCTCTTGCAATCAGCGCTTTCGAAGAAACAGGTCGTGGTTTAGTAGAAGATAAAGCAATTAAAAACTTATTTGCTTCTGAATACATTACAAACAACTTACGCGGACTAAAAAAACAGTAGGTATTGTTGATAAAGATGAATCAGATGGTTTAACTACAATTGCAGAACCTGTTGGTGTTGTTTGTGGTATCGTACCAACAACTAACCCTACATCTACTACAGTATTTAAATCATTAATCTGCTTAAAAAAACTCGTAACCCAATTATCTTCAGCTTCCACCCTGCTGCAAATGAATGTTCTAAACAAGCGACTCGTATAGTTCGTGATGCGACTATTAAAGCTGGTGCTCCTGAAGGATGTATCCAATTCATCGAACAACCATCATTAGATGCAACAAACGCATTAATGAAACATGATGGAGTAGCTACAATTCTTGCTACTGGTGGTAGCGCAATGGTTAAAGCGACTTACTCTTGCGGAAAACCTGCTTTTAGGGTGTTGGTCCTGGTAACGTACCTGCTTATGTACACAAAGATGCTAAATTAAAACAAGCAGTTAACGACATCGTATTAAGTAAATCATTCGATAACGGTATGATTTGTGCCAGTGAACAAGCGACTATCGTTGATACTGAACACTACAAAGAGTTCATTGAATTAATGAAAAAAACACCATGTATACTTCGTTAACAAAGAAGAAAAAAAGCTAAACTTGAAGAATTAGTATTTGGAGCAAAAGCTAACTCTAAAAAAACTGTGCTGGAGCAAAATTAAATGCACAAGTAGTTGGTAAATCTGCAGAACACATTGCTGAATTAGCAGGATTCGAAGTTCCTAAAGGAACAATTATCTTAGTCTGCTGAAGTTAAAGAAGTAGGAGAAAATGAACCTCTTACTCGTGAAAAAAATTATCTCCAATATTAGCAGTAATTAAATCTATTAGCACTGAAGATGGAATTGAAAAAAATCTCGTCAAATGGTTGAATTAAATGGTTTTAGGACATAGTCTTTGCTGTACATACTCAAGACGAAGAGGTTGCTGAACAATTTGGTAAAGTAGTTCCTGCTTGCCGTATCTTATGGAACTCTCCATCTTCATTCGGTGGTATCGGGGATATCTACAACGCACTTATCCCATCACTAACTCTTGGATGTGGTAGCTACGGAGGAAACTCAGTATCTGGAAACATTGGAGCTGTGAACTTACTTAACTACAAAATTATTGGGCGCAGAAACAACAACTTACAATGGTACAAAATTCCCCCAAAAGTATACTTTGAACCAAACGCAATCAGATACTTAAGCGAAATGGAGGGTTTAGAGAGAGTGATGATCGTAACTGATGAATCTATGGTTAAACTTGGATTCGCTCAACGCATCATTGACCAATTAAATCGTCGTAAAAATAAAGTAGCTTACGAAGTATTCGCTGGAGTAGAACCAAACCCAGATATCACAACAGTTCGTCGTGGATTAGAAATTATGAATTCATTCAAACCTAATGCTATCGTATCTCTAGGTGGTGGATCAGCAATCGACGCAGGTAAAATCATGTGGTTATTCTACGAAAGACCAGATGCAGACTTCAAAGAATTAATTCAAAAATTCTCAGATATCAGAAAACGTACTGTAAAATACCCTCACTTAGGAAACAAAGCTAAATTTATCGCTGTCGCTACAACTTCTGGTACAGGTAGTGAGGTTACACCATTCGCAGTTATCTCTGATAAAGAACATGATAAAAAATATCCACTAGCTGACTATGCTTTAACACCAAACGTTGCTATCGTTGACCCTAACTTAGTAATGACAGTACCAGCTAGACCAACTGCTGCTACTGGTATGGACGTGTTAACTCACGCTACTGAAGCATACACTTCTATCTTAGCAAATGACTACACAGATGGTATCGCACTTCAAGCAATTAAGATTGTATTTGAAAACTTAGAAAAATCTGTTAAAGAATTCGATAGAGATGCTCGTGAGAAAATGCATAACGCGTCTTGCTTAGCTGGTATGGCATTCTCTAACGCATTCTTAGGTATCTGTCACTCAATGGCACACAAAATTGGTGGTAAATTCCACACAATTCACGGTGAAACAAACGCTACATTACTTCCATACGTAATCAAATACAACGGTACACAACCAGGTAAATTATCAATCTGGCCTAAATACGAACACTACAAAGGAGCAGAAAAATTCCAAGATATCGCTCGTATGTTAGGACTTAAAGCTGATACTCCTGAAGAAGCAGTAGATTCTTACGCACAAGCAGTATTCGAACTTGGTAAACGTGTAGGAACTCCAATGAGCTTCAAAGATCACGGTGTAGATTACGATAAATTCAAAGACGCACTAAAAACTCTTTCATTAGATGCATACGAAGATCAATGTACACCAGCTAACCCTCGTCTAGCTCTTCTTAAAGACTTAGAAGGAATCATGGAAGCTGCATGGCATGGATTTGACAAGAAAAAATACGAAGAAAATAAATAATATTTGAAGATTTATCATTAATATTTGCTGTTTACTTCTTAACCCCCATCCTAACTCAAGGATGGGGGTTCTCGTTTATATTCTATCTCTTGTAAAATACTCGTACATATCTTCTCTAAGAGGTGTTTGTATTTTATAATAAAATTGGATTACAGTATCTCCACTTCTCTCTCTATGAACTAACTTCGGTTCACTTACAGTTTTCATTTCACCTAAAAAGTAGAAAATCCTTGCTCCATCTTTATCTTCTTTATTCTTTCTCATAAATAAATAGATCTTTGTATCATCATTATAAAAGTACTCACACTCTTTAGATTCTAAATTGCGTCTAGGCTTAGACATTGATGTAAAACCATTATCCGGTAAAAAACCATGTGTATAATCTCTATTAAATGAATTTTTCATCAATATCATAATTTATAAATACTGGCAGAGTTTTCGTTCTCTCATCATATTTATAACCACCTATCGCAAGCGGAACGTAGTTTATTCCCCATGAGAATAACTACAAATATCTTCAAAGCTATATTTTTTTCATATAAAACAAAAATTAGTATCTCTATATAGACGGTCTTTATAATACTTATTGTATCTATAGATTCCATACTCAACTAATTCAGTTAACAATTCTCTGAAAAGCATCAGACTGCTGTTCCTTATCAAATTCGCTTGATATTTTTTTAGTGTATTACTATTCTCATCTAAAAATATACAATCACTGAATTTCTTTTTAGTAACACTACTAGTTACAAAATTATTCGTTAATATTTTTTTACTAACTTCTAGTTCATAATCAGCTATAAACTTATTGTATTCAGCCAACATAATATCTTTTGAACTGCTGTTCAATATTTTTTTCGCATCACCTTTAAGAAGTAACTTTAGAATTTGTAACTCTTCTATCTTTTTACTAAGAATTAAATTAGTGGATACAAAGTTTAACATATTTTTCTGCAGTTATTGATAATTGACCTTTATATTTAAATTGACGTTCCTTCTTAGTAAGGAAAGTATAATAGCTTCCTGCTACTTCAAAGATTTTTCTTAATATCTAATGCATCATAATTTTTCAAAAATCATAATATGTTGGAATTCTTCCTAATTTATTTTTTTAATTTACTATACTCTGTAGCGACAAAAATCCATGTGTTTAGCTTAACATTATCTATAGCACTGTATATTCTTTGTTTCGAAATTTCATCAAAATGAATAGTAGATGTCCCCGGTAGATATCTTGTTCCTTGCGATAAAAATTTTCTAACTGTATCTTTATCATAACTATTATTCCCTGATAAGGCTACTGGAATTAGAAAGTTATTTTTATAGTTTGCGATAAAATCTATTATAACGACAAAGTCTTTATCTTTACTTTTTCTAAGACCACGACCTAGTTGTTGAATAAATACTATTGCACTTTGCGTTGGTCGTAACATTACTACTTGATTAACTTCCGGAATATCTACACCTTCATTAAAAATATCAATGGTAAAAATATAATCAAGAACATCACCAGAATCAGCAACTAATCTTTCGACTTCTCTTTCTCGTCTTTCTTGACTATCTTCACCTGTTAGACTAGTAGTTTTATAACCTTTTTTATTGAATTCATAACTCAGTGCTTTCGCCTCTTGTTTAGAAGAACAAAAGACTAACCCTTTTACTCTATTACCTGAATAGCCGTAATAGTTTATTCTATCGATAATGTGATTGACACGTTTATCTGAATATAACTTAGAAAAATCACTAAGTTCATCTATTGGTTGACCGTCAATTTCTAAATCACTAATACCAAAATAGTGAAACGGACACAGTAAGTCATTTTCCATAGCTTCTTTTAGACGAACTTCGTAAACTATATTGTTATTAAATAATTCATAAATATTAAAACTATCTGTTCTATCCGGACTAGCTGTCATACCAAGATAAAAAGTAGGTTTAAAATAATCCATTACCCTCAAGTAACTCTCAGCACCTGCCCTATGTACTTCATCAATAATAATTTCATCAAAATAGTTTTTAGAAAAACTTTGATAAACTTCTTGCTTAGATATAGTTTGAATCGTCGCAAAAATAAAATCCGCTTCGGTATTTTTATTCTGTCCAGTTAATAATCCATATGAACGACTATTGCCAAAAATCAGTTTAAAAGTTTCTAGAGCTTGTCTTGCTATTTGTTCACGATGCACTATAAACAAGACTTTTTTAGCATCTATACTCTTCATCCCAAAGGCTGCCGCAAATGTTTTTCCTGTTCCAGTTGCAGAAATTAACAATCCTCTGTTATCTTGTTCTCTTAGCTTTTCTAGATTTTTTATAAAACTTTGTTGCATCTTATTAGGATTGATTTCCTCGGAAATAATCTTTTCTTCTTTCTTACTTCGAGTATTATTAACGCTAAAGTCTGCAATATACTTTTCTCTAATATCACTATACTTTACAGACTGATTCCATAGTGAATTAAACTCGTCCAACACCTTAGAGCTATGTTCTAAATCTTCTTCAATTAAAGTATTCCATTCTTTATTAATAGTTAGTCTTTGCACTCGTCAGATTCGAGCTACCCATTAAAATATTCCATTTATGACCTTGTCTAAAAAGGTACCCCTTTTGTATGGAAGCCATGCTTATTTTTTTCACTATCATAAATCTTTAATTCAATATTTTTTTAAATCTATTTAATTTGTCTAATGCTTTAGGGGTATTAAAAATACAAATAGTTTGTCGTTAAAATTTTACCCGGAATATTTCTTCTTTCCAAATCTTCTAACGTTTGAAGCAAGCTAGTTAGACCACTTTCAGAAATAAATGCTACGCTAAAAATAAACTCATCGCATTGTTCTAATTCTTTTTCTAAAGTACTTAGTACCTTTTTGGGCTTCTAAATAATTATTATGAATAAATGTATTTTTCATTGTCACCCTCCTTTAGAATTATTAACCATTAATTATTTCATAAGTTATTAAAAGCTTCTTTCATAACTTTAACATTATGGACCCTAACCATTCTCGCTCCACGTTTTACCGCTTCTATAGATAAAGTGCACTTACTATATCCCTATCTTTTTGGATTAGTATTTCCTCCTAAGACATAATCTGTAGTTCTTTTTTCTACTTACCGCATATAAAATTTCACAACCCTAATGAATTAAGTAATTCTAGTTTTTCTAGTTATTTCTAAATTAGCTTCTGCAGTTTTTTTCCAAATCCCATACCTGGATCCAAAATTATATTTTTTCTTTTTTTCACTCCTGCTTTTAAACAGATATCTACACTTTCACTAAGCTCACGAACTACTTGCTCAATTTCATGACCTTCTTCAACACCGCCATTATGCATTACAAAGATTGGAATATTGTATTTAGCTGCAACTTCAGCCATATTACTTCCCTTAACTCCATTAACATCATTTAAAAGCATCAATACCTTCTTTAATCATATATTCAGCAACTGTTGGCTTATAGGTATCGATACTAAAACATACATTAGGAAATTCTTTTCTTAAAGTTGGAAATACACTTTGTAATCTTGCTAATTCATCTTCCTCACTAACAACAGTAGAACCTGGGCGTGTTGACTCCGCACCGATATCAATAATATCAGCACCTTCTTCAACCATCTTACGAACACCTTCGATTCAGCTTCTACATCATAAAAAAATCCCCACCATCAGAAAAAGAATCGGGAGTAAAGTTCAGTATCCCCATAATTAAATATTTTTTTCATTTTAAAAAGTTTTTCTAAGTTTATTCATGTTTTCACCTTATATATTTTTTTCTAACTACTCTATTATATCATTTTATAGTATAGTTTTTCAGTATAATTATACTCCTTATAAGTAAAGGAGAAATCAATTCTTTACTTCAATAATACTATTATTTTAAAAATTTATGATATAATATTAAATATTATAATAATAAGTTAAGGAGAAGCTATGCAAGATTTTTATCGCACAATTTGGTGATTATGCACCATTAATATTTTTTTATTACTAGCATCTATTCTCCCTATTTTTTTATTTCCACCAGGTATATTTTTCAATCATAGGTGGTTACCTATTTGGATTTAAACTTGGAGCTATCTTAACTATTACTGCGGCAATTGTATATACTAATGTAATGTTTCTTATCTCAAGATACTTTTGCAAGAGATTATATAGAAAAAAATTTTTTTAGTACGAAAATTATCATTAAAAGAATTCAATAGAATATTTGGTATAAAAAAAATAAGTTAGCTGTATTTTTTTAATAATATTTAGATTGATTCCTATTTTTACCTAATAGCGTTGTGAGTTATTCATACGGACTTACTAGAATTTCGTTTAAACATTATTTTTATAGCTAATCTTATCGGACTTATTCCTGGACGACTAATTTGGCTAAATTTTGGTTCTACACTTAATAATATTTGGAGTTTAGAATTTCTACAAAGCTTGTTTATTAGTGTTAGTATTTATTGGCGTTGGAATTTTTTTGTCACAAAAAGAATGGATTAAAATAATAAAAAAATGCTAAGCAATTTATATTTGCTTAGCATTTTTTTATTAAGATTACAGTTTTGCAATTTCTTCTCTTCTGCTCTAAACCCTTCATAAAAATTTTTTTATCTGTTTCCCTGTTAGTTTACTTAAACACTGATCTTTAATTGGTTCATTATACTCATCTATTATATCACTTATATCACTAATTTTTATTTGATACCTTCTTAAACTCGGCTATATTTTTCTTTAAATCTAGGCGATGTCTTCTTGACTACATAATTCCGATTACTCCCTTTAGCATTTATTAATCCCCAAATATCATTATCTAAGCGATACGGCTCAAAAGAATCATTATATTTTTTTCATTGGTAAAAACGATTCTTCTTCATCTCAATACAAGTAAATAATTTATTTCTATTGTGCTCAGTTAAATTACCATTGACAAGTTCTGGTAAATGATATTTAATTATATTTTTTTATTAAATTTCTTACGAAGTAAACCTTCCTTTCTTTCCCCTTTTTTTGAGGCCACTCAAATAATTCTTTAGCTTTTTATAATTGTGTCAATTTCTGTGATATCCTTTTCATTAATTGTGTCAATTTCTGTGATATCCTTTTTTTATCGACTTTAGCCTTGGCTACAAACACAAAAATAAACTTCTTCATTTTGCTTTTCTATTAAAAGTCCTAACATCTTTACATAAAAGAAACATTTGAATGACAAAAATGTATAAAAAAAGTTATCATTCCAAATAAAAGGATCTTCATTTTTAATTTCACATTTAAATCCATCAAAACTTATCTTGTATTCCTTATTATCTATTTTTTTAATTGCAGTGTTTCTCTTTTTAGGATGACCAATAATTATTATATGCCTCGTTTTTCTCCATACTCATATCTCCTTCACTCTACTTGGTAAATTACTTTCAAACCTAATATTACAACTTACATTTTTCTCTTTGTGATATTATATCACAATATAAACATTATTCCTAAAAAAACTGTATAAAATTTATAGTTTTAAAATATTAAATTACACAATAATCTACATCCATCTTATTTCCATTAAATATATTTAAGTATTTATTAAAAATATTTTTCTGAAATTACCTACTTTTCTTCATAATATATTTTTAATTCTGGAGTTTTTTAAGACCTCATCTATCTTAAACCCTAACTTTTCATACATATTCATTACATATTTATTAGCGGCGAAAAACTGTTAAAGTTACACTCTCAATATTCTTATCACTAAATAAAAAAACTTCAAAAAAACTTTTTCAGTGCTTCTTTTTCCAAATCCTTGTCCTGTTTTTTTGAGGATTTATTATAAATCTACCTATATGAGCATTATTATTTTCAAATCTGATAATTTGTATTATACCTATAAACTCTTCTTTGTTAAAAATTGAGAATACATTATCCATTTTTTTGTATCTTATCTATATCTAATGGATAGGAAATTTTAGTACCCATCCATTGTTTTTTTGGAATTTTTTCTCCTTTTTCATTTGACCAATTGCATAATAATAAAGAATTATTTATATTTATTCCATTTTCTAATCTAATATCCATATCTCCACCCTCACAAATTCTATTATTTACTCTCCATTATACTCTTACAAAGTTGTTCAACCTGTGTCTTTTTATTCACTCAATTTTTTTCATACATTATTTCTAACTCTATAATAATGTCACTAATAATGACCACTAGATTCATTTTTTTAATATCATAAACCATCTATATTAATTTTTCTTCTCTACTCACTTATTCTCTTTTTCTTAATACAGTTAAATTATATCACAAAATGATAGAAATAATATCCTTTACAATTAAGCTTTCTCATTATAAAATTAAATGTATATTATAAAATGTGGAGCTTATTATGAATTGTAAAAATAAAAATTTGAAAAAAATATTTAAAAGAAAATAATTTAATAGATAAACATAATATTTTTAGAGCTTTTTCGATAAATTAGACTTTAGAAACACTAGCTGAAAAAAACTACATACCTTTGATGAAGATAACGTCCGTTAACTTTTCGCTATTGAATGTGTATGCGAAGAACTACTTATTACATCATCTTATAAAATCGAGCGTACTGGTATGAAACTTGGTCTTCATAGAATGGAGCATATCCTTGAACTTTTCGATCATCCCTGAAAAAGATCTTAAAGGTTATCCATGTAGCTGGAACTAATGGTAAAGGTTCAACTAGCTCTTATATTAAAGACGTACTAAAAACAAAAGTACCGAGTTGGTTTCTATTCAAGCCCTGGAATGCTTAGTTTTCAACGATAGAATTCGTGTTAATGATGAGTTTATTTCATATAAAGAGGCATATAGATTATTTAAACTAGTACAAAATACATACGATAAAAAAACAACCCTGATCCTAGTGATAAACTATCATTTTTTTGAAATCATCACAGGTGTAGCCTTATTATACTTTAGAGATAAAAAAACAGATTTTTGTTATTATGGAAGTAGGTCTTGGTGGGCGTTATGATGGAACTAATATCTTTAAAAATAAAGAATTATCAATTATTACAAAGATTGGTTTAGACCATACTGCTATATTAGGAGACACTCTTGAAAAAAATTGCCTATGAAAAAAAGGTGGAATTATCCAAGAAAATGATCATGTCCTTATGTATCCGGCAAAAGATAGTGTAATTAATGTGATTAAAGATATCTGCGAAGAAAAAAACATGCAACACTTAATATTTTAGATACTAATGACATTGAAATCAAAAAAGTAAATGCTCGAGGAAATGTCTTTAGTTTTAAAAACGAAACTTACTCAACAAAAATGGTAGGGAGAACATCAAGTTTACAATGCATCTTTAGCGTTAAGTGCCCTATTCAACTTACGTGAACGTGGAATAATAGATATAGATAACTCAATTATAAAAAGAAGCTCTAGCTGAGTCAGTTTGGGTTGGACGTTTAGAATGGATAAGAAAAACATCTTATTAGACGGAGCTCATAACAACGATGGTATTGATAGCTTAGTCGCATATCTTAATAAACAACAATTCTCAAAACTAACTATACTATTAGGTATTCTAGAGGATAAAGATTACAAAGATATGATAGCAAAATTAAAAAAACAGTTTCCGCAAAATTCTCAGCAACAAAAGTACCTATCGAAATAAAAGAATCAAACTTAGATAATCTAATATCAAGTTTTTGGTAGTACACATGTTACAAAATACAATAACTATGAAACTGCATTAGCCGATATAATACCTAACTTAGAAAATGACGAGATTTTCCTAATCACTGGATCACTATACTTGATTTCAGCAGTTAGAAAAGAAATACTTGAGAAATATTAACACAAAAAGAACCGATAACTTAATATCGGTTCTTTAATTTATTATAGTTTTTTTCAAAATGGGCTATTCTGTCATAAAAATCTTTAACCACATGAGTAGCCTTATCTTTTACATCCTCTGGAGCACGATCCATACAGTACGAAATATCAGCACTTTCAAACATATCCACGTCATTACCTGAATCTCCTAAAGCAATAACACGATCGTATCCTGATTTAATCGTTTCTATTCCACTTGCTTTAGAAATATTTTTTGCTGTTATTTCCATACGAGTTGAACCAGATTTGAAGATTTCTACTTCTGGAAATTTCTCCTTCATATCTGTGTAGAATCTTTCTAAATCTTCAGCTTTTGGACGAACATTTATTTTATATATAGTTTTTCCTTCTAGATAAGGGAATGGATCTTCTTTACAAATAAGTTCCATATTCCAAAGCCTTTCTTTTTTTCATGTTGAAAAATTCCCAATACGTTGATTCCCATCTAAAGCATCAAAGATTAATTTTGCATTTTTTTAAGTATTCAAAAATTTCTCCTACCACATTTTTCTGGTATATGTTTTTTTCAAATAATACTTTATCTTTTTGAGTTATTATTGCTCCATTAAAACCTATCATATGTGTTACATCAAGGCTATTTTGATCTTCCACATATTTTATTTCAGTTATAGATCTTCCTGTTGCAACTGAGAAATCACCATATTTTTTTGCGATATGGTACGCTTTTAAATCATCTTCTGCTACTGACACAGAATTTTTAACAAAAGTACCATCTAAGTCTGTAACAAATAGATTTTTTTCATAAAATTACTCCTCCATACCAAGCATATCTTGGATTTCCATTTTTAATACATTAGCATGAGCTCCGTATATTGATTGCATTTGCATATCACTTTCCGCAAATCCCATAGCTCCTAATTTCTTAGTAATTGTATTTTGATCAACTAAGCTCTTATCTTTAACATTAATTCTTAATCTAGTAATACATGCATCAACTGCTTCAATATTATCTGGACCACCATGAGCTTTAACAAGAGCTACTGCTTGTTTATGAATACCTTCCTTAGTTTTAGGAACAGTCTCCATAACTTCATCACTTGAAGTTTCTTCAACTTTAGCTTCTTTAGTTTCTTTACCTATAGTTGCAATCTCAACTCCGTATTTAGCACGAGCTTCGTTTTTATTAGATAAACGAACTTCATCACTATCTTCACGACCAGGTGTTTTAAGGTCAAATTTAACAATCATAAATCTGAATACAACATAGTAGATAAAGAAGTAAACTATACCTACAAGTGGTACTAACCAATATTTTGTTTTTGGCCCTTGAAGAACACCGTAGATAACCCAGTTAATGAATCCGTGTCCTGTTGGAGTAGCAACCCCGGCACCTAACATATGCATTACGAATAATGCTGAACCAGCTAAGAATGCGTGCACGATGTAAAGGATTGGTGCTACGAATAAGAATGTGAATTCGATTGGTTCAGTGATACCTGTTAAGAATGAAGTACCCGCTGCTGCGAATAATAATGAACCTACAACTTTACGTTTTTTCTCGTCAGCTGTTTTTGTACATTGCATAAAAGTTGCACCAGAAAAGACCGAACATGAAGTAAACGAATTTACCACCATTGAAAACGAGTGATATTTGGATCGACGTGTTTGATATTTGGATCAGCAAGAGATGCTAAGTAAGCGTTGATTGTACCAACAACACGTTTTCCACCAATTTCCCAAGCTCCACCTAACTCTGTAGTACGAACTGGCCAGTTTAGACCGTGGTGAAGACCAAATGGAAGTAAAGCACGCTCTAGTAAACCGTATAAGAACGTTCCTATTGGACCCGATTTAAGAATGAATACAGAAAGTACACTGATACCTTTTTGGATTGGAGGCCAAACGAAGAATAATCCACTTGCTACTGCCGCCATAACTACCATAGTTGCGATTGGTACAAAACGTGGTCCACTGAAGAATCCAACTACTGGTGGAAGTTGTACTTTAACTGCCCACTTGTGAACGAAATAAACTACAATACCTACTATAATACCTCCGAATACACTAAGGTCCATAGTTTGAATACCTAGAACTTTAGTCTGCATGGCATTAGATAATGCTAATTTTGCATCGTTACCTGACATTTTAGATGTATCAACTAATTTTCCACTGAATTTTAATAGGAAGTTTAGTATATAATGTAACACCATAAAACCTAATAAACCTGATAGAGCTGCTGAACCTTTTTCACGTTTAGCTAGTCCTACCGCTACCCCTACCGCAAAAAAATTATAGGGAAGATTGTCAAAAGCTGTATCTCCTAATGCGATAAAGAATTTCATAATAAACTGCACTACTGAATTGTTTAATGCAGGGAACATTTTTAATGTATTAGTATTACTAAATGCAGTACCAATACCTTTAATAATACCTGCACCCGGAAGTACAGATACTGGTAATAAGAACGAACGTCCGAATTGCTCGAAAGCAGAAACGAATTTATTTTTTTTCTTTGCCATTACCTTTCTCCTTTTTCTATTTTTTTATGACTATATTATAACAGAAACTAAACTTTTATTTTTCAAATATTGCTTAAAAATTTCTTATTTTGTAAAAACTTTACTTTTTTTAAGTAAAAATTTTACTATCTTTATAAAAACAGTTATGTAATCACTTTCTTTTTTTATTAGTTTTGTGGTATTATACAATATATTATTTATTCAAAATAAATTTTTTTAGTAATTTTTTTACTCTAAGAGGTATTCTATGTTTTTTTGAAAATTTGAAAGAAAAACTACGATAAGTTATCTATATCTGAACAGCAAGTTATAGATTTTTTTAATGAAACAACCTGCTGTTGAAACAACTACATTAAAAAAAATTAAACAAGAGGTTCTAGTATCTTCTTCTACTGTCATTAGGGCATGTAAGAAGCTTGGTTATAACACTTTTAACGACTTACGTTATGATATTAGACTAAGTAAAGAATTAGAAAAGAGCAAAGAGGCAACTCTGTCATCTAATTTTAACCAGTTAAAAGATCAGCTTACTATTGAATTTAACCGTACTATGTCTATTTTTAAATCAAGAGGATTTTTGATAGTTTTGCTGAAACAATAGTTAATGCCAGAAGAATCTTTTTGTATTGGTAGTGGATCTAGTTATATGGTAGTAGCTGATTTTTAATAGAAAACTTAAGTTAGTTGACTTATGGGCAAATGACTACTTTGAATTGTATAGTATCCAAAGGATTCTGAAATTTCTACAGATAAAGATGTAATAATCACATTCTCCCTAGGCGGTGCTTCTAAAAGAAATAAATGAAAGTATTTTTATCTGCGAAACAAAAATGGTACTAAGGTTTTTAGCAGTTACTAGTTTAGTAGCCAGTCCTTTAGCTAAAATTAGTGATCAGATTATTAATATTTATGATGCCCCAAAAAGCTAGAAAGAAAATTCGTTCACGACTAATGTTAAACGTTGTTGCTATTATACTTTTTTTGAAATTATAGTAAGTAAACTTAATAATAAATAAAAGAGCTTTGAGATATTTTTTTCTCAAAAGCTCTTTTTGATTCTAGTATATATTAGATATTATTTTCTAGTTTTTTTATTTTTTTACTTTGTTTTTTTGGAACTCTTTTTTTGAAGTACCGATATTCCAAACTGCTTCTTCTTGTGAAGCTATTTCTTTGTATATATTGGAATTTGTTTTAGTATTTTTAGTAGTTTTTTTACTTTCTTCTTTTTTAGGTGATGGTTTTGACACTGATCCGTAAACTGATGAGTAAACAGGAGATGGTTTGAACTTACCAACACTTCTTGTATTAGGGGAAATTGTACTTGTTTCCATCATAGTATTTACTACTGATTTTTTTAGGAACATTTACAGTGTTTGTAGAGTATTTTTTTCAAAAAAATAGCATCAAGTATTTTTTTGATTTTTCTCTATTTTTCTCTTTACTTACTGGTCTATATCCTCTGTCAATAGTTTTATATTCACCTAATGCAGTTCCTTTATCGCTATCAAAGTAGCTATAAACGTCTTCAGTATAAAGTTTTTCAGTATATTCAATTCCAGGAGTTTCTTCTACTTCCTCTGTTTGAGTTACTGGTTCAACCTCTTCTACTTCTTGAACTGGCTTAACTTCTTCTTCAGTAGTATTAGCTCTTTCTCTTACTGCTTCTTGACGTTTTTCAACAACTTCATAAGGAACTGTTTTTTCTTCTGTAAATTTATCAACATCATTAGCTACATGTTGTTGTTTTTTACTTCTTGTAATATCTTTTAGTAAACTATCGATATTTACATTATCTGTAGTCTCTTCTAGATAGTTTTGTTCTTCTAATTCAACTATCTCTCCTTCATCTAAATGATAGTCGCTATAACCTTCTAGTCTATCTTTCTTAGGTTCTTTAATTTCATCGTATTCTTCTACTTCAATATCTTCTATCTTAGCAACTTCTTCAACTAAATCTACCTCGTCTTCTTCTTTTTCTTCAAGGTTTTCAAGTTTTTCTTTTTCTTGTTTTATTTCTTCAAGGTTAGAATTTAACTCTTCTATTTCTTTGGTTGTTTCGTCTTTCTCATCTTCTATCTCGATATTTTTCTGATTCAATAAGTTCATCTAAAGTTACATTTTCTTTCTCATCACTTAGATCAGTATCTTTATAATCAGTAGTAGTTTCTACTTCTTCTACCTCTTCTTTATTGCGAGATTCCACACTAGTTTTTCTAGTAGTTCTATCTATATCATCTTCGAAAAGTTCTTCATTTCCACCAAGTATATCATTAACACTTGTGTATTTTACTCTTTCACGACGTTCTGCATCAGATTTTACTTCTCTAACTTCAAACTCTGGAACTTCTTTTATTTTTAGCTTGATTTTTCTTTTTTTGTTCAATATTTTCAAAAATATCATCAAGTTCTTTATTTTGTTGATAAAGAGGGTTATCTTTTTCTATTTTTATCTTCTTTTCTTTCTAATTTATTGAATTCACTATCAAGTTTTTTTGTCGTTCTTCTTTGTGTTTAGACTCACGTTGTTCTACTTCTTCTTGTTCTTTTTTTGTCTTTCACGATAAACACTAGCTACTTCTTCTTTTTAGTGCAGTATTATCTCTTCCTAAGATAACTTCTTTTTTTCTAAATCATCAATCTTATGATCTTGTTTTTAATCGTTTTTGTTCTAACGGCGACTAATGTAGGGTGAGTTCTACGACCAGATTTGTCTCCAAAAAAATATCAACATCTTTTTAGCTCTGCATTTTTCAACACCTAATTTTTTTAAGTGTTGTAGCTAAATCAGGCGCTACTTCTTCTGTTGTTTCTTTAGTTTCTTTTTCTTCGAATTCTTCTAAATCTATTTCTTCAAATCCTTTGTATTCTTCTTCGAAATAGTCATCTTGATATTCAATTACTAGTTCATCATCTTCTTGATGTTTGTTAGTATTTTCTTTTACGAAAAAGCTTTTTCTTCTTCATCTTCATAATACTCATCAAGCGAACGATCTAATTCTTCTTGCTCTATTTCTTCATCACTTACACTAAAGAATTTATCTTTAAAGCTTACTAAAGAATCCAGCACTTTTTTTCTTCTTTTTGGCTTCTCTTCTTCAGAATCATATAATTCAGTATTTCTTTCTTGACGCTCTCTTTTTTGTCTTTCGAAATACGTTTTGTAGTCTTCTGCTTCGTCATCCTCTTCTTCAAAAAAAGTTCTTCTTCGTAGTTATCTTCCTCTTCACAAAATCTTCCACTTTATTGTCTTTTTCTAGATTTAAATAAATCTTTTTATTTTTAGAAAAACCCCAACTTCTTTAGCTGACTTATCTTCACTGAATTCCTCTTCTTCATCATCGAATTCAATATCAAACTCGCTTGATACATCTTCAACTTCTAAATCATAGTCGACATAATCTTCTTCAACTTCTTTTTAACTTCTTCTTTTTCTTTTTTTATGAGAATACTCAATATCGAACTCTTCATCATCTGTATAGTCTGTATGCTTAGCGACTTTTTTTATTTTTCTTTTTTTGAGTTCTTTTTCTACTTTTTCCTCTTCTTCACGGAAAACTTCTTCTTCATCTTCTTCTAAAAACCATTTTTTTCCAATTTACCATACTTTATACCACCTACTACTAAAATATTATTTTTAAATTTAAATCTTTAAATTTAGTTCCAACTTCAACATCATTTTCTAACACTAAAATACCTCTTACTTCTTCTTGTGGTAATCCTAGCTCACGTTTTTGAACATAACATTCCATTTGATTCTACACCACGAAGTTTTGATTTTTTTAATAAGTAATCCACTAGGCATCATAGCTCCTATTAGTGATACAACAACTTTTTGGCCTGCTTCTACATTTGGTGCACCACAAACAATTTGCAATACTTCATCCTCACTAACTTTAACAGTTGTTACTTTTTAACTTGTCTGCATCAGGATGTTTTTTTCACATGTTAATACTTCACCAACTACAAAGTAATCATCATTATTACCTTCTAAAGTCAATTTTTAATTCCATTTTTTTCTAATCTTTTTTTCTAGAACTTCTTTTTGTTCTTCTGTTAATTCAATACTTCCTTCACCTTGAAGCTTTTAAATTCTCTACATTAAAAATATTTAATCCTACTAAATGACCATTTCTCATCTTTAATAAGTGTTATATTTTTTTATCTTCATATGTAACATTTTTCACTATCATTTGATAGTTATTAATAATGTTTCACCTAACATTTTTTTGTTGTAAAAAAAATAACATAATTAACTACTCCTAAAAATCTATTTTAAATTATTCAACAAATATGAAGTAACTTTCTAATTTTTTTACCATCATATTTAAAAAGTAATAGTTGTTATTGGAACTAATCCTTCCGCAAAGAAATGAACCATTACCTTTTTGTAAAATTTCTAATCCTTTTTTTATTTTTTTATATCCGCTATTATTAAAGTATCTTGATGTGGCAACCCTACATAAAAAGTCCGAACCTATTTTTTTCATAAAAAGTAATTTAATACTTTCTCATCTAAAAATACGCGCGCCATCATAACCATCTTTAGCATTTAAAAAAAATAAAAATCATTTTCCCTGAACACTATCTTTATTATATTTCAATGATAATTTTTCTAAATTACCTTTAGCGAACTCAAAGAGTTCCTCATCAGAAATAAGTAGCTGTTCAGTAACTTTCCTATCTAAAAAAATTTATAGCCATTTTTTAAAATCATATACTAAATAAATATCTGTTTCATTAGTATGATTAAGCTTTATTAAGTTTTGCTTATTTTTCTTTATTAAAAGCTAGTAGATCTTACTACAGGAAAAAAACATGCTCTATCAAATCATCTTTATTTAAATTTGATGTCGAAAATTTTTCTCCTGGGCTTCAAAATTAGATACTATGTAATAAACAAACTCATCAATTTTCTTATCACTAAGACTATTTTTTTGTTTCCTAATTTTTTTACAAAACTATCAATATCTATCTTCGCTTTATTATTTTTTTGTATTCTAATATAAAAATACTACTATCATCTTCTTTTTTTCATGAAATTTTTTTAATGTTGGTAGTTTTTCTATAATTTTTCTCAAAAAAATATAATCTCTAGTATATGACATACTGCCTCCTTTAGTGCATAATATGACAACTTAATTATAACATATATCTTCTACATCTATCAACACTAATTCCTTAATAAAACGTATTATTTATTAAAAGTCCAAATTTAATATTTAATTGCTTATTTTTTTGATATTTTGCTATAATTTAATTATTATTTTTAGGAGAAAAATTTATGTCTGCTGAAGAACAAAAAAACGAGCCGAATTAAAAATTAAAAATATGAGAACTGGATAATAAGACTAGATTGTTTTGCCTTTAGCATTATCTATCTTATTATACTTTTTATTAAATTTTATAATTTTTTTAAAAAAATAATAAAATAACTATTTTATCCTCATTATTATTTTTTTACATATACAGTCTATACACAAACTTTGATTTGGTTTATAAACAATAAACTAATCACAAAAAGTCGATAGTATTGATTTTAAAAATTAAGCAATATAACTGTCATTAAACAAAGACCACTGGATATTTTTTTAAATTCCCAGTGGTCTATTCTTCTATATTCAGTTTTAATACTTACTACTTAGATCTAAGCTGGTAAATACCTACACAAGCTAGTCCTATACCAAGCATTGTAAAACCTGATTTCATGTCAAGTTCTCCTAATAGGGAACTTACAACAACAGCAATCCCCATTGCAGTAGGTATAGCCTTCAAGATAATGTTAAATAAGTAAGGAGCTCCTTTGTGCCTATTTCCGGGAATTGACTTAGCGTTCATAAGTTCTTCCACGGATACGCCAAAGATCTCTGCAATTTTGGGTAATGTTGCTGTATCAGGAAAAGCAATATTTCTTTCCCACTTTGAAACAGCTTTATCGGTTATATTAAGCATATCAGCCAAATCTTTTTGAGTCATTCCTTTTTCTTTTCTAAGCGTACTAATGATATCGCCCATAGATTTGTTTGTCATAAGGCATTCTCCTTTGCAATTTTATTGTTATACTTATTGTAGCTATATTCTCCAAAGGAGTAAACCGAAGTATGGTAGAGTTTACTAAACCGGAGGTTTATCTTCACAAAAATTTTATTATTATATATATTTTATCATGCAAAATGGAATAAATCCAACATAGTCCTGCTTTCTAAAAGTACTAGCTTAATCATAAGATTTTAAAAATTAAAAAAGCACTAAACAAATTGTTTAGCGCTTTTTTTCTCTTTTTTAAAATTAAGCTTCTTTTGCTTCTAGAGCTTCCTCTTCTTCGTGCTCTTTTCCTAGTTTATCTAGAGCCATTAAGTTTTCAAGTGGTTTACCAATTGCTAACATTAATAACCCAAGAACACCCATGATAATCGCAATTACACCTAATACTTTTTCATAACCCCAAGTTTCAGTCCATCCAACAGTTTTACCACTGATCCAAGCTGAAACTACGTATGTGAAGTACCAAATCGCCATAGACATAGCTGCATATTTTTTAGGTAGTAATTTACTGAATAATGCCATACCGATTGGAGAAACAAGTAATTCCCCAACAGTTAATACGAAGTATCCCAGCTAATACGTACCAGATGCTCATTCTTACTGAACCATCAAGTACTCCACCTAATGAACGTAGACCAAGTACGAAACATACGAATCCAAGACCTGTAAGAATCATACCCCATCCCATCTTAGTAGCAACACGCCAGTCATTGTTTTTCTCAGCAAGTTTCATCCAGTACCAACCGAATGCTGGTGCAAGAACGATACATAGGAATCCGTTAAATGATACTAACCATGTAATTGGCATTTGGAATCCTAAAACGTTTAAGTCAACTAGTTCGTCTGTCATAAGAGTAACTGTTGTTTGAGTTTGGAAGTATGCTGACCAGAAAATACAAGAGAATAGGAAGATTACAACCGCAGCGTAAGAACGACCTTTATCGTATTTAGATGGTTTTAAATCTGCTTTATTTTCTTCAGCAGTTTCGTGTTTGTTTTTACCTACTGGGTATCTTCCTGCATCACCTAATAATTTATCTTTACCAAATGTAAACATTAAGAATGTGATGAATAGACAGATAGAAACCATTAAGAATGCTGGAGTAAATCCATATCTAATAATTTCTCCATTTTCATTTTTTGTAGCTCCCCATTCTTGGAAGATAAGTCCACCAATGATTGGTCCAAGTAAGCTACCGATGTTAACGAACATGTAGAATAAACTATATGCTGCGTCTTTCATAGTTACTTGTTTATCATCGTAAAGTTCACCTACCATTGCTGATAAGTTACCACGGAAGAAAGCACCTGCGATAGAGTTAATAATAACCCCTGTTAAGAATACATAAAAACGACCATTTGCAAATGCAGTAAATAAAGTACCAATAGAGTTGAATAAAATACCAAATTGGATTGCACGTTGCATACCGATGTATTTATCTGTTAGGTAAGCTCCTAGTAATGGTAATAGCGATCCAAGAGTTCCTAGGTACGCCATAACATCCCCTGCGAATGTTTTATCTAAACCTAATCCACCTTTTTCTACTGAGTAAGTATAGAATAAAATTAAAAATCCTGATGTAGCATAAGATGCATAACTTTGGATAGCCATCATTGTATTGATAAGCCACAGCCCAACAGGGTGTTTTAGAGTTTTGTCTTTTTGTTTGCTCATATTGTTATATTTCCTTTCATTTTTTTACAGCTATATTATAACATGAATATGCTTCCAAAACAATAAATATTTAAAATAATTCATTATATTTTTTTAAATATTGATATATATGAAAAATATTTAAAGATAAGTTATAAGTATATCAAGTCTATGATTATCAAGAATAAAAAAATAAATTTTTTTAATTTAAAAAAATTCATGAAAAAAATATTTTAATTAATAGTTTTACATCTTATAATCCTCTTTAAATTATGTTTTTCATTTTTTCGTTATTTTTCGTAGTTTTTTTCTTACACGAAATTTTTTTATTTGTGTTATAATCACTAATACCCAATTTATGAAAGGAGAATACATGACAATAAAAAGAAACTCGAAATTATTTTTAGTTCTGTTTTTAGGAACTTTATCAGCATTTGGACCGTTTGTTACAGATTTATATTTACCCGCACTACCACTAATGAGCAATTACTTTAGTGCGAGTACATCAACTATTCAACTTACACTTACAGGTAGTATGGTAGGACTTGCTTTGGGACAATTACTTATTGGACCTATTAGCGATAAACTTGGTCGTAAAAAGCCATTATTAATCAGTCTTATCGTTTATTTAATTAGTACAATAGCTATAATTATTTTACCTAATATATACGCAATGATTATCCTACGTTTTATCCAAGGAATTTCATCTGCGGGTGCTGTAGTAATATCAAGAGCTGTATCAACTGACCTATACAAAGGTAAAGAAATGGCACAATTTTTCGCTTTATTAATGGCAGTAAATGGACTTGCCCCTATTCTTTCACCTGTGGTAGGTAGTCTACTTCTTGAATTTACTGATTGGCGAGGAATATTTGTAGCTCTTGCGATTATCGGTATTATTATAATAATTGCCTCTCTAAAATTCCACGAATCTCTAGCTGAAGAAAAAAGACTAGATGTACCTATTACTAAAACATATCATTCTATAGTTTTAGTTTCAAAAAAATAAACTTTTTCACAGCTCTAGTGTTTATTCAAGGATTTGCTTTAGCTGCGATGTTCGCCTATATAGCGACATCTCCGTTTATTTTACAAACACACTATAATTTATCAGCTATTAGTTATAGTATATGTTTTGGGTTAAATGGATTCGCAATAGTATTAGGTAGTAAAATTTCTGGTAGATTTAATGAGAAGAAAGGTATTAAGTTTGGATTAACAATGATGCTTATTATTAGTATTTACCTTGCTTTTTGTATTATCACTAATGTTCCCATTTCTATTCGTTGAAGTTGGGTTTCTTTCCTACTATTATTAGGGTCTTGGACTAATACTTCCTGCCGGGTCAGCACTTGCTATGGGATTAGAACGTAAACGTGCAGGTAGCGCCTCAGCACTTTTTGGATTCCTACCATTCTTTTTAGGTGGAATTGTATCACCATTAGTAGGAATCGGAAATATCTTCTACTCTAGTTCAATAGCAATCGTTATTTGTTGCGTTATACCATTTGTAATATATAAAGCAATAGAGAAAAAAAATTATAATAATAAAAAGAGTTTTGTAGTTTTAATTAGCTACAAAACTCTTTTTATCTACTATTATTATAGAAAAAAAGGTTTAAGAATAACTCTTAAACCTTAATTATTTATCTTATCTTCTTACACCCCAAGCTGATAATCCTTGTGCATTATAAGCTTTAACTGCTGCGTTGATTTGGTCTTTAACTGTTGCAGTTGATCCCCATCCAGGCATTGTTTGGAATAATCCACTTGCACCTGATGCGTTTCTTGCGTATACTTGACCATTTGATTCACGAGCGATGATTCTTTCCCAAGTAGAAGCTGATACACCTGTACGACGAGCCATTTCTTGAGCTGCCGCTGTACCTGCCGCTCCTGCAGTGTTACCATTTGATAATACTACTCCACCTGAAGATTGGCTGTATGAATATTGCGGTGTGTATGAACTTTGTGCTACATAACTATTTGTTGATGCTGCTTTAGAATATGAAGTTGCTGGAGTAGAAATTGTTCCTGCTCCTGTAGTTTCTGTTTCAGTAGATGCTGGAGCAACTGTTTGTTGAGCTCCTTCACGTTGTTTTGTTCCAACTACCACCACTTTAGCTGTTGGTTCAGTAATAACTTTTTCAGAAACTACTTCTTTAGAAACTTCTTTTCCATCTTCGTGTACTACACTGTAAGTAACTTCTTTTTCACCGTCTTGACCTTCAGTTTTAGTAACTACTTCATCTACATATTTAGTGTCATCTTTTTCTTCTTTTGTTTCAAATTTAATTGCTTCTTTTACTGTTTGAGTTGTTTTACCAACACGAGCAATTTTAATAGTGTCAACTTCTGCTACTTCTGTTTTAAGACCAGGAGTTACTTTATCTTCTGCTCCTACAGTAATGTTTAATTCTTTAAGAATGTCTTCAACTTTTTTTGTAAGTTGTTTTTTTCTAACTGTTGTTGTTTCACCATCTTGGATTGTGATTTCATGAGCTTTTGTAAATATGGATGTCTTCTCCACCATTTACTTTTTGTGTCTAATCCTGGTTCAACACGATCATCTGCATTATAGCTGATATTGTTTGTCGCAAAGGATTTCTCTTACAGTTCCTTTTTTTAGCTTTTTACGTCTACTTTTGTATTATCAGAAAGAGTTACCGCGAATGCTGAATGACCTGTGTACTCTTCTGCTATCATAAATGCTCCTGATAATAAAACTCCTGATCTGCTTCTTTGCTGTAATTACTTTTTCCGAATTTCATATAAATTAATCATTCTCCTTTTGTTTTATTTTGAACAATTTACAAGCATTATTAAATGTTTGCTCTGTTAGCTGTTCATAGCTCATTTCTTTTAAGTCTGCTATTTCTTGTGCTACATAGTGCACATAAGCAGGTTCATTTCGCTTTCCTCTATATGGTGTTGGCGTTAAATATGGACAATCTGTTTCGATCAAAAGTCTATCTAATGGACAAGCTTTCGCTACTTCTTTAGGTGTCTTAGCATTTTTTTAAATGTTACTGGACCTCCTAATGAAATATGAAAGTTTTCTTTAAGCATGATATTCATACTTTCTACCGAACCAGAAAAACTATGCATTATTCCACCTACTTCACTAGCTTTTTCTTCTTTAAGTATTTCAATAGTGTCTGCCATTGCATCTCTTGTATGAATTACAACTGGTTTTCCTACTTCTTTAGCTAGTGCAATCTGTTTTTCTAAATACTTCTTTTTGAATATCTTTTGGACTTTTATCCCAGTGATAATCTAATCCAATTTCACCAATAGCTACCACTTTATCATTAGTAAGAGCAATTCGTTTTATCATTTCGTATTTTTCATCTGTAAAATCAATCGCTTCTACTGGATGCCAGCCAATTGTTAAATATAAAAAGTCATATTTAGATGTAATTTCTAATGCTTTTTCTATACTTTTATCATCGAAGCCTACTATATTTATTAATTTTACTCCCGCTTCTTTAGCGCGAGCTATAGTATCTTCTAAATCTTCTAAATAAGCATCATCATTTAAATGCGCATGTGTATCAAATAACATAGTACGCCTCCTTCACATTTCCTATTATAACAAAAAATTTCATTAAAAATATCTAAACTATTTCAATTATGTTACAATCCCTTTGTCATTTCTTTTACAAAGAAATACTCTTTTTAAAAGCCGATAGCGATAGCCATCACATTGTATCTGTTTACATAAAAATTTTTTTAGTATATTAAAACAATAAAAAGAACCTAGATTTCTCTAGATTCTTCATTATTATTCATATTTATTATGCTGTAATGTCTACTATTTGTGCACCAACTAGTTCTTCTAATACTTCTGGTTTCACTTCTACTTGATGACCAACTTTCCCAGCTGATACAACAATAGTTTCTACATCTTTACATTTCTCATCTACAAAAGTAGGGAATAATTTTTTCATCGCAAATGGAGAACATCCACCTTTAACATAACCAGTTATTTTTTTGTTAAATCTTTTAATGGTAACATAGACAGTGATTTTTACACCTGCTGCTTTTGCTAATTTCTTGAAATTAATACTATCTTCACTCATTAAAACACCAACTACATAAGTACCTTTACCATCAGTAGTCATAATCGTTTTAAACACTTGATTATGATCCTTACCTATAATGTCCGCTACTCCTACTCCTGTTTTCGCCGCATCACTGCTAGCATCAAACTCAAAGTGATTGTACTCAACATTATGATCATCTAAAAAAATCTCATAGCATTTGTTTTTTTATTTCTTTTTTTCTTAGACATAAAATACCTCTTTCTTTACCCTTATCAGTAATATAACTATATTTTTACTCCAAACTTTTTGCTCTGTCAAAACTTTTTTTGAAAATATTCTTTTGTATTTTCTGAAAATTTCATAAATCGCTAGTTTCTAGATAAACTGTACACAAACTGCTTCAGGAACTACAACATCTTTTTTTCTACACATTCTAATTTCCCAGTAGCTTTTATCTACTTTTATAAACAGTAATAGTACCACTAGTTTCATTAGTAGCTATCGCTAAAGTATTATCTTTATTTAGGTTAAAGTCGCGTGGATCTTTTCCAAATGTACTTATAGTTTGAATTTGTTCCAAATAATCACCTTTATCCTCAAAAAAACAACTATAGCATCTTGACCTCTATTAGACACATAAATAAATTTATTGTCATTAGAAATTTTTTTATCGCACTACCTTTATTTTCACCATTAAAATCACCTGGTAATGTTGGATAATATTTTTGGATTAGATAATTTACCTTTACCATCATAATCAAAAGAAATTACTTCGCTAGTTAATTCAGTCATAACAAAAGCTTTTTTACTATCACTAGTAAACACTATATGACGAACCCCACTACCTGCTTTTGCTTTAAAGTTTTCGACTTTAGCCAATATACCCTCATTTAGTTTATAAGTTGTAATATCGTCCGTACCTAAATCACAAGTAAACACATATTCTCCGTCTGGTGTAAACCCTGAAAAATGAACATGTGGTTTTTCTTGTCTAGCATGAACTCCGCTACCTTCATGGGTATCTGTAGATAATAATTCACCTAACTCACCATTTTGTAATATAGAATAACTATCTACAGTTCCAGTATGATAATTTGCTGATAAAAGATATTTGTCATCTTTGCTTACTTCAACATAGCATGGTGGATTACCTTCTTTTTTAACTGATGTTAGTTGTTCTAAGCTACCATCTTCTTTTACTTTAAAACTTGACACTGCACCTTTGTCTTCTATTTTCGCAATACTATATAACGATTTATTATCATTTGAAAATGCTAAATATGTTGGGTTATCTACTTTAGCAACAGCATCAACACTACTAACTTTCCCTTCTTGTGATAATTCTACTTTATAAATTCCTTGGCTATCTTTTTTTGTATATGTACCAATATAAGCTCTACTCATTACTACGCCTCCTTTGCTAATTACTACTTTATTATATCATCTATTTCGATTAATTAAATAAAATATACTTTTTCTTTATAGTTTATACATTTTTTTATTTGTAACTTTTTTTAAGAAAAAAATAAACTATTAAGAAAATATTCTATCACATGGGAAATATAGTTTTACTTATAGGGTATTCCTTGATATAATAAAGTATATTTATAAGTAAATTTTTAGGGAGGATAACTGTGAAACACGAATTTATACTAGTTCTTGATTTTGGTAGTCAGTACAACCAACTTATTACACGTCGTGTGCGTGAGCTTGGTGTTTACTCTGAACTACATGATAACGAGATTTCTATTGATGAGATTAAAAAAATGAATCCAAAAGGAATTATTCTTTCAGGAGGACCAAACTCTGTTTATGAAGAAAAATTCACTTACAATCGATGATGAAATCTTTAACTTAGGTATTCCAGTACTAGGTATCTGTTATGGAATGCAACTTATGCAACATAAATTAGGAGGAAAAGTTGAATCTGCGACAAGTAGAGAATACGGTGCTCATAATATTGATGTAACTCCAGGAGCTAGATTATTTGAAGGTACTCCTGCTACTCAACAAGTATTAATGAGTCACTCTGACAAAGTTGTTGAACTTGCTGAAGGATTCAAAGTAGTAGCAACTAGTGATAACTGTCCTATCAGCTGCTGCAGAAAACGTAGAAAAAAAGACTTCTACTGCTTCCAATTCCACCCAGAAGTTCGTCACTCAGAATTTGGGATACGACTTACTTAAAAAAACTTTATTAGAAACGTATGTAAATGTACTGATAACTGGACTATCCAAAACTTTATCGATGAAAAAATTGAAGAAATTCGTGCGGAAGTTGGAGATCAAAAAGTTCTATGTGCCCTATCAGGAGGAGTTGACTCTTCTGTAGTAGCTGCATTATTAGACAAAGCTATCGGAGATCAATTAATCTGTATGTTTATCGATCACGGTTTACTTCGTAAAGGTGAAGCTGAAGGTGTTATGAATACATTCAGTAAAGAAATCGAAGGTGGATTCAATATGAATCTTATCAAAATCGACGCTAAAGATAGATTCCTTGGTAAACTTAAAGGAGTTAGCGACCCTGAACAAAAACGTAAAATCATCGGAAACGAGTTCGTATATGTATTCGATGAAGAATGTGCTAAATTACACGACGTACCATTCTTAGCTCAAGGTACTCTTTATACTGACGTTATCGAATCTGGAACTAAAAATGCTCAAACAATCAAATCTCACCACAACGTAGGCGGATTACCAGAAGATATGCGTTTCTCTCTAATCGAGCCACTTAACACTTTATTCAAAGATGAAGTACGTGCATTAGGAGAAGCACTTGGATTACCTCGTGAGATTGTTTGGCGTCAACCATTCCCAGGACCAGGATTAGGTATCCGTGTTCTTGGAGAAGTAACAGAAGAAAAATTACAAATCGTACGTGATAGTGACTTCATCTTACGTGATGTTATTGCTAAACGTGGATTAGAAGGAGAAGTATGGCAATACTTCACATGTCTTCCAGATATCCGTTCAGTCGGAGTTATGGGAGATGTTAGAACATACGACTACACTGTAGCTGTTCGTGCCGTAACAAGTATCGACGGTATGACTGCAAGCTGGGCTCACCTTCCTTTCGAAGTGTTAGAAGAAATCTCTGCACGCATCGTAAATGAAGTAGCTCACGTTAACCGCGTAGTGTATGACATTACAAGTAAACCACCAGCTACAATCGAGTGGGAATAATGCGGTGTAACTTAGAATTATTAGGAGTATAACGACGACATAATTCTTAGATACAGCGTATGCAACAAGAACTTTAATCTTAACGAGCAACACGAGGAAAAGATTATTAGTTCTAACTGCTAACTAACATAGTGAGATATATAAAACCCTTAAAAATTTAAGGGTTTTTCTTATAGTTGCAACCATTTTGCAACCATAAATGAAGATTTATCAGATTTTTATAAAAGATTCCAAATTATACTAGATAATATTTATGAAGGAGTGAAATAATGAAAAAAACAAACTACTAATTTTTTTCACTATTTATATTTATATTCGGACCTCTTGTAGGGACTTATTATTGGAAGTATAATCGGAAATATTAAAGTCGGTATTGCTAGTGGGCCATTCTTAGGTCTAATGCTAGGTTTACTTTTTTTAGCAAAAATAAAGCCGAAAGATGAAACTAGCGATGATACTTTAAAGAAGGATAATAAAGAATAATATATTCTCAAAATAAAAAAACTACAAGAATGAATTTAATTTTTCTTTCTTGTAGTTTTTTTAATATTTCTAGTATGATTCTTATCGTTTATGATATAATTAAACAAAAAAACAATATACAGAAGAAGATAATATGAATACAGTAATTAAAGAAATAATAGATAAAAAAAGAAAAAGAACAAATATCAAAAAGAAGTACTTTATGATCTTCCTGAATGGTTTGGTTTACCTGAAAGTACAGAAAAATTATATTAAAGATTCACAAGATAAACCATTTTTTTAGCCTGTTACGTAAATAACGATGTTGCAGGTTTTATCGTGTTAAATGCAACAAGTAAGGATACTGTAGAAATTTTTCGTAATGGGTATAAAGAAAAAAATTTCATAGAATGAGAATTGGAACAAGATTAAATACAGAATTCGAAAATATGGCAAAAGATCTTGGCTATTCCTACTCACAGGTGAAAACTGTAAAAATGGGCCACTACAAAGAGTATGATATTACTAATGCATTCTATATCGCAATGGGATATAAAGAATTAGAATGTTTTTCCTACCCTTTGGGACGAATGGAATCCATGTCAAATATATATTAAATATCTTGGAGAGTAATACATCAATACTGTTTTATTTATTAAAAAAATATTTTAGTATCTAAAAAGCTCGATAAGTAAAAAAATAGAAGCTAGTATATTCACCAAGAAACTTGATTTAGTTTACTTTTTGAAAACTAAATACAGGATAAATACAAATTTATACCCTGCCATTTTTCCCTATCGTCGATATAAAAAAATAAAGTAGACTCTCCCTATGATATCAACTACTCAGGATAAATTCTTCCTCTATTTAATGGGAATAAACGGTGTAACTTAGAATTATTAGGAGTATAACGACGACATAATTCTTAGATACAACGTATGCAACAAGAACTTTAATCTTAACGAGCAACGCGAGGAAAAGATTATTAGTTCTAACTGCTAACATAGTAAGATATATAAAACCCTTAATTTTTTTAAGGGGTTTTTTTCTTATAGTTGCAACCATTTTGCAACCATAAATGAAGATTTATCAGATTTTTATAAAAGATTCTAAATTATACTAGATAATATTTATGAAGGAGTAAGTTAATGAAAAAAACAAACTACTAATTTTTGTACTATTTATATTTATATTTGGACCTCTTGTAGGTCTTATGATTGGAAATATAATAGGAGATATTAAAGTCAGGGGTCGCTATTGGACCATTCTTAGGTCTAATGTTAGGTTTACTATTAACTTAGGATCTTTAAAGTTCCGGTTATTATATTTATCAATTTCAATTAATTCACAATCTATGTAGTCTCTATAGTCTTTAATTGTTATTTTTATCTTTACCCTTATTCTTCTCGTTTAAGTCAACAATTCCCCACCTGTTATTCAATCCTTTTTGCTAAAGAGTCTATGAATTCATTATCATACGTCTTGTTTTTTTATCACCTATTTTCTAATTCCGAGAATTGATTTGAAATGAAAAAGAATGCTGATAAATCAACATTCTTTTTTTAAGTATTATTTGCAAAAAACAAGATATTTTGTCTGTTTAGCTACCAAAAAGATACCATATCTGCTTATTTTTTCTTACCCTACAATATCCGTACAAGTTTTACAGGTTTCATCTCATAGAAACTTATACCTTGCTAAGTTCAACAAACTGAAGCTTGTTTGTCTCATTTAGCTTTCTTGGGTTTCTTTTTCTGGCAGTTCCGCATACATACCTTTCAGTAGTTCAGTAATCAAATCCATATCCTCAAATCTGTCGAATGCATACATCAATGTCTTTGAACCCTCATACGGATAACGCAATTCTGAGTCTGCAAGAAGTTTGTCCGATGTCGGCGTTCTCTTTAAAAATAGTTCATTATCGCAAATGTCACCTATCAGCTTACCGTTAAAATATATAAGGTAGTCGCCCATCATGGATCTTATGACAATATCACCTCTTTGCGGAAAAAAATCTCACGAACAAATTCATTAAATTCATTCACTATGATTACCTCCTTCAAAAATCAAATATTCCTTACTTTATGGCATACTCTTTCCCTATTTATCCTCAAAATTTCAGCAATCCATTTTCATCAAATTGAAAATTCGGTCCCCATGAAACTTCCCAATAGTATCCATCTAAATCCGAAAAAAATATGCGTGATATCCACCCCAAAAAACTTCCTGTGGCTCTTTTACAATTTTTTTCCACCTGCTTTTTCTTACTAATGCAATTACAGTCTCTACATCTTCTTTATGTTCAACATTGTAGGCTAATGTAATTCCTGAAAATCCATTCCCTTTTGGTGGATTATTTTCATCAATATCTTTTGCTAATTGTTCCAAAGGAAATAGTTCAAACTTTGTTCCCGGAGTATCAAAAAAGCATACTGACGGATTATTTTTCTCTGCAATCAGTCTTATATCCTAAACCATCTCTATAAAACTTTATTGACCTTTCCATATCTTTCACACCTAAACAAATACAAGTAATCTTGTTCATCGTTACCTCCTATGAATTCTTATTTGTCATACAATCAATTTACTTGCCAACTTGTAAACTTGTTTTATCTCTTTACTTTCTAATAGGGACTTGGTAACAAAAGGCCTATTAGTAAAAGTAATAAAAGCTAATCCTATTCTTTTTTTAATAAAACTGTAGCCCCCATTTCCGTAGTCTTTTCAGTATAGCGATACCTTTTTTTCTATTAATATTCCAGCTAGTATATTTATTAATATTCTAAAAAAATAACCTTTTCTATTAAATCTGAGACTTTTTTTACTTATGAAAATCTTAAAGTATTTGAACTCCTTATCTGAATCGTAAATTGGGAATTCAAAACTTTTTTTCGTTCCATTTTTCCATATACCTTCTGGTTCAACGGATATAGAAAAAAACACCCTCGTCTTTTTCATCATAAAAAAATGAATTGTAAGATATATATGTCCAACGTCATAACCAGTAGTATTTTTCAAAGTTTCCTATGTAACGTTTCTCATTTCTAACATTTTCAACTTCGAAGTCTTCAGGTTTAAAAGTATCTACTAATATTCCGTATACTCTATTAAATTCTTTTTATTTCTTTACCACTTTTCAATATCTTATTAAAGGGATTTTTTTATTTTTTTACAGGAATTTCCACTATTGAATTAATATCTAAAAAGTAATTCATAACGTTTTTCTTTGATATTTATACCATTCATCTGTGAACGTACTATCCACAAAATTTTTCCCCTAATATAGATTTTTTTCTTTAATATAGCTTCTTTTTGTTTCCTTAAGATTATTAATATATGCGTTAGCAAATTCCTTTAACTTAGAATCTTTAAAGTTCCGGTTATTATATTTATCAATTTCAATTAATTCACAATCTATGTAGTCTCTAAAGTCTTTAATTGATTCTTTATCTTTATCTTTATCTTTAACCTTATCCTTATCATTTAAGTAAACAATTCCCCACCTATTATTCAATCCTTTTTGCCAAAGAGTTTATGAATTCATTATCATACGTCTTGTTTTTTTATCACCTATAAAATAATTCGGACTTGGTAACAAAAAGGCCTATTAGTAAAAAGTAATAAAGCTAATCCTATTCTTTTTTTATCATAAAACTGTAGCCCCCATTTCCATAGTCTTTTAAGTATATCAATACCTTTTTTTCTATTAATATTCTAGTTATCTTTTGATAGAAATTTTAAAATAGTTCCTTAGTATATAAACTCCTTCTCATTACCCAAACTGTTAATAAAAGGTGGCAAAGCCTAAATAACTATTAATTAAGATCGGTAACTTTATTGTAATTACTTCGATAAGAAAAGTCAAGTTTGTCTGCGAATGTAAATCGGATATAAAGTAAAAAAAGGGCAAGTAGCCTTTCAGTTAAAATAGTAAAACTAAATATTTAAAAAAAGCTAAATATTAAATTTTTATAATATTTTTTTAATATTTACCCATATTTTTGTCCAA
>BNJU01003703.1_pt1 | contig 111651 bp, 188 predicted proteins | sample 8539281 | NCBI WGS metagenome assembly BNJU01 (sample SAMD00202456, study PRJDB9452) | human saliva metagenome | isolation source: human saliva | place: Japan
TTTTTAGAAGTTTCCAAATATTAGAGCAGGCGATAGACCACAAGAAATCGAAACTAATAAGAACTGACCTAAAACAATGAGATAATCGAAAATTGAAATCAACTTATACCATCCACTAAATAGAAGACAGGGAAGAACAGTAAAAGCATAATAATAAAATGTATAATAGATTGTTTAAATAGCGACCATTTTTTCAATTTCATAAATTACCGAGGCTGATGCTATCGAGGTAGCAAGAATACCAACCAAAAATGTACTTTTAACCTGAAAAAAATATCAGTCCCTTGAAGTCTCATAAAAATTGCCAAACTGGTTATAATGACAAAAGGAATCATTCCTCTAAAAATAGCTTTTTAATCATAGCTACTACCTCACTCATAAGATATTATTTAGTTTTTCCTCTATCGAAATTATAGCATGATTCACTAAAATTTTTACCTTTACCACTTGCTAAATCTCATTATATCAATCATCAGCAAAATAGATTATTGATAAAGTACATTATTGATGAAGTAAGTCAAGCATTTCATTATTGAGTGTTTGATAGCAAGAGAAATAGCTATCATCAATCTCAAATGTATCTTGTATAATAAAGCGCAAGGTATCTATTGTCTGTTGCAATTTCTTTGAATTGACTAGTTTACTATTAATCTCTGACAAGCCATGTGCCACCTTTATTTCTCTCATGGTTTAAAGGAATGAAAACACTAAGTGACTTAATTAATTCAGGACTATATTTGTAATACTCTAAAATTTTTAGTGTATATAATTAGATTTAGAGTTGTTGTAGGAGAAAAATCTTCTTTTGCCCTCATTTTCATTTTGTGATTTTTATAATCACTATCTAAATAACCGATAATTTTTTAAAAATCTGGATGTTCTTTATTTAGCTTAGGTAACTTGTTTTTATATGTTATTAGATTTGGATGATTACTTTTTATTCTATCTTCTAATATAAATTCGACTAATGATTTGACTTAATCAAAACATCCGCTACTTTGACCTCGTTTGTTTAGAATCTCAATCATCATAATTAAGAGCTTTTTCTCAATCTCTGAAAGTGGATATTGCTGAATTTCTGAAAGAACTTCTTGTTTTTAAAAACACTAACTAAGTCGGTTAGAATGATTCTTAAACGAGCTAATTGCTTATTTGGAAGTAGCCCCTTCGAATCTCTCGAATAACAATCTTTCAACTGCTAAATAATCATATGCCTCTATCAAACTTCTTAAATAGCGCTTGATAAGAGACTGATTGAATTTCTCTGCTTCATCTTTGATTGTACGGTTTTCGTAATCTTTTTGGTTGTCTTCATTTTCGTCAAATAGTCTTTGTTCATCTTCAGCTAGAAAGTGTACATACTTTCTATTTGCGGATTTGTTAGGTGTTGCAACCTGTATAGCTTTGCGTATTATAATCATTAATTCGATTTAAGGCAACATAAAAGCAGAAATAATCTGAGGTGTCCCTGAGGAGATTTAAGATTAGTGATGATCTGTTTCCAGAGTATTTTTCGATAATCTGTCCCATCACTTCATACATTTTATCAAATAGATAGACTTCATCATTTTTCAAGATAATTGATTCAATAACTACTTTAGGATGATAACCTTCTATTGAACATAATGCTTTCTCAACAAGATCTTTACTAACATTTTCTTCACTGTAAACCAAAAACAATTTGTTCAGGTCTGTAAGTTCGAGCAATATGTAATAAAGCTGCATCTCGATTATTGCTTATCGGATCTGTCGTTCCAACTGCTGAAATAAAACTTTCATCTGTAATCTCCTTAATCATAAAGTTTGCCTTACATTTCATAGAAGGATTCAGTATTCTTTATCAACTCTTTTTGCGAATTCAGCTTGACTTTCACCCATGACAACGGCTTTTGTAAGTTTTAATACACCTTTACCATCCATATTAGGTGTATTTGAACAATATCGGTCTTGTAGGATACCATTTGCTAGTTTAAATAAAGTCTTAGTCCAGACTCCACTACCTGCACCCAGATAAATAGGGTATTGAATATTATCTTGAATCATATCTCAGGATAGTCTAATAAAAGAACCTCTCATACTCCTTATAAAACTTTTGGGATTGTACTCCCAAGTCAATCAATTCTCCCTTCTTTTAGAACTTGTTGTAATCTTAAAATTAATCTTAGTTAGTGGTGCTAGAGACTCACGATATAATGGCAAACCTATAGGTTTCGTGAGGCTCGTCATCCTTCATTCTCTTAAGATCCCATTTTTGTGTTATTATCAGATTCTCATTACATAAAGTCATGCTATCACTAACTCGAATAGCATTAAATAAATTATTGAATTTTCTCTTGGTTTTAGCATCCCATAGAATTATATTCATATTTTCTACTTTAAAACTTTTTGTTTTATAAATAGCTTCTTCGTTAATCCAATGAGATTTGTATTAAGCAAAATGGTCCGAATAGCTCCCTTTAACGAACTTCCAGGTATATAAGGATTGCCAAATGGGTCTCTCATAAACTTTGCCACTTCATTAATAGTACCTAACTTGGAATCAATATCGTTCTTTTTCGCTTTCAAAACCAGTCTCTATTATCCTGTAGCCACCAAAGTTACGGTCAGAGATACTGTTATTGTTCAAAAAGAAATCAATCGATTTTCTTCGGCACTTGACTTTTTCTTGTATAAAGCATTCAGACTTTTGACCTAATCCATTTTCCATCATTCGATTGTAAAAACTTAACCATATCAGGAAAAATAATAGGAATTATTTTCATAGATAAATTCTCTAGAAGTATATTTCTCGCCATTCCCGATATGAATAGGCGCCAATGCTAAGAGGCTAAATTGAAAGTCTCTATATTCGGTTTTCATTCTTCCTACTCCATATTAAAGAATAATGGTTTTTGCATAATTTAAGACTGCGTGTGAGAAATTGAGTGGTCTGACATCTACTATCTGTCCTTTATATGTTTCACAGAAAGTAGAGCCAGAAACAAACTTAAAGATATCTTGTTTGCGATAATTCTCTTTTTGTTTGTGTACTAAAGGCAAATCCACTAGACTTACTTAATAAATAAGAACCTCTTAACATAGCTATCTCAAGATCTTCCTCAATTGGTAAAGAAGTCGTCAAACCCATGACTGGACCTTGATGGGATTGAGTTAAGCGATTTTTAAGTTCATTAGGAATATCTGCAATGGTCAAATCGAAAAGACCATATCCGGTGGAACGTTTACCCCCAATTCCTGCATACTGTAAACTTGTCATGAGTTCATTTAAGATTTCAGATTCAGCTAGCTATCACATAGAGAGGACTCATCAGTAAATCTAACGGTAGAAACACGATAAAGAGATAGTTATCAGTAAGTTCATCAGGTGAAACTTGAGAAAGAGCAATGTCCACAGAAGATTGGGTTTTAGTGACGATATTTGTCACAGCATATTCTTTGTCTTCAAGAAGTGTCCCATTTACATAATCATCGAATTTATCTAAAGGTATAAACTGAAGTTTCTTTGCCATTTTTACTTGACGTCTCACTTCTTTAACATCAGTTGTCAAGTCTTGCTGATCAAACTTTGGAAATCCTATCGGCTTAGGTAAAAATGGCTCAAAAATTGTATGGAAAGGCATCTGTCAAAACAAAGTCGTCCTGATTTGCTAAAGAAATAAAGTCATCCATTATACCTATTTTTTTTGCTTCTATGACCAGAGCTGAAAACAAACGATCAGCCGCAAACGTCATTTTAGAACTGTCCAGAGCACCTGCTCCAAAGTGAGCTGTACGGAGTTCATAATATACATCTTATAGGCCACACTAGACCTCCGTTGATATATGGGTTTATTTAATGAATCAACATTGTAAGTCCCAAAAACTGTATTTACTTTGACTTTTCAAAACGAATTTTCCCATAGCCACGAGACCTGAACCACCTAAATAATCAGATTCTAGTAGTTTAAATCCATCTAATATAACTTTAAAATCTTCCTCAACCTGAGTCCAAACTATCATCTGTAATCTCATAAATAATTTTCAAAAATCAAAGCGACTACATCGTATCAGCTCGCTCAATCTGTCTGGGTGTGGCATGTGCGGTGATACGATCAATAGTATTTTTCAAATTTTTACTTCAGTGTATATTTTTACACCTAACTCATCTAATTGCATTTTTATTTGACAAGTAAGCATCTCTAAAATAAGTCGACCAATTTTATAAAAATCACTCTTAGAATTTCCAAAGAGCCGACTGAGAATCTCCATCTTGTACTGCTACTTGAGTTAATTTAGTATTATATACTTTTGCTAGAAGAGCATTTTTCCCTTTGATACTTGATCCAGGAATAATGGGTAAGTTTGTTATCGGATCCTTTATTACAGGTGAATCTATCGCACCAATGGCAGCGTACGCATTACTTGTCCCAATATGAAGTCCTGCTTCTAAGATTTTGCCCTGTTATTTGAATTTTTGCAATGTCATCTCTCTTTTCCTTCATTAAACTTAAAATAAGCAACCAATAGCTTCCATATAGCGACAAAAGAGTTGAAGGCTTTCTCTATCTTTAATTTCGTTAAGAGCCTCTATAATTTCACCCTTAATTACTAAGTCTTTACGGAAAACTCTGGTCCCGCTTGATAGATATATTGTACCCTAAGATAAAGAATTTTTATCTTTCAAGTCATTATAATCTCGAACTCTACTTTTCGTCATAAAAGTGTACTAGTTAAACCCAATAACTTCCTAATTTTTGCTGGTTTTTAAAATGAATACATTTGGGTTATTATTTTTCCTAATCAACGAATTAATAACCTTTTTCTGCCTTATCTACATAATTATCATCTGTTAAAATCGCTCATCTAAGAATCCTCTTTAATCTCGTACATATATAATAGTAAAAGCTATTTCAGCTTCTTTACGTTCATTTTTCACTACCTGTATACCACGAAAAGAAAAGACTTCTAAATTCTTTTGAAATCGTTTTTCTATTTCATCAGTAATATTGTCTTCTATACGTGTTAAATAATAGGCCAAACGGGCAATATTCATACGATCGTAACTACGAAGGAGTTCAATCAGTTTATATATAAATACCTTTCCTTGCTCATCTTGTTTATTAAAGTAGTAACGAATGCTTTTCAGTTTACCATTATAAACATTGTCAATGAATTGGTCGAACTTCAAGGTATAGCCTATTTGGAAAAGTGAAATACTATCCTTGTCATTGTCCTTAGCTGCTTCTTCTAGTTTTCCCGTTACTTCAGCCATGAGGCTAACTGGAGTTTTGTCTGGAAAGAGACCAATACCTGCAGAGAGGCTTAATTTACCATTTGTCCACTTGATAAAGTTTTGTCGGAGACAAATAGTAAACTCAATAATATCTGCAAGAACCGATTGCAAATACATCATCCCCACCGGCATAGATGATTGATAATTTCTTATCCTTCGCAAACTGGTTAATATAGACCTTAAAGAAGAGACTCATGCTCCTAGAGAATGTAGCTGAACGTGCCAGAGTATTATACTTGCCACTATCTTGATAGGAGAATCCAGCCATAAAAGGCAGCTCCCAAATCGTCAACATCTAGTCGAACAACTGCTAATCAGCTTAATCCCTTGTCCAGTTTCACTATCTTGGGATAGTTTAGCATACTGCAAATTTCATCATACTTGTAGTCCCCAACAAAAGACATGGGTGGCTTTTTAAGATATCCGTTGCAAAGCTATTTTTGACATACACGACTCCAATTCTCATGGGGCAGTTTGTTTTTGATACACCTCTAATATAGGCTCCTGGTCCAATCGGGAGTCCTTTTTCATTGTTGACAATATAGAAACGTTCTTGAATTTCCTGAGAAAAACGATACATTCCTGAACAAATATGGCAAACCTCTTTGTCATTCGACTTGGTAAGTTTTTCTACCGAATGACAAATGACACATTCTTTTGAGAACTTTTTCCTCCTTGATTGAGTTCTAGGGAGAGTTTCAGCGTCATAGCGAGAAAATTTTCTTTGGGAAATCTACGACTGGTCGCTTGATAAATCTTTCTATATCTTGCTAGTGAAGTTGACATATCACTGGCAGAAAATGGACTCCAACCAAATGCTACGTACAAACCTGTCTGGAAATGCTTGACCAAAAACTGATTGAATTCTGCTTCAAAGCTAGCCAAGGTTTCTCTAGTTTTTTCGGTGTTTGGAAAGATAAAGTAAGCGTGCCCTCCTCCGACGTAGAGAAGATTAGCCCTCGTAAGCCCTAACTCTCCAGTAAGCTGTCAGCGATATGTTCCCGCATAAAATCTAGATATAAGGAACGTGCTTTTAGTTGCTCGGTTGCTCCAGCCGTTGCGATATTGTAGATAAAGTCCTGAATCCCTGACAAGTCAAAACTTGATAAGAAAAAGAGCCTTCTCGCTATAAAAAGCTTCTAAATTCTGCCCCAGTACCTTCTCACTAATCACGGCAATTCTTGTCTGCTAATATTCCTCTATGGCTAAGGGCAAAAGCCAGCTGTCAGACGACTGTAGGTTGCTAGAGAAATATCCGATAATTCCTTAGCCTTTTGTCGAAACAGGTACACTAGGAAAGTAGACTCAAGAAGATTCAAAAGGCATCTATCTCAGATTGGCTAAAGTCCAATCTCTCAAACTCTTTTTCTAAGGTCTCTACTATCAAGTCATAAGCTGACTGGTCAGACGAGCTCGCTCGATTCCTTAGCATAGTTTGGTTCCCCGTCAAGCTCTAATGGTCGTGCATCGAGATAACGCTGACTAGGGCTATCTGAAAATACATGAAGATATCCGATTGTTTGCTTAGAAAATCTTCTTTCCTGATGAGTATCTGCTGTTCTTTTTGGGCCTGAAGCAATCTTTGCAGCAGCTGACGTGATATAGACCAAGCTATCAGGAGCTAAATCTGTCGGTAAATCACTAGAAGTTGCCTTAGCTATCTGTTGGGCTATTTTTCATTATCCGAAAAGCGTCTAAACCATTCGGCCCCAATGGTCCCCAGGTCTTTCTCATCATACCTGAACCTTGAATCACCTTGCCGATAGCGTGCAAAAGTGATCCATAAACTAAATCAATCTTTTCTTTCTTCAAGTTCTAAACCTCCCATCCCTAAGCTAGTTTTTCATACCGAGACCTGAGTACTCCCCAAATTTCAGAAGCATATTAGCATAAGCTTTCAAGGTATTTGGACCTGTAATCTTAAAGGTCAATCTTCCCCTGAAACCAGGAATTTTTTGCCATGAACTTTAAAAATAGCTGATTCCAATCGATAGCTGGTAATACTACTATGCTTGACCAAGTAGTCCAGGGTTTCCTCTTCGATGTCCTGACGATTCTCGACCAGACGTGCATACTTCATCATCAAACTCTGAAAGATGAGACGCATGGTAGGAAAGAGTACGTACTCTCCCTGAGAGCGAAATCCTGTCGGAGTTTGCAAATGAATGGTAAAGAGTGACCGATCTTGGTTTTCCTTAAAAAACTCAAAGAGTTGCTCCGAACTGAGATCTTGCATTGACAAAGACTCAACCATGAGAGTCGGCAAATCATAAAAGCTCTACTTTCTTTAGCTCCAATAGGAAAGGGCAGGATCTGTTTGACAGCCTCATCCGTCAGGAGATGAAAGAGACCATAGGGTCTTTTTCCTTTTGATGGATGATTTTTTAGTGAGTAGGGGTTAGTCTCCTGCTCATGCAGCCAAATCACATAGTCTGGTTCCAGGTTTTCCATAAGAAAACCATGGAATTTTGTCGATAGGTCGCTAGGTGATTGGTCAATCCGCTTTAAATGATAGTTCGATACGTCTCATATGCCTCCTTTATTGGTACAATAGAGGTTTTTTTCTATTAGTATAAGATATCCTTTCCTTAATCAAATTGTCCCCTCTCGAGTGTAAATAGGCTTCTTACCAATATATATAATAATGAAAGAAGGTAAATAGTTTCGTCCCCTCTCGAGGTAGATAGTTAATTATAAAATAAACATATAAAAAAATAATATGTGGAAATTTGTTCCCGTCCTAGCGAGGTAGATAGGGGTATCTTTACCCATATCTTATATGTAACCCCTATAACAAGCACTAGATATAAACTATTTTAAAAACTACTACTAGTATATCATACTTTTGTAAGAGTTTTCATTTCTGAATACCACATAAATCATATTTTTCCTCCTAAATGTATAAAGGATACTATTTTTATCATTAAAATTGCTTTTGTCAAGCCTAAATATAAATTTTTAATACAAAAACGAACCAGCTTGACTGATTCGTTTCGTTACTATCACTACTTCCGATACATCTTAAACTGTAGGAAGAGGTCACTATAGATTCCTGTCCATTTTATGGTCAAATTTTCATAAACTTCTAGGTGTTTCATAGTATCTGCGTCTGGATAGAAGGACTTGTCCTCTTTTGTCTCCTCTGGGAGCATTTCCTTAGCAGCATTGTTTGGTGTTGAATAACCGACATATTCTGCATTTTTCAGACATTTTCAGGGTTTCAACATGAAGTTGATGAAGGCATAGGCTGCATCCTGGTTCTTAACTGTCTTTGGTATCACCATATTGTCAAACCAGAGGTTACTTGCTTCTGTAGGTACGACGTATTTGAGGTTAGGATTCTTTTCCAACATCTGGCTAGCTTCCCCTGAGAAGGTCACACCGATGGCAGCATTATTCTGAATCATGTAACCCTTCATCTCATCGGCTACAATTGCCTTGATATTAGGAGTTAGCTCATACAGTTTATCAACCGTTTGTGATAGTTGCTCTGGATCTTTTGAGTTAAGGCTATAGCCTAGTGAGTTAAGACCTAAACCAAGTACTTCACGCGCCCATCAAAGAGCATGATCGAGATCCTTGTATTCTGGTTTCCAGAGGTCGTCCCAATGCTCAGGCGCTTCTTCCACCATGGTTTCATTGTAGACAATTCCCAAAGTTCCCCAGAAGTATGGGATAGAGTATTCATTGTTTGGATCAAAGGATTGGTTGAGAAACTCTGGACCGATATTCTCAATTCCCTCAATCTTACTATAATCCAGTGGAACTAAGAGATCTTCGTCCTTCAACTTGTTAATCATGTACTCACTCGGGATAGCAATATCATAGGTTGTTCCACCCTGCTTGATTTTTCGTGTACATGGCTTCGTTAGAATCAAAGGTTTCTGTACTGAACTTGGATTCCCAGTTTCTTCTGTAAATTTCTCCAGAAGTTCAGGATCGATATAGTCTCCCCAGTTGTAGATAACCAATTTTTGACTATCACGACTATTGATTTTACTATCAAGATGGTAAGAAATTCCCCACAAAACGAGGATAATCGCAAGAATTCCTGCTAAAAATGAATAGAGCTTTTTCATGCTTTCTCCTCCTTCACGTGAAATGAGTAATACCCGACAACCAAGATAATACTAAAGAGAAAGACTAGGGCTGAAAGAGCATTGATTTCTAGCGAAATTCCCTTACGAGCTCGAGAGTATATCTCGACTGAGAGGGTTGAAAATCCATTTCCTGTCACAAAGAAGGTCACGGCAAAGTCATCTAGTGAATAGGTGAAAGCCATGAAGTAGCCTGCAATGATAGATGGTGTCAGATATGGCAACATAATTTCCTTGAACATCTGGAACTGACTGGCTCCAAGGTCATAGGCTGCATGAATCATGTCGTTATTCATTTCCTTGAGACGAGGTAGAACCATGAGCACTACAATTGGAATGGAGAAGGCCACATGACTAGAAAGAACTGTCAAAAATCCAAGTGAAAACTTGAGTTGGGTAAAGAGAATCAAGAAACTAGCACCAATCATAACGTCTGGAGCAACCATCAAAATGTTATTGAGTGATAAAAATGCTTCTTGGTATCTCTTGCGTGATTGGTAGATATAGATAGCTCCAAAGGTACCAATCACTGTCGCAATCAAGGCTGATAGAAAGGCAAGTAAAAGGTTTGAACCAAAATCAGCATGAGCCTTCCATCACCAAACATAGTTTCAAAGTGAGATAAGCTAAAACCTGCAAAACTATTCATATCATCCCCCAGCATTAAAGGCATAACCAATCAAGTAGAAGATTGGCGAGATAGAGGACGATAAAGACAGAAGGCTAGGTATAGATTCGATAATTTTTCATCGTTCTCTCCTTTCCTTAGTCACCCACATAGTGACGAACATAGTCAGGATAAGAACAACACCGATAGTTGAACCCATACCATAGTTGTCGTTGGTTAGGAAGTTCTGCTCGATGGCAGTCCCCAATGTAATCACTCAGTTCTCCCAATCAAACGGGTCAACATGAAGAGGCTCAGACTCAGGAATGAATACGGATTGGACTCCCGCTTCGTACTCCGTTCATTGACAGAGGAGATGACATGTCGGAAGGTTTCCCACTTGGTCGCACTCGAGGTCATAGCTAGCGATTGATGAGATTGTATCCATATCATCTAAAACATTGAAGATGGGCAAAATCATAAATGGAGCTCGATGTAGCTTGCTACAAAGATAAATGAAATCTGTAAAACGCTGCTGCGAACCGATTCCGATAAATTCGAGGAATTGGTTGATAGAGCCATTTGCCCAAAAATCCCGATAAAAGGCATAGGCCTTAAGAGAAGGTTAATCCAGGTTGACAAAATGATCAGCATAAGCCATAATTGACGGTGTTTGAGACGGGTCAAAAGGGCTGTTGGGTAGCTGATAAGTAGCGTCACTAGAGTTACAATTCCTGCATAGAGCACTGAGTTAAAGCTCATTTTGAGATAGGTTAAGTTTTGTGACGCAAAATAGGATTTATAGTTTTCTAAACTGAACTGGCCTTCGATATTGAAAAAGGATTGTCCAAAAATCAAGACCAGAATTGCCAATACAAAAGTGTAATCCAAAAGCATGTAGAGGCACTACAAAGAGTTTAGAGGTTGTTTTCTTCATCTCTTTCCTCCTCAATAGCGTTAATCAAAACCTGCTTCCTGCTCTTCGATTTTCTACGTACTCTTCGATACGAGCATCGAACTCTTCTTCTGTTTCATTGAGACGCATGATGTGGATATCTTCTGGTTCAAAGTCCAGACCAGATTTCCTCCCCAACGATGGCCTTACGAGTTGAGTGGATCATCCATTCATTGCCGAGGTTCATCATAGGCAATAATCTCATAGTGAACTCCACGGAAAGAGTTGGGTATCAACCTTCACTGGAGCTTCCCTTCTTCTGGAAGGGTAATGCGCAAGTCTTCTGGACGAATGACGACTTCGACTGGTTCATTTGGCTTCATCCACCGTCGACCGCTTCAAAGCGTTTGCCGTTAAACTCGACCAAGTAGTCCTCAATCATGGTTCCTGGCAAGATGTTTGATTCACCAATAAAAAGTTGCAGCAAAGTGGTTGATTGGCTCATCGTAGATGTCCACTGGTGTACCCTGATCTGAACAATTTCACCATCATTCATGACAAAAATCAGTCACTCATAGCCAGGGGCTTCTTCTCTGATCATGGTGTAACAAAGACAAAGGTAATGCCCAAGCGTTGTTGCAATTCCTGAGTTCGTGCTGCATGTCTGTCCTCAATTTTAAGTCCAAGGCTGATAAAGGCTCGTCTAATAGAACCAATCGAGGTTGGTTGATAATCGCACGCGCAATGGCCACACGCTGACGTTGTCCTCCAGAAAGCTTACGAATAGAACGTTTTTCAAAACCTTCCAACTGTACCATCTTGAGAACTTCAAGCACACGTTGTTCGATTTCTTTCTTATCGACCTTACGCAAACACAATGGAAAAGGCAACATTTTTCAAAGACATTCATATATGGGAACAGGGCGTAAGACTGGAAGACCGTGTGAACATCGCGTTTATTGGTCGGGATATCATTGATACGAACACCATCCAATAAAATATCACCAGTGGTTGCATCCAGCAAACCTGCGATGATATTGAGAATAGTTGATTTCCTGAACCAGACGCTCCTAGCAGTGTGTAAAATTTTCCTTCTTCCAACTCAAAGTTAATATCCTTGAGAACCTTTGTGTCGCTGTCTTCAAAAACTTTAGAGACGTTTCTGAATTCGATAATTGGTTTTTTCAATTCCTCTAAATTCCTTTTTCTTCGTAAATTAACAGATTGGGACCTTGTTAAATACTGACACTAAGCTTTAGGAAATAAAAATGACCTAAACCTCACTTAACAATAAAATCCCAATCTTTGAATAGTGATGTAAAAATAATGTTATTCGTGCTCACCCCAAGATACGAACTTCTCGCTCTAGAGTAACACCGAATGTTCTTCTAACTTTTCAATGACAGACTCAATTAAGTCTTCATAATCTCGAGCTGTCCCATCAGCTACATTTATCATAAAAAGCCTGCATGTTTTTCTGAGACTTCGACACCACCGATACGGTAGCCCTTCAAACCAGCTTCTGAAATCAATTGACCTTTCAAAATGCCTCAACTGGACGTTTTAAAGACAGAACCACAAGATGGATATTCCAACGGTTGTTTGAGTTCACGAAGGTGGGTCAAACATTCCATTTCTTGATTAATCGTCTCATAATTCCCTGGAGATAGATGCAGAAATTTAGCTGATAAGACAACTGCTCCAGAATCTTGGATAGCTGAATGACGATAACCAAAGGCTAAGTCTTTGGCAGATAAAGTCTCGATTTCACCTTCCTTTGTTAGAACCATGACAGGATTGCGAAAAATATGTGCAATCTCACCACCATAGACACCAGCGTTCATAAAAACAGCACCACCGACGCTTCCTAGATTCCACAGGCAAACTCAAAACCCGTCAAACTATGACGCAGAGCTATACGAGTCGTTTCAATTAAGTTAGCTCCAGCTTCTGCCTCAATTGTATAACCATCAACTGTGACATTATTGAGTTTGTCACACGTGATGATAAAACCACGAACGCCACCCTCACGAACGATGATATTACTTGCATTTCCAAGAACCATCCATGGGATATTTTTCTTGATTAGCGAACTTAACCCACACGGGCCATCTCGTAGCGATTACGAGGAAAAACTAAGTAATCTACCTTTCCTCCAACTTTGGTATAGGTATAAGTTTTCAATGGCTCATCGAGATCGAATATCAATTCTTCTAGGGTTTCTCTTTAATTTATCTAATACAGTCATTTTTCTTATCCTTTTAATAAAATTCATTCCATTATACCATTTTTAGCGATTTTTCGATGATTTGATGAGCTTTTTATAGATACAAAGTGAAAAAGAGGCTAGGCCTCTTTTAGTTTATTATTTTTATACAAGATAGTTTTTGTAAAGTATACAAACTAAAACAACTTCCACTGCTAACAATCCTTCGACAAGAAGCGGATTTGAAATCCAACCAACCTGTGAAAGACTAGGAGCTAGATCGAATAAGGCGTGCAAACCATAAGCAGCTACTAGGTAAATCCATTTCTTTTGACGAACTGCTTGATAGACCCAGAAAGAGAGACCGATTTGCATCACTAGAGCAAGCACACGTTCAACACCTAGTAAATAAACCTGCCAAGCAGATAGAGATTGAACTGTTTCGAGTGTAGTTTTGGGAAGGAGATTTGCTACATCGGGATTTGAAGACTCTAATAATGAAAGGAGGATCAAAAGACTAATCAAACTTCCCATTCCTAGGTAGAGCAACTCCAAACCTCCATGCCCCAACCCATAAGCTAAGGCATCTGAATCTTCTAAGTTTCTCTTCTTCTCTAACCATTTAAAGAAGACAAGGCGAGCAGTTTCTTCAAAGATAGCTGCCATAGCAATTCCATAAAGGACATATAAAAAGGATGCTCCTGCATGAGCGAAATGGTTCCGTCTTTTTGTGGATGAAGCACCAAAAGGTGAACGATTTTCTCCAAGACTTGAGAAGAAACAAAGAATGCCACTGCCCCAAGTCCCAAAACTGCAAAATTAATCTTGTATTTCTTCCTTGCATACCAAATGGCTGCTATAAGAAATACAACTAAAGCTATCATAGTAATTATTACATGAATTTTCATATTTGACTCCCTCTATTCTGCCTGATCAATATCTTTTTTCATCTCATCAACATTAAACTTAGCAAAGAGATACTGACGATCCTGGACAGGAAAAACGTTGATCCAACTGATCAACTGCTCCCACTTCTACAATACCTTCCTTGATGACAAAATCCATCACATGACCACCAAAGGTTAGGGTCATCTGAGATAAAGTGCAAATGATAGCCTGCGACACTGACACCATGGAAAATTTCAGGTGTCCAGAATCCAACGATAGTCCCAGAGACATTCTCGCAGCTATATTCAGGCTGATGAGTCGCAACCTCATGCAAATTTCGTTTCGCTTGTCGATTTTGGAATCATGCGAACATGCATGTGTTTAAAATCACCATGAATCTTAATCGAACGACAGGTTTTTCCCCATCATAGTAGGACTCAATACGTTTTTTTCAAGTTCATTATCAGTCATTTCAAAAAACGCTGGCGGGAAAAATAACTTCTGCCCTGGTGGGGTACAACTGCCGCATAAGGAATCAGGCATCTGGTGACACTTCAACGATTTCAGGTTTATCACCTGACCCCTTTAGCCTGATACGCTTTCCATCTAAGACAATCAATTCCCCGTCAATAGAATCTAGGGTTCCCTAGTCCCTAAATCTCCATGTTCAAGCAATTCACCAACTGTCATGGTTCCACCGTAAAAGTCCAGCCATCAAGGCTCCCAAAGTATTGTATTGGAATAATTTCACTGGTTCTTGCACCTTTTATCATCTCACTCTTCTTGAAAATTTTACTTACTAAAGTATATCACATTTCTGATTAGAATTGAATGCTAGACTGCTTTTTAATACTCAATGAAAATCAAAGAGCAAACTAGAAACTAGCTGCAGGTTGCTCAAAACACTGCTTTGAGGGTTGTAGATGGAACTGACGAAGTCAGCTCAAAAACACTGTTTTAAGGTTGTGGATAAAACTGACGAAGTCAGTAACCATACCTATGGCAAGGCGACGTTGACGCGTTTTGAAGAGATTTTCGAAGAGTATAACATTGCCAAACGTCTAAAAAAAAGGTACAATGTAACAAAATCAAGAGAGGTCTGGGATGAAGCAAGAAAGTAAGTACGAACAAGTTGTTCACTATCTAAAAGAAGAGATTGAATCAGAAAAACTTCAAACAGGAAGTCGCCTGCCTTCTATCCGAAAACTCAGTCAGGAATTTCGCTGCAGTAAGGACACCATTCAGCGTGCACTCTTGGAACTCCGACACGAGAAATACATCTACTCCAAACCTCAAAGTGGCTATTATGTTTTAGAACAACAAAGTAGTCACGAAGACCTATTAATTTCAGTGAATGACGAGCATGTTGCTGCCTATGACGACTTTCGCCTTTGTGTCAATGAAAGCTTAATTGGTCGAGAAAACTATCTCTACAACTACTATGAACACCAAGAAGGCTTAGAAGAATTGCGAAAGTCTGTTCATTCCTTGCTCTTTGACCAAGCAATCTATAGCAAACCAGACCAGCTAGTCATGACAACTGGAACCCAACAAGCCCTCTTTATTCTCTCTCAGATTGACTTTCCAGGACAAGCTCAGGAAATACTGGTCGAACAACCGACCTATCACCGAATGAATCAGCTTCTACTAGCTCAAAACATTCCCTATCAAACCATTGAACGTCGAGTAGATGGTATTGACCTGAATGAACTTGAGGAACATTTTAAAAGTGGTAACATTAAGTTTTTCTATACCATTCCTCGTTTCCACTATCCTCTGGGACATTCTTATTCTGAAGAAGAAAAACGTGCTATCCTTGACTTAGCAGCTAAATATCAGATTTATATCGTTGAAGATGATTATCTGGGAGACCTAGACCCTAAGCTAGGACAAACCTTTCATTATCTGGACCAAAATGATTTGGTTATCTACATCAAGTCTTTTTCTACAAGTATATTCCCTGCACTTCGAATCACTGCTCTCATACTTCCAAATGCTATTAAAGATGCTTTTGTGGACTATAAAAACATTCTGGACTATGATAACAACCTCATTATGCAAAAAGCCTTTATCACTCTACATTGATAGTCAGCTTTTTGAAAAAAACAGATTAGCAAGATTGGTACTGCAAGAAAAAAATCAAGATTTCATTCATAAGCTTTTAAAAGCTTATCCCATTTCTCTGCCAAACTATCCTCTCCATGATGGGCTCTTACTTGATCTCAGAAACTATCCTAAGATTGCAAGCCTCAAACACAGTTCTTTAAATCTCGACTTTTTCGAATCATCCTACATTGAAACTTGTCCTTATCAATTTGCTAAGGTTCCTTTAGAAAATCTTGAGACAACATTAAACTACTTAAAAACAGAGCTGGACTAAAAGTCCAACTCTGTTATTTTTATTGTTCTACTTCTGTTAGCTTAGCAGCTTTTTCAAGATAGGTTTGATAAGTTCCATCATCTTTCAATTTTTGAATAACTTTATCAACTACTTCTCAAATCTGAGTTGCCTTTCTTGATAGCATCCGCATTTGCTTCGCCTTCTTTCATAGTCAAGCTTACTGTTGCAACAGCCAAGTCAGAATTCTTAGTTGCATAGCTTAGGGCTACTGGCTCGTCCATATGAACAGCATCAACCTTACCTGATTGAAGTTCATTAACAGCTTCTCCCATATTTGTCAATGAAGTCAACTGCGCTTTAGGAAGTTGCTCTTTAACCATAGATTCAGGGACAGTTCCTTTTTGAGCTGCAATATTAGCACTTGATAGAGAATCTAAATCCTTGTATTTTTCAAGGTCAGCCTTTCTGATAAGGAAGCTAATTTTGTTTTTATAGTAAGGAATTGAGAAATCAAAGACTTTTTCTTTTCTTCAGTTGCACTGATTCCCTGCAATTGCCAAATCTGCTTTTCCTGTTTGAAGACTAGTCAAGACATTATCAAAACTCATGCTTGAAACTTCCAATTTCACTCCAAGTTCATCAGCGATTGCTTGGGCCATATCAATATCAGCACCTACGACTTGGTTCTTACCATCTACAAGTGCTTGAAACTCAATGGTCATAGTCTGACTAGTTGCAACCACCAATTTCCCTTTTTGTTTGATTGCCTCTACTGCAGACTGTGAACTTGAGCTAGATGATTGGCAAGCTACTAAAAAGAAACTTGCAAGAAAACTACATAATACAAATATCCATTTTTAAATTTCATAAATAAACAACCTCTGTCAATTTTGTATAATTATAACTCAGCAAACCTCGTTTGTCAAGTAAAATTTAATATTTATTTATTATTTCTCATTTTACTTAACAAAAAGGAGCTTTTATTCATTTTTAGCTCCTATTTCTGTATATTTAATCAATTTTACAATTCTACAATCTTACCTGTTTCAAAGTAAACAACCCATTCACTGATATTTTGCATAGTTCTCGATACGCTCCAAGTATGAAATGACTTGAAGTAATCGCGACCCGTGACAATAGCATCTGGATTCTTTCTGATTTCTTCAGTTGCCAAATCACGAATATTTTTCAAAGTAATGGTTGATTTTTCTCATCCATGGTTGCAACTTCGTAGGCTTTGTCGACTGATCCATTGAGGTAAAGTTCAAGAGTTGTTTTCCACAGAAAAGCTTTCTACATCACGTCCCATGTTTTTGATTTGCTCTTCGACAGCTGGGATACGTTGTCTCTTCATACGAATGGTTTGCCTCAGCAATGGATACTGCGTGAGTCACCCATACAGTTCCAAGTCTGAAACAGCTTTTAGAACTGTTAGAACTGTCACGTAGGTCTTGTGAAACTGGTTGTTGAAGGCAATGATTTCAAATGATTTCTTTCAAGTTTCAATTCGTATTCATTGACTTCTGCGTCTTGCTCGATGACTCTTTAGCCAAGTCACGGTCATGGGTGACAAAAAGCACGTACAGTACGATTGATTTGGGAAAGAACTTCTTGTCCCATGGCGTAGAATTGCTGTGCAATTTTCTAAATCTTCTTCAAATTGAGATCGTAACATCTTTTCTCCTTATCCAAATTTACCTGGAAATGTAATCTTCTGTTTCTTTATGTTGTGGGTAGAGGAACATTTTCCTGGTATCGTTAAATCTAATCAAATCTCCATTAAGGAAAAAGCCTGTTTTATCAGAGATCTGAGATGCTTGCTGCATGGAACGAGTAACCAAAAGCATGGTGTACTTGTCCTTGAGACTATAAAGGTTTCTTCGATTTTTCCCAGCTGAGATAGGGTCTACAGGCGAGGTTGACTCATCCAAGAGAATAATCTTTGGACTAGTCGTCAAGACACGGGCTACACAGACACGTTGCTGTTGACCGCTGAAAGACCAATTGCTGAATCATGCAAGCGATCCTTGACCTCATCCCAGATTTAGAGCACTGTAAGCTTTCTCACAGCTTCATCCAAAACGTTCTTATCTTTTCTCCCCATTAATGTGAGACCATAAACAACATTTTCGTAGATAGACATGGGGAATGGATTCTAGGGTTGTTGGAAAACCAGTCCCGATTTCCTTACGTAATTCAACCGTGTCGGTACGCGGACTATAGATATAGCCCATTATAAACCACTGATCCAGTTGTCGTCACTTCAGGATTAAGGTCACCCATGCGGTTAATAGCCTTTAGAAGTGTTGATTTCCCAGATCCAGAGGGACCGATAGGGCGGTAATTTCTAGGGTTGGAAAAGATAAGGAAACACTATTCAAAGCCTTCTTTTATTGTAATAAACAGACAGGTCTGAAACTCGCAAAAATCGGTTCCTGTCATGCTGTTTTCTAACCAAAGTGTCCAGTTACATAGTCATTGGTAGACTGTAGCTTCGCATTTTGGGAAAATGTTTGACGTTTTATCGTATTCATCAATTCAAATCAAGTAGAAGAAAATCTGTGTCAGTCGCTTGCACGCAGTGTCTGTTGCATACTGTGGGTCACGATAATGATGGTAAAGTCCTTCTTCAACTCCAACATGGTTTCCTCAAGCTGAGCTGTCGCAATCGGATCCAAGGCTGACGCCGGCTCGTCCATCAAGAGGATATCTGGTTTAACAGAGATCGCACGAGCGATACAGAGGATGCTGTTGACCACCAGAAAGTGTCAAGGCTGACTTATGAAGGTCATCTTTGACCTGATCCCAGAGGGCAGCCTGACGAAGAGAGGTTTCTACAATTTCATCAAGGACTTTCTTGTCCTTAACTCCTGCACGTTCATGTGCAAAGGTGATGTTGCGGTAAATTGATTTAGCAAATGGATTTGGACGTTGGAACACCATTCCGATGTGTTTACGCATTTCATAAACATTGATTTCAGGACGGTTAACGTCAATACCTCGATAGAGAATCTGTCCTGTCACCTTAGCAATATCAATGGTATCATTCATACGGTTGAGACTACGTAGGTTGATTTACCAGATCCCGACGGACCAATCAGGCTGTGATTTTTATTTTTCGAATTGCATCCACGCCCTTGATGGATTCATTCTTACCGTAGTAAACATGTAAATCCTTCGTAGAGAGGGCCACTTTTTCTTCTGGAAAAGTAATGATATGCCTTTCATCCCAATTATATTTTGACATGGCTTCTCCTTTAGGCAGCAGTTAATTTCTTATGAGATAGCTCAAGTTTGCGAGCTCCAAAGTTAAAGATTAAGATAAAGATGAGGAGCACCGCAGCAGAACCTGCTGAAACAAGAGTTCCATCAGGAATAGTTCCTTCACTGTTGACTTTCCAGATATGGACGGCCAAGGTTTCTGCTTGACGGAAAGATAGAGATTGGACTAGATACACTTAGAACGTTCCAGTTAGACCAGTCAAGTGCTGGTGCGATTGTCCTGCAGTGTAGATAAGAGCTGCAGCTTCACCAAAGATACGACCTGATGCAAGCACAATCCCCGTTACAATACCAGGAAGGGCTTCTGGAATAACGACATGAAGAACTGTCTCCCAACGAGAGAGTCCTAGAGCCAAACCAGCTTCACGTTGCGTATGGTGAACGTGCTTCAAACTGTCTTCAACACTACGAGTCATCTGTGGAAGGTTAAAGACGGTCGAAAGCCAAGGCACCAGAAATAATAGAAAATCCATACTCAAACTGAACTACAAAAATGAGGTAACCAAAGAGACCGACTACGACTGATGGCAGTGAAGACAAAATTTCAATACAGGTACGAACGAAGTTTGTAACACGACCTTTTTTGGCATACTCAGCCAAGTAAATTCCAGCCCCCATGGATAATGGTACAGAAATGAATAAGGTGATGACCAAAAGGAAGAAGGAATTATAAAGTTGAATCCCAATACCACCTCCTGCTTGATAGGAAGATGATTTGCCTGTCAAGAAGGACCAAGAAACATGAGGTAAGCCTCGAACCAAGATATAAAGAATCAAGGAAGCAAGGATGGTCACAATGATTCCTGCGATGGTATAGAGGACAGCTGTTGCAAGTTTATCTAATTTCTTAGCGTGCATAGTTTTTCTTTCCTCTTTCTTTCGTAATCAATTTAATCACACTGTTAAAGGCCAAGCTCATCAAGAGCATACACAGAGCCAGTGACCAAAGAACATTATTATCAACAGTTCCCATAACGGTATTTCCGATTCCCATAGTCAATACAGAAGTCAGGTAGCTGCTGGCGTTGTCAATGAAGTTGGAACAACCGCTGAGTTACCAACAACCATCTGAATCGCAAGAGCCTCACCAAAGGCACGCGCCATCCCGAAAACTACTGCCGTGAGAAAATACCTGAACGAGCAGCCTTCAAGGTTACACGCCAGATGGTTTGCCAGCGAGTCGCTCCCATGGCTAAAACCTGGTTTTCACGGTAGTGACGAGGAACCGCACGTAGGCTATCTGTTGTCATGAAGGTAACAGTCAGCAAAATCATGCACAAAGAGAACGAAAAATCCCTGATAAAATACCGAAACCTGTTCCACCAAAGACAGTACGTGACAAAATGGTCATGACAACCTGTAAAACCGATAAATCCCATAAACCACTGAAGGAATCCCAACTAGGAGTTCAATAGCAGGTTGCTAAAAATCTTAGCTCCTTTTTGGAGACACTTCTGTCATAAAGACAGCTCGCCCCAATGGCAAATGGTGTTGCAATGAGGGCTGATAAAATCGTCACAATAAAGGAACCTAAAATCATTGAAGGGCACTCGAATTGTTTACCTGACGGATTCCAGGTTGCACCAAAAAGAAAAATCAAAGATATTCACACCGTTAACAAAGAAGGTTGATCAGCTTTTGGCTACAAAGATTAAAATCATTGCAACAATAACAATCAAAGATAGCAGGGCAGTTAAAGTTCTTCTTTCCTAATTTCTCAAGACGAGAGTTTTTGAAGGAGAGAGCAATTTTTAGATAATTCTTCTTGATTCATTATTGGCTCCCTTCTATTGCTGTCACTGTACCAGCAGCATCTTTTCGACCTTCATTTCCTTAACAGAAATATAGCCTATTCCTTTAACGATTCCGTTCTGAACTTCGTCTGAAAGAACAAAGTTCAGAATTCGGCAACCAATTCATTGGTTCACTGAGTGTATACATGTGTTCATAAGACCACAAAGGCCAATTATTAGTAGTTACATTCTCTGAAGTTGGTTCATAGCCGTTAAGTTTGAGAGTCCCAACTGAATCATCAACATAGGCAAAGGCTAGATAGGAAATAGCCCCAGGGGTTTGGGAAACGATTGATTTAATCCATACCATTTGAATCTTGCTCCTGACTCTGAATCGCTGATTGACCATTCATAATCACACTATCAAAGGTCGCACGAGAACCCTGAGCTCACAGCATGGTTGATAATAGAGATAGCTAAATCTTTCCCACCAACTTCTTTCCAGTTGGTAATTTCTCCTGTAAAGATTTGTCGAAGCTGGTCTGTCGTTAGATTATCAACATCTACTTCTTTGTTGATGATAACAGCTATCCCAGCAACAGCTACCTTGTGGTCAACTAAGGCAGATGCATCGATACCATCTTTCTCTTCAGCGAACACATCAGAGTTTCCAACATCAACTGCACCTGACTGAACTTGAGATAGTCCAGTACCAGATCCACCACCTTGAACATTGACTGTTTTACCGATGTGAGCTGACGAAAAATTCATCTGCTGCCGCCTCGACTAAAGGTTGAAGGGCAGTTGAACCGACAGCCGTCATAGACTCCCCACGATCAATCCAACTTGCACATCCTGCTAGTGAACCAGCAAGTAAAAGAGTTGCAAGTGAGATGGTGAGTTTTTTAAATTTTTTCACTATTTGTCTCCTTGAAAATAATGATGAATAACCCGGATTTTTCGTCCTTATTTTCTAATGTTTTTCACGAAAAATCCATACTTCCACTATAACATAGAATACTGATTTTGACTAGTTTTTCACCTTAAACCTCAAACCCTTGGGGAAATAATTCTTCAAGGTATTTCCGGTGACTTTGGCAAATCCCAAACCATTTCCACCAACCAAAACTTGGTACCAACCATTTGGAAGAATTTCAGCTAATTGGACCGTTTCACCAGCCACATATTTAACGAAGTCTTCTTGATGAATTTCAATTGATTGTTTGACTTGGCTTGGTTTTAAAGCTAATCCAAGTGCAAAGCTGGGTTCAAAACGCTTTTTCTTAAAGGTTCCAAGATGTAGTCCGTTTCGAGCAATTCTAAGTTTTCCTAAATCTGGTAGGATTTCTGGCAAGAGATAAAGCTGGTCACCGAAAACTTGTAGAACACCAGTCAGTTTTTCTTTTAGATGTTTTTCTCAAAATCCCTGCCATAAGAAATCTGTTCACGAGATAGATTGGATTTAGAAGGCTTGAACTTCCCTGCTTTATTTTTGTCCCTTGAACTGAAGATGAGCCACGAACTGACCTTCTCCCTTAAAGTGATGAGGTACATTCTAGCTGTCTCAGGTAAATCAATCCCAGGTACCATTCCATTGATGTGTTGGATTGGAATCAATTCAAAATCATAACTATCCAATAACCATTTGACAATGTCTTCATTTTCTTCTGGCGCCCTAGGTACAGGTTGAATAGACTAGTCGACCACCATCAGCCAACATAGTAACCGCATCTGCTAAAATCTCACGTTGTAAACTAGCGCACTGGCTAGGATAATCGACACTCCAGTAATCCATTGCATCAGGTTGTTTACGAAACATCCCTTCTCCTGAGCAAGGTGCATCTAAAACAATCAGATCAAAATAGCCTTTAAAAACCTTGGCTAAACGGTCTGCAGATTCATTGGTTACAACAACATTTGTCGCACCAAAACGTTCCATATTTTCAACTAAAATCTTTGACCGTTTGCTTGAAATTTCATTGGAAACAAGGAGTCCCTCACCTGCGAGATAGGAGGCCAGTTGAGTGGATTTCCCACCGGGAGCCGCTGCCAAGTCCAAGACCTTCATACCTGGCTTTGGCTGGGCTACTTGTGCGACCATTTGTGCAGCAGGTTCTTGGGAATAGACCAGACCAGTTACATGCTCTGGAGACTTTCCAGAAACCTTACCATAGTAGCCCCAAGGTGTATTGGGAATAGCATCTGAAAAAGAAAGCTGTCTTTCTTTTAAAGGGTTGATACGAAAAGCAGAAACAGCTTCTTCATCAAAAGAGGCAAGAAAAGCTCTTGCCTCATCTCCCAATATTGTTTCATATTTTTACAAATCCATCTGGAAATTGCATGTAGGTTTATTTCCTTTCATAGATATAGGATTGAATTTCATCTTGCATCTCGACTGGCACCATCATAACAGCCTGCCGTGTTTGAAAATCAACTTCCTCACCAGCAATTGTAAGAACCTTATAACCCAAACTCTCACCTAGGATACTTGCAGCCGCATAATCCCAAGGTTGTAAATAAGTGATATAAGTTAAAAGTCGACCTGACAGCACCTTGGCAAAACTAATAGCAGCACTGCCATAAACTCGTGTCCCAAGTGCAGCATTTCCCAAATCTGCCAAGCCCCATTCGTTGGTTTCTAACATGCCAGAATTACCAGCTACCAAAAATTCTCTCAAAGGTTTCTTTTTAAATGCTGGTAAAGGTTCATCATTGCGACAAGGCTGAAAGTCTCCTCCACCATGGTAGCAGTCACCCTTCATAACATCATAGATAATTCCAAATTTCCCAACACCATCCTCAAAATAGGCTAGCATAACGGCAAAATCTTCACCTTGTGCTACGAAGTTGTTGGTTCCATCAATAGGATCAATAATCCATACACAACCTTGTCCTACTGCTGCACGAATGCAGCCTTCTTCCGCACAAAATAGATCATCTGGATAGCGAGAACGGATTTTTTTAATAAGTAAATCTTGAACTTCTTTATCTAACTTAGTGACCAAATCTGTAGGGGAAGACTTTCTCTCAACATGGAGATCTTCTTTCATATGCTCGAGAATATACTCTCCAGCCTCCCTAACAATTTCTTTGGCAAATGTAAATTTATTTTCCAAGTGAAATCTTCCCTTCTCCTTTTTCTTTTGCCAATTGGACTGCACGGTAGAAAGAATATCCACTAACTGCTTCAAATTCACGTCCCAAACGTTTTTCTTCACTCTTGCTTGGAACAACCGCTTTGAATCCCTTGTAGGAATCTAGTAGTTTCTTTGCTTCTACCTTAGTCTCATAGGCTGCTTCAACATCATTAAAAAAAGAAAGCACTGAAGCAAGTTCTTCAGTGCTCCACGACAAATCTAGTGGGTAACTATACTGTTTGTTCATCTAATTAATACCAGCTCTCAATGTAGCTTCTTTCAATTCTTGCTTACGATAACTACGAGGAAGAAATGCACGAATCTCATCTTCATTAAAGCCAATCTGCATACGTTTATCATCAATGATGATTGGACGACGCAAAAGACTAGGATATTGCTCAATTAAATGAAGCAACTCTGTCACCGAGATACTTTCCACATCGATATTTAACTTTTGGAAAAATTTTTGAACGAGTTGAAATAATGTCATCGGTACCGTTTTCGGTCAAGGAAAGAAAAATGTTGCAAACTCTTTTCTTGATAAAGGACTGGTCATAATATTGTGCTCTTGGAAAGGCACTTTATGATTATTAAGCCAGGCCTTTGCCTTACGACATGATGTACAACTCGGTGATAAAAATAGTGTAATCATGCTATTCTCTTCTTTGCATACTTTTTCTAACCCTATTATACAAAAATAAAGCGCTTGACTAGTTATTTCCGTAAAAAACCTACTTTTTAAAGAAAAATAGGTTTTTCGTACAATTTTTAAAACATTTTTATGCATTTATTCTCTTTTCGGTAATTTTTCCAACTTATAAGATAAACGAATCCAAAAATTAACTCATACAAGCAGAAAAATAGGAGAAAGGCATGTAGGAAAAGTCCTCTGGTAGGATGAGAATGACTGGATCTTTTGCTGGATCAAAAAGCCAAGTATCATCTCCCACAAAAAGGATTTGATGAAATAAAGTAAAGAATTGTTCAAACCCAATGAAAATACTAATTAAAACCAAGAACCAAAGGTAGAGATAGCATAATCAAGAGACCTCTATGATATAGAAACAGAAAACCTTTCTGAATGACTTGCTTCCAAAAAGATAGAAAAATCGTAGAGTAACTATCGCTACTCCTTGCGCTAGGTGAAAGAGTCCTTGACAACTGCAAAATGATGGATGCCAGAAGGAGACGAAGGAAAATCTGGCATTTTTCAATGCTTGATTCAATGGATTAGTCAAATAATCCATCAAAACATTAAAGTTATACTGGATTGTCTGAGGTTGGACATGAACACGGCTTGTTAGGTGTAACCAAGAAATTTCTGAGGGTACATGAACCAAGCTAGATAAATGGTCAATAAAATAGAAAGCGAAAGGAGGAATAGGAGACTTCCTCCAAAAGTTAATTTAGTTTTCATCGAAATTCCACTCCGCTAGACTTGAGAGGACATAGGTTGGGGCGATTGGTAAATCCGCTACTTCTTCAGGTTTTGTAAATCCGGTCGTCACCAAAAGACTTGGAATACCATTGTCAATACCAGCTCGAATATCAGTAAGATAATTATCCCCCACCATGACAATTTCTTGACGTTCAAGTCCTAGGTGTTCAACAGCCTTATCCATAATAATCGCGTTTGGTTTTCCAATATAAACTGGTTTTACGCGAGTTGCTGCTTCAAGAAGAGTAATCAGTGAACCAGCACCAGGTAAAAGTCCACGTTCTGTTGGAATATTCAAATCTGGATTGGTGCCGATAAAATGAGCACCTTTATGGATAGCTAGGGTTGCAGTAGCAAAATTTTTCATAGTCAACTTGCCAGTCCAAACCTACAACCACATAGGCTGGATTTTCTTTATCTTCAACATAATCAGCTGCTTGAATGGCTTCCTTGAGTCCTGCTTCTCCAATTACATAAACAGTCTTTTCAAGACCTAAATCATTCATATAATCAATAGTCGCTAAGGTTGCAGTATAGATTGTTGATACAGGTGTGTCGATGTTAAACTGATTGGCCAACATCTCCTGAACACTCTCAGGTGTACGAGTGGTAGTTATTTGTTACAAAGAGATAAAAGGAATCTCTTTTTGCAATTCATGAACAAAAAGCTTTCACCCTGTTGATTCTATCTTTTCCCTTTATAGATCGTTCCGTCTAAATCGATTAAATAACCTTTATAAGTCATACTTTTCTTTTCTAATCTTTGTTAATTTCGCCAAGTTATCTTTGTTCGAGCATTAATATCACCATCACTTGTGACTTGATGGTTGCTTTTCAGTCCATTCAATTCATAACTAGAAGTGATCATGCCACTCAGTCGAACTTCCTTGACATATTTGAGGTTAATTTTTAGGAATATGATTGATAAGGAAATCGGCTCCCATAACCCTCAAAAATCCAGTCTAGGTATTTGCTGTTATTGACGTGGCCATTCATATCCAAGTCGTAAAAACGGACATGGTAGTCCTTGCTAACCGCGTCTTCTAACTCTGTGTATTTTGGCCCTCGAAGGAGTTTCTTAGAAAACTCAGACTGATAAGGGGCGACAATTTCTGGTACTACAGGATGAACCTTTCGACTCTCACGATCCATAAGGACAAAGGTAGCTACCATATTAATGATTTCTGACCAGCTTCATCATAAATAGTAAAGCGGCGGTAACAAAATAGACGATTGTAAGTCAAGGCCCTGTTTCGATGGTAATTTCCTCAGCAAAACGAGGAAGTCTAATCACATCGATATCATAATCAGTGATAATCCAGACTAGATTATACTGTTCTAAAACATCCTTGTCACTCACTCCTAGATTAATTGATTGCATTCCTGATACTTGCAGGGACAACAAAATAACATCTGGCAACTTGATATGGCCATTCATATCAGCCATATCAAAAGGAATTTTCATCTTCATTTGATAAGTTAAGCCCATAATTCTACTCCAATATAAATCGTTCTGCTACTGTATCTCCTAAAAGAGACCTTTTTTGTCATTCGTATTTGTTGACCTTCTACTTGTAAAAGACCTTGATGACACAAATCTCTTACAACTTGACCATATAAATTTTCAAAAGACGTGCCAAATTTTTCTTCGAATCTTGCTTTTGAAACTCCTGTCTTCTTGCGAAGTCCAAGAAACATCTCTTCTTCCATTTGTTCCCTTAGACTCAGGTGTTCCTCATTGATGCGAGCATTGCCTTCTTCTACTGCCTTTAGATAATGGCGGATAGGCCCATGGTTTTTATAGCGAACACCGTTTACATAGCCAGACGCACCAGCACCAATACCATAATACTCGGCATTGTCCCAGTACATAAGATTATGGCGACTTTCAAATCCTGGTTTAGAAAAGTTAGAAATCTCATAATGCTCAAATCCAGCTCTTTCTACCTCTGCAATGATATACTCAAACATCTCAGCTTCTAATTCTTCTTTAGGAAGAGGTAATTTCCCTCGTCTCATACGATTCATAAAGACCGTATGATTTTCTAAAATTAAGCTGTAGAGGCTCATATGAGGAATATCAAGGGCAATTGCCTTAGCGACATTGTCCTTGACCTGGTCCATGGTTTGCCCAGGAAGGGCGTAGATTAAGTCAATAGAGATATTATCAAAACCAGCCAATTTGAGGCGGTCGATATTTTCATAAATATCCTTCTCCAAATGACTACGCCCAATTTTTTTCAACATTTTGTCATCAAAGGTCTGAACACCAAGTGAAACACGATTAACTGCAGAATTTTTCAACACAGCAATCTTATCAGCATCCAAATCACCAGGATTGGCCTCAATGGTCAATTCTTCTAAGACTGATAAATCTAAGTTTTTAGTCAATCCATCCAGAAGCAACTCTAACTGTGGCGCAGACAAGGCTGTCGGTGTGCCACCTCCAATATAGAGTGTACGTAATTTTTGAATATCATAAGAATGAAATTCTTGCAGTAGATGCTCTAGATAGCTATCCACCGGTTGATTCTTGATAAAAACTTTTGAAAAGTCACAATAATAACAGATTTGTGTGCAAAAATGGAATGTGCACATAAGTTGATGTCGGTTTCTTCTGCATAGTATTTATTATACCACAAAGACTTTCCTCAAGAAAAAATCACCATCTCCGACTCTAAGGAATCAAAAATGGATTTTATTTTAATCTTTCTTTGATTTCGATGATGATTTCTTGACTGTCTTCTGAGTCCTCAACAACTACTTTTTCTTCCAATTGTTCCTTTGAGATTGTTCATAGGTCTCTTTTGAAGCTTCAGTCGCTTGTTGAGCTAAAGATTTTAGATTTTTCAAGAACTGAATCCAAGGTAATTTCATGCCTGATTCTACTTGTTCTTTTGTCTTTAGAACAAAATCTCTGGTTTGTTCTTTTTGACTTCTGTCAATTTTTCGATTGCTTGTTCCTCTAGCATATTCTGGATTTTTCTCTCAGATCGTCAATAAAGTCTTGTGCCTGACTAGCAACACGTTTCCTTTTCACTTGTTAGAAACAAGGCAACAGCCACACCTGAAACAGTTCCCTAAAAAGGATTGATGATAATTTTACCCATGAGTTATCTCCTTTTTATTTTTTAAAAATTTACTTGCAATATGAACGGCAGATAAGCCTGCACTAGTCTTTAATGTTTTTGAACCCTGCAGATGATGCTTTTTACTCAAGACACGAGCCTGCTCATTTAAGTCAGAGACAGAAACAGAAAGGTCTGCAACTGCTGTAAAGAGTGGATCAATGGTTGCAACTTTGATATTGATATCATCAGCAAGAACATTGACCTTGGCAAGAAGTTCGTTTGTGTGATGTAGAGTAACATCTGCATCTGAAGTTAGCGTTTTAACAGTATTTTCAGTTTCTATCGATTACACGTCCAACTTTTTTGAAGGGTAATAATCAAATAAACTATAAAAGACAATTAAGGCAATAGCCACAAAAATATAAGCAACTTCTAACATTTTAATTTCTCCTTTACATTATAAAATGGTGCTTTTTCCGATTTTGATAAACGATAATACAAATACCAAGTCCAATTAATAGAACAGACAACCACTGAGATACTGAAGCCCAAAGAACATGAGACTATCTGTACGCATGCTCTCAATAATCATACGTCCAAAACCATACCAAATTAAATAAAAGGCTGTGATATGACCACGACGAATACCTTTTAATCGACGTCTAAAAATAACAATTAAAGCAAACCCAATCAGGTTCCAGATAGACTCGTATAAGAAGGTTGGTTGACGATAAGAACCATCAATATACATCTGATTCTTAATGAAACTAGGCAAGTAGTCAAGACTCTCTACAACTGCTCCGTAAGCTTCTTGGTTAAAGAAGTTCCCCCAACGTCCTAGACTCTGAGCAATCATTACACTCGGAGCTGCAATATCCAAGAAATCCCAGGTATTGATTAATTTACTGATCCATGAAAAATATAAAGTACAATCGCACTCTGTAATTAAACCACCATAACATAGCGAGACCACCATTCCAGATGGCAAATATTTCTCCCAAATGCTGGCTATAATAATCAAATCTAAAGATGACATAGTATAGTCTAGCACCAATGATAGTTAAAGGAAAAGCAATTAAAATAAAGTCCAAAAATATCATCGGATAAGATATTCTTTTGTGCTTCTTTACTGCAAAGATATACCGCTAATATAAGACCCGAAACGATGCAGAGTGCATACCATCTTACCGCAAATGGACCCTATCTGAAAAGCAACCGGATCAATCATTCTTCATCTCGTTCCTTTCAATTAGTTTTGTCAATCGTTCTTCAAAGAGGCGTGTCGCATCAAAGCCCATTTTCTTGAACGATAGTTCATGGCAGCTGCTTCGATAACGACAGAGATATTACGTCCTGTTTTTACTGGGATACGAATACGCGGAATAGAAACACCTGAGATTTCCAATTCTTCCGCATTATTCCCCAAACGGTCAAAGACCTTATCGGTATCGTAATTTTCTAGATAGACAGCCAATTGAACTTGTGAAGAATCCTTAACTGCACTAGCCCCATAAAGGCTCATGATATCAATAATACCAACGCCGCGGATTTCTAGCAAATGTTTCAAGATTTCTGCTGGCTCACCCCAAAGTGTCATCTCGTCTTTAGCATAGATATCCACACGATCATCTGCGACTAGACGATGTCCGCGTTTGACCAACTCGAGTCCAGTCTCACTCTTACCGATACCACTATCTCCTTGAATCAGAACACCCATACCATAAATATCCATCAAGACACCGTGCACACTGGCACGTTCAGCCAAGCGAGAATCCAGGTAACTTGATAATTCACCAGATAGACGACTGGTTGAAGTACGACTTGTTAAAATAGCGATTTTACATTCTCTAGCTGCCTTTAGCATTTCCTCAGGAACCACTAAACCACGCGCAACAATAACAGCAGGTGTTTCTGGTTGGAACAATTTTTTCAAAACCTGGTAGCGGTTGTGAGAAGTCATACTAATGAGATAGGACCACTCCTTCATTCCTAATAGTTGGATACGTTCTGGAGTATAGTAATCAAAATAGCCTGTCATTTCGAGACCCGGTCGACAAATATCGCCCGTATTGATTTCCTTTTCAAGTAATTCTGGCTCACCATAGACAATATCTAGTCTGAGCTTATCGATTACTTCTTTGACTAAAACCGACATATATTTCTCCTTCAATAGAGTTCTCCTACTATTATATCAGATTGTCGGAATATGTTTATGTTTTTAACAGTCTTTATGCTATTTATTTGAAAAAGAAAAGAAAAGAAAAAGACTAGACAAGTCTAGCCTTTCATTTCAAATTAGAATTTTTTACGTTTACGAGCTGCTTCTGATTTACGTTTACGTTTTTACAGAAGGTTTTTCATAGAATTCACGTTTGCGTGTTTTCTTGAAGAGTACCAGCTTTTAGTAACCGCATCGTTTGAAACGACGAAGTGCATCGTCAAGAGATTCATTCTTACGTACTACTGTTTTTAGACATTTTTCACTCCCTTCAAGTACTAAGATCTATTCCATTTTACACATAAAATGAATAATTGTCAAGGGAAACCTACATTTATTCCGATTTTTCCGATTCAATAATTACTTTCTTGCCTACACTTTTATTAAATCCACTAATTTTTACATCAAATCATACAACTTCCTTACTGCTTGTTCAAAAGGTTCAATATACTCCCAATATTCATCAGGAAGATCTGAAATCTTACTCAAGTCATTGTTGTCAAAAATGATATATCAGATGACGAAGAATTTGATTTTCAATAAAATGCAAATCCTCATCTGATCTATACTAATAGAATCGAGCTTTTCTAGGTAGCGACATAAATCAGCTAGCGACTGAATCAAATACTTTTTCCTCGTGTAAATAATAGAGAAAACTTTGATTTTTCAGCTCGTATATTGTCTTTTATCAGATTATTTTCTAATAGCATACTTTTCATTCTCTCCTTGTATATCATAAAATAGTAAAAATTGAACCTAACTAGATAGTAGTTGTTCTACCAATCTATTATACCACTTTTTCTATTGACTCATGAAAGTTAGAAAAACCACTCACTCCAAAGAGCAAATGGTTCTTGTAATTTTTATTTTTAAGTAAGCTGAGCGCTTCTGCATCCGCACAATAGTCACATCAGGGTGGTTTTGTAGGCTGCTTGTTGGTAGACTTTCTGTCACAGGACCTTCAACAGTACCTGCAATTGTTTCTGCTTTTGATGGGCCATGCGAAGAGATAGAATAGATTTAGCATCTAAGATATTCTTAATTCCATTGAAATTGCTTTGTGTTGGTACGTCTTCGATTTTATCAAAGAAACGAGCATTTAGCTTCAATCGTAGACTGATCAAGATTTACAAGATGGGTTTGACTATCAAATGGAGTTCCTGGTTCATTAAAGCCGATGTGACCATTACGACCGATTCCCAAAATTTGCAAATCAACTGGATGGTCAGCAAGAATTTGGTTGTAGCGTTCTACTTCTTCTTCTGCATTATCTTTGACACCACGAGGTAAAAAGCTTTTCCTTAAATGGCTTTTTATTAAATAGATGTTCTTGCATAAAGTAACGATAAGATTGAGGATTATCCCCATCCAATCCTACGTATTCGTCCAAGTTGACACTTGTAAGGTTTGAAAAATCAAGGTCACTCTCAACGATTTCTCTGTAGAACTCAAGTGGGCTGCTACCTGTTGCAAGTCCTAATGTTTGAGCACCATTTGCTAGCTTTTCTTTTAAGATTTCAAAAGCTACTTTTCCACCTTCTTCAGGATTTTTACTTGAATAACTTTCATAATTGTTCCTCCACATTTCTTTATTCCATTATATGGTATAGACCAATTTTTGTCAAGTGAAAACGGTTTATTTTTAGAAATATCAAGATTTAAAAAAACGACTCCCGCACTACGAGAATCGTTTCACCTATATTATATAGCTTCAGTAACAAAGCTACGGCTTTCTAGTACTTTCAGCATGGCATCTGCCGTATCAAGAGCTGTAAAGAGTGGTACACCATGTTCGATGGCTGAACGGCGGATTTGTTCGCCATCTTCATCTGCTGTTCGTTTGGTACCAACTGTGTTGATGATGGCTTGGATTTTTCCTTTACGAACATAGCTTGGGATATCGTGTTCATCATGACCGATTTTTACCAACAAGTTGAGCCTGTAATCCATGACTTGCAAAGAACTCCGCTGTTCCTGCAGTTGCAAGGATTCCGTAGCCAATGTTTTGGAAACGACGAGCCAATTCCAAGGCTTCTTCTTTTGCATCATCTGCGATGGTGAAGACAACATTACCAAAAGTTGGCAAGTGAAGATAAGAAGCTTCAAAGGCCTTGTAGAGAGCTTTTTCAAGAGTCGTATCAGAACCCATAACTTCCCCTGTTGACTTCATTTTCAGGACCAAGAAGGCTGTCTACCTTAGCTAGCTTGGTAAAGGAGAAGACTAGGCCTTGATATGGACTGCGAGTGCTTTCAGGGTAAAGTCCCATCTTGATAACCAAGCTCTTCAAGACTTTTGACCAAGAATCAGCTTAGTTGCTACTTGAGCCATAGGGATGTTGGTTACTTTAGAAAGGAATGGAACCGTACGACTGGCACGTGGGTTTACTTCAATGACGTATACTTTCTCATCCTTGATAACAAACTGAATGTTCATCATCCCAAGACAGTTAAGACCAATAGCTAAGCGTTTTGGTGTAGTCCGCAATGGTTTCTTGAACCTTTTGAGACAAGGTTTGTGGAGGATAAACAGCCATGGAGTCTCCTGAGTGGACACCAGCACGTTCGATATGTTCCATGATACCTGGGATGAGAACATTTTGTCCGTCTGAGATAGCATCGACTTCACATTCTTGTCCAACGATATAAGAGTCGACAAGAACTGGATGGTCTGGACTTGCCTTAACTGCAGTACGCATGTAAGAACGAAGGTCTCTTTCGTTCTCTACGATTTCCATGGCACGTCCACCCAAAAACATAGGAAGGGCGAACGAGGACTGGGAAACCAATCTTACGAGCTGCAAGCACTGCTTCTTCTTCATTAGTAGCTGTCTGTCCAGGAGGTTGTGGAATATCCAAGTCTTTGAGGGCTTGTCTGAAGAGGTCACGGTCTTCAGCTCGGTCTAAGTCAGCAACTTGCGTACCAAGGATCGTTACACCAGCTTTGGCCAAAGGTTCAGCAAGGTTGATAGCTGTTTGACCACCAAATTGAACAATAACACCTTTTGGTTGCTCTAAGTCGATAACATTCATCACATCTTCGAACGTTAATGGTTCAAAGTAGAGTTTAGTCAGATACAGAGAAGTCTGTTGAAACTGTCTCTGGTTTGAGTTCATGATGATAGCTTGTAGCCAGCAGCCTGAATCGCCTTAACAGAGTGAACTGTTGCGTAGTCAAACTCTACCCCTTGACCGATACGGATTGGACCAGAACCTAGGACAAGTACAGATTCCTTATCAGACTTGATAGACTCATTTTCCCATCCATATGTTGAGTAGAAGTACGGAGTTTCTGATTCAAATTCTGCGGCACAAGTATCTACCATCTTGTAAACTGGGACAATCTTGTTTTCTAAACGAAGTTGGCGAACTTGATCAGCTGTAGTTCCCCAAAGTTCTGCGATTTTACGATCTGAGAAACCATTGAGTTTTGCTGTTTTCAGGACATCGACATCCTGAGGATGTGCGCCCAATTCTTGTTCAATCTCAAAGATATGCAAGAGTTTATCAAGGTAGAAGATATCAATCTTAGTCAAGTCAGCAATCTCTTCTGGTGTATAACCACGACGAATAGCTTCTGATACGTAGAAGAGACGGTCATCTTGAGCCTTGACAACTTTTTCAATCAAGGCATCATCTGAAACATCTGCAAGCTCAGGCATTTCATTATGATGGACACCAATTTCTAGAGAGCGACAAGCTTTAAGGAGAGATTCCTCGATGTTCCGACCGATGGCCATAACTTCTCCAGTTGCCTTCATCTGAGTACCAAGACGACGTTCCCCTTTTTCAAACTTGTCAAATGGGAAACGTGGAATCTTAGCCACCACATAGTCAAGGGCTGGTTCAAACATGGCATAAGTTGAACCTGTAACTGGGTTAATAACTTCATCCAAGGTCAACTCCTACAGCAATCTTGGCCGCCAATTTGGCAATTGGGACAACCCTGTTGCCTTAGAAGCAAGGGCTGAAGAACGAGATACACGAGGATTTACTTGATGACATAGTACTTAAAGCTATGCGGATCAAGAGCAAGTTGAACGTTACATCCGCCTTCAATCTTGAGCAGCGGATAATGCTCAAAGCTAGCATCACGAAGCATTTGGTTTTTTCATAGTCGGACATGGTTTGCGCAGGAGCAAACACGATGGAATCACCCTGTATGAATCCCGACAGGGTCAAAGTTTTCCATGTTACAAACAACAAGGGCATTATCAGCTGAGTCACGCATTACTTCATACTCGATTTCCTTGAAACCGGCAATGGAACGCTCTATCAAACATTGGGTAACAGGTGACAGCTTCAAACCATTTTCAGCGATTTCACGCAGTTCTTCCTCGTTGGCACACATACCGCCACCAGTACCACCAAGTGTGAAGGCTGACGGACGATAACTGGATAACCAATTGATCGCTGCAAAGGCAACAGCTTCTTCTACTGTGTTAACAATTTCTGATTCTGGAATCGGTTGTTTAAGCTCTTCCATCAATTGTTTAAAGAGATCACGGTCCTCAGCTTGGTCAATGGCAGACAATTTAGTCCCGAGAAGCTCCACACCAAGCTCATCTAAAATCCCGTTTTTAGACAATTCCATGGCCATATTAAGCCCTGTTTGACCTCCAAGAGTTGGAAGTAAAGCATCTGGACGTTCCTTACGGAGAATACGAGTCACAAACTCGAGTGTGATTGGCTCGATGTAAACCTTGTCTGCAATTTCTTTATCAGTCATGATGGTTGCAGGGTTTGAGTTTACCAAGACAACCTCATAACCTTCTTCTTTTCAAAGACAGGGCAGGCCTGAGTCCCAGCATAGTCGAAACTCAGCAGCCTGACCAATAATAATTGGGCCAGAACCAATCACCATAATTTTTGATATCAGTACGTTTAGGCATTTATAAGATATTATAGGGCGTCAACGGACAAAGCTAAAAATAGGAGTTATGACGAAGAACTATTAGTTCTAGGAATAACTATCATTTTAGCACCGTCCATAGCCCGTATTCAGTTCAGCAAATACGGACCACCCTTCTCCTTTCTATTCGTCGCCTCACAGAGCGACATTAAATAAATTCTCCGACGATTTCACACTCGTCATTAATTTGTTTGTTTAAAGGCTTCCATCATCTCGATGAACTCGTCAAATAGATAACTTGCATCGTGTGGACCAGGAGCTGCGTCTGGGTGAAATTGTACAGAGAAACCTGGTTGATATCTGTGACGCACCCCTTCAACTGACTTGTCATTGATTTCTTCATGGGTGATAATCAAGTGCTCTGGTAAATCATCACGGCTAACGGCGTAACCATGGTTTTGACTAGTAAAGTCCACGCGCCCAGTTGCAATTTCACGTACTGCATGGTTAAAGCCACGGTGACCAAACTTCATCTTGTAAGTCTTAGCACCATTTGCCATTGCAAAGAGTTGGTGCCCCATACAAATCCCAAAAATTGGAATCTTCCCTAGAATACCACGAATCATGTCGAGGGCTTCTGGAACATCTTCTGGATTTCCCGGACCATTTGACAACATAACTCCGTCCGGATTCAAATGTAGGATCTCATCTGCTGTTGTTGTATAAGGTACAACCGTTACGTTACAATCTCTTTAGATAACTCTCTTAAGATAGAATGCTTTAAGTCCAAAGTCTACTAAAACAACACTCAAACCAACTCCTGGAGCTGGATAAGAAGTCTTGGTAGAAACTTGTCTGATATTATCAGTCGGCAAAACAGTCGCTTGAAGTTGATCAGCAATATGATCCATGCTATCTCCAGCATGAGTCAAGGTTGCACGCATTGTCCCATGTTTACGGATAATTTTTGTAAGTGCACGGGTATCAATTCCTGAAATACCAGGAATTTTCTTAGCTTTCAGGAATTCATCCAAGGTCATTTGGTTTCGCCAGTTACTAGCTCTACGCGCCTCTTCAAATACTACAACACCCTTACAAGTAGGGCTAATAGATTCATAGTCATCACGGTTAATCCCATAATTTCCTACCAGTGGATAAGTGAAGGTTAAGATTTGTCCATTATATGACTGGTCTGTAATGGATTCTTGATAGCCTGTCATCCCTGTATTAAAGACGATTTCCCCTGTTACATCAATATCTGCACCGAAGGCTTTACCTTCAAAAACTGTGCCATCTTCTAAAACTAGAAGTCGTTTTGTCATATTTTCACCTCTCGTGGACGCTCACTGGCGTCTTTTAACGTTTTGTGTCTTATTTGGCTTTTCTACTTGCCAATACGGATTCTAAGATTGCCATTCGAACAAAGACTCCATTGGTCATTTGTTGGACAATACGTGATTTTTGGAGCTTCAACTAGTGGTCAGCAATCTCTACATCCCGATTTACTGGAGCAGGATGCATAATGATTGCTTCTTCTTTTAAGCGATTGTAGCGTTCTTGGTTCAACCCATGTTGAGCATGATAGCCTTCTTTTGAAAAAGCCCTGCTCCACTTTCGTGACGTTCATGTTGAACTCGAAGCAACATCAGAACATCCACCTGATCAACAATCTCATCAATAGTTACAAACTGACCATAGTCAGCAAATTCTTGACTTCGCCATTCTTCAGGTCCTGCAAAGTAGAGCTCTGCACCTAAACGTTTCAAAATCTGCATATTGGATTTGGCAACTCGTGAATGGTCCAAGTCTCCAGCAATCGCGACCTTGAGTCCTTCAAAATGTCCAAATTCTTCGTAAATGGTCATTAAATCAAGCAGACTCTGACTAGGATGTTGCCCTGAACCGTCGCCACCGTTGATAATCGAAGTCGTGATCGTCGGACTCGCAATCAATTCTCTGTAGTAATCAACTTCAGGGTGACGAATAACGCAGACATCTACACCAAGCGCTGACAAAGTCAGTATGGTATCATAGAGTGTCTCACCCTTGTTGACTGAACTTGTCTTTACATCAAAGTCAAGTCGTTCCAATCCCAGTTTAATCTCTGCAACTTCAAATGATTTATGCGTTCTTGTCGAATTTTCAAAGAAAAGATTGGAAACAATGGGATGGTCTTCGTAGGGTAACTGAGCACCGTTTTTAAACTCAATCCCTCGTTTAATCAATTTCATAACCTGATCCACAGTGAGATCTTCCATGGACACCACATGTTTGAGTGCTTGTTGATTTTCTGACATGGCTACTCCTTTAGCTCTTAAGCTTCTTCAGTAATCAAAACTCTATCTTGGCCATCAAGTTCTGTCATCTCAACGATGATTTCTTCCGAACGACTGGTTGGAATATTTTTCCCAACATAGTCGGGACGAATTGGCAATTCTCTGTGTCCACGGTCAACTAGCACCGCAAGACTCACGCGCGCTGGACGACCATGTCCGACAATGTTATCAATAGCAGCACGGATGGTACGACCTGTATAAAAGCACGTCATCCACCAAAATGACTTCGTGGTCTGTCACATCGACAGAAATCAAGGAAGTATCTTCACCACTTTTTGACATCGTCGCGGAAGGGTTTAGTATCTAATTCTACAACGGGAACAGAGATATTTTCCAATTGTTCCAAGCGTTCTTGGATACGGTGAGCAATAAAGACACCACGTGTTTTGATACCCGCTAAAATGATTTTATTCAAATCTTTATTGCGTTCGATGATTTCATAAGTGATACGCGTAATTGCTCGCTTGACGGTTAATTCGTCTACAACTTCTTTTGTCTTCATGACAAACCTCCAAAAAGAAAAGTCTCCTTTTTCAAGGAGACTTGAGAATGTATAACTAAGCGAGCCTTACTGTAAACAGTATAGACTTACCCTTCTACTTAATCCAGCTCCTTGCCTGCCTCACGGGACAGGTTTAAAGGAATATTTTATTGTCCTTACTATATCACAAAGCCCAGTTCAAAGCAAGTAAAAACATTCAATACTTAGCCTTATAATGAACTAAAATCATACAATTGTGGATAGTGTTCGCATTCTGGATTTTTCGGATGACAGATAGCACGACCAAAGTAAATCATGGCCTGATGCGCCGCCAACCACTTTTCTGGTGGCAAGACATCCATGACACGTTTTTCGACCTCAAGCGGTGTAGCTGATTTTTTAACAATATCATGGTGTTTACAGATACGCTCCACATGAGTATCCACCGCAAAAGCTGGAATCCCAAAGCCCACACTCATGACCACATTAGCTGTTTTACGCCCAACTCCTGCCAAACTTTCTAATTCCTCACGTGTCTGAGGTACTTGACCGCCAAAATCATCCAGAAGTTGTTGGGCACATTTTTTGAGGAATTTTGCTTTGTTTCGATAAAGACCTAGGCGAGAAATATGTTTAGCAATTTCACTCTCACTTGCATCTGCCATAGCTTGAGGCGTGGGGAGTGCTTCAAAAAGAGCTGGAGTTGCTTTATTTACTCGCAGCATCTGTCGTTTGAGCAGACAACATGACTGCAACTAGCAATTCAAAATGATTGCGAAAATCTAGACTTGGTTTCGCATCAGGAAAAAGGGCTATGATTTCCTCAATGACATGACGGGCACGTTTTTTGGATAAAACCATCTACTCATCTCCGTCAAACAGTCCTTGCAAGCCTGCAAAAGGACTATTTTCTTCTTTCTTAACTGCTTGTTGAGCTTGGTACTCTTCCTCGGACATGATTTGCCAGTCATTTCCAGAAACAAATCCCTGACCTGCTTCTTCTTCTGCCGTTAAGACCTTGATTGGAATGTTTAGCAAGATATTATCTGAAACACTTTCAGCAAGGTCGATTTCTCCATTTTCGATCGGTAAAACCAAGTCATCATCAAGAACTTCTTGGTCCAATTGATTGGTAGCACCTTCCATAAAGACTTCCGTTACTGGATATGATTCTTTCAATTCTACCGGTTCCATACTACGACTAGAAGCTAGGACAATTGTATATGACAAGAGATAGTCTAGGAAAAACATTCGGTCTTCATACTGAACCTTCCCTACTGCTTGGATATCTTTTACATCTATAATTTCTTGATTACGAGCACGTAAGTCAGTTGCCAAGTCTAAAGTTTGCTCAAAGTGCAAGCCTTCAGGTTGCTTACGAACTTCTTGTATATTTAATTTCATACTTCCTCCATAAAGATTTACTCACTTGATTATACCATGAAAGGAGATCGAATATAGTATCTAAACATTTAAAATATCTTTCTATTTTTGATATATTTATTATGACAATTTTTCTTTTTTGTGCTATACTATAGGCATCAATACATGAGCAAAGGAGGACGCTCATATGGAAGACAAAGTTCTTTTAACTGAAGCCTATCAACTCGTTTCAGAATTAAATCATGCTATACAAAATTGTAAACAAGGATTACCTGATGATTTACGCTTACAGAGAAATATAGATGAGATTCTCAGAGAACTTAAAAAGCTGAGAAATTAGACAACGCCATCTTAATTGAACTGGAAACTTTTTACCAACGGACTAGTCTTTTGATTGGACTTGGTTCACTGAAATTAACTGACCAAGCCCGCACTGCTTGGCGAAACTATGACAAGTTCCACTTCGATCACGTTAAACATACGTTGACACTTTACGGACCTGTTTTTGGTCTTTAATAAAAAGAGGATTTTATGGCTTAATCTTGACAAATTTTTCTTAAAAAGAGTATGATGATTGCAACAATACTCGAGGTATGGGAGACATGAACAACTAAGTCTATCAAATAAAGAACCTTTATTTAGTAGATCTTGTTCTTGTCTCTTTTTTGTGTACTCTTTTTGTGGTGGATTTTAGCCCTTTTTAAAAGAGGATTTTTTTGACATAGACGATTGGCTCTACTAGATAAAGTAGAGCTTTTTGTTATGCAATATGGACATTCTAGAAAGTGCAACAATATGATAAAAATCAATCACCTGACCATCACACAAAACAAAGATTTACGAGACCTTATTTCCGATTTAAACATTACAATCCAAGATGGGGAAAAGGTCGCTATTATAGGCGAAGGAAATGGAAAATCAACCTTACTTAAAACTTTAATGGGAGAAAAGATTAGCTGATTTCTCTATCAGGGAGAAATCCAGTCTGACCTTCAGTCCCTGGCCTGCATTCTCAACATCTTCCTGAGGACCTGAAAAAGAAAAACTCTACATGACTACTTCTTTTTAGAGTCTACAGATTTGGACTTCAGCATTCTCTATCGTTTGGCTGAGGAATTACACTTTGACAGCAGTCGGTTTGCTAATGACCAAGAGATTGGTAGTCTCTCAGGGTGGCGAAGCTTTGAAAATTCAGCTCATCCATGAATTGGCTAAAACCCTTTGACATTCTATTTTTAGATGAACCTTCAAATGACCTAGATTTTGAGACAATTGATTGGCTAAAAGTCAGATCGGAAGATGAAGCAAAACCGTTATTTTTCATTTCTCATGATGAAGATTTCCTCTCTCAAACGGCAGACACCATTATTCACTTGCGACTGATCAAGCACCGGAAAGAAGCGGAAACGCTAGTAGAGCATTTAGACTACGATAGCTATAGTGACCAGAGAAAGGCTAATTTTGCCAGACAAAGCCAGCAAGCTGCTAACGACCAGAGAGCCCATGACAAAACCATGGAAAAGCATCGCCGAGTTAAGCAAAATGTCGAAACTGCCTTGAGAAATACTAAAAATGATGTTGCTGGGCGCCTATTAGCTAAAAAGATGAAAAATGTTCTTTCTCAAGAAAAACGCTACGAAAAAGCAGCTCAGTCCATGACCCAAAAGCCACTTGAAGAGGAACAAATCCAACTTTTCTTTTCAGATATAGAGCCATTAGCGGCTTCAAAAGTCTTAGTTCGACTAGAAAATGAGACTTTATCCATTGGCCAACGAATTCTGTCCCAAGGGCTACAATTCACTGTCCGTGGTCAAGATAAAATCGGCATTATCGGTCCCAATGGCGTTGGCAAATCCACTCTTTTTAGCAAAGTTACATCAACTACTAAGCGGCAAAAGAGATTTTGCTTGGTTTTTATGCCACAAGATTACCAAGAAACACTGCAATTGAATCTATCCCCAGTAGAATTTCTCAGCCAAACTGGACACAAAGAGGAAATACAGAAAATCCAATCTCACTTAGCCAGTCTTAATTTCAGCTATCCAGAGATGCACCACCAAATCCACTCCTTATCTGGAGGTCAACAAGGTAAACTTCTTCTTTTGAATTTAGTTCTACGTAAAACCAAACTTTCTCCTTCTAGATGAACCCACACGAAATTTTTTTCTCCAACATCTCAACCAGAAATCAGAAAACTCTTTTGACAATTATCCTGGTGGTTTCGTCACTGTTTCGCATGATCGACGTTTCTTAAAAAGAAAGTCTGTACGAGTATCTATAGTCTGACAGAGCATGGTTTGGAAGTAGTCGATTTACAAGATCTTTATAAACTGTTGAATATAGAAAAACATCCAGAGGAAAACCTCTGGATGTTTTTACATATGTTTCAAAACGCTCAATCCGTTCTGAAATAGGTGGATGCGTATAAAATAGTTTTTTCAAGAAACCTCGTTTTTGAGGATCATTGATATAAAGGCACTACTAGCATCATCCACATGATGAGTCATTGGGTTGACTATTGTCTACTTTTTGTAAAGCATTGATCATCCCTGAGGATTGCGTGTTAATTCCACACTTGAAGCATCCGCTAAAAAATCTCGTTGGCGAGAGATAGCTAACTGCACCAAAGTTGCTGCTAAAGGCGCTAGGACGATGGCTAGGAGAGATAGAACCAATAAAATAATCTCAAGTCCTCCACCATCACGGTCATTACTTCTACGACTGCGACTAGCTCCACCCCACCACATCATACGACCAGCCATACTCGATAAAAGGGTGATGGCACTAGCCAGAGCAACAGCAATGGTAGAGATTCGAATATCTAAGTTGCGAATGTGACTAACTTCATGCCCGATTACAGCTTCTAACTCCTCACGATTCATGATCTCTAGAAGTCCTGATGTCGCTGCAACAGCAGCATTTTTGAGGATTCGAACCTGTGGCGAAAGCATTCAAACCCGGGTCATCAATTACATAAACTCGTGGCATAGGAATCTGCGCCACCATTGCCATATCCTCGACAACATGATAGAGAACAGGTTCTTCATTCCTATCAACCTCACGCGCACCATTCATGCTCATGACAATCTCTGTAGATTGAAATATCATGGTCAAGGCATAGATCAAACCGATAATCATGGCTACGGTCACGCCCCAGATACCTGAGTTCATGAACAGAAAACCAACCGCATAACCAACTATGGCTAACAAAAGAAAGAAAACAATTAATAGTACCCAAGTTTTACGTTTATTACTAGCAATTTGTTTGTACAGCATCTTAGTCACCTAAACTACTAAAAATCAACTTTAGGAACTGCTTTTATCTTCTTCTGGAGTTTGAAGAAAATCTGCAGCTTTAAAACCCAAAAGATATCAGCAACCAAATTACTTGGAAAAGTTTCTAATTTAACATTGATAGTTGCTAACAACACTAGTGTACAACTGACGTGAGTAAGAGATTTTATTTTCTGTATTGGTCAACTCTTCTTGTAATTGAGCAAAGTTCCCACTAGCTTTCAAGTCAGGATAGTTTCTCTGCAACTGCAAAGATACCAGATATCTGACGAGTTAGTGCATCACTAGCTTTCATGGCTTCTGCAGGTGTAGTTGCTGCCGCTACTTGTGTTCGAAGTTGAGTCACTTTTTCAAGTGTAGAACTTTCATATTTCGCATAACCTTTAACTGTTTCAATCAAGTTAGGCAGAGATCATTTCGACGCTTCAACTGAACATCAATCTGACTCCAAGCCTCCTTGGTTTGTATACGATTTTTAACCAATCCATTGTAGTAAAAAAATTACAAAAACAACTATTAGAGCAAGAACTCCAAAAATTATCCAATTCATCATAAAGTTCCTTTCTACCTTTTGATTAGTATAAGTATATCAAATTTCCATATTTTTGTGGTAAAATAAGATGACATAAAAAGAAGGATACAACTATGAAACCAGAAACATTTTACACATTACTTGACCAACAAAATATTGTTCTTACTGACCAGCAAAAAGCACAATTTGAGCGTTATTTTGAACTCTTAGTCGAGTGGAATGAAAAAATCAATCTAACTGCCATTACTGAAAAGGAAGAGGTTTACCTCAAACACTTTTTTATGATTCCATCGCTCCCATCCTACAAGGGCTGATTGAAAACCAAGAAATTAAGTTACTGGATATTGGCGCTGGTGCAGGATTTTCCCAGTATTCCTATGAAGATTCTCTACCCTCAGCTAGAAGTCACTATCATTGATTCACTCAATAAGCGCATTAACTTTCTTCAGCTTTTAGCTGAGGAGCTTAATCTAGAAGGTGTTCATTTCTACCATGGGCGCGCAGAAGATTTTGCTCAAGATAAGAATTTCCGTGCCCAATTCGATTTTGTTACAGCTCGTGCAGTTGCTCGCATGCAGGTCTTGTCTGAATTAACGATTCCTTTTCTAAAAGTCGGTGGTAAATTACTGGCACCTAAGGCCAGTAATGCACCAGAGGAATTGACAGAAGCCCAAAATGCCCTTAACCTTCTCTTTAGTAAAGTTGAAGACAACATCAGCTACACACTTCCTAACGGAGACCCTCGCTACATCACCATTGTAGAAAAGAAAAAGGAAACTCCAAACAAATATCCACGTAAGGCTGGCATGCCCAATAAACGCCCACTTTAATTGATCTTATTTAAAAAGATACTACAGAAATTAGCCTCATGTCTTTATTTCTTGGTTCGGGAAAAAATGATTTACAAAATCATACCTCGCTCTCTTATTTCTAGGCTCAGGAAAAATTCGTTTACAAAACGAATTTTTTCTGCTATACTATCACAAGCAAAGGTTTTTAATGTCATCCCGTGAGGTGACGAAGACGCAGATATATATATATGAAATTCTTTTAAATATTGGGATAACCATGTTTTAAAGATGTCTTACTCTGAGAGCCTATTGCTGTAAAATAATGGGCTCTTTTTTGATGCCCAAAAAGTGAGGTATTTATGAAACAAGAATCAACTGTTGATTTGTTATTAGACGTCGACCAACGTCCTTCTGCTGGTAAGGGAATTCTTCTCAGCTTCCAGCACGTTTTTGCTATGTTTGGTGCAACAATTTTTGGTCCCACTGATTTTTGGGAATGCCTGTATCCGTTGCCCTCTTTGCTTCAGGGGTTGGTACCCTCATCTATATGATTGCAACAGGCTTTTAGAGTTCCAGTTTATCTCGGTTCTTCTTTTGCCTTCATTACAGCCATGTCACTTGCCATGAAGGAATTGGGGGGTGATGTATCTGCTGCTCAGACAGGGGTTATCCTAACTGGTTTTGTTTATGTCCTTGTTGCTGCAAGTGTTCGCTTCGCAGGCACAAAATGGATTGATAAACTCTGCCCACCAATCATTATCGGACCAATGATCATCGTTATCGGTCTTGGACTTGCAGGTTCTGCTGTAACCAACGCTGGCCTTGTAGCTGACGGCAACTGGAAAAACGCTCTTGTAGCCGTTGTTACTTTCTTGATTGCAGCCTTTATCAATACAAAAGGAAAAAGGTTTCCTTCGTATCATTCCTTTCCTCTTTTGCAATTATTGGTGGATATCTCTTCGCGCTAGCACTCGGCTTAGTTGACTTCACTCCTGTTCTTCAAGCTAACTGGTTTGAAGTTCCTGGTTTCTACCTACCATTTAATACAGGTGGTGCCTTCAAAGAATACAACCTTTACTTCGGTCCAGAGACAATCGCAATCTTACCAATCGCGATCGTAACAATCTCAGAACACATTGGAGACCATACAGTCTTGAGCCAAATCTGTGCCGTCAATTCTTGAAAGATCCAGGTCTTCATCGTACCTTCTTGGTGATGGTATCGCAACTTCTGTTTCTGCCTTCCTTGGTGGTCCTGCTAATACTACTTACGGTGAAAACACAGGGGTTATCGGTATGACCCGTATCGCTTCTGTCTCAGTTATCCGTAACGCTGCCTTTATCGCAATCGCCCTTAGCTTCCTCGGTAAATTCACTGCCTTGATTTCTACAATCCCTAGTGCCGTACTTGGTGGAATGTCTATCCTTCTTTATGGGGTTATCGCAAGCAACGGTTTGAAAGTTTTGATCAAGGAACGTGTAGACTTTGGTCAAATGCGTAACCTTATCATTGCAAGTGCCATGTTGGTACTTGGACTTGGTGGAGCAATCCTAAACTCGGTCCAGTTACTCTTTCAGGTACTGCCCTATCAGCAATGACAGGTATTCTTTTGAACTTAATTCTGCCATACGAAAATAAAGATTAAATAATTAGTCACTATAAAAAACTAATCAAAACATTCAACAATCCATATATTCAAAGGACCTAGATCTGTACAATACAGAACTAGGTCCTTTAATTTTCATTACTATAAGTCCATCTCAATTCATGAACTATTTTATAATACCCACTAGCATATACCCAAAAATATTTTCCTATCTAAAACTTTGGAATGTTATCTAAACAAATATTTTTTTACCTATTCTTACGTTTTAGATGGTGTTGAGATAGCTATCTTGACTTCAAAGATGGTTCCATTTGGTTTGTTGTCCTTAACGTTGATAGTTCCCTCAAGGGCATCAACGATTTGTTTGGCTAATGACAAAACCAAGACCAAAACCTCCCTTTTGACGTGTACGAGCCTTATCAACACGGTAAAATCGATCAAAGATTTTCTTTTTATCTTCTGCAGAAATGCCAATTCCATTATCTGCTACCGTTAAATATAGACTGCGTTCTGTCGTTGAAATCTCAAAATATATATCTCCTTCTTCTTCCGTGTACTTGACAGCATTGTCAAACAGAATGGTCATCAATTGCTTGAGGAGGAGTTTATCCGTGATAATGGTTCGATGAACACGATTTTGGAAACGAAAGACACGATTATTTTCGGACGCAATCATCTCATAGTTAGTAAAGGTTGTATTAAAGAAGTCTGGTTCTACCTCTCCAAGCTCAGGCTTGATTCCATCATCTCTACGAGCCAGATTGAGAAGGTTAGTCGTTAGAAACTTCATATTTCGAACTTCTTCCAAACTAGAAGCGATACTCTCACTTGACTCCATAATAGTCGCCTCTGGTTTTCTAAAAAGAGTTTCCAGACGGTTCTGAAGAACTGCCAACGGAGTCCGTAATTCATGACTGGCATTTTCCACAAAGCTTTTCTGCTTTTGCATACTTTCAAGTAAGGGTTTAACACTGACACGTGCAAGATAGAGACTGGCTAAGATAGATAGAATCCAAAAACTTACCATCACCACCACGATTAACTGCTCGTGGTTTTGACTAATTTGCTCTAGTTGGCTTGTGTTAATCAGGATAGCAGCATACTTAATATTAGTCGAAACAGAATCAATATTCATTTCCGTTAAGACCACCCGATAAATCTCATCCTGACCGTAGCTATTCACAACATGAAGTTGTCGGATATGGTTTAAATCCTTTTTATTGAAGGTGATTCTGTCCAATCCCCAAAAAAAGCGATTTCCAGTCACTAATTGATTGAGATTCGAATCTAGCAAAATCACTTCAGTATTGGAACTTACATTTGGTTTTTTATCAGATGCTGGAGCGACATTGCCACTATCTAAACCCTTTACGTCTTCAGTTGCACGATTGACCGCCAATTGAATGATATCCTTAGGATTGTTGCTCAGTGATAAGAGTTTTTCATCCACTGACGTATAGAGACTGGAGTGCATAACCTGCAGGATAATCAAGGTCATGGCAGAGAAAATCAGCGTGAATACTCCAAAATTACGGATAAAGTAGCTGAAAATCTTCTGCATACCAATTCTTTTTTAGTTTATTAAACATGTTTTAAAATATACCCAACACTACGCAAAGTTTGAAGGTTTTTCAGCAAAGGCTGAGCCCTTTAATTTCTTACGAACTTTTTGATACATAGACTTCTACAACGGAAATAGTTGTATCACTGTCAAATCCCCATAAATCGATCAAAGATTTGGGTTTTTGGTAAAGATGACATTTTGGTTTTTGGAGGAAATAAACCAAGAGTTCAAATTCTTTACCAAGCAACCTCACAGAAGCATCATGTACCTTAACTTCATTGGTAGACAGATTGACTGTCAAATCACCGTACGTTAAGGTATTTTCGTTAAATTTCCCAGAACGTTTGAGAAGGGCCTGAATACGCATTTTGAGTTCTTCTAAGTAGAAAGGTTTGGTCAGATAATCATCTGCCCCAAGTTCAAAGCCGTGTCCCTTATCATCCAAACTTTCCTTGGCTGTCATGATAAGAACTGGAGTTGAAATACCTTTTTCACGTAGTTCTTTTAAGACTTGGAAACCATTTTTCTCTGGTAACATCAAATCCAAAAGAATTAAATCATAGACGCCACTTTCAGCCTCATAGAGACCTTCTTCCCCATCAAATACCTGCATGACATCTGCAAAATCATCCAAAAAATCAAAGACTGAATTTGACAGGCCTAGGTCATCTTCCACTAATAGAATTTTTGATCATCAAAAATTCCTCCCTTATTATATCCATTATAGCAAAATTATCTTAAAAAACTCAACTTTCCTTGTTTTTCTAAGAGAAAGTTGAGTTTTTATAATTTATTTCAAAATTAAATTATTTTTAAGCATTGCCATATTGTGAAACAACTGTTTAACTGCTGGTTTCTCACGTTTAATCAATTCAACGCGAGCTGCGATATCTTTGATACCCATGCTGATATTACGGCTAAGAGCTAGGTCAGAAAGTTGTGGTTCAAAGAAGGCCTTGTACTCTGCCAAACGTTGTTCTGTTTTAAAGATGTGTGATGGGAAGATGACAAAAGCTATCAAAGCTCATATCTCCACCAAGGGACTGCCTTGATCCAATCCCAGTTTTCACGAGCCCCAAACCCAAACAGTCTCTTGGGTAGCTTGGTGTCCCAAGGAATTGAGGTACCATGAAGAGAGGTCTTGTGGTTTCACGACAAATTTGTCCTTCCAAGTTGCAAGAAGGGTTTGAATGTTTTCTGCATCTGTAGAATAAGCTAAAGCCAGCTGCTAATTGACGTTTGAAAGACTGCATCTGTTGCATGAGTGTATAAGTCCAGATAAGTCGCTACCAACTCCTTAGTCTCATGATGTTTGATCTCATTGATGAGGACTTGAGAGCGAATAGCCGCTGGAAGTCCTGCAAGATTTTCTTTATGAGCTGCAAAGATTTGACTAGCAACTTGACTAGCTTCTTCATCATTTGAACGAATTATCATAGAAATGGTCAATTGACGAACCAATTCATCTTCATCAGATTCATCCATCTTTGCTTCAAAACCAAGTCGTTCATAGTTGTGACGAGCCAATTTAGCAACCAGCGTCTTAAAAGGCTTTCTCAGCTTCTGTTCCTTCATCGATAAAGCGTTCAAGAGCACTGAAATAACCTGAGAAACTGCAGCAACAACCAGGTAAGATTCTTCCTTGCCAAGTTTTGATCTACAACTGGAAGTAAGTCTGCATATGAAATGTGCCCAGCTTCAGCAAGCAAACGACGTTCTTGAACGATTTGAAGTTTGCTTGTATTATCAAGTTCAACTAATTCTGAGAGGATAGCATCCAATAATTCACCCTTGATAGTCAGTAATGTAGTGGGCAGTATTTTCAGTGTTGAGTCGAAGAGCTGTTTTGTTTCTCAGCAAGAAGAGCTGCATATCTGGAATCTCGATGCTTTTCAGTTTCAAAGTATCTGGCAAACCTTTCCAGTTGCTGTTGAGTAGGCACTCACCCAGAGACGGTTCTTGTCTTCGTGCTCACCGATGAAGAATTGTTTTTGTGAGATCTTCAAGACATCATTTTCAACCTTCAGCAGTCAAAAACTGGATAACCAGGTTGCTCCAACCAAGAATCCATGAAGGCTGCTACATCACGTCCTGATGCTTGACCAAGAGCATTCCATAGGTCACGACCAATGGTATTTCCGTATTGGTGTTTTTCAAAGTAAGCATGCAAACCTTTAGCAAAATCAGCATCTCCTAACCAACGACGAAGCATGTGCATGAGACGGCTCCCCTTCGCATAAACGATAGCAGAGTCAAAGAGTGTATTGATTTCATCTGGATGTTTGACTTCGACGTGAACAGACTGAACACCATCAGTTGCATCACGTTTAAGAGCGGCTGGCACTCCACTTGTTTGGAAATCTTCAAAGATATTCCAGCTTGGCTCGATAGCATCCACACAGACGTATTCCATCATGTTCGCGAAGCTTTCGTTAAGCCAAAGGTCATCCCACCATTTCATAGTTACGAGGTTACCAAACCATTGGTGAGCGAGCTCGTGGGCTATAACAAGGGCAACTTGTTGACGGCTGGCAAAGGTCGAGTTCTCATCCACAACCAAGTAGACTTCACGGTAGGTTACCAGACCCCAGTTTTCCATAGCACCAGCTGAGAAGTCAGGCAGGGCGATATGAAGTGATTGAGGATTGGATACTTAACTCCATAGTAATCTTCGTAGAACTCGATTGAACGAACAGCGATATCTAATGAAAACTCAAGGTTTGAAAGTGGATGTGCCTTGGTTGAGTAAACACCAACGAGAGTACCGTTTTTCGTTGTAGCAGTTACCCCTTGCAAATCACCAGCCACAAAAGCTAGCAAGTAAGAAGACATGCGTAGTGTTGTCTCAAACTTCCAGATACCTGTTTCTTTGCGGTTTTCAACATCGATTTCTGGCATGTTTGACAAGGCAACTTCACCTTCCGCCTGGTCAAAACGAAGGGCTAGGTCAAAAGTTGCTTTAGCTTCTGGTTCATCAACACATGGGAAGGCTTTCGCGAGCAAAGTGGCTTTCAAACTGCGTTGACAAAACTTCCTTCTTAACACCATCAACTGTGTAGTATGATGGGTAGATCCCTGTCATGTTGTCTGTGATCTTTACCTGAAAAAGCGATGACCAATCAACTTGAACCAGCTTCAGCAAGCTCAATATGAAGGGCTTCGTTTTCGTTATCAACTGTAAATGGACGAGCTTGTCCTGCTACTTCAACTGAAGCAATCTCCAAGTCCTTTTTGGTGAAGGAAATACGGTCGCTTTTTAGCTTGACCAGTAATGGTTACTTTTTCCTGAAAAACGTCTTGGTCTCACGACTCAAGTCTAAAAATAAATCATAATGTTCAGGAACAAATTTTTTTCAATATAATGTTCTACTGCTTGCATCATATTCTCCTATTCTAAATTTCTGAGCATATGCTCTAGTTCAAACATACTTATTATAACATGTTTTTTTAGATAGAAAGAATGATTGGAATGAGTTTTTAAAGAATTTTATTTTTTATAATGATTATTACGTACCATTTAATATAAAAATTTAATTTTTTTATAGAAAGAAAACGTTAAATAAAAATTTCTTCTAACAATTATATTTCAATAAAAATTAATTATATAAATCTTATCATATTATTTGACGATTCAATATAATAATGATACAATCAAAAATGTTTAGTATATTAATACTTAATCTATGACAATCATTATATTTTTAATACATTTGCACTTCTATTTATTTAGTTTTTCTTCAGAAGAGAATCCAATATTTTAAAAAAATTCATTAGTTATTTTTTTAAATATTGGAGTCACGTCCATGAAATAAACTAGCAGAAAATCACTTTTTACGTCTAATAGTTACTCTAAATATAAAGTAGTTGATAACATACGGAGTCTCAAAACTATTGCATTAATTTATCTTCACTGGAGCTGGAGTAAACTGCAATAAAGAAAGGATTTATTTCGTCAGAGTAGGACTGTCAATTTTATTAAAAGATATAAATGAACATTTTGGTTGTTATTACCAAACAAGAAGATTTTCTGTAAGAAAGGAATGGAGGAACAAGTGAAAACTTTTCTATAAAAATTATTCGCGTTTGTAGCAATGTTCAGTGTAGTTGCTCTTGGTTTGTCAATCATCAAGCCAGTTTCTGCAGCAACTGTCACTCCCACTATTACAAACCTTAAAAGCAGATACATCTGGTCAAAAGGTCACATTTTCTTTTTGACTGGGACTTTAACTGGTAAATCAGTTAAAGAAGGCGATACGTTTTACTATTGATGCTCCAGAAGGTGTCAACATCACTCAAATTGCAACACAATCACTTCAAGCAAATGGCGCTGAAGTAGCGACCATATCGATGACAAACAAAAAGATTACTTTTACCTTTTAAAAAGCAATCGAGGCTATGAACCAAAAATGTGAAGGGTGGATTCTCAATACAGAGCAGTGGGACAACACTCCAGGAAATCCTGGAAACAAGACTGCCACTTCTAAAGTCGGTTCAGAATCTGTCATCATTACACGCCCTGATGGACCTGGCGTATTTGAATCAGTCCTGAATAAATACAACCTTACAGGTGACTATGTATCTAAGACATTCAAATTGGATGTTTCTGAAAACTATGCTTGGATGAATGTTGGAGATGACTACTATCTAACAAAATGGTTTATCCGTATCAATGGAGATGGTAAAAAACAAGCCATCACAAACCCTGTTGTATCAGATAAAATCCAAGCTCCAGCCGTCGATTACTCAAAAATCACTTTTGCTCCTGCTGCAAACCACGCTGCAAATGAATTCTTTGTAGGAACTTACTTGAAACCATCATTCACATTGAGAAAAGGTGGACAAGTGGTTGCTTCAGGATGGGACTTCTGGAAACATGTGAAATTCGATGCAGACGGAAATGGATTTACTGTTAATTTATCAGATGTCAGTGATGTATTCAAAACAGCTACAGACGATGAATTAATCGTTGAATACCAAACATTAATTCCTAAAACAACTATCCGTATCGATAACAACGCTACCTTAACTTCAGATGAAATCACAACACCTCAAACTGACCCAGCTTTCTGGAACAACAATGAGTTGAAATTCTGGGTATCTGGTGATACAACTGTGACAGTTCAGAAAGAGTGGGTTGGTGACGAAGAATCTGACCGTAAAGATATCACTGTTCAATTGTATGCTGATGGTCCAAGCATTGGTAGGGTTGACACAAACTCTTACAAAAGCTTCTGGTTGGCAAGAAGCATTTACAAAATTACCAGGTATCAAAGACGGTAAGAAGATTGAGTACTCAGTAGTGGAAACAAACACACCTGAAGGTTACACTTCAAAAGTTGAAAAAAATTGATGATAACAACGTGATTAAAGTAGTCAATACATCAAACAAAAACCAACTGCAACTACAACAACAGAAGAGCCAACGACTACTTCAACAACAACAACTGAAGAGCCAACAACTACTTCTACAACAACAGAAGAGCCAACGACTACTTCAACAACTACAACGACTGAAGAGCCAACGACTACTTCAACAACAACAACGACTGAAGAGCCAACAACTACTTCTACAACAACTACAACAGAAGAGCCAACAACTACTTCAACAACTACAACAGAAGAGCCAACGACTACTCTACAACAACAGAAGAGCCAATGACTACTTCTACAACTACAACAACAGAAGAGCCGATGACTACTTCAGCAACAACAACTGAAGAGCAATGACTACCAATAACAACAACTGAAGAAACAACAGAAGCTACTACAGTAACTTCAACATCAACAGAAGAAGTACCGCTTATTTCAACAACAACAACGACTGAAGACCAACTACGACTACGTTTCAACAACAACAGAAGAGTCAACTACAACTGTAGAAACTACAGTTCCAACTCCTTCTGAAACTACAACTACAGAAGACAAACCAGGTCTTCCAAATACTGGTGAAACAGTAGGAACAGGTTTGGTATTGGCAGGAGTAGTAATCTTGTCAGGTACTGTAGTCTTGAAACGTAAATTTTCTAAATAATATTAGATAATTTTCTATAAAGGAGAAACGCTCTCTTTTATAGAAAAATAATCAAGCAATATAGAAGTGACTGAATAGGATTCAAAAGATAAACATCTTTGAAATACTTTATCCACAACTTCACTTGATAGATTCTAAAAAGCGGACATGATTGTCCGCTTTTTGTTTGCTCGTTTTGTCATTTAAAGTCAGAAAAAGCTTTGGACAGTGATTTCCAAAACTTTCTTCTTACTAGTAGGCTACAGAGGATAGACCTTGCGAAATTCTTCTAAAACAACCTTGCTGTCAGGTGTAAAAGTCAGTCCTGCCTCCCTCATCCACTCGGTGAAAAAGTCCTCATGAACCTGACGCCAATAGGCTAAGGATTTGTCTCCCTCACCTTCCTTATAGGCATGGTCAGCAGACACTTGATGGAGAAGGGCTGAACAGAAACCTTGGTAACTTCGACAATGCAGACAGCCTGATCTTGACTGTCTAAAATGACATCAAAGGTCCCTTCTTGTGGAAGGGGTTCGTCCTCTAATGCGTAGAGGTCGTAAGCTGAGGCTGTTGCTGTTTTTTCGCCTCTAAAGACCAGATCCGCTAAAAGGTCTGGATCCACTCCAAAAGCCCAGGCGTCTATCTTATCTCCAATCGTGGGGTTAATTTGCTTGTAGGCATTCCACATTTCTTGAGGTGTCATTTGTTTAGCTTCCTTTCTTTCACCTTCCAATTTTTATAGCTTGTCAGTTCTAATTCTGGAAATCCTCGTAACTCTGCCTTCACCTTCAATACTAAGGGTGAGGCATTTTCTTGGGTCATATGCTCAATAGGGACCCAAATTGCATTTGCTGAATCGTTACTTCCATCAAGAACCTCCTGAGGAAGGGATTGTTGAGAGCTCTTGAAATCGAGTACGATATCATAGAAGGCCATGATATGATGTACGGCGAAGTCTTGCCCTTCTTCTTGAACCAGCACATCATACATCCTAGGATTTGAATAACGGCTAAGCGTATATCCTGTCTCTTCCAGAACTTCTCTCTTGAGGGTTTCTGTCAACCCTCCCCTACTTCCTGACTACCACCCGGTAGATCAAAACGATGCTGATAAGGGCCTCTCGTTTTCTCAATGCAGAGTAATTTTCCTTTCTCATAGCAAATGCCATAGACACCAAAGTGATTTTTTTGATTTCCATATTCCACTCTTTTTAAAAGTCCAAGATTGCTAGCTCACCTTATCCCTTAAAAGGAAAGAGGCTATAGATTTCATGCTCTTTGATATACTTCTTCAGTATCTCCATATTCTCTTCGATTTTTGCCTGGATATCAGTCTCTTCACAAGTTGACTCATCAATAAAAAGTTGAATCTTCAATAAATCTGTCAAGTATAGCAGACGGCGTTCCATTTCCGATTCAGGACTTGAAGCTTGCTCGATTTTTGCAAGCTTTTTGCTCCAAGCTATCACCATTCAAAAATCTCTGATGAACTCTCCTTCTTATTTTTTGAGTGGATTCCTCCCCTTGTTCTAATGGAGATAAAAGGAGTTTTTTATAGACGAGTACCTGATTTTCTTTTTCTCTTTCCAGATAGGCCAATAAAACCAGAGAGCTATCAACAAAGGTCCAAGTGTTATAATTCCCTTCAAATGGAACTTGTATGATACTATCTAATAATTTCTTAGTCATTTCCTCTTGACCATCTAGATAAAGTAGATAGGCCAGATGATTTCAGTGATTCGAGATAGCTAACTTGGGTCTTCTTATTCTTTTTTTAAAATTTTTATCTAAATAGAGATGTAGGTCTGGATGTTTTTCCAGTTGTTCGACTACTTCTGGTAGCTTCATTTGAAATCCTTTCTATTCTTTTTAAAAATTTTAAAAAGATTTTAGTCAACTAATCCAACTCTGCTCGACTGAACAAGTCTTTCATAGCTTCGATATCATCGCAAAATTCTTTAAATCCTAAAGCGAATTTAGCCAAGGCGTCCACCTTGGAAGAATAGGCGCAAAACATACTTCCTTCAGGATCAAAGTCTATAGTATCACTTAATTCAGGCATTTTTTCCTCCAAAAATACCAAAGCTAGGGATGCCCAATCGTAGCCATTTCCTTCAAATCCCTCCTCTTCTCGAGTGTCAAACACTTCCTGTCTGTATTCTCCATCAGGGTAAAAAATGAGTGATCCTCGAACATTTTTAGGATCCTCATCATATACAAGCAGGCTAAAAGGGGCAATTTTTTCATTTATGTTTTCGTAATCTATCATTTCTTAACTCCTTGTTGTATTTGTTAATTATCAATGAAACTGCATAAATCTAGTATGCTTACTAGCTTTCAAAGGTCATAAAGCTATCGTACCGATTGTAATGATTTAAAGCATCAACCAAGTCTCGGCAACTAGCATCTGGTTTTTCCCTCAAGGGCTACGGAAAGAACATCAATCAACTGCTCTCCATAGTAGACTAGCTGCAGATCTTGCTCCACTACATCCGTCGGGTAGACATCACGGTCTTCCACGACATCCGGATAATCTGATACCCAATAGAGCCTATCTAGTGCTAGTTCTCCATCCTCCTTGCCATAGAGGCAAAAATCATCTGATACTAACTGATCCACGCGCATCTGCTCGATGATCTGCTCTAGTGAAAGTTCTTGGTATTTTCGCATCCCGTCTCCTTTTTTGTCTCACTCTTCAACAAAAGAGTTCAAAAATCCTCAAAAGATGGCCATTGACCGTAGATCTCTGCTGTTTCTTCTAGAACATAGAAGTACACCTTGCCATAATCCTCTGCCCTTAGAGAAAGTGCATAGTTGCCAGATCCAGGATCATAGGCAAAATGGAGAAGATCTGTTGCCTTAAATCCTTCAGGTACAGCCTCATCGTCAAACCAGGTAAGAGACTTGCTCATCTCCTCAAGTGAATTAAAGGAATTGAAAGGAAAGAGGTGATGTTCATCGTGGACACCCCTTACTTGGGGCTGACCACCGTTGTGCTTGAGATAAAAGTCCATCATAGTTTTCTGGCAATTTCTTCCCAAGAATCTCCTCAAATTGTAAAAGGTCTTCTTTTGAAATCGGTGAATCTGCATCTAGCACTCTAAACATGATTACTCCCTCCAGTTTTCTACTATCTTTCTTCTAAATACCTTGTCAATAAAGTCATAGACGTTTGCAGCTACTTTTTGCATTTCTAAGGAACCTAAAGCTCCCAAGTCATTTTCATAAATGCAATCATCAGCATTTTTCTTGATAAAGTAGGCCAAATCTCCTTCCTGTCCAATCATAAAGTAATCTGGCTCTACTTCCTCAATCTGATAAGTCTCATTACGCTCCTCTAGATCCTCCTTGGCATACAAACAGATACCTGTATCTCCAATTTCATAGGGGTCAATCTCTTCCCACTCCGTTAAAAACTGATAGTAGAGATTGGGCAAGACAAATCCAAACTCATCTCTTTTCATAGTTTACCTCCACATATTCACAGAATATCAACTATGCTACTTCAAAGACCAACCACCATCAATCAGTGAGATTTGTCCCTGCATAGCAGATGCCTTTCCACTTGCTAGAAAAGAGACTGACTTCTGCCACTTCCTCTGGCTCAATCCAGCGTTTGATAGGTGTTTCACTGGCTACCCAGTCTGCCAGTCCACCTGGTTCAAAGTCAGCTGCAGTCATACCTGTCTTAACTGCACCAGGAGCAATGCCAAAGACCTGAATCCCAGCTTCAGCATAGTCTAAAGCCAACTGCTTGGTAAAGCCTGCCAAGGCATGTTTGGACGAGGTATAGGCGTGACCACCTCCGCCTGCTAGACTTGAAGCAATGGAACACATATTGATGATGATTCCCTTTTTATTCTCCAGCATTTGTGTCAAATAATGTCGAGTCAGCTCAACTGGTGTCACATAGTTGATTTCAAAAATCTCTTGGATTTCTTGGGCTGATTGTTCTAGTAAAGGTTTGTAGTCATCCAAAATCCCAGCTGTATTGCAGAGAACATCCACCTGAGGGACACCAGTCAAAAATTGGTTCCAAGTCAAGCGTTAAATCACGTTGTAAAAAGTGAAAAGTCACCCTGTAAATCAGGATTTTCACCCTGATCCACTCCAAAAACCTGATAACCTTTTTCTAAAAAGAGTCGAGCTTGAGCCAGGCCAATCCCTGAGCTAACTCCCTGTAATCAGTACACGTTTAGTCATGGACTTCCACCCAGTCTGCCGCTAGGACATCACAAGGAGTTGGGCTCCACATAGAAAAAGCCTTCCCCTTCACCAGATACGTTGATGAGGAAATAGGGTGTCACTTCAAGGGCGACGCCATTTTTGCTCGATGGTATCAAAGAGCTGGACATAGTTTCTCAGCTCCACCCCATCCAGTACGTACATATTTTTTTCTTAGCCTTTTAGTCCTGGCAAGATTTCTTCAAATGTCATGATTTTTCTCCTTTGTTATCTATAAATCTTAATTTCATTATAACAAAAACCGTTTTCCAACGGCTTTTTTGACATTTGTTTTTTCATGATTTATTCAGCTTTTCTAAATCACCACTGTAATCCAGCTTCTCTAATTTCTTTTTGGAAGCAAACTTCCCATTTGGTCGATGCCATCTTTCCTTTTCTATCTCTAAAGTAACCACCTGTATTACTACTTTGTGATTCTTCTGCTGGTGCTTCCAGTTTCCTGCTGTCTGTTCTTCTTTAGCCTTCTCTCTGCCTCTTTTTTTGCTTTTTCTTGTGCTTCTTTTTCTTCAGCCTCTTTCTTAGCTTTTTCCTCGGTCGCCTTTTTGCTCATGCACTCGTTCCTCAGCTGACTTGACCGTATTCTTTTGAAGTACCATCTGCATAATTTATTTCAGCATTGGCTGAAACGTTATCCAAGAGCGACATGGGTTACGGAATACTTATCAATTTTTTTCCTTGCTACTACCTAATTTAATTTCAAGCAAATTTCCATCCTGATCAATTCCAACATACTGTAAGATAATCTGTCTAGGAATCAATTCATTATCCTTATAAACTGCTGTTACCTTATAGTCAAGATAATAATTAGGGATGATTTGCAAAGCCATGAATCGAGTCCATTTTTCATAATAAAGCATGCTACTTTTGATTTTTTGTCATCCGTTCCAGTAAAAGCTCCTGTATTTAACCAAGCTGTCATAGGAACTAGATTGTGACCTTCATCATTTAGTCCGCTAAATTGGTAACCAACTAAATGACCGCGATTCATTAGCTAGGCTTCCTTTGTTCCATCACCATAATAAAAATTTATAGTTATGCCATCCAACTGGATCAAAGGTTAATTTAGCTTCTCGCTTTTCTTTAGGTTCATCACTATCTTTCAGCTGAATATGAGCATAGGTTGCACGAGATTTTGGAATCAAGTTCCCCCAAGTTCTAGTCTGCTTTTCATTTTTAAAGTAAGTAAGCCAGCTTCCTTGTATAACTTTGTATTATCCTGCGTAGTCTGTTCAGTCGTTATAAGGCTCAGTCGCTTTTCACCTCTTCTTTATGCTTCGAGCAACCAACAGATGTCAAAAGTGAAAAGTAAAACAACAGAAGTCAAAACTATTTTTTCATTCTTAATGCTCCTATTTTTATTAAAATATTTATTATATTGTTATTTTTATAGTATTTTTACCATATATAGTTTACGTTTTCAAACAATTATATAAATATTTTTCAAATATAAAAAGAGCGAGATAGAATCTCGTCCCCGAATGGATTACGTTTTAATTTCTAAGGCAAATCATTCCCTGCTGCGAGGTAAATCTCATACCATTCTTTTCGAGTTAGGTTGACATTACTTGCTTGGCTGACTTCTATCAAATGTTTTGGATTAATTGTTCCTACTGCTTGCATCTTAGCTGGATAGCGTAACACCCAAGCGATAGCAATAGCCGATGGGCTTACACCATATTTTTGCGTAAGACGATTGAGAACTTGGTTTTAAGTTGTAGAATTTATCATTTCCAACAAAATTACCCTTTAAAATAGCCAAACTGCAAGACTGACCAAGCCTGAATGATTATATCGTTTAGTTTGCAGTATTCAAAGACGCTACCATCACGCAAAGCTGCCTTGTCACCTTCCATATTGACATGGAAACCTGATTCAAATCCTGGCGTGAAAGCTGCACTTAGTTGTAATTGATTGATAGATAAAGGTTGTTTGACCTCTTTCTTCAGTAATTCCATCATCATAGGATTTTGATTGGAAACACCGAGTCTCGAACTTTACCTGATTTTGTAGAATATCAAAAGCTTCTGCCACTTGGTCTCGCTTCCATCAAGGCATCTGGGCGATGGAGAAGCAAGCTATCTAAATAATCAACCTGCAATCGTTGTAGAATCCCATCAACTGACTCTAAAAATATAATCTTTTGAAAAATCAAAATAGAGTAAATTCTTCTATGCAGATGCCACACTTGGACTGGATCCACATCTTTTCTCGCAAGTCAGGACGATTGTTTAACACTTGACCCAGTAATTCTTCGCAACGACTACGACCATAGATATCTGCCAAGTCGAAGGCATTGATTCCTACAGATAGGGCTGTTTCAACCAACTCCTCAACCTCCTTAACTGATTTGTCACTGATTCTCATCATGCCTAGGACGATTTCGGACAATTCTCTTTTCTCTTGACCAAATGGAATGTATTTCATGGCAACTTCCTCCGTTTTTCTTCATAATGCTGAACATTTTAACTACTATTGAGAATCACTTGCCTCTACTCTATAATAATAAAAATCTTCATCATAATTTACAGCTGATTGAGTAATAATTAAGCGCTGTCGTGAGCTATCTGATTGATCACCCATTGATTTTTAAAACCTATTTTAAACAATCCAATAGCGACTCGTATTACCACTTTGTAAACTAACATATGGAACACTGCTCTTCTTAGATGAATCTTTTATTACTTTAATCCTATTTTCCATCCCCAGTTGTTCCATCAGAATTAATTATCAATTCCTTACCACGACCATTTCTCCATGTTCCAACAAGTGTTGAAATATCTCCATTTTCAATCGCTTCAATATCTAAATCAACTACTGAAATTGAGTTATGTTGATAAAGTTTCCACTAATCCACTCTATATGGTCTAAGATAACTTTTCCCATAAAGAATTCTGTTCTCTTGAGTTTTTGTCATTATCTGGTCCAGTTTCATTAGCAGGATAAATGTTAACACTAACTCTTGCCCAATAATTGCATTTTTATTATCCTACAAAATAGACTTCATAATAACCATTATTTTTCTTCGGTTTTTACTTTTATCTAGCTTGAATTGGGCATGTGCTAGCACCACCCAAAATATCCAATTCCCCTCTTGATAAGATAATCTTGGAAAAACAGAAGTTATGTCCTTAAAGTAATCTTCTCTTTTATACCCATACAAAGTAAAATTAGACTCGCTATTGCTTTTTCTAAATAGTCATTAGAATATGTCGCTCAAAAGCGCTAAATCTCCTTGAAGAATATTATCCTACTATTTTTAAAATAATCAGTCCTACTAGCAAATACCATTTCATGATTTTTATTTCCGTCTGATAAGGTAATTACCGTTAAAATGTTAGATGAATCATCTACATTATTAACTAAAATAGAGATTTTTAAAATCCTTATTTCCATCTGACTTATTAAATTCTGTAACAGAAGACCTATTATTGCCATCTTTTCTTCCAATCCGTAGAAAAGTCTCCAAATACATTACCTTCGTCTGTATTATATGAAATTCTCCAATTTTTGATCATTTTTAGCAACAGTAGCTTTTCTCACCTGTAGAAGAAATATAATCACCTGAAATATCCTCAAAATCTGATTCTATGACTTCAGTAGTAGTTGATTGCACTTCTTGATGTTTACTTTCTTTACGATTTATAAATCACAAAAGAAAAAAATAGCAAGTAGTATAACAACTCCTAAATAAAGAATAGCATTTTTCTTCATTCCCAAACTCCAAAATATTATTTATTTTAGTAAAAAAACAGTTTTTCTATGCGAAAAATGAAAAACTGTTTTTTTATCTATAGATTTTACCAATCACACTTCCGTTTGGTACAGCTGGATCAACTGTGAGAAGGGTTAATTTACCATCATGTTCAGCTGAGAGGATCATCCCTTGGCTGACATATTTTTCATCATTTTACGTGGTTTTAAGGTTGGCAACGATTTGGACTTTCTTGCCGACTAATTCTTGTTCATTTGGATAGTATTTCGCAATTCCTGAGAGGATTTGACGGTCTTGACCATCTCCAGCATCCAAGCGAATTGAAGCAACTTATCAGAACCTTCCACTTTTGAAACTTCCTTAACTTCAGCGACACGGATTTCAACCTTATCAAAGTCTTCAAACTTGATTTCTTCCTTGTTTAGTTTGAGTTCAACTTCATCTGGATTCCATTCTTTTTCGACGGCTGGTTTGTTGCCTTCCATTTGTTCCTTGATATAGGCGATTTCTTCTTCCATATCAAGACGTGGGAAAATAGGTGTTCCTTTAGCAACTACTGTTACACCTGCAGGAAAATCAGCCAGCTCAAGTTTTCAAAGGCTAGAAACTTCTGCTAGACCAAGTTGTGTCAAGACTGCACGACTGGTTTCCATCATAAATGGTTCAATCAAGTGAGCTACGACACGAAGGCTAGCTGCCAAGTGGCTCATAACACTTGCCAATTGGTCACGGAGAGCTTCATCCTTAGCCAAGACCCATGGAGCTGTCTCATCGATGTATTTATTCGTACGTGAGATAAGAGCCCAGACTGCTTCAAGGGCACGTGGGTAGTCAACTGCTTCCATGTAGGTATGGTAGTCAGCGATTGATTGTTCTGCTACTTGAGCAAGAGCATTGTCAAACTCTGTTACACCCTCTACATAAGCAGGGATTTGTCCATCAAAGTACTTGTTAATCATAGAAACCGTACGATTGAGGAGGTTTCCGAGGTCATTCGCTAATTCATAGTTGATACGACCTACATAGTCCTCTGGAGTGAAGGTTCCGTCTGAACCGACTGGAAGGCTACGCATGAGGTAGTAACGAAGTGGATCAAGTCCATAACGTTCTACTAACATTTCAGGGTAAACGACATTCCCTTTAGACTTAGACATCTTGCCATCTTTCATGACAAACCAACCATGGGCAATCAAGCGGTCAGGCAACTTCATATCCAACATCATAAGAAGGATTGGCCAGTAGATTGAGTGGAAACGAAGGATGTCCTTTCCGACCATGTGGAAGACTGTTCCATTCCAGAATTTATCATAGTTAGCATGATCCTCTTGACCGTAACCAAGAGCAGTCGCATAATTGAGAAGGGCATCAATCCAAACGTAGACAACATGTTTTGGATTTGATGGAACTGGCACACCCCATGTAAAGGTTGTACGTGATACCGCTAAATCTTCCAAACCTGGCTCGATAAAGTTTTTCAACATTTCATTGAGACGTCCATCTGGAGTGATGAAGTCAGGATGTGATTTGAAAAATTCGACCAAACGGTCTTGGTATTTACTGAGGCGAAGGAAGTAAGATTCTTCTGAAACCCATTCAACCTCGTGACCTGATGGAGCGATACCACCAGTTACATTGCCAGCCTCGTCACGGAAAACTTCCGCAAGCTGACTTTCTGTAAAGAATTCCTCATCTGAAACTGAATACCAACCAGAGTATTCACCCAAGTAAATATCATCTTGAGCAAGCAAGCGTTCAAAGACTTGCGCCACTACTTTTTCATGGTAGTCATCTGTGGTACGGATGAATTTATCGTATGAGATATCAAGCAATTTCCAGAGTTCTTTAACTCCAACTGCCATACCGTCAACATAGGCTTGTGGTGTAATGCCAGCTTCTTCAGCTTTCTGTTGGATTTTCTGACCATGCTCATCAAGACCCGTCAGATAAAAAGACATCGTAGCCCATCAGGCGTTTTGTAACGAGCTAGGACATCACAAGCGATGGTAGTGTAGGCAGAACCGATATGAAGTTTACCAGATGGATAGTAAATCGGCGTTGTAATATAAAAATTCTTTTCAGACATAATTTTTCCTTTCCAGGCAAATGAAACCTGTTTTTTTAACACTTCATTATACCATATTTTTAGTGATTTTCGAAATGGAAATCGTACAAAAAAACAAGATAGACAAGTGTCTATCTTGTTTGTCCTGTTGATTGTCTTATTCATAGCGAAGTGCTTCGATAGGATCCAGCTTAGAGGCTTTATTGGCTGGTAGAACACCGAATATCATACCGATACTAGCTGAGACCGCTAGACTAAAGAGGGCGATTGGAATGGATACGCCAACTTCGATTCCTGCAATCAAGTTTTGAAGAAGAACTCCTGCAAGCATAGTCACCCCTAGCGACAAGTAGAAGACCAATAAAACCACCTAATAAAGTTAGAATCATGGATTCAATCAAGAACTGAACCAGAATATTAGCCCGAGTTGCTCCTAGCGCTTTACGTAGCCCAATCTCACGGGTACGCTCTGTCACTGATACGAGCATAATGTTCATAACACCAGTACCACCAACAAAAAGGGAAATCCCCGCAATGGCACTAATAATCGTTGTTATGAAGCCAAAGAGTTGTTGAACTTCGTTGAAGGCTTCCGTTGCATCTGCAACCTGATACTCCCCTTGTTGGAGGCCTGCAATTTCTGTCATTTTTCTAGCCAGCTCTGGTCCTAAAGTCTGAGTCAAGCTAGTATCATTGACACGAAAGACAATATTTGAAATCTCATCTGTGTTAAAATTGACATGCAGAGAAGTATTGGTCGTAATTGGTAGCCCTCAACGCCAAAAGGTTTTTGACAACTCTTAGCTTCTACTTGCATAAACACCAATAACACGGTAACTGAGTTTCATTCACTTCAACAATCTGATTGAGGGCATCTTTTGCTGAACCAAAAAGGCTATTGGCTAGTTCTTCATCTAGGATAATCACACTTGCGAAATCCTTATAATCTTGCGCTCTTAGACTGCGACCTGCAATGATTTCATTTTCGACCGCATCCATATAGTGACATTCCCACCGGTCATGTTGGCGTGTTCGACCTTTTTATCCTTATAAGTCAAGGTCACATTGGCTGAGTTGGTCACATAGTAGCTATCCACTCCCTTAAGCTTAGCAGACTTCCTTAACCCAAGCTTCTTGAGGTTTTGGTGGTTCAACAATATCTTCTTCTTGACCGCCAGACAAGGTCAGGGCAGATTGTTTTTGCGTGAAGGAACCATCTGTACTCTTGGTAGGTGAGAAAAAGACATGGATATTTTTCTGGGATTTGGTCAGATTTTTATTGACCTGACGAGACATGGAATCTCCTAAGGCCATAATCACGACAACTGAGGAAACACCGATGATGATACCAATCATGGTCAAGAAAGAACGCATCTTGTAGGGCCATAATGGATGAAAAGGCAAATTTCAGATTCTGCATCTTAGTTTTCCTCCTTTTCTACGAGACCACTATCAGACGAAATGACACCATCACGGATGACGATTTGACGTTTCGCATAGGCGGCAATTTCAGGCTCATGCGTAACCATAATGATGGTTTTTCCTTCTTTGTTTAATTCAACCAAAAGTTGCATGATTTGATTTCCAGTTTTGGTATCAAGGGCTCCAGTTGGTTCATCAGCTAGGATGATTGAAGGATTATTGACCAAAGCACGCGCAATGGCAACCCTCTGCTTCTGACCACCTGACAACTCCGAAGGTAAGTGATTGCTACGCTCAGTCAGTTCAACCTTTTCCAGATACTCTTCTGCTAGTTTGCGACGTTTAGATGCGAGAACTCCTGCATAAATCAAGGGAAGTTCTACATTTTGAAGAGCATTAAGCTTGGACAAGAGAAAGAATTGCTGAAAGACAAAGCCAATCTCTTGATTTCGAACCTTGGCTAATTGTTTTTCACCCAAACCGGCCACTTCTTTTCCGTCTAGAAAATACTGGCCACTTGTAGGGTATCTAACATACCAATGGTATTCATGAGGGTAGACTTACCAGAACCAGATGGTCCCATGATAGCCACGAATTCTCCCTCATGAACTTCTAGGTTAATGTCTTTAAGGACTTGAAGTTCTTGATCACCATTTCGATAGCTACGGCAGATATTTTTGAGGCTAATTAGTTGTTTCATCAGTCTTCACCTCTTTTCCTTCTTGCAAGGAAGCTGTCGGATTACTGATGACTTTTACTCTATCTGTCAGACCAGATGTGATTTCTTGGTTTTCTGCATCTGCATTACCCAATCCAACTTCAACTCTTTTGGCCTTTTGATTTTCATCAAGAATCCAAACATAGTTTTTATCTTCTTCCATGACTACGCTGGTGATCGGTACAATCAATGCTTTGCTAGTGCTTTTAACTTCGACACTGACTGTAAAGCCCTGTTTCAAATCACCAATTTCGCTAGTTACATCTACTGTATATGGGTATTTAGAACCTGTGTTTGAACCAGCTAAGCTACTGCTTGCTTCACTACTGTTCTTTGGATAATTTGAAATATAGCTAATCTACCATTCCAAGTTTTATCTGGGTAAACCTTTGAAGTAAAGGTAACTTCTTGGCCTACAGATAGATTGGCAAGATTGTACTCAGAAAGTTCTCCCTTGACCTGCAAGTTGTCGTTACTAACGATATGCACCAATACTTGGCTATTTCCTGTTGGAGATTTTGAAACATTGCGATTGACTTCAACAACTGTACCTTCTACCGTGCTTAAAACTGTCGAGGCATCCAACTGAGCTTGAGCTTTTTTTCGAGTTGTGCTCGTTTCGTCTGCACGAACATCACGGGCATCACTGATTTGTGAATCAATAGAAGCTGTAGCTGGTGAGAGATTGCGCTTGGGCTTGGTCCGTAGCGCCTTCAATCCCTCGCTTGAGGGGAGCACAGGTGTTGTCGAGCAGTATTTCGAGCCTCATTCAATTCATTGATATGACGGTCAGCTTTCGCAACTGCACGACTAGCAGAGATCATAGGCGACTCTGAGCTTCTGTACTACTATACTTAACAAGGGCTTGGCCTTCACTTACCTTATCTCCGACAGAGACCGAAACCTCATCCAAGTCACCTTTACTAGCATCATAATAAACATATTGTTCTTTTTGAGCTGTTACGGTACCAGATAAGAGAACTGATGAAGCCACTGATCCCTCTTTGGCAAGAACGACTTTGCAGTTTCGTCTTGTGTTGCAGCTTGATTTGGTTGTCTCAATAGAAGAACAGCAGCTGCTCCTACTACAAGAACTGATGTAACTCCGATAGCTGTAAATAAGGGCCATTTTTTAGCTTTTGACTTCTTTTTCATATCCATACCTCTTTTATAAACATATATTAAGATTATAGCACAAGTCCTAAAAATGGACAATTGCTTTCTGACCATCCAAAAATAATTGCCAAATCTTTTATTGTTGTATTAGTTATATAATACACCTTCTAATTTATTTTTGCAAGCACTCACATAAATTTTTTATACGTAGCAGATTTTTGCATTGACTTCCAAAAAAAGATAGAATATGTCTAGAAATATCTAAAGGAGTTTTCTATGAGAGAATATGATATTATCGCTATCGGAGGAGGTAGCGGTATTGCTACCATGAATCGTGCTGGTGAACACGGAGCTAAAGTTGCAGTTATTGAGGAAAAGAAATTAGGAGGAACTTGTGTCAACCTCGGCTGTGTCCCTAAAAAAATCATGTGGTATGGAGCACAAATCGCAGAGAGTATCCACAAATATGGACCTGACTATGGTTTCACAAGCACTGACAACGAATTTAATTTTGCAACGCTTCGTAAGAATCGTGAAGCTTATATTGACCGTGCTCGCTCGTCTTACGATGGAAGCTTCAAACGTAACGGAGTTGATTTGATTGAAGGACGTGCAGAATTCGTTGATTCTCATACTGTCAGAGTTAATGGTGAGTTGATCCACGCTAAGCATATTGTGATTGCGACTGGAGCTCATCCTCATATCCCTTCTATTCCTGGTGCTGAACTAGGTGGTAGCTCAGATGATGTCTTCGCCTGGGAAGAGTTGCCTGAATCAGTAGCTATTCTGGGTGCTGGTTACATTGCTGTCGAATTAGCTGGTGTACTCCATACACTTGGTGTTCAGACAGATTTATTTGTCCGTCGTGAACGTCCGCTACGTGGATTTGATAGCTATATCGTTGAGAGTCTAGTTCAAGAAATGGAAAACACAGGACTAAACCTCCACACACATAAGGTTCCAACTAAACTTGAAAAAAACAGAACACGGAATTACAATTTATTTTGAAGATGGTAGCACTCATACTGCTAGTCAAGTTATCTGGGCTATAGGTCGTCGTCCAAATGTCCAAGGACTTCAACTTGAACAAGCAGGTGTTACCCTCAATGAACGCGGCTTTATCCAGGTTGATGAATACCAGAATACAGTCGTTGACGGAATCTACGCTCTTGGAGATGTTACAGGTGAAAAGGAACTAACTCCTGTCGCTATTAAGGCTGGTCGTACTCTATCCGAAAGACTTTTCAACGGTAAGACCAATGCTAAAATGGACTACACTACTATTCCAACCGTAGTCTTCTCACACCCCAGCTATTGGAACAGTCGGTCTGACTGAGGAAGAAGCCATCAAAGAGTATGGACAAGAAAAACATTAAAGTTTATACATCAAAATTCGCTTCTATGTATTCTGCCGTTACTAGTCACTGCCAAGAAGCTCGCTTCAAGCTCGTTACAGCTGGTGCAGACGAAAAAGGTGGTTGGCCTTCATGGTATCGGCTATGGCGTTGATGAAATGATTCAAGGTTTTGCTGTAGCAATCAAGATGGGAGCTACAAAAGCTGACTTTGATGCTACTGTCGCTATCCATCCAACAGGTTCAGAAGAATTTGTAACCATGCGTTAAAAGAAAAGAGAGACCCTTGGTCTCTATCTCAATCGGCCGTTACAAATTTGTAACCTTTATTTTAAAAATAGGTTGACAATTTTATTTCATTCAGTATAATAGTTACTATAATTTATATAAGAGGTTAACTATTTTGAAAAAAGCGCACATTTACGCTATCCCAGCTATCGGGGCTGCACTGATTGCTGTATTGGCCCAAATTAGTATGCCGATTGGTCCAGTTCCTTTCACTCTGCAAAACTTTGCTATTGGACTCATCGCTACTGTTTTTAGACCAAGGGAAGCTGTTCTCTGTCGGAGTCTATCTCTCACTTGGGGCTATTGGTCTTCCGGTCTTTGCTAACGGTGGAGCTGGATTTCACGTTTTTAGTTGGACCAAGCGCTGGTTATCTTTGGTTCGACCTTGTCTATGCAGGGCTTGCTTCCTATCTCATTCACACCAATAGTGGTGTTCTACGTATTTTCTTTGCAAATCTCTTGGGAGATTCACTTGTTTTTGTCGGTGGTATTCTCAGCCTCCACTTCTTAGCTGGAATGCCTTTTGATAAAGCACTGGCTGTCGGTGTTATTCCCTTTATCATACCTGATCTTGCCAAAAATTGTAGCCATTAGCTTCATCAGCCGACCACTACTCCAACGTCTTCGTACACAAACTTATTTTTCAAACAAATAAAAGAGACCGGGATTTTTCCCTAGTCTCTTTTTAATTCATCTTAGATGAATGTTTATTGATTCTTAAAAGCATCCACCATGACTTGAAACTCTTCGTTTGATAGGGTAATTCCCTTCCCCATCTTGGTGTGGTCAGGACTCCAGCTACGAATGTCAAACTTTGCTGGTGCACCATTAAAGCTGACACGATTGATTTCTTTGGTCCATCCTTTTTCATTTTCAGATAGAGTAAGCAAGTGTTCTTCAATTTCAAATGTAAATTCTGCCATGTTTTTCTCCTTTTTGTTCTCAATTGATTATTCGAAAAATCTTGTAGATTTCATAAAATTTTTATATAATGATGTAAAGAAGGGAGGCCGGAATGAAAGATTTATTAAAACAGGCTTTGCAAAAAGTCCATGATTTTGTCAATGGACATGAAGATTCCATTCCTGAAAAAAGCGATTCCCTAATTGCTAGACTTGAAGAAGCCCTAGCCCAAAAAAAGGCTGTACATATCATCTTTGCTGAAACGAGTTTTACAGGCGATATTATCAAGTATGATACTGAGCGCCAACAAATTATCGTTAAAAATTTCGCCAAAAACGTCAGCCGTATTATTCGAGTGTCGGATATTCGAAGGGTAACTTTCGTTCCCTCTACTATCCAAACGGCCCAAAAAAGAAGATTTAAGAAAGAGTGAGATGCTTTTATCATCTCACTCTTTTTCTATTAACGAATTTGTTCAAAATGAAGGTGAACAGCGATGTGGTCGCCGTAACCACTTCTCTCCAAATCACGTTGCAAACGGTAAGAGATATAGTGTTCTGCAATAGTGATATATCCTGCACCTAGTAAGCGATGCTCAACCATTGATTGGATCATACTGATAGTTGCACGTTCTACTTTTGCTTCTTCCAAATCCAAAACAACCTTTTTAGTAACTTGAGCTAGATTTTGGCGCAAATCGTCCGTCAATACATAGACTGTTTGAGCTGCCTTAAGGATAGCTTGGTAGATTTTATCTGGATCAAAATCAGCGACTTGTCCATCACGTTTAATTACTTGCATAGGATTCTCCTTTTAATTGTTATTTTCTTTAATTTCTGCTAACATTTTCTCTTCTTCTGCTGTTAATTCATACTCTTCCAGCAAATCAGGTCTACGTTGGTAGGTTTTCTTAAGGCTCTCATAGAGTCGCCATTGACGGATATTTTCATGGTAGCCACTCATAAGAACATCTGGGACTAACATGCCACGAAAAATCATAAGGTCTTGTGTATTGAGGATATTCCAAGAGACCCTGATGAAAAGCTATCATCCTGGTGGCTTGCTTCCTTCCCGATAACTTCTGGAATCAAGCGAACTGTCGCATCAATCATGGTCATTGCGACTAGTTCTCCACCGGTCAAGACATAATCTCCAAGAGATATCTCATCTGTTACCAAGGTCTTAATTCTCTCATCATAACCTTCGTAGTGACCACAGATGAAGATAAGTTCTCTTCTTGCGCCAAATCTTCCGCATAAGTCTGGTCAAACTGCTTACCAGCTGGATCCAAGAGAATCACGCGCGATTCTTTCTTTTTCAATGGCATCAAAGGCATCAAAAATCGGTTGTGCTCGAAGTAGCATACCTTGGCCACCACCATAGGGTTCGTCATCCACATGACGAGCTTTTTCTGCGTAGTCTCGAAAAATTATGGTATTGAATATCTAAGAGTCCTTTTTTCTCGAGCCTTTTCCAACGATGGAATGTTCTAAGGGTGTGAACATTTCTGGAAAGAGGTTAAAAATATCAATCTTCATCGTCTAACCCTTCTAAGAGTTCAACATCCACACGGTTATTAGGAATATCTATATTAAGGACAACAGGCGGAATATAGGGCAAGAGCAAGTCACGTTTGCCTTTACGTTTGACCACCCAGACATCATTGGCACCTGGCTGAAGGATTTCCTTGATGGTTCCAATCAAGTTATCTCCCTCATAGACTTCTAAACCGATAATTTCGTGGTAGTAAAACTCACCATCATCAAGATCATTGAGATTCTCCTCTGCAACCTTCAGACTGTAACCCTTGTATTTTTCAATATCATTGATATGGTACATATCCTTGAACTTGATAATATCAAAGTTTTTTTGCTTACGGTGGCTAGCAATAACCACTGTTCGAACAAACTGATCCTTTTTCATCAAACAAGGCTAACTCTGCACCTTTTCTAAAGCGTTCCTCAGTAAAATCTGTCACTGACAAGACCCGCATTTCACCCTGCAAGCCCTGGGTATTGACAATTTTCCCAACGTTAAAATAGTTCATTTGATCTCCTGTATCTAATTTCTCCTTTATTTTATCATGTTACAGGGATTTTCTCAAGTTGAAGAAAAGGGGAACTATGGAAGGTTTTTATCTAAAAAGCTTTCCAAATCCTGTACATGCTGATACTTGATGGCTGCCTTTTTGTCTTTTTCAAAAATGGTCTTCGTTAGGTCAATATCGTTGATAGCTGCAATTGCCACTGTATAATGAATGATATCTGCCAACTCCTTTGCCAATTCCTCGTTTGAATCTTGGACACCCTCTTTTCTACCGGAACGTCCATTTAAAACCTCAGCGACTTCTCCAACTTCTTCAACTAGTTTTATAAAGAGTCCTTCTTCTGTCCTAGATTGTTGATAATGGTCAAGTAAATATTCCTCTAGTTGTCTAACTGTTAAATCTCTCATTCCTTCTCCTTGCAAAAAAAGCGAGACTATGTCCCGCTTTTCTTATTTTTCGTCAATAACGATTCTTACTTTTTTGTCTTCAGTTGGGACAGAGTAGACAATCGTTCTTATCGCAGAAATAGTGCGACCCTTACGACCGATTACACGACCCACATCGCTCTGGTCAAGATCCAAATGATACTCCAAAAATTCTGGTGTATCTTCAATCTTGATAGTTAAGGCATCTGGTTGTGAAATCAAAGGTTTCACAATTGCAATAATGAGATTTTCAATCGTATCCATCTGTCAACCTACTTTAAACTTATTTTGAGAATTTAGAATCGTGGAATTTCTTCAATACGCCTTCTTTTGAAAGGATGTTGCGAACTGTATCTGAAGGTTGAGCTCCATCAGCCAACCATGCAAGAATACGGTCTTCTTTCAAAGTTACTTGGTTTTTCTTCAACAAGTGGGTTGTAAGTTCCAACTGTTTCGATGAAACGTCCGTCACGTGGTGAACGTGAGTCTGCAACGTTGATACGGTAGAAAGGTTTTTTCTTAGAACCCATACGAGTCAAACGGATTTTTACTGCCATTTTTAATATCTCTTTTCTTTTATTTTTTAGTTCGGTGAAATAGCTAAGCTATTTAGCACATGTTCTATTATATCAGATTTTCGATAGGTGTCAAGAAAAAAACTTGACAGAGTTTTAAAAATTTTTTTAAATTTTTTTAGACTAATAGGGATAAATTAGAAAAGAAAAAAATTAACTTCTACACCTACAAAAGCTTATTCTGACAGACTTTATAACAGTCTAATAAAAAAAGTAGAGTTTCATACAGTATCTACATTTTTCCAAAAATTCTTTATCATCAAATATTATTAACGAAAACTATCCAAACCAAATCCGATGCATTGCTTCAAAAGAATTATTTAGTTGTTTTGACTAGCGAGGTCTTTAATTAAAAATTTTTCAAATAATTGCCACATTGACACATAAATTCTTGCTTTCTAAATTTAAGTGTGATATATTTATAACATAAAATTTAAGTGTTATATATTTATAACACAAAAAAAGGAGTCTATCATGAAAAAGTCAAAAAAATGCGTGGCCTCATTGCAATGATTGCCGTAGCTCTCTTTATTGATTTTATTGTTTTTATTTGGTTCTAATCTTAGTTGGGGAACCCAAGTTAGTTATTACTGGTATTTCAGTGTCAGGTCAAATTATAGCTATTTGGAGCTGGCTACATATGAAACCACGGACTCATAAGATTCAGAAAGGTAAGGGAAAGATTATTTTTGACTTATCTGCTAAGCTTTACACGGTACTTTTGTTTTGCAGCAAGCATTTTTTTATACAGTAGGGATTTGGGGTTGCGACCCCAAGCGTAAAGTTCTGGTATTAAAGAATGGATATTGGGAATTGGCCTCGTTATTGAAGTGATTGTATTTGGTTTTTTCTCTTTGAAAAATGTCAAGGAAACTCCGGACGAACGCTTTTATGCTAATTTAGCAAAGGCAGCTAGCTTAATGTTTGTTTTTATACTAGGCGCACTGATGATCCTAGCAGTTATCATTGGGTATATGGGGTCTCTCACTCTTTACATGGGTCAGATCTTTATTAGCATAGCTGCCTTGATTTGCATCTTTGCGGTTGTCTATCTTATCTTGGAACGGAGAGGATAAGCATGGCCAAAGAAAGCAAGATTATTACTAATCTCAAATCTGTTCGTGAGTCCAAAGGCATGACCCAGCAGGAGTTAGCCGACCTCATCGGCATGCGACGCGAGACAATTCTGCACTTGGAAAATAACCGTTACAATCCTTCGCTGGAAATGGCTCTTAAAATTGCTCAAGTTTTTAATCTGAAAGTAGAAGACCTCTTTGAACTCAGACAGAAAGAGGAAGCATAATTCTTTTCGAGACCTAGTATTAAGTTCATTGATTAATGTTGAAGATTTTCAAGATGATGATAAAATCCCAACTATTATCTAAGCCAGTTCTGTAACTACTAATATTTGAAATTCACTTTCTTTTACGGTACAATTGTAGAAAATGATTGTTGAAAAGGACTAATATGAAAAATTAGCTACACTACTACTCATCTCAACATTTGCTCTCGGTGGATGTACAAGCATCCAACGTGCACTTCGTGGGGATGATTACGTTGATACAAAATTGCCGAAGAAGAACGTTCAAAAGTCGCAAACAAAGAAGTGCTGACTTAAAAAGACGCCTTGACAAATGAAAATGCTCACTTTCCTCAACTTTCTAGGAAGTTGCTGAAAAACGAGGCTGAAGCTATCCTCCACACAAGCCTAGGCGATATCCGCATCAAAAGCTCTTTCCAAAGTTAGCTCCACTTGCCGTTGAAAAACTTCCTTACTCACGCTAAAGAAGACTACTACAATGGGGTTACCTTCCATCGTGTGATTGACGGATTTATGATTCAAGGCGGAGATCCAAAAGGAAATGGTACCGGTGGTGAATCTATCTGGCATGGCAAGGATAATACTAAGGATACTGGAACTGGTTTTTAAAAATGAAATCTCTCCTATCTATACAATATCCGTGGCTCCCTTTCAATGGCAAATACTGGACAGCCAAATACCAATGGTAGCCAATTCTTCATCAACCAAAGTACAACAGACTATTCTGCTAAACTTCCTACAAGTAGCTATCCTAAGAAAATTATCGAAGCCTACAAAAGAAGGTGGAAATCCTAGTCTTGATGGCAAGCACCCTGTCTTTGGACAAGTCATAGAAAGGTATGGACGTTGTAGATAAGATTGCTAAGGCTGAAAAAGATGAAAAGGATAAACCAACTACTGCTATCACAATTGACAGCATTGAAATTGTTAAAGACTACGATTTCAGTAAACAATAACACCATTAACTATAACTATAAGGAGATGTTAAAATGATTCTATTTTGGGGGTCAAAAGGTTATCAAAAAGTGTTGGGAAATACACAAACTGCTATCGAGTGTGGCCATTGTAACAATGTTGGTACTTGGGAAATTACGGAATACGGACGTAAGTTTACTCTTTACTGGATTCCACTCTTTCCTTACGGAAAAACTTATTTCGTTTCTTGCCCGATTTGTCACTATGGAAAAGAAATTCAAAAGTCTGAGATTGAACAATATCTCAACTATTAATAAAAGATAGGTCATAGGGCCTATCTTTTTTGTATTTAACTCAAGTTATTAAAATCCCAGATTTGATCCATCCAGCCTTCATAGAAGTCAGGTTCGTGGCAAACCATTAGGATAGAGCCTTTATATTCTTTCAAAGCACGTTTGAGTTCGTCCTTGGCATCCACATCCAAGTGGTTGGTAGGTTCGTCTAGAACAAGGACATTGTTCTCACGATTCATCAAGAGACAGAAACGAACCTTGGCTTGTTCCCCACCTGATAAGACTTGAATTTGGCTTTCGATGTGCTTAGTCGTCAAGCCACAGCGAGCAAGGGCTGCACGGACTTCTGCTTGGTTGAGAGCTGGAAAGGCATTCCAAACAGCTTCTAATGGTGTTTGGCGATTGCCACCCTCCACTTCCTGTTCAAAGTAGCCGAGTTCTAGATAGTCACCACGTTCAACCTCCCCAGCAATTGGTGGAATAATTCCTAAGAGACTTTTCAAAAGAGTTGTTTTACCAATACCGTTGGCACCAATGATGGCAACCTTTTGATTGCGTTCAAAGGTGAGATTTAAAGGTTTGGTAAGCGGACGGTCATAACCAATCTGTAAATCCTTGGCTTGGAAAATAAAGCGACCAGGTGTACGAGCTGGTTTAAAATCAAAGGACGGCTTTGGTTTCTCACTTTGAAGCTCGATAATGTCCATCTTGTCCAATTTCTTCTGGCGAGACATAGCCATGTTTCGAGTTGCGACACGAGCTTTGTTACGGGCTACGAAATCCTTGAGGTCCGCAATTTCTTTCTGTTGACGCTCATAGGCTGCCTCCAGTTGAGATTTCTTCATAGCATAGACTTCTTGGAACTGGTAGTAATCGCCAGAGTAGCGTGTCAACTGTTGATTTTCTACATGATAGACGATATTGATCACATCATTTAGGAAAGGAATATCATGCGAAATAAGAACAAAGGCATTTTCATAGTTTTGAAGATAACGCTTGAGCCAGTCAATATGCTCGGCATCGAGATAGTTGGTCGGCTCGTCCAGAAGCAAGATATCTGGTTTTTCAAGGAGGAGTTTAGCCAAGAGAACCTTAGTTCTTTGTCCACCTGACAAGGCTGTTACATCCGTATCCATCCCGAAGTCCATGACACCAAGGGCACGCGCCACTTCATCAATTTTAGCATCCAAGGTATAGAAATCACGGCTTTCCAAACGGTCCTGAAGTTCCCCAACTTCTTCCATCAGAGCCTCAATATCCGCACCCTCTTCTGCCATTTCCATGTAGAGATCATTGATACGAGCTTCGGCTTTGAATAATTCATCAAAAGCTGTACGAAGAACATCACGAACAGTTTGGCCTTCTTTGAGCACCGCATGCTGATCTAGGTAGCCAGCTGTCACATACTTAGACCATTCCACCTTACCTTCATCAGGTACCATTTTACCAGTTACGATGCTCATAAAGGTTGATTTTTCCTTCACCATTGGCACCAACCAGACCGATATGTTCACCTTTTGAAAAGACGGAAGGATACGTCTTCAAAAATCGCACGATCACCAAAAACCGTGACTTAAATTTTTTTACTTCTAAGATACTCATTTTAATTCCTTATCTTGTTTCTATGTAGTAGTTTATAAAGGACCCAAGCCAGGTAACCACCCAAGGTATTGGTCCACAAATCATCAACCTCAAAGACCCGATTAAAGTCGAAGAAAAAATCTAAAACTAGTTGCGTGCATTCGATTCCTAGACTTAGTAAAAAACTGAACAAAATCACTTTCTTAGTATTTCTTAGACCAGGCATGAGATAGAGAAGTTGGAAAATCAGTGGGAAAAGTAAAAGGATATTTAAGGCATTTTGCAAAAATATCCAGAATAGTTGCAGAAGGCTAGTCACTTCACCCAGTTTCCAAAAGGAGTTAAAAGGCGTCAAAAGAAAAACCAGGCGTCCAAAAGTTTGAATACCTGGAGTTTCCACTCCTGTAGGAAGTTGAGGCTGGGGAGTAAAGCAAAAACAGACGATACAAAGACTGTATAGCACGACTCCAAAACTTAGTAATTTTTCGTTTCATCTTATGGATTTACTTCAGCTACTGCTTTTTGGCGATCACGTTTCATGGTATTTGAACGCAATTGTCCACAAGCTGCATCAATATCAGTTCCGTGTTCCTGACGAACAACACAGTTGATGCCTTTCTTCTTGAGCGTATCATAGAAGGCCATGACACGCTCTTTAGGGCTTCGACTATACTGGTCATGTTCACTAACTGGGTTGTAAGGAATCAAGTTGACATATGACAATTTCTTGATATTTTTTTCAGCAATTCTGCCAACTCAAGCGCTTGTTCGACTCCATCATTAACTTCATTGAGCATGATGTACTCAAAAAGTAACACGGCGGTTGGTTGTCTCGATGTAATACTCAATCGCTGCAAAGAGTTTTTCAATTGGGAAGGCACGGTTAATCTTCATGATGCTTGAACGAAGTTCATTGTTTGGAGCATGAAGAGAAACAGCAAGGTTAACCTGTACTCCTTCATTGGCAAACTCACGAATCTTATGAGCCAAGCCAGAAGTTGATACGGTGATATGACGAGCTCCGATTGCCATTCCCTTATCGTCATTGATGGTACGGATAAAATTCAAAACGTTATTGTAGTTATCAAATGGTTCTCCAATACCCATAACAACGATATGGCTAACACGCTCATCTTGACCACGTTCGTCAAAATATTTTTGAACCAACATAATCTGTGCAACAATTTCTCCGTTATTGAGGTCACGTTGCTTCTTAATCAAGCCTGATGCACAGAAGGTACAACCGATATTGCATCCTACCTGAGTCGTTACACAGACTGACAAACCATAGTGTTGACGCATCAGCACTGTCTCAATCAGCATGCCATCTGGTAACTCAAAGAGATACTTGACTGTTCCATCGGCTGACTCTTGAACGATACGTTGTTTCAAGGGATTGACAACAAACTGGTCGTTGAGCTTGGCAATCAAATCCTTAGACAAGTTGGTCATTTCTTCAAATGTCTGAACACGTTTACGGTAAAGCCATTCCCAGATTTGATCCGCACGGAATTTCTTTTTCTCCTTGCTCTAAAAATCCATTCTTGCATCTCTTGACGAGTTAAACTATAAATCGACGGTTTCATCTTTTCTCCTTATTTTCTAGTCTTTCTTACGGATGACGAAATGACGTTGTCCTTTTTCTTCGTTCTGAGGTTTCTGTTCCTTACGACGTCGTCTATTTCTCTTGTCCGTATTATTTCTTTTCTTATTCTGAGAAGTTTTCTTGCCTTTTCGAGTATCTTTTTCTTCCTCTTTTTTGCGCATTTTTTGGTCAAATGGTGCTCGTTTAGGAGTCTCATTTTCTAAGACAAAGTAGGCACATCCATAGCTACAATACTCGAGTAGGTAATCTTGTAAACGGCTGATTTTCTCGAGAGACTCTTCAGCTCGCTCATTCTTGTAGAAACCACGTAAGCGCAGCTGCTCATTGCTCCAGTCTCCTACAATATAATCATACTTGTTTAAAACTTCCGAAAAGCGTTGAGTAAAAACTGTTGCATCAAAGGCTTCCTTACTATTTTTCAACCAAGTTGAAGGTAAAACCTTCAGCTTCGACTTTATCACCAGAAAGATGAAATTCAGGACCAGGAATTTATTGTAATTATATAATTCAGGTGCAATTTCTTTTACGCATAATATTCCTTTTTAACGTTTACTTAATACTCTATTTTACCATATTTTTGCCATATTTACATCTTTTGATTTTAAAATGAAAAAAAGTCTGACGATTTAAGCAATGATTAGCTGAAGCTTATTCCAAGTTTATAGAAAAAGAAAAAAACTGGGGGTTTCCCAGTTTTTTATGATTACATGTAAAGTAATTTGAAGAGTGCTACTGCTGCAATACCAGCTGCAATCAGTGCAACTACTGGTACCCAAGCATACCACCATTTTGAATCACCCTTGTGCTCACCAAGGATTGATTTAGGAAGTACTGCGTGAAGAAGACGTGGTCCAAAGTCACGAGCTGGGTTCAAACCTGGCCCTGTTGGTCCACCAGAGATGTTACCAAGGCCATTACGAGGAACCCAAGAGCCAAGTGTGCAACTGAAAGTCCTGCTGCAGTATGTGGTGCAATCTGAGCTTTAATAGTTACATCAGAAAAATCAACATTTTGACCTGCTTGAGTTGCCATTTGTTTCATGTATTGAAGAACCTCCGCACTAAAGAAATTCTTTGTCATACCAAGTGCTGCAAAGAAAAGTACGAATGAACCAATAAACTCGTTGATAAAACCGTTAACTGAAGCTGCAAAGCGTGATTCTTTTGTTCCGTGGTCGATACTTTCGATTGTTGAGAAAGTTCCCAAGATGTTGTTTGGGTTTTCTGTCTTCAAGTAGTATGGACGGTGAGCTGCAACAACCAAGGCTTGTCCGAAGATTGCTCCCAAAACTTGTGCGATGATGTATTGTGCTACTTGTGACCAAGGGAAAAGTCCGCTAACTGCAAGTCCAAGAGTGAAGGCTGGGTTGATGTGGTTACCAGAAACATTACCAAACATCAAGGCAGGGATCATAACCCCCATACCGTAACCAACAGCGATAACGAGCCAGCCACTTTGGTGACCTTTCGTACCTTTAAGTTCAACGTTAGCAACAGCACCATTTCCCAAGATAATCAAGATGGCTGTTCCCAAAAATTCAGTGGCATATTTGACTGCCCATGTGAAATCCATTGATAGATTCTCCTTAATATTTTTTAGACAATCTCTATTCTATCAATTTTTAAACCTTTTAGCAACAGATTTTCTAAAAGAATCCCATGAGAAAACGCTTTTATTTCAAGTCTGCAAAAAAGACCTAACAAAGAGAGTTTGTTAAGTCCTAATTTTTATTATTCTTGGCGCTGACCAAAGTCCTGAATCATCTGCTCCATCTCCTCACGACTTGGTGTCGTAAGCATATAGAGATAGTCTCCTTGCAATTCAGCAAAGGCTGCTGGCATGATTTTTTTGACCTTAAACTGCTGACCATATTTAGCCAGCAAATCTTCTTCTGAATAAACATAATTTGCATTGGCACGACGTGATGTCGCCAAACAGTATAGGGGCTCGAATTGAGAATCTGGGAATGGTTCACCTGCTACGATCGCTGCATCCCTTATACAAGTCAAAAGAATGGGCATAGTTATAGACATCAATTGAAGCCACCCTGCTGGACGGTTATTGTATTCAATAGCGATATAGTCATCACCCTCACGGAAGAACTCGATATGGAAGAAACGTTCCTTCATGCCAAATTCTTTGACAATTGCCTCACCATATTTACGCAATTTTGGATCCATATCTTTGAGAACATAGTAGGAATTGTCCATCTTATAGATCATGAGATCGAGGGTGTATGTGCGTAGTCAAGGTCGTAGAAAAGACAATATTTCCATCTCTATCTACCAAACCATCGAAGGTGCAGATCTCACTAGAGGTGACAAATTTTTCAAAGAAATAAACGGTTGAATGGTCCCATTCAGCCTTAAAGTGATTGACATCATCTGCTGTTTCAAGCTTGAATGTTGCCGCTGCTCCCACTCCATTATCAGGTTTGGCAATCATTGGAAGACCGATTTCTTTCACAGCTTTATCAACATCTGCTTCTGTTTCAATAACAGCACCGTGCACAACTGGAACTCCTGCCTTTTTGAAGAGTTTCTTCATTTCAGACTTGAACTTAGTCTTCTTAAGGTCATCTGGTTTGGCACCAAAAACATTAAACTGTTCACGAAGGGCGCATCCAACTCTAGCCAGTATTCATTGTGTGATTCAATGCGATCAATTGGACCATGTTTGTAGAAAAGAAAAGCAACTGCACGTTTAACCTCATCGATATTTTCAAGATTATCAACTCGGAAATACTCCGTCAAACTATTACGCAATGGTTCATCTAGTTGTTCGTAGGGTTCTTGCCCAATCCCTAGAACTGTAATTCCTTTATTGGCTAGTTCAATACTAAATTGTTGGAAAATTTTTGTGGGTAATAAGGGTGAAATTACAAGATAATTCATAAGCGACTCCTTTTATAGACTCATGTGACCGAGGAAAATAAGGCATTTGTTTGCGCCACCATTCCCAATCATGGGCAACATCGTGCCCCCATTCTGCAAACCAGGCAGGAATTTGTTTTTGATCAAAGGCTTCTTTGAGTTTGTAGAAAGAAGGTAGCCCATCATGTTCCCAAGCGCCTAGACCTGTACATATGACAATCTCAGCTTGACGGTAACGGTCAATAAACCAACCATCATTTTGATTCCAGATATAATCTACTGGTGAATTTTTGATAGATGGCATCATCATTGTAGTAATCACCGACAAAAGAAGCGCGCATCGTGAAACTCCACTAAGGGCAATCACTTTCGTGAAAGACATCCGGATGTTGGAGGAAGAAGTTTGAGAGCATGGTAAGCTCCCATTGAGCAACCTGTCGTCATCATGCCGTCAAACCAACCTGTTTTTATGCTTGATAAAAAGGAATTGCTTCTTCAATGACATATCGTTCATAGGCACGGTGCATTTCAGCTTGGTCATGACCATGTTTTCCAAGTCGCAAGCCAGCTCGCTATCGACACTTGAAAGGGTAAAGAACTGGACACGACCTTCCTCGATAAAGGATGCACAAGCATCAATCATTCCAAAATCATAGTATTCATTGTGGCTACCACCTGAAGAAGGAAAGACTACAATAGGGATACCCGCATGTCCGTAACGATTGACGTACATTTCACGATTTAGATTTCCACTCCAATGACTAAGATGTTCGATATTCATATAACGTCTCCTTTATACTATTTACCAATTTTCTGCAAAAAAGCGTAGGCAAGCTGGTAGATTTTCTGACCATGGCACTTCATGATGAATGGCTCCAGCCTGAACCTTGAGTGAGAGTTTTTCCAACTGCACCCCTCCCGCTATCAAATCATGATAATAGCGAAGAGAAGAGTCAATATAGGCCTGCTTGATATTACCAGCCATGAGAGTCTTATCTGTGTCATCTGCTTCTTCGGTCCCGACGTAAATAAAGACACGTTGGTCAGGCAAGAGTTCCTTACGCTCTATATAGCGATTAAAGGCCTCTTGGTGAAGCCAGTTAGCTGATGAGAATACTCCCAAGCACCCAATCTGATCCTGATACTCCAAGCCAATAAACTGGGTAATATTCCCACCAAGTGAAGATCCTATCATGGCAGTATGTTTACGATCTGATTTTGTGCGATAGTTTTCATCGATAAAGGGTTTAACCACTTCCATGACAAACTCTGCATACTCGACACCTTTACCACCAAATTGTTGACCAGGGATGTTAGACTCTTGGAATTTCCATGCCGCATACTCATTCATCCGTCCAAGTCCATCATTGTCAATGGCCACGATAATCATGCGACTGATATCCGATTTCGTTTGATAGCTGGGATAATCTTCCAGGAATGGCCTACGTAAGATTCCTTACTATAAAAGACGTTTTGTCCATCATGGAAATACACGACTGGATAACTTCTATCCGTATCTTTCTCATAGTTTTTCGGGAGGAGAACACGTACGCGGCGCTCCTTACCTGTGTAGGGAACCACCAATTTATGCTCTCGCATTTTTAAATAAAAAAATAAGATTGATTCATTGTCAGAAAACTCTCTATATTCAAAATTTTTACCTAATTATATCATAAAAAAATAGAAAAAGTCAGTTTCCGTCCAAATTTAAGACAATAAACTAACTTTTTACTTATTTCTATCTTTTTCCTCTGGTTTTTTTCTGATTAAAGGAGATCATCAATCAACTCATCGACTGCATCCTTCTCAGCCTGAGGTGTAATTTCAGTAATCATGATTCCCTGCTACTGCTCGCTCAACTAATCCTTCAACATCCATACGAGCTTCATACTGCTCCGCATTCTTAATTTTAGGATTTGTTTTTGGGCGATCGGGTGCAAAAATGGTACAACAGTCTTCAAAAAGGTTGGATAGAAATTTCAAAGGTATCAATTTCTTGCGCAATGTCAATGATTTCTAACTTGTCCATAGTTACAACTGGACGAATGATTGGTGTGTTGGTCACTGCGTTGATGGCTTGCATGCTCTCCAGGGTTTGGCTAGCTACCTGACCAAGGCTTTCACCATTAATGATGACCAAACCATTTCGGACCTCACGGATACGATCTGTAATGCGCATCATAAAGCGACGAGTCAGAGTCATGAGGTAGGCTTCTGGAGCTTTAGCCTTGATTTCTTCTTGAATCTCCGTGAAAGGAACCTCGATAAATTGGATATTGCCTCCGAACTTAGTCAATTTACGGGTTAAGTCCTGGGCTTTCTTGAGGGCACCTGGACTTGTGTATGGAGGGCTAGCAAAGTGAACAGCCTCGATATCCACCCCACGTTTCAGGGCTAGATAACCAGCAACAGGTGAGTCAATCCCCCCTGACAACATGAGCATACCTTTCCCAGAAGTGCCAACTGGTAAACCTCCCGCACCACGAATGGTCTCATAGGAAAGGTAAGCTGCTTCCTCACGAATCTCCACTTGCAGATTGATATCGGGATTTTTCATTTGTGCTTGCACATTTGGAATAGCATCAAATACTGCTCCACCAAGAGTTTGGTTGAGTTCTCGACTGTCTAACTCAAAGTTATGGTCACTTCGCTTACTTGAGATTTTTAAAGGTCATCCCTTCCTTGTAGATGTCCTTTCATAATCTCTTGAACAGCAGACTTTAAGAACTTCTACAGATTTTTCAACCTTATATACTGGAGAAAAGTTTTGAATCCGAAAAACTTGTTTGAGGGATTCAGCTACTGCTCGATAATCTGCTCCCATTCAGATAAGCATGGGCACGATCGCGATCAGCAGTGACTTTGACTTGAGGATAGATGGATAAAACGTCTGAGATATTATTACGTAGTTTATTGATGAAACGCATACGGTTTTTGCCTTTGGTTGAAAGCTCACCATAGCGAATCATAATTTCTGAATACTGCATGAATGCTCCTATCTTACTTTTTTTAGTTTGATTGTAAATTAATTTTAGTTTGGTCAAAAATTGCTCCACTTGACTCATGTCATTTTCTAGATCTAGGCTGAGGCGTACTGCTGACTGGGCTTTATCTTTTTCAATGCCCATAGCAATCAAGGTTCCAGCAGGTTTTCCTGCCTTGGACGAGCAGGCTGATGTTGTAGAAATGAAAATATCATAATCTTCAAATGCATGCACGATAACTTCCCCACGAACTCCCTTAATCCCAAAGGTCAGAATATGAGGGCAAAGTCTTCCTCACCTGTAAAGACAAAAATATCTGGATAGTCGAGAAGAGCTTTGACGGATGACTTCTTCATCTGACATGTTTTACTAGAAAACAATTCTAGTCTCTCCATAGCTAGACGCAGAGCCTTGGCAGTCGCTGCAATACCAGCTACATTCTCAGTCGTTGAACGATAATCGCTCTCTTGTCCACCACCAGTTAATAGTGGCGTAATCTTCTTGCCAGATTTGACATAGACAAAGCCAACACCACGAACTCCGTGGAACTTATGACTAGAGAAGGAGGCAAAATCTACTCGATCAGTTAGGTACGTTTCTGTCGGAATCTTAGCTAAAGCTTGAACAGCATCAACGTGGAAAGAAATGGTTGGTTTATCCGCTAAGAGTTCTGAAATAGCTTCAATAGGCTGGATAGAGCCGATTTCATTGTTGACTGCCATGATGGAAACCAAGGTCGTATCAGGACGAAGTAGGTTTTCTAAAGCGGTTACATCTACAAATCCATTTTCATCTACAGGTGCAAAATCCACTTCAAAACCTTGAGTCTTAAGCCAGAGAGCTGACTCCTTGACTGCTGGGTGCTCAATGTCAGATACGATGATATGTCTACCAAATTGCGCTTTTTCAAATGCAACACCTTTGATAACCCAGTTATCCCCTTCAGTACCACCAGAGGTAAAGTAGATTTCCTCACTTTTTTTGCCAATCAAATCTGCAATCTGCTGTCGAGAAGCTTCTAAAATTCTGGTAGACTGGTCACCTAAACGATGAAGACTAGAAGGATTTCCAATAATTTTTGCAGACACCTGCATATAGGTTTCAAGTGCTTCTGGATAGGGCTTGGTCGTGGCCGAATTGTCAAAGTAAATCATGGTTTCTCACGCTTTCTAAAATCACTCCTTCTATTGTAAACACGAAAGGAAGGTTGGAACAAGAAAGAAAAAGCCCTAAATTTCTGAGTAGAACTTAGGGCAAGTTTTCAACAGTCGTAAAACTCATGTAGCAAATCAAAAAGTTCTTGCTGCTGGGCAAGTAGCATTTGACCAATACTCGTTGATTTAATCAGAGTTCGTTGCACAACATTTTCAATGACTCTCTTCAAAGATGTTTGAGCAAAAGGATCTTCAACAACCTTTTGTGAGCCTTCAAAAGGCTGATGGGTTACCAATTGAAAACCGTAAGAATTGTTTAGTAAGGAATAGCCTGCTGTACCTGTCTTCTTTTGATAAAGCTTTTACATAGACCTCCGTCAATGACAAAAAGCAAACCACCCACCCACGAATAGGAGATTCTCCCTTCACAGTCTTAACTGGAGTATGGCCATTGACCATTCTAGATTCTTGAGAGAAGAGTCCAAATTCTTCCAAAATAAGCTGGCAGACTTTCTCTGAAGCCCGATAAGAAAAAAATAAGAATTTTTCCACTTCTTTTGAGTATCCTTATCTTCAATAAAATAGCGCTCTAGAGTTGTCATCTTATCTTTACCAAAATAGTGGTGAGACTGCCCCTCTCCAACAATACCAAATTAAATCTGTTGAAAAATCATCTCCGATTTCCTTATTCTTAGCTGCTTGTCGAATATGATATTCAAAAGAAATCCAACAATTCTCTTCCAGCATAACAAGACTGGTTAATAATTAGAGGTTTCAATTCTCCAGAAGCTTCAAGTGGTATACAACCATGAAAGAGTAGATGCTGATTATAAATTTTTATACATGGATCCTTTTTCATTAACAGTTCTATATGCTCTAGCGAGTTTAGTAGATCCCTTGAAAGAGGCTAGAGACTATCAACTGCTTGAGACTCTTCTAAACTCAATTCTGCTGGATTAGCTGGATCAATCGTTTGAAAGCAGGTATTCGTAAGATTATATTTTTTTCCATCAATTGTCACACACTCTTTCAAATAATCAATATTATCCAGTTTAACCTGATCCTCCATTTGAAATTCTGGTCTTCTGTTTTATCAGTTGAGTTTCCAGTTTAAACTGGATAATGGAAAGAGCCTGATGAACTTTTTCCAACTGTAAAAATTTCTTCGCTAGTGAAATCATCTTCTCTATTTCCCAGGATAGGCCTAAACTTGAGGGATTGGCCTTATAGGTCCTATCAGAAAATAACGTTAAGGGCCTAAGATTTAAGCCGTAAGCTTTCTCAATATCCCATAGATATCCATAGCGAGCAGCAATACGTAGTGCATTTTAACATACAGGCTTTTTGAACCGAAAAAGCCTCCCATCCAGATAATGTCGTGATTCCCCACTGAATATCCAAAGAATGGAAATTGCAAGAGTTCATCCATAACTTGCGGACTACCAGCTCCTCTGTCATAAATATCACCAACCACATGCAAATGGTCAATCAATAAGCGACGGATACTGCTAGAAACACCAAGAATAAAGGGAATAGCTTCTCCTAACTCGATAACATAGGAGAGGATATTTATCAAAATATGACTTTTTATCTGCTAAAGCTATATCACTGTATACTAATTCTTCGATGATATAAGCATACTGAGGTGGCAATGCCTTCCTAAGCTTTGACCGAGTGTACTTGGCAGCTACAAAAGTCAGTAGAGATCAAAAAGTTGAGGAATAGTTTCTTTGTACCAGTCTCTGCTTTTATCGTCTTGCTCCAAAGACAAGTTCAGGATATGAAACCAATGCTGACAATCTGTTTTTTTATCATCTTGCGACAAAGGAATCTCAAAGCAATCCTTTAATCTTTCTCATTTAAGAATACCTGCACAACTTCTTAAAATATAGTCAAAAGTCGCAAATTCACCATGAATATCACTGATGTATAGCTCTGTCCCCTTTGGAAGGTTCAAAATTGCTTCAAGGTTGGTCAATTCTGTGATCACCTTTTGGCGAGAATCAAATTCTTTCAGTAAAATACGCTTGTATTGCTCCATTTCTGCCCTCCAACGCTCTAACCTAGTTACGAAAATCTATAAAGTCTTCATTTACTTAATTTATTTTTCTTTAAATGCTCCTCGATCAAGAAAAGCTGTTTCTTCAATTGATTTATCAGACATATTAATGACTTTAGCTCCATATTTTCTGAAGACCTTCTTAGAGTAGTCCAGTTCCTGATAAATCTTCTCAAGATCTGTGTAGCTTGTTTCCTGGACCAAGCCCAAAGAATCTAAACGATTACTGCGAATCTTAACCAATTTTTCTGGCTCACAAACTAAACCAATAAGGCGGCGAGAATCAACTTTTTCCAAGACCTGAGGCAAGGGAACTTCTGGAATTAAAGGAAGATTCGAAACCTTATATCCTTTATTTGCTAGATAAATACTGAGCGGTGTTTTAGACGTACGGGAAATCCCTAGTAGGACTATGTCAGATTCTAAAAATCCCTGCGGTGCTTTACCGTCATCATATTTGACTGCAAACTCAATCGCTGAAATTTTATTAAAGTATTCGCTATCTAAACGGTGAAGGGTGCCAGGTACTTCTATCGGATCCCTTCCTGTCTTTTCTTTGATAATTTCAAAAAACGGATGCATCAAATCCAAATAGGATAACCCATGCATCAAGCTAAACTCCCTTGCTACCGAAGCTAGTTTGCCATCGACCAAGGTACTGATAACCAGGGCATCATCCTTGATGGCATCACGTAAAATTTCTAACAATTCCTCTTCCTTGTTGATAAAAGGGAAACGATAGCTATTATTAAAAAAATGATGTCCGGATATTGAGCTGTAACGGCTGATAATAATTTTTGGGAAGTTCCACCCAAAGAATCCGAAATACTATAAACAATCATTTCTTTTTTCATATTTATTCCTCTTCTCTATTTACCTCGGTGCTTCTAGCTTGCTGAATAATATAGTCCAACAAGGCTGACTTGGTTACACTACCTAAAATCTGACGTTCATTCTTTTCGTCGACAATCGGTAAGGAATCAATGGCGTAATCTTGAAGGAGTACAGCAGCTTCCAAAATATTCATATTTTTATGGCATGTTTTAATATGAGGCATTCTGGTCATGCAGACAGCAACCGGAGTACTGGCAATATTTGAATTGAGAGAAGCCCTCAGAAGATCTTTACGTGACATAATTCCAAGAAGAAGCTTATCTTCATCGATGACATAAATAACGTCTGCATCGTACATAAAGAGAGTAATAATAGCATCCTGGATATAGGAATCACTGGTGACCAAGACTGGTGAAGTCATAATATCTGCCACTTCTTTCCTAAAGGTATCAAAAAAGAAGACCGATTCTAAATCAGAGCCTGAATATGTATACCCAACTTTAGGAGTGGCCTTTAGAATTCCAACCAAGGTTAAGAAGGAAAGATCCGACCGTAGCGTTGCTCGAGAAATATCTAGTAAGTCAGATATTTTCTCACCACTCAAAGGTTGCTGGTCTTTAACAATTTCTACAATCTTTTTTTGTCGTTCGCTTAATTTCAATTCACAGAAAACCTTTCTATATTCTATATAGGATCCAAATAACGATTGGAAGAACATGCATATTTTTATTATACTAAACTAATTTTTAAAAATAAGCATCATGTTTATTGAATATTATAGCAATTATTTGAAATATGTCAATCATTACATACGGTTTTTTCATTTGACAAAGATATATGATGTATATTACAATGGTTTTGTCTTTAATTGTGACACATATTTAATATTTTGGAGGCGACTATGACAAAATGGATTTATTCCTTCGAGGAAGGAAGCGCAAACGACAAGGCACTCCTTGGTGGAAAAGGGGCCAATTTAGCAGAGATGAGCAATTTAGGATTGCCTGTTCCTCCAGGTTTTACCATTACTACCGACAGCTGTATTAAGTTTCTCGAAAAATCCCGATTTCTTTTGATTCTTCTTTAAAAGACGATATTTTGGAAGCGGTTTCTAAATTAGAAAGAAAAACCGATAAATCGTTTAGCGTAGAAAGTTCAAGTCTTCTTTTAGTTTCGGTTCGTAGCGGAGCAAAATTTTCTATGCCAGGAATGATGGATACCATTTTAAATCTTGGACTTAATGACCAGAGGACAAGAATACTTGCAGAACAGACTAATCCTGAGTTTGCCTATAATTGCTATCGACGTCTACTTCAGATGTTTGCAGATGTTGTATATGGGATTTCTAAAGAACTTTTTGATGAACTACTAAAAGACTTTGAAAAAGGTCATGGTAAACCAATTAAAGAGCTAACACTAGATGAGCATCAAGACTTGGTTAAGCAATATAAAGAAATCTATCTTAAAGAGAACCAATCTTTTCCTGAAAATCCTATGGACCAACTTTTTGCTGCTATTCAAGCTGTCTTTAATTCTTGGAATAATAATCGGGCCAAGGTCTACCGAGAACTTAATAGAATTCCTCATGATTTGGGAACTGCCGTTAACGTCCAGGCAATGGTCTTTGGAAATAGTGACCAAAACAGCGGAACAGGAGTCTGTTTTACTAGAAATCCTGCTAGTGGAGAAGATCAACTATTCGGTGAATTCCTACTGAATGCTCAAGGAGAAGACGTCGTAGCTGGTATACGAACTCCAGAACCAATTGCCGCTTTAGAAAAATCTCAACCTCAAGTTTTCAAAGCCTTTAAAGAGTATGCTAGAATCCTTGAAAACCACTACAAGGACATGCAAGATATCGAATTTACCATTGAGAAAGGAAAACTGTATATTTTACAAACTAGGGATGGCAAACGCACAGCTAAAAGCTTCTTTTAAAAAAATTGCTTTGGACTTAGTAGACCAGGGTATTATTAGTAAAAAAAGATGCCCTGATGAGAGTATCCCTTCTTCTATTAGTCAGCTCATTCACCCAGTCTTTGAAGAGGCTGCAATGGAAAAAGCAACTCTCATTGCACAAGGTTTACCAGCCAGCCCAGGAGCTGCTACTGGGGAAATAGTTTTTTTACAGCAGAACGAGCTAAAGAATTCCACAATTTAGGAAGAAAGGTTATTTTAGTAAGACAAGAAACATCGCCCTGAAGATATTGAAGGCATGGTCGTTAGCCAAGCTATTGTTACCAGCCAAGGTGGTATGACTTCTCATGCAGCAGTTGTTGCTAGAGGAATGGGTACCTGTTGTGTAGCTGGATGTGGGGAACTAAAAATCAGCGAGGAAGAGAAGACACTTTCTTGTGGTAATCTTGTTTTAACAGAGGGAGATATCATTTCTGTTGATGGTAGTTCCGGTTGTGTTTATATCGGAGAAATTCCTACAGTCTTGATTGAGAATAATGAAGACCTTCAGCGCCTTCTTTCTTGGGCAGATAAAGTTGCCCGTCTTAAAGTTCGTGCTAATGCTGAGACTGTCAAAGATTTACAGACAGCTATGAATTTGGTGCCCAAGGGGTAGGACTAGCCCGTACTGAACATATGTTCTTTGGTCAGGATAGAATTACAGAGATGCGTCGCCTCATTTTAGCTGATAAGGATACAGAAATGAAAGCCGCACTCAAGAACCTTTTAGCCTTCCAAGCAGAAGACTTCTATCAGATGTTCAAAACGGTTGAGGATAAACCTCTGATTGTCCGACTTTTAGATCCACCCATGCATGAATTTTTACCTAAAGATTCGCAGGAAATCAAGGTTCTAGCTGAAAAACTAAATAAGTCACCTGAAAATCTTTCCCATCAAATTGAGAGCTTGCAAGAAAGCAACCCTATGCTGGGCCATAGAGGTTGTAGACTTGGAATCACTCAGCCAGACATTTACAAGATGCAGACGGAAGCTATTTTCAGAAGTGCCATCAAATTATACCAAGAGGGAATAAAAATTAAACCTGAAATCATGATTCCTTTAATTGCTGATAAAAAGGAGTTAGAATTTGTAAAATCCTATCTGACTCAACACATCCAGTATATCTTTAGAGAACATAAACAAGAGCCCTTCCCATATGAAATTGGTACCATGATTGAGTTACCACGCGCTTGTCTGACTTCAGACAAACTAGCTCAAGAGGCTGATTTCTTCAGCTTTGGTACTAACGATTTGACTCAAATGACCTATGGTTTTTCTCGAGATGATATTGGAAAAATTTATAGGTCATTACAAAAAGATGAGCATTCTCTCATCTGATCCATTCCAACATATTGATCAGGAGGAGTCGGTGAATTAATGCGTATTGCAATCAGCAGGGCTCGCCAAGTAAAACCAAACCTGTCTATCGGTATTTGTGGAGAGGTCGGTGGTGATCCTGCTTCTATCTCTTTCTTCCAGGAAATTGGTGTCACCTATGTTTCTTGCTCACCTTATAGGGTCCCTGTAGCTCGACTTGCTGTCGCTCAAGCCACTTTCGAAGAGAATAAAGACTAGTTTCCTTTATATTCATTCAATAAGGCTGTGATGATTGATTTCCCAGTCTTACTTAATAGTAAAAGCATCTTTTAACCTTCAATCCACCAGTTATGATTTATCACCAAACTTCTTGCTTTACATTTTAGAGAAAAAATCTACTGGTTGCGTTTTTCAAAACTAAAAGTTTTATTTTTTAAGACAATTTAAAAATAAAAACGTATAATGAAAAATATGAAATGAATCAAATTCATATTTAGTTTTGCAAAAGGAGTTTGAAAACCATTATGTCTAACTATTCTCGTCAAAATAAAAAAACAAACAAAGACAGTCAAGAAACTGGCAAGGCTAGCCATCACATCAAGAAAGGTTTATCTGCTTTTCAGAAAACCTTAACCTTAATAGGTAGTATGTTGGGAATTATCACTGCGACGATTACCATTTCCAATGCAATGAAGTCCAATGAACAAAAGAAAGCAGATACTAGTCCTGTTACGCAAACAACCATCATCAAAGAGATCCAAAAGGAAACTCCTGCTGAATCTAATTCCCCTGCACAGAGCCAACCAAACAATCAAGAAACCACTCAAAAAGAAGAAGTTCAAACTCCGAATAAGAAGGAAGATACAAAATCAGAAGACAAATCTCAACAAAAAGAGCAATCTGATAATTCGGTAAATACTCCAACCACTGAAGCAGGAGTTAGCGCTAATAACGGAGCATCTTAAGCATTTTTCAATACCAACGGTTACTTCGTTGGTATTTTATTTGCAGTTTTCTATGCTTTCGAATCACAAAAAACCAGGAACTAGTGTCCCTGGTTTTTCTTTTTAAAACAAGCTATTCTGCATCGAATTAAGATTCGTACTTAGTCTTCTTTCCCTTTTTTGATAAAGGTTGCAGAAAGAACCAATCCAAGACTAGCTAGGAATGCTAAACCTACTGAATCTTGCTCACCAGTTGCTGGAAGTTGAGCTTTGGCTTCAGTTGCTGGTGCATGTGGTTGTTCTTGTTTTTTTGGTTTGTTGAAATTTGAGCTGGCTTGTGTTCCGTAAGTGGTGTAGCTGGATTTGAAGCAGGTTCTTTGTATTCTGGAACATCATTCTTAGCTGCTTCAACTGCGTTCACGCCACCCTTGAATTCTGGGAGCTCATTCTTGTCCGCTTCAACCCAATTAACGCCACCCTTGAATTCTGGAAGCTCATTCTTGTCCGCTTCAACTGCGTTCACGCCACCCTTGAATTCTGGGAGCTCATTCTTGTCCGCTTCAACCCAATTAACACCACCTTTGAACTCTGGGATTTCATGAACAGCCACTTCTGCAGCATTAACGCCACCTGTAAATTCAGGAATTTCAACTACTGGTGGTTCTTGATCTCCCTTACTTGTTAGTACTTCAGGCTCTGGAGTTGGTTTTGGAGTTGGCTCTGGGTCCGGAGTTGGTTCTGGATCTGGAGTTGGCTCTGGGTCGGAGTTGGCTCTGGATCTGGAGTTGGCTCTGGATCTGGAGTTGGCTCTGGATCTGGAGTTGGCTCTGGATCTGGAGTTGGCTCTGGATCTGGAGTTGGCTCTGGATCTGGAGTTGGCTCTGGATCTGGAGTTGGTTCTGGATCTGGAGTTGGTTCTGGATCTGGAGTTGGTTCTGGATCTGAGTTGGTTTCGATCTGAGTTGGTTTCGGATCTGGAGTTGGTTCTGGATCTGGAGTTGGCTCTGGATTTGGAGTTGGCTCTGGATTTGAGTTGGCTCTGGATCTGGAGTTAGCTCTGGATCTGGAGTTGGCTCTGGGTTCGAGTTGGCTCTGATTTGGAGTTGGCTCTGGATTTGGAGCTGGCTCTGGATTTGGTGTTGGCTCTGGATCTGGAGTTGGCTCTGGATTTGGAGTTGGCTCTGGATTTGGAGTTGGCTCTGGATTTGGAGTTGGCTCTGGATTTGGAGTTGGCTCTGGATCTGGAGTTGGCTCTGGATCTGGAGTTGGCTCTGGATTTGGAGTTGGCTCTGGATTTGGAGTTGGTTGCTCAGGTTCTTCTGAAAGTTCTTGGTAGTAAGTCGTCATTTCATAGAACTCTGGTTTGCCACCTTCCCAAATGAGTTTGACATCAAGTAACGGAGCCTTATCTCTGACTGCAAATGTTTGGAAGGTTGAAGTCATTGCACCCAAATCTGTCCAAGCACCGTCTCTGTCTGTTTTCAGAGTGCGAGCAAGTACACGAGCTGCCACGCCTTGAGGTAGACTAGAAACAAGTCGGATGTGGTTAGCATCTGTTGGTTCTGACAAGTGGTAAACCAGCTCACCTTGGTCTTTCTCAGCCTTATAGCTTGTCAAGACTTTGCCATCTACAAGATTGGTGTAAAGATTGCCTCGACTTTCTCCACCATTTCCTTGAACAGTTGGATCGTTAATTGGTTTCACAAATTCGCCATCATTGATAACCAACTCAGTAAATCCAACAAAACGAGCATCGTAATTAGCAGTGAAAAGAACACGGAGATAATTTGCTTTAACTGGACTAGCAAGTTCACCCTCGATGTAGCGATTTCCAGGCATCTTAGAATCATGTGTCCATCCATCTGTCAATGAATCATCACGCATTTCATTAGCAACACCATCACCTACTGTCACAACATCTGTCCATGTCTTACCATCTTGACTGACTTGAATCTTACCATCACGAAGATAGTTCTTAGTACCATCTTGGATGTAGGCTCTAATCTTCTTGATTTCACGTTCACTACCAAGTTTCAAGGTGATGTGACCATCTTTACGTGCATAGTCTGAGAACTCTACAAAGTTATTGTAAACACCATCAAACAACTGATCCAAATTCTTGATCTTGCGAACATCATTTGCACCATAGTAGGCATCAATTCCCATAGAAGTAGAATCAAGTTTAGTTGGTTGGACTTCTTTTGTCTTAACAAGTAGAGATGTAGCTGTCACTGCTTGTTCTTGGTCGGTCTTATTCACCAAACGAGCATAACGTACCAAGGACTTATCAGTCACTTGGCTAGCTGGATACCATTCTTGTGCATTTGGAGAGAATTCCAAGTCAAGGGCTGGATTTCCAATACCAATAGCCTGAATGCTTTCAGCTTGGTGTAGACGGTCTAGCTTCATACCCAAGTAGCTATGAGCTGGAAGCTTAGTTCCACTTGGAATTTGCATGTCATAACGACCGAGACTGTCATATACTGGAGTTGATTTCAAACTTTTCAACATTGGTATCTGTCATCTCGCTATTGCCAGCACGTGTTTCAACTGAGAAGTCAGCGATACGCCACCATAGATTGATATTCTTGGTGTTACGAACACGGATGTAGCGAGCTGAAATTGGAGTTTCAATTTCTTTGGTTTGTTCACCAGTCAAACGATCCAATTCTTGCCATGAATTTCCATCTGTAGAATACTCAAGAACACCTTCTGCTAATTTATCTCCTGAACCTTGAACGAGGCGAACCTTAGTTACAGGTTTGACTCCGCCCAAGTCTAGTTGAACCCAACCATCGACTGGAGTTGTGTCTGTTCTATCAGCATTTGCAAGCATTGCTTCAGTATTATCACGACCATCTGTAATCTGAGCAACTGTCGTATTGTACTTGTACATGAGATTTGGACTGATGGTCACTGTAGCTGCCTGTTTAGGACGACTTACTTCCACAGGACGGTTAACAGCAATTTCTCGTACAGCAAACCAAGTATTATCACGATCTGAAGTAGCAATCATTCGAACAGCTTTAGCATTGATATTGAGATTTTCAAATTTAAGAAGAGGCTCATTACCAGTGTAGCTTGGTTCAGAAAGTGTTACCCACTCATCATTTTCATTGAGGTACTCAACCTTAGCATTGTTAAAGGTATCATGTGGATTTGCTTGTGTTCCCATTGCAAATGTCAAGTTTTGAATTGGAACAGCTTTATTAAATTTCAAGCCAATGTAATCACCAGTTTGAATACTGTTTGGTGATTTGATAAGGGCATGTGTTCCTAAATCACCATCAGTGACTTCAGCAAGTCCACCTTCTACACCTATACGGTTCGTAATAAAGGTGCTGATTACTTGGTCTGGGTGTAGGGCTTTTTGAACTTCAGTTGCAAGGATTTCACGAAGACCAAGCAAGAATGGACGGATATGTTGAACACCCAATTCAGCTCTCTCATCATGGTCTACATAATGGAAAGTATAAGTTTGAGACTGTTCATAAAGTTTCAAGCCCTTGTAATAGCTATCCCAAAGTCTAGCAGAATCATTGTTTTCAATAGCTTCTGATCCATCTAGGAAAGCACTCAAGGCATCCATTTGGTCAATAGTATTATCCAACCAGTAATGGATTTGAGAGCGCATCTTTTCGTCACCAGATGCTTTATAAAGTTGAGCTGCTGCTTTCAGTTTAGCAAATTCAGCACGCAATTCAGCACGCTCTGCATTGACATCTTGACCAGCTTTCAACTTAGACATGAAGGCCGCCAATTTTGGTGCGAGTTCAACAGACTCTTCCAATTTCACAACACGACCATCCATGTTTTGGTTGATCATATGTTTACCAAGTTCACGGAAGGCAACAGATGTTTCACTGTCAGTAAATTTACCTGTTTCAACAAAGTTGAAGGCGATATCATTTACTTTCTTAGCTTCTTCTTCAGACTTCCATTGTTTCCATGCATACTGAGCTGCAGAGAAGAGTGCAATCTTAGAAGGCTCAGATTGTTGCATTGGATTCAACATGATACCTGAAAGGAGACTTGGATCCACATTTGGATGAAGAAATTTCTCACCGCCACCCAAGATTAAGTGTTGTTTAGAGTTATCTGTAACAGGCCAGTTAACCCATAGAGAAACTGGGCGGTAGGTCTTACCACCTGCAGTTAGGTTATTCTTAAGGTTAGAAAGGAAGCTTTCAGATACTTCACCCCAAATCTTACCACCAGTCAATGTCATTGATGCTGAACTTGGAAGATTTTCATTTAGAGATCTCAACTCATCTTCACGACCATTACCCCAATACTGACCTGGAACGAAGATCATTTCCTTACGAAGACCAACATACGTTGCTTGTTTTTCAGTCAACCAGTCTGTCATATCCTTCATCAAGCGGTTGTAGCTATTGTAGCCACCAACTGGACTTGGAGCGTCATCGGCCAAAATACCGAATTCACGAACACCGACATCCATCAATTGAGTGAATTTAGCCTTAATGGTTTCAAGGTCTTTGTGGTAATCAGCATCGTTACCAAAACGAATACGGTTGTTCATGAATGGGTGGATGGTCCAAACATAGCGAGTCTTGTTTTGGTTTCCGACACGCGCCAATTCACGGATTTCAGCTAATTTTTCTTCTGGATAAAGTTCACGCCATTTCTTGTTGTGGTATGGATCGTCTTTTGGTGCAAAGAAGTATTGAGTCAACTTCAAGTCACCACCATAGCGCATCAATTCAGCACGATCAGCATTGCTCCATGGATTTCCATAGTAACCTTCGATAAAACCACGATTCTTAATTTCAGCGTAGTCTTCAACAGTTACATTACGTAAAACTGGAGCTTCACTTTCGTTAAGCATGTGTTTAAGAGTCGTCAATCCATAGAAGACAGCATCTGTATCTTTACCGACGATAGAGATTGTATTGTTCTTGATTGACAAAGCATAAGCATCAATCTTATCAAAGAGTCCTTGAGAAATACCAGATATTTCTTTTTCAGCCTGTGAATGTTGACCATGAACACCAAGATAGATATTTGTAGCATCTGCTACTGCTGCTTGACTACTTGTATAAGAGATTTGATGATCTTGTAGTACACTCTTCAAGCGGTTGCGAGTATAAATATCTAGCTGATTACCCATGACAAGATTAACTTGTTTTTGAAGTTTAGTGACACCTTCACCGTAAGTGACTTTTTGTGGTGTTGGGAATACCTTGTATTCTTTCTTGAGATAGTCTTGGCTTTGTGCTGCAGCAGCAATCGCATCATCACTGGCTGGTTTTGTAGCTACAAAGCTATCAGCAAAGTTCTGTTGTACCATCACCCACCTCTTCAACTCTTGGCGGTTCTGGAGTCACCGGTTTCTCAGGAGTTACAGGTTTTTCTGGAACAACTGGTTCTTCTGTTTCACTATCAGCAAGTGGCTTGAGTAGTTGAATTTCTGCGGCACTACCAAATCCTGCGACACCTGACAGAACTTTAAATTCTACCTTATTAGTTTCAACTGTTGCAAAATTAACCGTTTTTTCTTTAGTATTATTTTCCCAAGTTCCTGAAGCAACCTTAACCATTTGACCATCTTTTTGAGCATAGATTTCATAAGAGGTCACGACTCCGTTACCACCACCTGGACGTGGAAGATAAGTCAAACCATTGACTTTTTCAGGAGCGTTCAAATTCATGGCAACGGTATATGGAGCTTGATGTCCAGTCCACTTAGAATGCCAGAAGGTGTTCGGATCATTGTCGAAAGCTTTTTCTACTGGTCCTTCAGTCTCTGTTCCTGGTATTTCCTGACTAGTTGCAGAAACTGTGAAGTGATCTGTTGGGATTAAACGTGGGTTTACAAATGCTTCATTCGACAACTCTGCACTATGCAAGATTCCTTGGAAGCCACCGATTGTTTCAAGTGGAAGTACCAAGCTATTGTGAGCCAAGCGAGGATGAGCCGGATTTGCAATACGCTCAACCTTTTCGCCATCTACATAAACTTCTGTTTTTTGTGGTTTGGTAACAACAGAGATTTGATAACGTTCATTTTTCTCTAGTTTCTTGTTAAATTGAATATGGAATTGTTCAAATTTATAAGCAAGATAGCCATCCTTGTCTGCAAGATAAAGTTGGTTGTCCCCACTTGTAGAGAAGACTTGCTCTCCATCACCTGTAACAGTTACATCCAATTTCAAAACATGACTCGGACCAACATCACCTACTAAGCCTTCGATGCTAGAATCTTTTTCAAAATTCAAACCTGCTTCAGACTTTCTGTACTTTCTTAGCAAGATAATCTTTGACAGTTTCTGGATTAATCTTGAACAAATCTTCTTCAGCAACGGTCTTATCTGGATTAGATTGTGGTGCATAAACACTTGCTGGTTGAATACGGTCTGCATAGGTCTTAGCTGCACGATCTGAACCCCAAGTGCGTTCTGCAGTTGATTGCATACTCTTGAAGAAGCGTTTAAAGATATCGTAAGAAGTAAGTCCTGTTTCATGTAGGTCAATGTTGTCATTCCAGACTGCATGACCACCACCAAGGATATTTGGATTAGAGGCTTCTAAGCGTGGTCCTCCACCTGTTGAGAAGTCATTTGGTGTCCAGCGGTTGTATTGAATTTCATAGTTTGCATAATCCCCATAACCACCTTGACTATTGCTTCCGCTTGGGACACTGTAGGTTGGAATATCTGTGATATTGATAATCTTGGCACCCTGAGCAATTGCTGCCTGTGGACGTTGCCAACCAATACTCCAGATATCAACTTCTACATCTTTCCAATCAACAGGTGTAGTTCCTTGTTTGGCAGAGAGTGAACCCCAAATACGCGGTGTTAGCCCTTTGCCTTTGATGTACTGGATCATATCATTGACATAACGACGATAACTTTCAGGACTTCCATAGTACTCATCTGTACCGATATGAACTGTTGAAACGCCACGAAGTGGTGCATCTTCACCATCGAGTAATTTATCATAGACTGATTTAACAAAAGCCAGCGTTTCTTCGTACTTGTTATCCAAGTCCAACATAGCTACACGTTCTACATTGTGTTTTCTCGCACTAAGTTGACCCTTGTACATCAAGTCTGGACGGACCTTAACAAATGAAAGGGCGTGACCTGGTGTGTCAATTTCAGGAACAAGGTTGATATGCAAAGCTTTAGCTAACTTGATAATTTCTTGCATTTCTTCCCTGGTATAATGCTCGTCAGATGTTAATTTCTCACCATTTTCACCGACAACATCAGTCTCTACACGGAAGCCTGTCTTAGCATTTTTAAGAACATAATCCAGTTCCTCTTGAGGAGTAAGATTTTTCCCTGCTAAATGATCTTTTAAGAAGATATAGTTGTCGTTCAAGTGCAACTGCAAGTCGTTCATCTTGTAGTAGGCCATGTTGAGCATGATATCTACAAGCGTATCATAAGGAATAAACTTACGACCTGTATCTAGCATAAAGCCACGGTGACTAAAGCTTGGGTAATCACGGATTTCTCCGTTTTGCAAGTCATTTTCTCCCAACTGAAGGAGGGTACGAGTTGCATAGAAAGCACCTGTATTAGTCGCTGCTTCTACAGTAATAACTCCATCTTTAATGGTGATACCATAGCCTTCTTTGCCATAACCCTTGTCTTCTACCTTTTTAAACTCAATACGTTTTTGTGCTTCTTGACCACCAGTTGCGACTTCCAAACCACGATTTTCAAGGTCAGTTTGGTAGAACTTAGCTTCCTTGTCAAATCCAGAATTCCCAACGGAAATGACGGTTTCTGAAGTAATAGAAGTTTTACCTTCAGTGCCATACCATTGTTGAACTGCTGGAGCAACTGCAGGTTTGGTCCCAACGCCTTCATCAGCGTGCAAGCCTTTAATGACAACTTCAAATTCTTTTGTGAAGGTATGGTTATCATTGGTTTGTTGGACCATCACTTTGACATGTTGTTCTGTCAGCGGTGTGTAGATTTTATTATTTAGGTCGATAACACCTTGCTTATTGCTTCCAATCAAGCTAACTTGACCAGGTAATTTAGGCAATACAAGTGATTTTCCGTCTTCAGCAACCGCTATTTCTGTAACTTGACGAATATCTGTTGGTTTGCTGGTGTCTGGAGTGTTTGAGTAGGCACGAATTTCTTGAATTCCCACATTTTTTTCCATTGCATAGTACCAGCTTGATAATCTGTAATTTCAAGTTTGAGATACTTAGCTTGAACGGCTTCTTTTAAGTCAACTTTTTCATCTAGAACCGGAGTTCCTGTTCGTTGATGAGCCAACTTCCATTCTCCAGGACCTGATCCATTGACTTCGTCTTGACCTGCATAATAGAGATTCCAAGACTTTGATGTTTGGATCATTTTTGTTCACTACGAACACGACGGTCCCAATCGATTTCCACATGCTTGATTAAGGTTGTCTTTTTCAAGCTTAAATTCGATTGTTGGTTTTACAACATCACGGTCAGTTGCCCATCGAGTATCTGGATTTCCGTCAATCGCCTTCTCAGCTGTAAATGGTGTGTTGGCTTCATGGTTTGATGCTGTCGCAGTAGCCTTTTCCAAATGATTGACATCTGGAGTTTCAACCAAATCTTTAGTAACTGGCTTTTCTGCTGGTTTAGCTACTGGTGCTGCTTCTTCTTTTGGAGTTTCAGCTGGTTTTGGTGTCGCTTCTTCCTTAGGAACTGGAGTTTCAGCTGGTTTTTGGAGATACTTTCCAGTATTTTTCAGGCTGAGCTTCTGCATCAGTCGGATTCGTTTCAGTAGGATCAGTTGGTTTTGCTGATTCAGCTTTTTCAATAGCTGCTGCTATATCCGCTGGTAACTTATCCAGGGGTTGAACCTGTGTCACCGTGCCTTCTGTCTCTGCAGGCCCTTCTGTTTCTGCTGCTTGAACCATACCAGCACCAAAAATGCTTGCACCAATCATGACAGAAGCCGCGCCAATTGCAAACTTACGTATACTGTAATGACACCGTCTCTCAAAAAAATGTTTTCCCATTTTCTTTATTTCCTTTCCCACGCTTAAATTGGGTAAGCGTTATCATTTCCCTTTTAAAAAGGGAGGACCAAGAGGTCCTCTCTAGGTGTTTGGTTTTCTCCATTACAATAAGTTAGGAGTTTGAGTTTTCATAGTATAAAACTCTATTATTTTTTAATCTTCTTTTCTTTTTTGAAGAAATAGAGCAGACATTGCTAATGTAAGACCAGCTAGGAAGAGGTGTTCAGTTGTGCCTTCACCAGTTTCAGGAAGTTTAGGCTGAACTGCTTCTTTTTGTGCTGCTTGCATAGCAGGTGTTGGTGTAAGAGCTGGTTTCTGATCAAGTTTTTCTGCAACTGGACTTGTCTGATTGTCTCCTGCACCTAATGTTTCTTTATACTCAGGAACATCATTCTTAGCAGCTTCAACCCAATTAACGCCACCCTTGAACTCTGGAAGCTCATTCTTGTCTGCTTCAACCCAATTAACGCCACCCTTGAATTCTGGAAGCTCATTCTTAGCAGCTTCAACCCAATTAACGCCACCTTTGAACTCTGGAACATCATTCTTAGCAGCTTCAACCCAATTAACGCCACCCTTGAACTCTGGAACATCATTCTTAGCAGCTTCAACCCAATTAACGCCACCCTTGAACTCTGGAATGTCATAAACAGCTGCTTCTGTTGCATTAACTCCACCTGTAAATTCAGGCATTTCAACTACTGGTGGTTGCTGTTCTCCCTTACTTGAAAGGACTTCAGGTTCTGGAGTTGGCTCTGGATCTGGAGTTGGTTCTGGATCTGGAGTTGGTTCTGGATCTGGAGTTGGCTCTGGATCTGGAGTTGGCTCTGGATCTGGAGTTGGCTCTGGATCTGGAGTTGGCTCTGGATCCGGAGTTGGTTCTGGATCCGGAGTCGGTTTTGGATCTGGAGTTGGCTCTGGATTTGGAGTTGGCTCTGGATCCGGAGTTGGTTCTGGTTCTGGAGTTGGCTCTGGATCTGGAGTTGGCTCTGGATCCGGAGTCGGTTTTGGATCTGGAGTTGGCTCTGGATTTGGAGTTGGCTCTGGATTTGGAGTTGGCTCTGGATCTGGAGTTGGCTCTGGATTTGGAGTTGGCTCTGGATCTGGGGTTGGTTTCGGATCTGGAGTTGGCTCTGGATTTGGAGTTGGCTCTGGATCTGGAGTTGAATCTTTCAATTGATCCAGATACTCTGCAAAGAATGTCACCATTCGATCTGTTAAGAGGTGGTTATCTGTTGCATATTTCATGCTAGCAATAACGCTTGCCACTTCTTCTTGATTGCTCTTATCAGTCAATTTTTGAGCTTTAGCCAAGGCTGCTTCATATGCACTTGTATCAAGACCTGCTTCAGCAACTTGAGGACGAGCAAAGATTAATTCTGCAGCTGATTGATATTGATTACCACCATCTCCATAAGTTCTTGTTCCAGTTAGGACAATCTTCTTAGCTTTGATAGTCTTACCAAAGTCAATATCTTTTGGTTTGTTATTATCAGCCCAATTAGTTGCATTGAAGGTATGTTCCTTACCTGTTTCATCAGTAACAACAAGAGTCACATCTCTCAAATTACCATTTGAACCTGAACCGCGTGGAACATAACGGAAGCCTGTAATTTCAGTTGGTTCTTTCAAGACCATGGTTGCTGGCTTGCCAACATCTCCTCCGCTCCATGATGTATGCCATAGGCTAGACAAGTTACCGTCAAAGGCATTTTCAATACCTTCACCAGCCTGAGCAGGAGCTGAAAGACTTGCAAAGTCATCTGCCACAAGAGCTGTTTTCTTCATTACTAAAGCATCTTTAAGAGCATTGACCTTATCGATTTCTGCTTTAGCTTCTTCCAGACTAATGTCATCGTCTGCTTGGCTGAGGTTGAAGACAGCTTCTTTCAAAGCATCCATTGTTTCTTTGGTGTAGTTAGTCATGGCTACAGTTGGAAGATAATTCTTGACAGCATTTTCTGTCATCATCTTACCTGTCAAGACAATCTCTTCAATTTGAAGTTTATCCATGATGAAAGTCATTGTAACCACGGAAGTTAGCATTACCACCAGAGTCTCCACGAGTGTTGCTAGCATTACCTGTAGAGTAGATACCTACCCAAGTATCGCTAGTTTCAGCACCTGTCACAAGGAAGGTTGCACGTTTCGCTTTTTTTGAGAATCTGTCCATGAGTTTGGTAATTCATGCATTTCGAGATCGCTTGCTTGGCTACCACGACGACCAGATTGGAATTCTCCCTTACCTACAACAAATGCGTAAGTATTATCTGATCCAGCTTCGTAGTCAAATGTGATACGGTAGGTCTTACCTGCTTCAAAGCGGAAGTTTTGTGGAATTGTTTGGTAAACCAAGTTACGACGGCTAACGAGACCGTTTGTCTTGAGTGACCAATTTCCTTCGATAACGTCGTCAACTTTCTTGCCATTCCAATCACGTTGTGTGTATGGACCATGTTTTTCAGACAAGTGAGTACGGTTATCTTCAACACCTTCGATTCCACCGATGACAAATGGGAAGATACCTTGTCCGACATTTTCAAAGTCTTGTTTGAAAACGCCTGTTGCAGTATCATGACCATCACCATACATAGCAGAGTCATTTTCGAAGGTACGGATTTCATCGAAGTAAGTTGCTTCATCTCCTGCTTCACGACTCAAGGTCAAGGTTACATTTGATACATCTGAACCTGTTGTGAAGAAGGCATACATGTTTTGGAAGTAACTTCTATCATTAACTGTTGCATTGTCAGTACGAGTGTTATGAGCGTATGCTTTAACGTAGTTGAGGGCCAGTGACTTGTTCGTGTAGTTGGTCACTTCTTTCTCACCAGTGTTAACAGTAATGCTTGCTTTGGCATCACTACGGTTATCCACACCGACATAGACAGCATATTTAGTGTTTGGCTTCAAGCCAGTTTAAATTTTTGAGTGAGACTAACTTTTTCTGTATTGCCTTGGATGCGAAGCATTTGGTTTGCACCTTGAGATTTGACAACTGTCGCTTTAGAAGCGTCACCTTCAATCTTCCAATGATCCAAAGATTCACTGTTAAATCCTTGGTCATAGATGTGCATTCCTTCACTCCATGACATTTCAGGATTAGTTTGTTTAGAACGATAAAGAACATAAGGTTGATTTGCTAGAAGGTCGAGTGTAATCTTACCATCTTTGACAGCCACTTCTTGTTCTTCAGTCTTACCTTGGTCTGTTAGTTTGTAAAGGTAAACTTTGCCGCTTGCCCAATCGTTAGGAAGTGTCCAAGTTGTTGCACCTTTTTTTCAGTATTGAAGTAGTACATTTTTTCCTTGTCCCCAGTAAGCTTGTTACCATTGGCATCCCAGTTCCAAGGAGTCAAGTAGGCTGAACCATCTTGAATGACACGATCATTGAGTGTAACAATTCGTTCACGGTATTGTGGGCTATTAACATCATTAGATTTACGAGTAACAACTACCTTGTTGTTTTCCTCATCAACCAATTCAACCTTCATCTCAGGTGTCCACTTGTAAGTACCACCATTGTCAGTCATGGTTACTGGTTTACCATTTTCCCATTTGCTAACAGTGAAGTGTTGGAAGTACTTAGTCATAACATCGTGGGCAAACAAGTTGGTTACATAACCATTATAGTCGCTACGACCTTGCCAACCTTCGAAGTCTTTCATGCTGTATCCGCCTAGAAGTGGGTAGTTTGCCGCACCTCCGTAGCTTCTGTAATCACCAACCCAAGCATCTTTTTGGTGGTTACGGATAAAGCGAGTGATGGCACTGTTGATACCTTTATTGGTATAGCCACCATAAGTCAAGTCAGCTGCCCAGTGATGGAAGGTAGAGTCATACTCACCACCATGGCCCCACTCAATTGCAAAACGCCAACCTTGTTGGTTGATTTCTTTTGCAAGAACGTGAGTTGCCCAAGCACCGTTATCTCCTGATTGACCGTTACCCCAAACGTCGACATAGATGAAGTCTAGGCCTTCACCCAATTCTTTCTTCAATTCTTCCCAACGCGCTAAACGTCCATGAGCCAAGTCATAGGCTGCATCGATATTGATACCTTGGTCAAGCCAGTTCCAACCATAGCTATAGCTACCGTCAGCATTTTTACGAAGGATATTTTCATTGAAGTATTTTGATTCAGGATAGGTTTCTGAAGCGTTAACGTGGATACCGAGGTGGGCACCATATTTCTTAGCTTTTTCAATAAGAGCTTTAAAGTCTTCCGTACCACCGATACGTTTACCGATATCCGCGTAGTTTAAGTGACCTGAGTCATGTCCTTCACTACCGTAACCTTTAAGGAGGACACCCTGTCCCAAGACCATCTGTGTGGAGGTTAATCTTCTTGATACCATCCAAGGTCATCAGGAATGGGTTTTGTGCCTGTGAACCAAAGTTCATGGCGATACGGTAGGCAGTGATATTTTTTACTTTTTCCCAACCTTGAGGGTTGTTCATGATGCTACGGTATGCAATCGCACCATCTTGCCAGTCTACTTTATTATCAGCATTGGCATCTTCTGTGATGACAACTTTAGCACTTGGAAGTTCCTTAGTATATGCTGGGAAGACAATACCATTGTGTGCTTTTTCCCATTGCCATTCAGAACTATGGATTTCAACGTAGTTAGCATTACCAATAGTATTCTTGTAGGCTGTCAAACGTGTCCAGTCATAAGAACCACCACCGTAACTGTTTTGTGAGTTGCTCCATACACCAGCAGCAAGTTTATCTGTTGAAACAAATCCATACATGTAACCTTTGGCCAATTCTTTCATTGGATTGGTTACTTCGATATGGTCGTCACCACTTACGTGAGTATTGTTTGACATGGTTGCCCCATCAAACTTAGCTCCAGGTTGGTCACTTGAAACAGATACCAAGGCATTGCCTAGGAAGCTGATAGAAGAAAGTAATTTACGTTCATCATCAATCTTCTGTCCTGGCGTTACTTGGTTATGGTTGACAATCTTAGTCACATCAAAGTGAAGTTGATTGCCCACTACTTGTAAACGAACAGTCATATCTGCATTGATGAGATTTTCCTCATCACGGAGTTTCATTTCGTACTCAGCAGTTGTTGCATTTACTTTTTTATAGGTAACTTCCGGAGTTACGGCATGCTTATTGATAACAACTTGATTAATTGGTTGAAGTTGACCTGGAAGCTTGTTGCCATTAAGGACATATTCTTTAATACGAGGGAAGGCTTGGTCAATGACTGCTTTCAAAACAGTAGACTCAATTGTATCGTATTTCACGTTACGATCATCGACTTCATCGCCTTTTTCTTTTTCAGCGACTTCTTGGTCTGCTTTAACGCCCTTCTTGGTCATCTGTTTTAATGTTTACAATTGTTCTTTCGCTACTATTGTATGTTCCAGCTTTAAGAACAATCTTCTTCTCATCTTTTAATTTGTCATTAACTGCAGAAGGCAAGGTAAGAGTATCGAATAACTTGATATCATTGTTAGTAGCATTGAGCTGTCCATCTGATTTAAGACTAATAGTCAAGTGGTTCTCTGATCCATTTACCGGTGCTGCAACACGTCCACCTTGGTACCAAAGTCCACTACCATTTGTCTTGTATTCCCAGAACCATCCACCTTGGTCATACCCTACAAAAAAACGTTGTTATCCGTGTCTTTAAATTTCATGAAGACACCAAAACGAGATTTGCCTGTTTCAGATTCTTCTTTGAAGGTCAAATCAACTGTAGCATTTCCATTTTCATCAACAGTCAAACCTTCTTTTTCAAACAAGGCTGGATTTTTTTGCCGTTATCATTTTGAGCTGTTGAAGCTAGTTGATTGTATCGAACACCTTTTTTTCTTCACGAATTGCTACTGTTCCTTGTTGTTCCTTCTTATCAACAGTTTTTCCATTCTGGTTTGACTTCTTTTCTTTCAGCCGGTTTGTTTTTCCGCTGGTTTTGTTCTCAGCTGGTTTGTTTTCAGCTGGTTTTGTTTTTCAACTGGTTTGTTTTTCAACTGGTTTTTTTCTTCCTGAGGTTTGTCCTCTTTTGGTTTTTCTTCTTTATCTTCAACTTGTTTATCAAGTGCATCTAGACCAGCTGGTTTAGTTGTTTCAATACCTTTGATATAGTTTTGAATCCACTCTAATTGAGCAGGTGAGAAAAGAATACCACCACTACGTTTACCAGATACACCATTTTTGATGAATCCCAATTAATTTTCCATTTTTCATCAAAGATTCCGCCACCACTGGCACCAGGTTCACTTCCTTGGTAACTAATTCCACGAACGCCCTTCTCCATGGTCATTAATATCTTCGACAGTAGTATTGAGGATTGGATCGAGCTCTCCTTTTGGATAACCAAAGACGTGTACCTTATCTCCCTGTCTTAATAGTAGATGGTTTATCTACAAACTTCAACTGGAGCATTTGCAAGAGGTCTGCGAAGTTTGACAATGGCTAAGTCATTTTTATAACCTTTTCAGGAAGCCTTCACGATCCCAGTGTTTTACATCATTTTTTTACTAAACTTTAACGTCTGGTGCACCTTCATAAGAAACTGTATACACATCTTTATCACTTTCGATGTTGTCTGCTACCTTACGATTGTTGCCATCCGGAACATCCTTTGATAAAGTTATGAGATACTGATAAAGACAAGATTTTCTCCAATAACAATACCCACTACCAGTCCCAGCATCGCTCTTAATTTCAACAGTAGCACCGTAGTTCAATTCACCCATTTTTTTGTTTTAGCGACATCTTCTGGAACTAAACTTTTTATCTTCTTTTTCTAAATCTTCTTTTTGAAGCAGAATGTCCACTATCTTCAGCCTTATCGAGTTTTTTTCACGCAAATCTTTTGGAAGTTCATTTTCAGTTGCTGAAGTTGCTGCAGCTTCTTTTTCTTTCTCCAGTAATTCTTCCTCAGTTTTTGGTCCTTCGGTAACTTCAGGAGAACCTTGATTTTCTCCAGGTTTTGGCGCTTCAAAAATCATGTCCATTATCATCTTTTTGCATTTGCCAGAGCTGCTGCTAAATCAGCTGGCATATTTGCAGTAGAACCAGTTTGTGCTGTATCTGCTAAAACAGTACTTGTTCCAAAGAATGTAGCACCAATGACAACAGAAGCAACACCTAATGAAAAATTTCCGAATACTATATTTACAACGTTTTTTTCAAATAACCTTTTATCCATTATTTTTTATTCCTTCCTGCTTAAAAAAAGTAAGCGTTTGCATTTTGTCTTTAAAAATAACCCCCTTCATTTATTTTTTTCGCTTATTTTTTTAAACATATAAATATTTCTTATACCATTTTAATATATCAAAAACCGGTTTAAAAATCAATACTATTATTAGTTAAAATTAGTAAAAGTAAAATCTAAAATTCCGAACCAGACTGAAAGTCTTTTTTTACTACAAGAACACCTATAATCATAGGCATAAAAAGAAATCACCTTCGAAAAAAATTAGAGTAGATTATCCCCGATTTTCGAAAAGGTAATTTCTTGAATTTTTTTATTCTATTTTTCAAACAATTTATTGTTGTAAGACTTTTCGAGGTTTTTGTCCTTCAGCAGGACCAATAACTCCTGCCATCTCTAATTCTTCCATCAATCGAGTAGCTCGGTTAAATCCAACTGAAAGACGGCGCTGAATCATGGATGCACTTGCTTTTTGTGTCTCGATGACGAGAGCCTTTAGCTTCTTCAAAAGAGTGGATCTCCAGCATCATCGCTAGAACCAAAATTCACCCATCTGTCTCAGATACTTCTCCCAGGATCAAAAGCTTTCATCATAATCAGCATCAGCTTGAGCCTTGATGAAGCTTTACGATACGTTCCACATCATCATCTGAGATAAAGGAACCTTGGAGACGAACAGGGATGGTTTTTCATCGATTGGCTTTAAAGAGCATATCGCCCTCGACCGAGCAATTTCTCAGCACCATTTTTCATCCAAAATCGTACGTGAATCTGTTCCCTGAAGAAACAGCGAAAAGCTACACGAGACGGCACATTTGCCTTAATCAAACCAGAGATAACATCAACCGAAGGACGCTGAGTTGCAAGGATCATATGAATACCAGCCGCACGCGCCTTCTGTCCAAGACGGATAATAGCATCTTCTACTTCCTTGCTGGCAACCATCATGAGGTCAGCCAACTCATCCACAATTACGACGATTAAAGGTAGAGGTACTTGTTTGTATTCGGACTGAGCATTAAATTCCTCAACCTTAGCATTAAAACCAGCAATATTTCGAACTCCAACTTTGGCGAAAAGCTCATAGCGGTTTTTCCATCTCATCAACGACTTTTTGAAGGGCCTTGCTGGCCTTACGAGGATTGGTCACAACTGGAATCAAGAGATGAGGGATATCGTTGTAGACTGAAAGCTCAACCATCTTTAGGGTCCACCATCATAAACTTAACCTGGTCAGGGCGAGCCTTCATCAAAATACTTGCGATAATTCCATTAACTGCAACAGATTTACCCAGAACCTGTAGAACCAGCCACTAGCAAGTGAGGCATTTTTGCCAAATCAAAACTACGAGCCGTACCATTGACTGCTTTCCCAAGAGGAATTTCTAAAAGATTTTCAGGTTTTGTTTGAGATTGTTCCCAAAGCTCACGGAAGGATACAGTTGCAATTTCTGAGTTAGGAACTTCGATACCGACCAAGGATTTCCCTGGAATCGGAGCCTCGATACGGACATCCTTTAGCAGCCAAAGGCAAGAGCCAAGTCATCTGCTAGGTTTCGAAATTCGGTTGACACGGACACCAACTGCAGGTTTTAACTTCATACTTGGTAACAGATGGTCCAATTTCTGCTCTTTCAACCGTTACTTTAATACCAAAAGCTTGCGAAGGTTTCTTCCAAAATCTTTAATATTTTCTCGAACGATTTTTCTTTTCTTTTTGACTGATCTTTTGGTTTATCTGGCGCAAAGAGTTGCAAGCTTGGAAGCTTATACTCCAAGGCCTTTTTTAGCAGAAAAAAATCTACTTCAACCTCTTCGTCATCATCTTCTTCAGAGAAAAACTTCTTCCTCTGGATAGTCTCCTTCTTCAGGGATAATCAAAATCAGCTTGCAGGGAGAATAATCTCAGGTTCCACCCATTCCTCCTCTGGAAGTGGAGGAAAATTCTTGCAGTGGTTCGTCTGACAAGATTTCTCCAGTTTCCATATCTACAGGCTGCATGTCAAGCAAAGCCTGCTCTTCTCTTTCTTTTTTCAAGTCTTGCTTGCTCTTCTGCTTCTCTTCGTGCCTTTTTCTTCTTCACGCTTGATAAAGCGCTCTTGTTTTTCTGTTCACGGCGCTCCATCCAGATAGCAAATCGAGCTGAAAGAAAATCAGCGATATCATAGATAGACCATGGACTCATTAAAAGAGCTCCGATTAAGATTAGGATTGCCCTGATGAAATAGGTACCGATGTTTGAGAACAAAAAGGCTACTGGAATGTAGAGTCCTACCCTAACAAAGCCTCCCCTGCAAAACTTGTCACTTGAAAACTGGTTAAATCTTTAAAAGATTTGTCCAATCGTTCCTTGAAAACACAGCATTTGCCATACTAAGCTTCCAGACAAGATAAGCTTGAAAGATGAGGAGTAAAGCCTGCAAAAAAATAAAGAAGAAACCTGCTAGCAAGCCTTCTTGTTTATGAATCCATTTAAAGAAGAATAGATAGATCAAGAGAGAAAAATAGCTAGATAGCTAAACTCCCCACGAGTAAGCGGATCAGGTTATAAACAGTGATTCCGACAGCTCCCCATTTAAGGGCAGCAAAAATTAAACAGATAGCCAAAAGCTAAGGAAATCAACATTCGTTGAATCGCTTGTTTTTCTTTCTAATTCTGCTTTAGACGGTCTGCGTCTTGTTTTTAGTTGTATTCTTGTTTGCCATTCTTCTATTATATCATATTTCATGAACTTTTTCGAGG